>Ga0194120_10001454_pt1 | contig 43134 bp, 37 predicted proteins | sample TA2MahCa65mmetaG_FD_148642 | JGI IMG/M metagenome (GOLD analysis project Ga0194120, IMG submission 148642) | Freshwater microbial communities from Lake Tanganyika, Tanzania - TA2015019 Mahale Deep Cast 65m | ecosystem: Environmental > Aquatic > Freshwater > Lake | place: Tanzania: Lake...
CCGGCATCGCGGCCGGCACGGAGGCCGGCCCCACCCGTTGCATCGGTGGCGCAGGCCTCCGTGCCTGCGTCCGATAGGCGCCAGGTCATTTGAGCGCCGCTATCAGATAGTTGAGGAGGGATTGCCCGGTGAAGCCGAAAGGCTCCCTGGACGAGCCTCACACATTGAATCTGAAGTGCACGATCTCGCAATTCAGTTTTGAGAAACCGGTGGAAGTGGCCCTGGACGGGTCGCTATCCGCCCGGTTCGTGCGGCAGGTCCTAGAGTGCGGCGGCTTCCGCAAGTGGCCCGGGCACGAGCCGCTCCATCCGTTGAGCACCCAGCGGCGATAGCTCCTTGGGATTGGCTCCTTGTTCCTCATGCCTGGAGCCGCCCGCAGATCGGGTGCCCGGCGCGAGGGACATTCACCCCCGCGGCGGCGGGTCCCGTCAGCAGGTCCGCGGGGTCGTTCCTCGCTCCGCGGATCAACGCTTGGCAGCCCGCGGAGAAGGGCGCTGGCGATCAGGCGATCCCGTCGACGTTCGCTGGCGGGCTCGCTTGACCCAGGCTTCCAGGATCGTCCGGGCCAGCGTTGTGTGTCCCATGCTGCGGGCTTGGGCTTCTGCACGCAGAACCGCCAGATCCTCCGGGAACAGGCGAATCGCGATCTGCTCGGCCCTGGTTGGACGGATGTCGACATCGAGTTCCTCCATCTCGTCGGCAAACTCCTCGACGCTGTGGCTCAGCCAGAACTCGCGCTCTTCCTGATCCGAACCAAATTCGGGAATCCGACTCTTCTTGACGGTCACGATCTGCCTCCTTTCTTGCCTAGCCACCGCCTGTAGCTGCGCGATTCATCGTCATCGGCGATCCGGGAACTGACGCAGAGCCGCATCGAGGCATCGAAGTCGGCCGGCTCCTCTGGAATACCTCCTGGCGGGACCACGAATGCCCCGGGCAGTTCGAGATCGGCAGGCCTGGCCAGTCGGAACACGAATGCACCGAGCCTGGCGTCAGCCAAGGGCGCGATGATGACCCAGCGCTCGCGCTCACCTGTGCCGACGCGCCGGACGAAGATCGCCCGTGATCGCCGAATACGGACGCCCAGATGCTCTCATCGTCGAAGCCTCGCTCTGCCAGGTGTTCCAGGCTTGACGGCGTGAAGACGAGTGTCCAGTAGAGAGTTTGCCCTGGCATGCCTGATGGTATGCAAAATGCATTGCAGCGTCAAGCGGGAACCGACATCTTGTTCCGGTAGAGCAGGGTGTCCATGTATCTTGCGGGGCTCGCTGCCGAGTCCATGCTACGCGCTTTCCACCATCGGGGTCGGCCGTTCGACGAGCGGCACAACGATGCAGGCGCTCGCCCGCTATGGTTTCCTGACGCCCGAGCGAACGGTCCTGGACTACGGGTGCGGCCAGGGGGACGACGTGGCGATCCTGAAGGAAGCGTCCGTACCGGCGAGCGGCTGGGATCCGCATTATTCGCCTGATAGCGGCGCTCAAATGACCTGGCGCCTATCGGACGCAGGCACGGAGGCCTGCGCCACCGATGCAACGGGTGGGGCCGGCCTCCGTGCCGGCCGCGATGCCGGAGCGAAGTCATCAGAGCCGCGCTATGACACGCCACTCGAACCCGCCGAGATCGTGAACCTCGGATTCGTGTTGAACGTGATCGAGGAGCCCGCGGAGCGGCGGGAGACGCTCGCCAAGGCGTTCGACCTGGCACAGCGGTGTCTGGCCGTAGCGGTCTTGATCGTGGGGAAAGGCGACACGACCGGTCTAGCGCCATACCGCGACGGCTTCATGACTCGCCGCGAAACCTTCCAGAAGTACTTCCGGCAGGAGGAAGCCAAGGAGCTCATCGAGGCGACCCTCTCTACCGAGGCCATCCCGGTCGGCCCGGGGGTGTTCTTCGTCTTCAAGGACCGCCTTTCAGAACAGGAGTTCCTGCTCGAGCGCCAGGCGCGGCGACTGGACGCGTCGCTGCTGGCCGTCCGCCGGCGGAGCGAGCGGCACGTGGCGCGGCGGCAGGTGGCGCTCGAGCGCCTGCGCCCCCTCTTGGAGCGGCTCTGGGACCAGACTCTACAGTTGGGGAGGGAGCCGGTCCTGGAAGACCTGCCGGCGGACCTAGCCACGGCGGTGGCGAAGGAAATCGGGTCCATACGCAAGGGACTGAAGCTCTGCGCCTCGCTCTTCGACCTAGCGGAATTCGAGCATGCGTTCGCCAACCGACGGGAGGATCTGCTCGTCTACTTTGCCCTGAATCTCTTCAACAGGCGCACGCGGTACAGCAGCATGCCCAAAGGGCTCCAACGCGACGTCAAGGCGCACTTCGGCGGGCATCGGCAAGCGCAAGACGCGGCTACCGCGCTGCTGTTCGACGTCGGGAAGCCTGAAATGGTGTCACGAGCGTGCGAAGAGGCGGTTTCGAAGGGACTTGGCCATCTGGAAGAGGGTCACCTGCAGCTTCACGCCGACCTCATCTCTCGCCTTCCACCGGTCCTTCGTTGCTACGTGGGTTGCGCGGCCCAGTTGTGCGGTGACGTGACTCATGCAGATCTGGTGAAAATCCACACCAGGTCGGGCAAACTCACCCTCCTGTCCTACGACGGGTTCGAACGCCCGGTCCCGAAGTTACGCGAACGCATCAAGATCGACATGCATTCCCTCGGTATACGGTTCTTCGATTACCAAGAGCAGGTACCGGCGCAACTCCTCTACCTGAAGAGCCGCTATCTGGCGCCTGATCAGAAAGGGTTCGATGCGCAACGCGTTTTCGACGACGCGCTGCGGAAGACGGGTATCTTCGACTTCACGGGATTCGGTCCACCTGGAGACCAGTTCGAGCAGGCCCTTGCCGACGCAGGATACGCAATACGTGGAACCAAGCTGATCAAGCGACGCAAGCGACCCATGTAAACCCGCCGCGGGTTTGATCGAGCCTCAGCCGGGCGGCTTCTGCCCAGATCGTGAAGCTGAAAGGCTCCCTGGACGACCTTCATACATTAAATCTGAAGTGCACGATTTCCCCGTCCTGGAGCACGTACTCCTTGCCCTCGAGCCGCAGCTTGCCGACCTCGCGGGCCCTGGCGAAAGTCTTTAGCTCGACCAGGTCCGGATAGGTGACGACCTCGGCGCGGATGAAGCCGCGGGCGATGTCGCTATGGATGGTGCGGGCGGCCTCGACGGCCGGCGACAGCTTGCGGATGGTCCAGGCGCGGACCTCGTCCTCGCCCGTCGTGTAGAAGCTCATGAGGCCGAGCATGTCGTACGATGCCTGGATCATCCGCACCAGGCTCGATTCCGCGATGCCGTACTCGCTCATCAGCGCCGCGGCATCGTCGTCCGAGAGCTGCGCGAGTTCTTCCTCGAGCTTGCCGCACACCGCCAGCACCGGCGCGTCGGCGGCAAGCGCGGGCGGCGCCGCCAGCTGGTCCTCCCCGATGTTGAGCAGTACCAGCAGCGGCTTCTGCGACAGGAAGGTGAAGCCGCGGACGGCGAGTTCCTCATCGGCGCTGAAGGCCACCGTGCGCAAGGGTTGCACGTCCTCGAGGGCCCGCAGGCACTTCTCCAGGGCGGCGGGTTCGGCGGCGTTCTCGGGCTTCTTGCCGCGCTTGGCCTCGGCGGCGAGCTTCTCGATCCGCTTCTCGACGGTCATCTGGTCGGCCAGGATCAGCTCCTCTTCCATGAGGCGCAGGTCGCGAGCCGGATCGAGGCTCCCCTCGGGATGGGGCACGGCCTCGTCGGCGAAGGCCCGCACGACGTGCACCAGGGCGTCCACCTTGCGCGCGTGCGAGAGGAAGGCGTCGGACTCCTTTCCCTTGCCGCGTTCGAACCCCGGCAGGTCCACGTACTCGACCGTGGCGTAGGTGGTCTTCTTGGGGTTGAACATCCCCGAGAGCGTGTCCACCCGCGTGTCGGGCACGCGCACGATTGCCTGGTTGGGTGCGCCGGCGGCGGCGCCGAACGTCCCCGTACGGGCCGAGGAGCGCGTCAGCGCGTTGAAGACCGTCGTCTTGCCGACCTGTGGCCAGCCGATGATGCCAAGTCGCATGCCGCCATGCTATCAGCCCAGCGACTCGTGCTGCCGCGCGCAGCCGATGCAGTACGGGATCTCGGGGACGGCTTCCAGCCGACGCTCCGGAATCTCGCGCCCGCAGCGCGAGCAGCGCCCGAACTCGCCCACCTCGAGGCGCTTGAGCGCCGCGTCCACCGCCTGGAGCTTGTCGGTGAAGCGCCTGACCACGGCCGCGTCCAGTTCCTGGTTGAACGTCTCGGTCGCGCTGTCGGCGTACTCGCTGTCGCCCGACTGCGGCATCGCCTCGGTCACCGAGGGCTTCTCGTGCGACCGGAATTCGCCCTCGGACCAGCCGAGCAGGCGGACGATGCGCAATCGCTCGGACTGGAGGCGCTCCTTGAACTTCGCGCTGTCGATCATCGGACGTGACCTCCCTCGCGCGCTGAGCCTATCTCCAGCCGCGAGATCAGGGAATCGGCTCAAATGCCAGGTTTTGGATTAGAATTGGCGTGTGGAGGAACGGGAAGCCCTGATCAAGGCGGCGTTGCGGGATCTGGAACCCGACGAAGACCGCTGGAAGCACTACGGCGTGCTGGTGATCCCCAACGGATCGTGCGCCGACGCGGCCGTGCGCGAGTATCTGGGCCGGCAGCCGCGTCCCTTCCCGGTGCCGCTCGAATCGGTCTCCTACACGGTACGCTACATCGGCGGCGACAAGGTCGTCTTCGTGGACCTGCGCCGCGTGGACGGGTTGCGCGAGGCCATCGACGAGGCCTTCGGCGGCCGCCGCAAGCCGCGCCGCGACGGCTTCTTCAAGGCCTAGCCCCCGGGGCGCCGTGCCGCCGCTGCATCACCGGCTGTGGAGCGCGTGCAACAGCCTGACTTTCGGCTTGCGGTCCGCCATCCGGTGGCGCGTCCCGGTGCGCCGCAACCGACCAGCCCCGGAAGGGCCGTTCTTCGGGCACCTGGCCGATCCGACGCCCGCCGAGGCCTTGCTGGCGGCCTGGGAGGAACGCTACCGCTTCGCGGCGCGGCACCTGGCCGAGGACCCTGAGACGGTGCGCGACGCCCTGTTCATCCTGTCGCTGGTCGAGGGCGCGCTCGACGAGGCCGGCGCGGTACTGCCCGACCCGGCCGCCGTGCTCGACATCGGCGCGAAGAACTGGCACTACGTCCGCGCCCTCTGGGCCTTGCTCGCGGGTCATGGCGGGCGCCGGCGCGACGTGGCGCTGACCGGCATCGAGATCGACCCGTTCGTCGTGTATCGCGACGGCCACTCGCGCTACGACTGGGCTCGCCGTTACGCCAGCACCTGTCCGGGGGCCCGCTACGTGCCCGGTGACGCCCTGGCGCACCGCGAGGCGTACGATCTCGTGCTCCTCTTGTTTCCCATCATGCTGGAGGAGGAACACCTGGACTGGGGCTTGCCGCTGGAGCATTTCCGCCCCGCGGACCTCCTGGCCCATGCCTACGACCGGGTGAGGGCGGGGGGCGCCTTGGTCGTCGCGACCTACGACTACGAGTGCGACGCCTTGCGGGCGACCTGGGAAGGGCTCGGCCTTGTGCCGACGGTCTGGCGGCCCCACGCGAGCCCGGTGGCTGCCTACGACATCGGGCGGCATGTCGCGGTGTTTGGTCGCTCCCGCTAACTTCAACGTTCCTTGGCTCAACGTTAACCGACCCATAAGAACTATTCGGGCCTTTCCTGCCGATATTAGAACTAAGTTAAGCCTCGATTGAAGAATCGGAAAGGAGCAGGAGGATGCAGAGCTACTGGGTGTCCGTGAGCTACGACAGCGAGATGGTGCTCAGCAACTGCTTCACCGTCAGCTCCCGCGAAGAGGCGGTGAGCAAGATGATGACCTACCTGGAGCTAGAGTTCAACATGCCGCGCAACACCGCGGTCCGGGTTAACCATCACTACTAAATCGCATAACTGGCGATTAGGGCGGGTTAAGCTTCCGCCGCGAAAAGTTTAAGGACCCAGGAACCCCTCGATAACCAAGACAGACGACGAATCCCCTCCGTGGTGGCACAGGGAGGGGATTCGCTACGTTTTGGCCTGGCCGCCCGACCGGCGGCCGGCCCCGAGACCGGCCCTACTTCAAGGGCTTGCCGGCGATCAGCTGGGCTTGCCAGTCGTAGGACCAGGACTTCTCTGGCGTGGTCACGAAGGTCTTGCCCGAGAGGCGCCGGCCGTTTTCGAGCAGCACGATCTCGCTCTCGACCTTGCTGCCTGCCGGCGCCGGCGTCCGCCACTTGTAGAACTTCTTGCCCGCCTCGCCTTTGATGGGGAAGGCGACCAGGGTGTTCTTGCGGAGCGGCGCCGTGCCGACCGTGGGGATGGTGACGCCCTGGATGCGGCCGCGCAGGTTGCGGAGGTGGAAGTACCCGCCCAGGTCCTTGTCGCGGTCCTTGCCGACCCACACGTAGGTGCCGCCGGCCGTTCGCAGCGATCCGAGAGCGATCCAGTCCCAGGTGTCGAAGGAAGCTTCCTTCCCGCCCAGTTCGCGCTTGCCCAGGCCGCCCTTGACCCAGGCGTTGCCCAGCTTGTCGCGCTGCGCGCGGACGCCCAGCGAGACGATCTGGTGCGCCGAGAGCGGCTTGACTTCGCCGGCGTCGGCGACCGCATCCGAATCGGCATCCTGCCAGACCCGGAGCTTGGCCAGCTCGCGGCCGGTCAGCCTGCCGTCGCGATTGGCGTCGAGGGTGGCGAGGGCCTGGTAGCCGTCCTTCCAGCGCTTGCCCCAGGTCACGTTGCCGAAGAGCTGCCGGCCCGAGGTGATGCGCCCCTTGCCGTCGGGATCCCAGACCAGCAGGCCGGACTTGGGCCCGACCCATTCCCAGGCCATGTCGGGGCCGGTGCCGTCCAGGTCGAACTGGCGCAGCGCGGTCGAAGCCATGCGCCGTCCCGGGAAGAACGCCCAGGGCATGCCGGCCAGGAGGTCGGGCTGCCCGCTGCCCGCCAGATCCACCACGATCGGGCTCACCGTGTAGACCAGGCCCTTGAGGTCCACCGTGACGCTCTCGCCCGACTTGAGCTTGAGGGTCTGCAGGTTTGTAGTGCCCGAGGTATCGCGGGTGCCCAGGTCGGAGCTCTTCCAGCCCCAGGCGCCCCAGGTGCCCGCTCCCAGTTGCGAGTAGAGTTGCGAGTACTCGGACGTGCCGACCTTGACCGTGCCGAGGATGGCGTCGGTGCCGGTCTTGTCGAGGTCGATGAGGATCATCCCGTCTGACCAGCCCCAGCTCCAGTCGTACTGGACCGACGTGTCGGCCGCGGTCTTGAGGGCGGAAGTGGACGAGTACTGCGCCCGCGCGCCGCCGCCGTAGTTGTCGCCGACGTTGGCGTAGACGTAGTCGACCATGTTGTCCCAGCCCACCTTCGCCAGGGCCTGCTCGACGAGGGCGGCGTTGTAGCCGCCCGAGCCGCCCTCGAAGCCGATGCGCTGGTCGGCCATGTTGTCGATCCAGCTCCGGAAGGCGCCGCGGTAGATGGCCACGACGTTGGGGTTGTCGGCCACCCAGCGGTAGGTGATCGACCGGGTGGTGGTCTGCGTGCCGAACTTGCCGTCCTTGATCAGCCGCTTGGTGGTCTTGGTCTGGACCACCGCGTCGTCGACCGCGAAGGCGGGGCTCGCGAGGGAAACCAGGAGGGCGCCGGCCAGGGCGGAATGCATGTAGCGTTTCATCGTCGTCTGCTCCTTTCCCTACCGGCCCGCCAGTTCGGCGGTCTGGCGCTTGGTCAGCTTGTTGTGGAACGAGCCGGTCAGCTTCCCGGCGGCGTACCCGCCCAGGGCGATGGTGCCGCCCGGGCCCGCGCCGTGGGCCTTGCCGCCCGCCACCACCACGGCCTTGTCGGCATGCAGGGCGCCGTCCGCGTCGTAGGGCGCGAAGGTGAGGTCCGCGCCGGACCTGCCGAGCTTCCAGGCCTTCTGGCCTTCCTTGTCCCAGAGATCGGGCGAGCCGGCCGCGTACTCTAGCAAGCCGGGGCTGCTGAACCTGGATCCGCCGGAACTCTTGGCGGTCGCCGCGCCGGACATCCGCATGGCCTGCCCCGTCGAGGACCGGGCGGCGCTCGCCGCGCCCTTGCCCGCGTCTCCCGAAAACGCGCCGCCGCCGCCCGCGCTCTTGCCGGCGCCGCCCACCAGGTCCGCATTCCGGGTGCCTGGCTGCACCGCGTCGGCGTCGAAGGTGACGCTGGTCGTGTCGCTCTTGACCTCCCAGTGCCCCTTGCCGGCTCCGGCCGGGGGCGGCGGCACCTGGGCAAGCGCGCCCTGCCCGCAGACTCCCAGTAGCGCTCCGCAGATCGTCCCGATCGCAAGGATTCGCCGCACACCCATGGCAACTTCCTCCCCGTACTGGCAATGGTCGCCGAACTCTCGCGCCCCCTTGGCGCGCTTGCCCGATCTTACCAATCCGTAGTCAGAACGGATCCGGGTCAATACACCATCAGGTGTTCGAAAGTTTCGAGGTGAGCATGTGCGGCCTGCGTCGTCTCGGCCTCGAGGTCCCGGCGGGCGCTTTTCGCGGCGGCCTCGGTCCCCGCTTCGGCCAGGTCCACGCCGAGGCGATGGATGTTCGCCACGTCGATGTCGGTTTCGAGAAACTCGCCCAGGGCGCCGATCACGTCCTCGGGCTTGCCGTTTCCGCGGCTGCCGGTCTTGAGCTCCAGCCGGATCGAGACCGCGTCCTCGGGCCGGACGGCCAGGATCAGCGGGCGCAGGTCGACGGTCCTGGTACCCGTCTTGGCGGTCTTGACGTAAGGGATTTCCTGCCGGGCGAGGAACGCATCCCAGGCCGCGGCGGGCACCGGTTCGGCCAGCACGACGCGGTAGCTCGCCGCTTCCACCAGGGCCATCGCGGACGGCCCCTTGACCGGCACCTCCCATGCCGCGGTGAGCTGGACCTCGGGTGGCAGCGCCGCGTTGAGGCGTGCCGCGTAGTCGGCCGGATCGAGCGCCTCGCCCAGGTACACGTCCACCAGTTCGGCTTCGCTGGTGATCCCGAGCGCCAGTGGCGCGGCGAACTCCACGCTCGGCCGCGGATTGAAGCCCCGCGAGAACGTCACCGGCAAGGCGGCCCGGCGCAACGCGCGCTCGAAGAGGCGCATCACGTCCAGGTGCGAGATCCAGCGCACGTCGCCCAGCTTGGTGAAACGCGCCCGCAACCGCTGCACCTTCTCGCGGGGCGGATGGTTGTCGGCAATCTCGAAATCGGGCTGGCGGGGCGGGGCCGAGCAGTCGATCTTGTCGAGGGCCTTGCCGGCCAGGTCGTGGTGCACGTCCAGGCGGAAGCACACGCCGCAGCCCCAGCACTTCTTGGAGCAGTGGTCGTTCTGGTACAGTTCGTCGGCAAGCTTGTCGTCCCGCACCAGGTGGCGCTTGGTGATCCCCGAGTCGATCGCGTCCCAGGGCAGCGTCCAGTCGTATTCCCAGCGGGTGTGGGCATAGAATCCGAAATCCACGCCCACCTCCTGGGCCGCCCGCGCCCATAGCTCGGGCCGGTGATGCTCCGACCACGCGTCATGAGCCGCGCCGAGTTCCCAGGCCCGCTTGACCAGGCGGCACAGCCGCCGGTCGCCTCGCGAGAGGACGGCCTCGAGTTCCGAAGTGTGCTTGTCGTGGGCGCTGACCTTGACGCCGCGCTTGCGCATCTCGGCGAAGAGATACTGCTGCTTGGCCGTGATCTGGTCGAGATCGTCCTGCGCCCGCCACTGGAACGGCACGTGCGGCTTGGGGACGAAGGTCGAGACCGTCAGGTTGATGCGAATCGGCGGCCGTGGGCGCGAGTCGGCTCTGCGAAGCTCGTCGCAATCCCGCTTGATCTTGTCGATGAGGTCCACGATGGCCGTGACGTCCTCGTGTGTCTCGCCCGGCAAGCCGATCATCAGGTAGAGTTTCAGCGCCTGCCAGCCCGCCCGGTAGGTCTCGCGGATGGCGTAGCGGATCTCCTCCTCGGAGATGTTCTTGTTGATGATGTCCCGCATGCGCTGCGACCCAGCCTCGGGCGCGAAGGTGAAGGTGCTCTTGCGGATGTGCTGGGCCGCCGTGGCCATTTCCAGCGAGAAGGAGTCCACCCGGAGGCTGGGGAGGCTCATGCTCGCTCCCAGCGGGCTGTTGGCCATCGTGAGGGGCTGCACGACCTCGCGGGATTGCGTGTAGTCGCCCGACGACAGCGAGAACAGGCTGTACTCCTCGTAGCCCGTGCAGCGGATGGTCTGGCTGGTGAGGGAGACGACGTCCTCGGCCTTGCGTTCGCGCACCGGCAGGTAGATGAAACCCGCCTGGCAGTACCGGCAGCCCGCGTCGCAGCCGCGGCGCACCTCGGTCGGCACGCGGTCGTGGACGATCGGCACGTACGGGACCGGCGTCTCGGTGGGGTGGAAGTCGTTCTGCAACTCCTGGACCGTGCGCTTGCGGACCGGGAGAGAGACGTCCGGATCGGGTACGAAGCGGGCGATCGGCTGGTTGGGCCCCAGGTACTCCACGCCGTAGAACTGCGGGACGTACACGCCGGAAATCCGCGTGAGGGCCTTCAGGGCCTCCTGCCGCGGCGTGCCGTGGGTCTTGAACGAGTGGAACGCGTCGACGAGGTCGTGCACGACGTCTTCGCCGTCGCCCACGACCACGAAGTCGACGAAGTCGGCGAAGGGCTCCGGGTTGAAACTGTTGGGACCGCCGGCGAAAACGAGCGGCCAGTCCCCGGTCTCGCGGTCCTGGCGTTCGACCGGGATGCCCGCCAGGGCCAGCATGTTGAGGATGTTCGTGTACGTGAGCTCGTACGAGAGCGAGAAGCCGATCCCGTCGAACTCGGTGAGCGGCCGCAGGGATTCGAGGCCGAACAGGGGGAAGCCCGCCTCGCGCATGGCGCGCTCCATGTCGGGCGCCGGGGCGAAGACGCGCTCGCACAGGGCGTCGGCCCGGCGATTGAGCAACTGGTAGAGGATCTTGCTGCCAAGGTGGCTCATCCCGACCTCGTAGAGATCGGGAAACGCGAGCGCGAGCCGCACGGTGACGTCGTCCCAGGCCTTGCGCGTGGCGCCCCACTCGTTGCCCAGATAGCGCGCCGGCTTCTCCACCCGTCGCAAGATGGCTTCGAGACGGGCTTTTCGCTCAGCTGCGGTCATACCCCTAAGTATAGCGGCCCCGCAAAAAGAAAGAGGAGGCAGGTTGAGTGCCTCCGGTCGCCCGGAACCGCGGTCATGGGCCGCTGGCAACAGCTCGATCGTTGCCGCCCCGAAGGTTCGGGGTCTTTGTCCTGGCGGAAGACCAGTCTAAGCGAAAGTTCCGAGGCATTACAAGTGCCGGAGCGCACAAAAAACGCTAGTTTAACTGGCCGGCAAGCGGCGCGTAGCGTCTGGATTGCCGGAGCACCGACGTGATGTACCCGCGGTTGCGGTAGTTGCCCCGGCTGATCATCGTGCGGCGGCCGCCGTTGTAGTAGCTGAGCGCTGCGTTGATGTCCCCGTCGTACTCCCGGAGCCGATCCTTCAGGAAGAACGTGCCAAGCAGCAGGTTGGTCTCCGGATCGGTCAGGTCGTAGGACTTCAGGCCGAGCTTCCGCGCCAGCGGGCGCGCCGTGCTGGGAAGCAGTTGCATCAGGCCGATCGCGCCCTTGTGCGACACGGCCTTGGGGTTGAAGCGCGACTCGACGTAGACGATACCGGCAATCAGATCGGCGGGCAGATCGTAGCGCTTGGCGACCTTGCCGATGGCGTTTGCGTAGGGATACGGCGGCCGCGCAGCGGCGCGGTTTGGGGTGGCCGGCGGCACGAGCCGCGTGTAGGCCGGATTTACTTTCTCCCGCCAGTCGGCGACGATCGCCCGGTCGGGCATGCTGGCGGGCGTCCAGAGCGCGTCCTGGCGGAGCGCGCTGAGGAATGCCAGCGCCATGGTGGCGGGCAACAGTACGGCCAGCCGCGCCGCGATCGCTCGCCAGCCGGCCGGCGGGGCGCCTGCGAGGGCCGTGATCGAGGTAGCCGAAACCATCGCCTGTCCTTCCAAATCCGGGTCGGCAGGCGTGGTTGGTGCGACGTCGTTGCTATGGTGAGTGGGTGGAGGACCGACCCTCCCCTGGTGGGGAGGATCAGCCTAACAGGGAACTAAGGGTTGGTAAAGCCAAGGTCGCGGCCGACGTGGCCATGGCGGCCCCGAAGACCGCCACGGCGGCCACGTACGCCCACCCGGGCGGCGTCGGCCTGCGGAAGAAGGCTATCTGCAGACCGATCTGCACGACAGCCAGGCCGCATAGCGCGATCACGGCCGCCAGGTCCTGCGGCGCGGCGAGTATCGCGGCGGTCAGGATGGCCGTATCGATCAGCATGGCGCCGATCAGCAGCCCCATCTCGCGGCCCAGGAGGGCCGACAGCGACCGGATGCCCACCCGGCGTTCGCCCTCGACCTTGTTGAGGGCGGCCAGGATCAGCAGGCCGACCGCGCCGAACGAGAAGCTGAGGGCCAGGATCCCGGACAGGAAGGTGACGGGGCCGAACATCAGGTTGCCCGCAACCCACGGGAAAGCGACCGAGAGGACGCCGAAGAACAGCCCGCTCCACCAGGTGTTGCGCCGCAGCGACAGGGGCGGGGCGTTGACCGCGAAGATGATCGCGAGCGAGGCGATGGTCATGTAGAACAGGCCGCCGCCCTCGGCGGACCCCACCCCGAGGGTGGCGCTCAAGCGCGCCCCCAGGCCGTGGTCGAGAAGCTGCGCGAAGAGCAGGATGACCATCCCCATCAGCCCCATCTGCGCGATGACGGTATCCGTGGACAGGCGGCCGGACGGCAGGGGCCTGCCGGGATGGTTGATCGCGTCGATGTCGCGGTCGAAGAGCGAGTTGACCACCGCGTTCATGCCGGCCAGCATCGGTCCGGCGAGCACCAGGCCGAGCAGCACCCGGGAGACGTGGGAGGCGTCGGGCGCAAGCTGGCCGCTGGCCAGGGCGCCGCAGAAGAAGGCCGCCATCGGCAGCAGCCAACCCGGAGGATGGCTCAGCTCGAGGGAGAGCCGCCAACCCGGAACCGAACGCTCTGAATGAAAACTGACGCGAAGGCGCTCCGACGCCCGCAATGGGGCGGGAACTGCGTGGTGCATCTGGTGACCTTCCTGAAGCGAGATCGCCGTTGAACTCGAAACCGGAGAACGAACCGGTAGATCTGGTCAGCCGAGATTATGAAAACGAGTAACCAGGGGCGACAGCGCCCCGGCACCTGGTAGGACAATGTTAGCGTTTGTTTAAAAGGAAGTAAAGAACATTTGAATAAATCTTAACCCAATCTTTCCGTTCCTGCGAAAGACGACACGAATGAAGGAGACCCCTCCGGGGGGCGGAGGGGTCTAACCGTTTGGGGGGTTGAGTGCGGCCTCCGGGTTGGCGTCGGAGGACGGGTCGGGAAAGGGGTCGGATAGAACCGCCGGCGCGGCCGGAGGGCGGGCAATCACGGCAGAAGGGATGAAGGCGGAATCTGGGACGAGTGCCTTCCGGCCGGGCGGTTCCTGGTGTCGACTCCCGGGCCAGGCCCGGAGTCGAGAGGGGTTCCGATGGAGCCCACTTTAGAGGAAACCGTTTCTCCGCAGCGGTGAACTTTGTCACCAGTTGGGAGAAGGTGGGCGGTATTAACTCATCATTAACGCCGGGCGCGAATCTCTCCGGGCCGCGCGGCTCAAGAAGGTAGGGGAACCCCACCGTTCGACGCGTGAAAGCCATGAAAGCCCCAGCAAGACGCCTGATCCTTGTCGCCGCCCTCCTGGCGGCGGGCTGCGGAGTGCAGCCTGGCCGGCTTGCCGGCTCGTCGGGATCGGACGCGCTCGGTACCCGGTCCATCCAGGCATTGCCGCCGACCGGGTTCTTCGACCAGGACGAGATCTTCCCGCATGCCTTGAAGCTCATCGAGAGCGCCCGCACCGACATCTGCCTCGACATGTTCTACATGGGCGGCAAGGTCGGCGAGGACGTCGCCAGGGCGCTGGTGGCCAAGAAGCAGGCCGGTCTCGACGTGAAGGTGCTCTACGATCCCGGCCAGGGCTACAAGGAGCCCATCCGGAAGACCGTCCGGCCGGTCATGGCGTTGCTCAAGGACGGCGGAGTCGAGACCTTGCCGTTCCCGGTGAGCAAGTTGCGGGGCATCGCGCCCATCAAGGCCGACCACAACAAGGTGCTGATCGTCGACGGCAAGGCGGCATTCGTCGGCGGCATGAACTTCGCCGACGTCAACGCCCCCAACCACGACCTCATGGTGCAGGTCGGCGGCCCGAGCGCGGCGTACATGAAGGCGGTGTTCAAGCTCAACTGGGCGCTGGCCGCCTCCAAGGCCAAGAAATACGAAGTCGCGGACGCCGAGACCGACCTGGCCGGCGAGGAGGCGTACGAGTCCGAGGTGCTGGGCGTCCCGCCGCAGCCGCCGGGAGCGCCGGGCGGCACGCCGGTCGAGGAAGACGCCGTGTCGGTGACGCACTCGGGCCTGTATGGCTTCCCGACGCGACCGCAGGTCGCCTCGCTGATCGATAACGCTCGCAAGCGCATTTGGCTCCAGATGTTCGTCCTGGCCGACGACGACATGTGCGAGCGCCTCAAGAAGGCGGCCGAGCGCGGCGTCGAGGTCAAGGTCCTCACCGACCCCAACAAGTTCGCATTCGCCATCAACCTGGGCGGCATGCCCAACCTGGGCGCGGTCAAGAAGTTCCGCGGCACGCCGGTCCAGATCCAGTTCTTCAACACGAAGTCCGACGAGCAGATGCACATCAAGATGTGCCTCTTCGACGACGACCAGGTGGCCGTGGGCTCGACCAACTGGACCAAGGCGGGCTTCGACAGCAACAGCGAGACCACCCTGATCGCCCGCAGCACGCGGCTGCACCGGCAACTCGGCAAGATCTTCACCCGCGACTGGCTGGCCGCGACGGCCGCCAACCCGCCCAGTCAGCTCTCGCCGGGCTGGAAGGGCACCGTCGCCGACTTCATCTCCTTCTTGTTCTGACCGCGGCTACCGCAGGTAGATCGCGCCGGTCATGGCCTGCATCCGGCGGATCGCGAAGTCCTCGTCGACGCGGGCGTAGACGAAGCGGTCGGTAGGCGCGGCATCGGCGGGCAACGTGAAGTCGTGCTGCCAGTCGGCGCTCGGCACCCTCGTCTGGAGGATCGGGCGCAACCCGACCATCAGGCGTAGCACGTTGCCCCTGGCATTCTTCGCGTGGACGCGGAAGGTGGCTCCCCGCGGCACGGCGTCGCCCACCATCGCACCGAAAGATCCGTCCCGGTCCGGATCGGCGGTCAACATGACGCGCTGCCTGCGCGGGTGCTCGGCCAGGAGCGTCCGCCCGGCGCGGATGCCCGCCAGGATTGCGGCTTCCGTGCGTTCGGTGGCGTACACGAGCGTGCAGGGTGACGCCAGGTTCTGCGGCTTGCGGTGGAAGTCCGACGCGGCGATCGGGCTGACCCGGGCGCCGGCGGCCAGCAGGTCGGCCCACCAGCCGACGGCCTCCTCGTTGCTCGATACGCTCTCGGGATGGGGCACCGACGCCGCGAGCAAGGGGTTCATCCACCAGCCGTTCCAGACCTCGATGGCGTGGACGCGGGAGTCCCAGGTCAGGGGCTTCCAGGGGACGAAGCGGTTCCTCGGATGGTTGGCAACGACCGTGCCGCCGCGCCGCGCCGCCTCGTCGAGGCCCTGTTCCCGCGGCAACTTGACCAGCGGTTCGACGCCCGAAAAGCCGTGAACGCCCATGTGGTTGTCTTCGTGGTTGTCGCGCGCCTCCTCGGAATGGAGCATGACCAGCTCCTTCTCGGCCACGAACGCGGGATCCAGCCACTGGGTGGTCGTGTCGTGCTCGGAGAGGCCGAGGGCATCGAGGCCCTCCTTCTTCGCCATCCCGATGAGTTCGGGGACCGTGAACACGCCGTCGCTGTGCTTGCTATGGGCGTGGAGTTGCACGGCCAGCCAGGTCCCGGCGGAGGTGGCGCGCGCGTCGAAGCGCCGGGCCCCGTCCAGGCGCGCCTGCGGGGCGACGCCGCAACCGAGCGCCAGGGCAGCCATGGCGGCGCAAAGAATCGTCCGAGCCCACGCAGCACGCATCATTGTTAAGCCTACATTAACAAAACCCAATCTTCATTACAAGACCCGGCGGTGGACCGGGTTGCGAGCCTGGCACTCGCACTCCCGCCCGGGTGAAGCGGGTGGGACCTTCAGATGCCGAGGCGCCGCTCCAGGAGTGAGGCGATCCGCCTCGCGGCTCCGGGTTCGCCGACCCGCGACCGGCCCGCCTCAGCGGCGCGCGCTCGGGCCGCGTCGTCGCTCAGAAGGCGGTGCACCGTCTCGCCGATGGCCCCGGCGTCGCGGGCCACCAGGTGCAGGGCCTCCCCCAGCAACTGCTGCTGGCGGGCCGCGAAATAGGGCGTGTACTGCGGGCCCGGGCCGGCGAAGGCGACGATCGGCCGGCCGTGCGCGGCGGCCACCTCGCTTGCCGTCCCGGCGGTGGCCAGCACCAGGCCGGCCGGGGCGAGGGCCTGGTGCAGGCTCGCGACCGCTGCCCCGTTCGTCTCGGCCAGCGCGCGCAGGTCGGCGCGCCCCGGGGCCAGGGCGACGCGCGTCCTTTCCGGCGCTACTCCCGCCTGGCGGGCGGCGGCCAGCATCAGCGGCAGGTTCGCGACGGCATCCTCGCGGCTGCCGGGCAGGATCGCCAGGCCGTCGCCGGGCGGCGGCAGCGGTTCGACCAGATCCGGGATCGCGTTGCCCGGGAACTCGACCCGCAGGCCCAGGCGCCGCAACCGTTCGGCGGTCGGGGCATCCCGGGGCAGGACATGCGTGTCCCAGCAGCGCAGGGCGGCTACTTCGGCCGCGATGTACGACTCGCCCCAGTCGGCGTAGTAATCGGTCTTGTTGCAGCCCACCAGCACGATCGGCGGCAGGCCGGCCACGGCCGCGAATGCCGCCGGCAGCACGTCGCCGACGCCCACCACCAGGCGCGGGGCGAGGCCGCGGGCGGCCGCGAGCGCCGACCCGAGGTCGGCCGCCCACCCGTGGCGCCAGTCGCGCAGGAAGGCCCGGAGGGACCGCTGGCTCCAGCCGCCGCCGGGAAGATCCCGGGCGGGCCCCAGCACCGGGATGCCGGCCTCCCGGTAGGCGTGGCCGGCGCCCACCAGGGGGAGGCCCGCGCTGGCCGCGGCGGGCAACTCCCGCGCGATGCGGGCGGCGACGGCGTCTTCGCCGTGGCCGTTGCTGATCAGGAGCAGGGCGACGTCTGACAAACTGATGACGAAATGAGGCGGGAGGCGCTCTAATCTTAGTCTTATGTGTGGAATCGTAGGCTACGTGGGTTCGCAGCAGGCTTCCGAGATTCTGATCAACGGCCTGCGCCGCCTGGAGTACCGGGGCTACGACTCGGCCGGCCTGGCCGTCATCAATTCGGGCCGCCTCGAACTGCGGCGCGAGGTGGGCAAGCTCCAGAACCTGGAGGACGGGTTGCGCCACGCGCCCCTCGAGGGCCAGACCGGCATCGGCCACACCCGCTGGGCGACCCACGGCCGGCCCACGACCTTCAACGCCCACCCGCACACCGATTGCAGCGGCAACCTGGTCGTGGTGCACAACGGCATCATCGAGAACTACTTGGCGCTCAAGCAGGAATTGATCGCCGGCGGCCACGAGTTCCAGTCCGACACCGACACCGAGATCCTCGCGCACCTGGTCGAGTCGCTCTACCAGGGGGATCTCTTCAAGGCCGTGCAGCAGGCCTGCGCGCGGCTCGAGGGCACGTACGCCACGGTCTTCATGCATCGCGACGAGCCGCAACGCGTCGTGGGCATCCGGCACGGCGCCCCGCTGGTAGCCGGGATGGGGGACCAGGAGTACTTCCTGGCCTCCGATGTGAGCGCGATCCTGGACTACACGCGCCAGGTCATCTATCTCGACGACGGCGAACTGGTCGTCATCAGCCGCGAGGGCGTGCGGGTCTACGACGGCGCCGGCGCTCCCAGGGCCAAGGAGGTCCACCGCATCGAGTGGAACCCCGCGGCGGCCGAGAAGGCCGGCTACGAGCACTTCATGCTCAAGGAGATCCACGAGCAGCCTTCCAGCCTGACCAATACCCTGGGCGGCCGACTCGACGAGCGCGAGGGCCGCGTGTACCTGGGAGAGACCGGCCTCTCGGACGAAGCCATCGCCGGCATCGACCGCATCATCGTCACCGCCTGCGGCACCGCCTACTACGCCGGCCTGGTGGGCAAGTACCTCATCGAGGATCTGGCCCGGTTGCCGGTGGAGGTTGATTTCGCCTCGGAGTTCCGGTACCGGCACCCCATCGTCAACGACAAGACGCTGGTGATCGCCATTTCCCAGTCGGGCGAGACCGCCGATACCCTCGCCGCCTTGCGCGAGTGCAAGCGCCAGGGTGCCAAGTCGCTCGGCGTCATCAACGCCATCGGCTCGACCATGAGCCGGGAGGTGGACGCCGTGCTCTCCCTGCAGTCGGGCCCGGAGATCAGCGTGGCTTCGACCAAGGCCTACACCAGCATGGTCGCGGCGATGCTCCTGCTGGCGATCCACCTGGGCCATGCCCGCGGCGCGCTCCCGGCCGACCGCGTGCGCGACCTGATAGGCGAGCTCAAGCACCTGCCCGCCCTGGTGACGCGGACCCTGGAGATGAACGCGGAGGTGCAGGCGCTTGCCGAGGCCTTCGCGCTCTCGCAGCACTTCCTCTTCCTCGGGCGGGGCATCAATTACCCGACCGCGATGGAAGGCGCCCTCAAGCTCAAGGAGATCTCGTACATCCACGCCGAGGCCTACGCGGCGGGCGAGATGAAGCACGGGCCCATCGCCCTGATCAACGAGGCCATGCCGGTCCTGGCCATCGCGACGCGCAGCGCGACCTACGACAAGGTGATCTCCAACCTGCAGGAGGCCAAGAGCCGCAAGGGTGCGGCGCGGGGGACCGTCATCGCCATCGCCACCGAGGGCGACACCGAGATCCTCTCGCACGTCGATCGCGTGCTGTACGTCCCGGCCTGCCCGGAACTCCTGAGCCCGGTGGTCAACGTGGTGCCGCTGCAAATGCTGGCCTACTACATTGCCCGGATCCTGGGCAAGGACATCGATCAGCCCAGGAACCTGGCGAAGTCCGTCACGGTCGAGTAGCGGGCTGGTCCCGAGGGCGGCACCGCGAGCCCGGCCCTACTCGGCGGCGGTCGCCGGGCGCGGGGCCGGCCCGACAACGAGCGTGATCTCGCCCCTGGCCGCGTGCGTGGCATAGTGGGCGGCCGCGTCTCCCAGCGTGGCGCGGAAGACCTCTTCGTGCACCTTGGTCAGCTCCCGGCAGACGGCGACCTGGCGATCGGCGCCGAGGATGGCGGCGAGATCCCCGAGGGTGGCCGCCAGGCGGTGGGGCCCCTCGAAGAAAACGATCGCCCGGTGCTCGCCGGCAAGTTGCCGGAACAGTCGCCGCCGCGCCTTGCCCTCGCGCGGCGGAAAGCCTTCGAAGACGAAGCGCGTGGCCTCCAGGCCCGAGACCGCCAGGGCGGCGGTCAGTGCGGACGGCCCGGGCACCACCTCGACCGGATGGCCGGCCGCCGCGGCCGCCCGCACCAGGTGGGATCCCGGATCGGAGATGGCCGGCATGCCGGCGTCGGTCACCAGGGCCACATGCTCGCCTCGTTCCAGGCGCGCGAGGAGCTCAGGCTGCCGGCGGCCGGCGTTGTGCTCGTGGTAGCTCACCGTCGGCACCCGGATCCCGAGATGGTTGAGGAGCTTGGCGGCCTGCCGCGTGTCCTCGGCGGCCACCGTGGCGACCGACCGCAGGATCTCGGCAGCGCGCGGCGTGAGGTCCCCGAGGTTGCCGATCGGGGTTCCCACGACGAAAAGGCGGCCCTTCTCCATCCGCCAACCAGTGTAGCGGGCGCAAGATTTCTCCGGGTGGCGGCGATAACTTAAGCGGAGTTTAAGGATTGAAAAAGGTACGGGTAAGCAAGTCGGCGGGAGTCGGCCTCCTGGCCCTCGCCCTCCTGGCTTGCGGCCGCACCGAGCAGTTCCCCGACTACAGCCAGACGACGGTGATGACGCCGCCGCCGCTGTGGGCGCCCACGCCGGCGCCGGGCTACTACTCCACCCCCGGGCCGGTTCCGACCGCCACGCCGTCATTCGCGCCGAGACCGGCGCCGACGCCGCCGGCCACCGGCAGCGTGCTGATCGGGACGGTGGGCGCCGGCGATCTGGCCGATCCGCGGGGCCTGGCGTTCGGCGGCGACACGCTATTCGTCGCGGATGGCGCCCGCGGCGGCCTCCTCGGGCCCCACGGCGCCGTCGTCAGCTACTCCGGCACCACCGGCAAGCGCCTCGGCACGTACGCGGCCCGCACGGCCTCCACGTCCCTGCCGGTGGACCTCGCGGGTGTCGCCGTGTCGACCAGATCGGTGCCGTTCCATACCGCGGCCGAGTTCGTCTACCCGGTGGCGCCAGCGGGCGTGTTCGGCTTCGTCTTCGAGAGTTTGTGGGTGCTGAACCATGGCGCGCCCTACGCCCCGGGAGGGGCCGATGCCGTGGTGTCAGGTTCGCGGGCGTGGGTCGCCGAGGCTGGCGCCGTGCGGGCGTATGCGCTCCCCTACTGGTCGCCCGACCCCACGACGGCCGACGTCATGTTGCCCGGCGGGCGCGGGGTCGGGGCTGACGAGACGGGCGAAGTCTGGATCGCGGCCGCAGGGCGGGTGTTCCAGGGGCACGTGCCCTTCAAGCCGGCGTCGGATGCCCCGGCCGATCCGCGCGACGTCGCGATCGATCACCGGGACGGGTCGGTCGTCGTCCTGGATCGGGACCGGATACTCCGCTACGGCCGGGACGGCGCGTTCCAGGGCGCGGCCGGCGCGGGCAGGTTGCAGGATGGCCGCAGCCTGACCATCGGGGACGACGGCAGCGTCTACGTGACCGATCGGGCCGCCAAGGCGCTCTTCCGCTTCGCTCCGCCCTAAGCCGTTGTCGGCCTGATTGGAGTCGAGTGGGGCCGGCCTCCGTGCCGGCCGGCAGAGACGCCGGCCCCACCCGAAGTCTCAGGTCTACCTCGCATCGGACTAGCTCTCGGGCGTCGGGGCTTTCGGCGCCTTGAGGCGATCGACGTGCTGGAACGAGATGTCGTTGTGGTGCGCCTTGAAACCGGCCATGGCGCCGACCGCGCCCACGCCCACGATCGCGGCGGCGACGCCGAAGATCAGCATCGACAGGAAGACCGGCAGTGTGAGGAGGCCGAAGACCGAAGCCAGGTACGCGCCGAACGCGCCGACCGCGAGGCCGCCCAGCAAGCCGGCCGCGCCCCGTTCGCTCTGGGCGGCGTTGACGAAGCCCTCCGAGAAGTCGTTGACCTCGTTCTCGGCATAGAGTATCCGGGCGGCGTCGGAACCCAGCTCCAGGCGATCCTGCTTGTCGATTGACCGCGGGAAGCCCTTGCCCACCAGGAGGACGTGCTGGCCCTTGACCTCGAGCCCGACCGAATCGAGGCCGTCCTTGCGGAACTCGAGATACGCCTTCGTGGCGTCGCGATCCAGGGCCGGATTGATCGGGATCACCATGCCGTGCAGTGGTTTCCCGTTCAGCCGAACGTCAGCCATTCCTCCTCCAAGGTGCTCCTCGACATCTATCCCGCCGCCGGAGAAGAACCTGTCTTATGGACGGGTTAACGTTGGTAAAATTCCAGACAAGATCCGGTAAAGACGGGGCGAAATAGTTCTCGGAAACTCTATTCATGTTGTTGCGCGTTTTGCTCCTCGCCCTCGGCGCCGCCATGGTGGCGGGCTGCGGCGCGGCGCCCGTCACGGTGCGGACGCCGGCCGGGCAGACCATCGCCAGCGTCACGGTCCGGGGGAAGGTCGTGGACAAGCTCACCGGCCGCGGCGTGGCGGGCGCGACGGTTCGGCTGGCGACCGGGACGGTTCGCACCGAGACGGCGGCCGACGGCCTCTTCGCTCTCGGGCCGTTCCCGGCCCAGGGCGGCCAGGTCGTGGTGGCGGCCGAGGGGTTCGCCACCCGCACGCTGGTGGTGCCCGCGGGCGCACGCGAGGCTCTGACCATCGAACTCGCCCGCGCCGCCGAGATCCCGGCGTACCGCCTCTCGCTCACGATGCAGGCCGGCCGCCTGGATGGCACGGGCCGCGTGGCACTCCTGGGCGATCGCCTGCTGGTGACGGGCCGGGAAGGTAAGCTGGGCGCGCTTTTCAACCTGGATCGGGTGACCGGCGAGGAGTACGACCGGTTCTCCTGGCTCGCGATGTTCACTCCGCTGCCGATGGAGCTAGCCGACGTGGCCGCCCATCCCCGCGCCGGCTCCTACCTGCTTACCAACGCCGGCAGGGTCCACGCCTTCGACGCCAGGGGGCGGTTCCTGACGTCCAGTGCCGTCGCCGAGGGGCCTGGCGCGATGGCATGCGACGGCCGGCGCCTGGTCGTCGCCAGCTCGCGCAAGATCCGCTCGCTGGATCCCGCATCGCTCGCGGTCGTCGACGAGTGGCCCTTCGAGTACGGCGATCCGTCCGGCCTGGCCGTCGATTCGCTGGGCAACCTGTTCGTCTCGACCTGGGAGGGGCGCGTGGTCCAGCTTGACGCCGACCGGCGCCTGATCGCCGATTGGCGCCAGATCGTCGGGCCCGCGGCCGCGCCTGGCTCGCAGGGGTACGCGCAATCGGCAGCCGTACCCGTCCAGCGGCTGGCCGGTCTGGCGCTCGACCCGGAGGGCCGGGCCCTCGTGGTGGATCCCGACGGCAAGCGGGTCGTCATTCTCGGCCCCACCGGGCAGGCGCGGGGGGCCTTCGGCGCGGCCGATCTCCGGGCGCCTCGCGGGATCGTCGTCGACGAGCGAGGGACGGTTTACGTGGGCGATGTCAGCCTGCGCGCCGCGCTTCGGTTCGACCGGATCCCCGGAACATCTGCCTTTGCGGCTCTCCCTCTCCCGTAGCGCCCGGTAAAATCAGCGGATCCGCTATTCAGACCCCTTGATTTGGGGTATTAAAGTCTTGTCAAGAAGAGAGGGTCGCAAGCGTTGCAAGTCCTGGTCCTGTCGAGCACGTACCAGCCCCTGTACACGGTCGGCATCGAGAAGGCCATCACGATGCTCTACCTGGGCAAGGCCGTCTCGGTGCAGGATACCGACAAGGTGATCCGGTCGCCGTCGGTGGTCATGCGCATTCCGCAGGCCATCCGTCTCCTGATGCGCGCGGTCGCGCACCGGGCGCTGGAAACCATTCGCCCCAGCCGGCAGGCCATCTTCAAGCGGGACAAGCACGCCTGCCAGTACTGCGGCTCGCACGCCGACCTGACCCTCGATCACGTGATGCCCAAGTCGCGCGGCGGGCAGGACCTCTGGGAGAACCTGGTCACGGCCTGCATCAAATGCAACAACCGCAAGGGCGACCGCACGCCCGACGAGGCTCGCATGCTGCTAAAGCAGGTTCCTCGAGCCCCCCGGGCGATCGAGATCGCCTCGGAGCTCTGGGGCCGCCTCCTGGGTTGGTAGCCAGGACGGCCAGGCTAGGCCAGGGAGGGCACCACGCCGTCGAGTTCCAGGGTCTGCACCTGGTTGCGGCCCTTGGCCTTGGCGACGTAGAGCGCCTGGTCCGCGCGGGCGATCAGCGTCTCTAGCGTCTCCTGGCCGTGGTGCAACCAGGCCACGCCTACCGAGACCGTGACGCGGGGAAGCGGCGAACCATCCTCGCGAAACAGGTCGCGGGCGGCCGACCGCGCGCATATCCGCTCGCCGACCAGCAGAGCGTCGCGCAGCGTGGTCTCGGGGAGGCATACGATGAACTCCTCGCCCCCCCAGCGCGCCGCGACGTCGGAGGCGCGCACCGTCTGCCTGAGCAGGTCGGAGACGAAGCGGATGGCCAGGTCTCCCGACGCGTGCCCGTACGTGTCGTTGAAACGCTTGAAATGGTCGATGTCGAGCAGGATGACCGAGAGCGGCGCCTTCTTGCGTTCGGCACCGGCCAGGAGCTTGCCGACCTGGTCGTGAAACGCGCGGCGATTGTACAGGCCGGTGAGCGGATCGGTGAGCGCCTCCAGATGCGCCTGCTCGTAGAGCCGGACCAGGTCCTGCAACTCTTTTGCGCGGTTGGCCAGCTGCTCGAAGAGCCGGCTGTTCTTGAGCCAGACCGCGAGTTGCTGCCCCAGGTTCCGCACCAGCAGCCAATCCTGCTCCAGGTAATCGGCGCCGGATTTCTTCGGGCCGCATAGCACGCAGCCGAGCAGATCGTCCTTGAGGACCAGCGGCAGCAGCACCACGTCCCCGAGCCCGGGGAAATCGAAGGTCTCGCGCTTCTCCGACGCCGCGGTCGAAAGGGCCGCCAGCATCACGAAATTATCCAGCGAGACGACCAGGGGCGTCGCGAACACGTAGCCGAGCGCGCAAGCCTGGATGAGCTCCCGCGAGCCCTCGGGCTTGAGGAGCACGACCACGAACTCCGGGTGCAGCGACTGATCGACCGTGCGCGCGAACTCCTCGGCCAGGGACACGGGATCGTACATGCCGCGGGCCCGATCGCCGAAGTCCGTCACGATGCGCTGGAAGTCGTAGCCCGTGCGGTAGAAGAGCCGGTCCACCAGGGCGCGGGCGCGTTCGCGCAGCGGTTCGAACAGCACGGCGATGATGGCGGTGGCGGCGGCGTTGGGCGCGATGCCGGCGCCGCCGCCGAAGAACCGCTCGAGCGCGCCGCCGACCGTCACGAGCGTGGCGACGTAGACGACCGTCAGGGTGGACACGAGCAGCACGTAGACCATCGTGCGCCGCAAGGCCGCGTCGATGTCGAACATGCGGTGCTTGACCACCGAGTAGGAGATGGAAAGCGGCCAGAGGAGCCACAGGAAGACCGACAAGTTCGTCAGCAGGTACGACATGTCGGATGCTCGACCGAGCAACTGCGGAACGATCGAGACGAGCGCGCTGGGCAGGAAGCCGGCGGCCAGCCCGATCAGGATGGTCTTGGCCTGCAGGCGCTGTTGCGGCGTGGGCGCCCGCCCTGCGGCCGCACCGATGCTGCCCACGAATAGCAGGAGGCTGGCCAGGAGCAGCGCCAGGACCAGCTGTACCATGTCGAGGTAGGCCTGCACCGCGGCGGGATCTGTCGCTTCGCCGACCGGCCGGTAGGTCAGGTACCAGTAGATGCCGATGGCGGCCGATGGCGCATAGCCCAGGTAGGCCGCCCACGGGTGTCTTGCGAAGAACGGTCGGGGTTCGGGGGCGACGGCCGCCAGATGCAGGCAGGCGCCAATCAAGAACGGCGTTGCGAGCAGGTAAATCTCGGGCATCCAGCGCGCTCCGTCGAAGTCCACGCCGAAGAGGCTGAAAAGCCCCAGCACGAGGCAGGCGATGAAGTTGGCGCGGGCGGCCGCATGCCCGGGTTTGATCCAGAACGTGAGCGTGCCGATCAGCAGACATGCGAGACCGACCAGCAAGAACGGCCCCTGGTTGCGCAGGAAGTCCGCCAGCCGGTACTCCTGGGTGGGCACGACGTAGGACAGTTGCTTGCCGTCGCGGAGCAAGTCGTACCGGATGTCCGTACCCACCGGGACGCCGGCCACCAGGCCCGCGAGATCGTCGGCGTGCAGCAAGGGCTGGCCGTTGGCCGTCAGCAGCCGGTCGTAGGGCGCCAACCCGCGCTTGATGCCCTCCCAGGCGACGTCGTTCTGCTGCGAGAGGGTGAGGGTGGGTTCGTACCGGAAACCGGCGAACGGCTTGCCGATCTGCCCGATAGCCCCCGAGAGGATCACGACGGCCAGGATGGCTCCGGCGATGGCCAACGCCCGCAGTACGCCAGGCCAGACGACGCCCGCCCAAAGTGCCTGCCGCATGATCGGTCTATACCCCCGCCGACCGGTCGGACCGTGTACCCTGCCCGCGACAGGCAATCCCTACATCGACGCTCCGGTGGGCCTGGATCGCGCCCTTGCGGGCGGTTTACGCCCCGGCTCGAGCGGCAGCGCTGCTCGAAACGTCAGCCCAGCTCGAGCGTCAGCCCTGCTTCAGCCAGCGGGCGGCTTCCAGTGCGTGGTAAGTCAGCAGGATGTCGGCGCCGGCCCGCTTCATGCCCGTCAGGGTCTCCAGCGTGACCCGGCGCTCGTCGATCCAGCCGTTGCGGCCGGCGGCCTTGACCATGGCGTACTCGCCCGAGACGTTGTAGGCGGCGACGGGGCGATCGGTCGCCTCCTTGACCCGCCAGATCACGTCCAGGTAGGCGAGGGCGGGCTTGACCATGACGATGTCGGCCCCTTCGGCCACGTCGAGAGCCACTTCCTTGAGCGCCTCGCGGGCGTTTGCCGGGTCCATCTGGTAGGAGCGGCGATCGCCGAATTGCGGCGCGCTGTCGGCCGCCTCGCGGAACGGCCCGTAGAAGCCCGAGGCGTACTTGGCCGAGTACGCCATGATGGCCAGATCGGCGAAACCAGCCTCGTCTAGCGCCTTGCGAATGGCGCCCACGCGGCCGTCCATCATGTCCGACGGCGCGATGATGTCGGCGCCGGCCTCGGCGCAGCTCACGGCCATCCTGGCGAGCAAGGCGAGTGTCGGGTCGTTGCGGACGGCGTCCCCCTCGACGATGCCGCAGTGGCCGTGGTCGGTATACTCGCACAGACAGACGTCGGCGACGACGAGGAGGTCGGGGTACTCGCGCTTGAGGGCACGGGCGGCTTCCTGCACGACGCCGTCGGGATCGTAGGCGCCGCTGCCTACGGCATCCTTGGCCGGCGGGAGCCCGAAGAGGATGGTCCCTCCCACGCCCAGTTCGGCGGCCTGGGCGGCATCGCGCACGACCTCGTCCACCGAGAGCTGGAACACCCCCGGCATGGACCCGACTTCCTTGCGCACCCCGCGGCCGGGCACCACGAAGTAGGGGTAGATCCAGTCGCCGGGCGAAAGCTCGGTCTCGCGGACCAGATCGCGCATGGCCGTGCTCTTGCGGAGGCGGCGCGGCCGCTGGGTGGGGAATGCTCCGGTGGATGTAAGGTCTTTCGTGGCTATCACGTTTTACATAGTACGATCAAAAGCCATGACCGACGCAGCCACCCTTTCGGGCACCCAGGGAGAGCTTTTCGGCGCACCGCAGCCGGAGAAGCGCGGCACGATGGTGTTGGTGGACGGCCACGCCCTCGCGTACCGCGCCTACTTCGCGCTGATCAAGCAAAATTTCCGTACCAAGTCCGGAGAGCCCACCGGCGCCGTGTACGGCTTCGTCAACATGCTCCTCTCGGCCCTTGGCCAGCTCAAGCCGCGCTGCCTGGCCGTGTGTTTCGACATGGACGGCGAGACCTTCCGCGACCAGCAATACGCGGGCTACAAGGCGCAGCGGCGCCCCATGCCCGACGATCTGCGGCCGCAGATAGACACCATCCGCAACGTGGTGCGCGCCTTCGGCCTGCCCATCTACGAGTTGCCAGGGTACGAGGCGGACGACGTCATCGCCACGGTGGCGTTCAAGGCCGTCGCCGCGGGGTTCGACGTCAAGATCCTTACGGGCGATCGCGACATCTTCCAGATCGTGCAGCCGGGAATCACGGTCCTGATGCCCAGGACCGGCGTGTCCGACCTGGAGGAGTACGACGCGGCCGGCGTCCTGGCCAAGATGGGCGTTCGGCCCGACCAGATCGTCGACTACAAGGGCCTGGCGGGCGACACCGCCGACAACATCCCGGGGGTGCCCGGTGTCGGCGAGAAGACCGCGGTGAGCCTGCTTACCGAGTTCGGCTCCTTCTCCAACCTCTTCGCAAACGTCGAGAAAGTCGCCAAGCCCAAGCTCCGGGAGGCCCTCGAGCAGCATCGGGAGCAGGCCCGCCTGTCCTACGATCTGGCCCGCATCGACACGGCGGCTCCCGTGGAGGGCCTCGACTGGCTGCATTGCGAGGTGAAGCTCCCCGAGATCTCGCAGTTGAGCGCCGTGCTCGAGAGGCTTGAGTTCAAGACCCTCTTGCGCGACCTCCCGAGGCGCCTGGGAGTCTTCGTGGCCGATCCGGCCGGCGAGGCGCCGGGTCCCGAGTCGGTCCCCGACCCCGATCTCCTGGCCGCTCTGCCCGGCGGCGACGACGACTCCCGGCCTCTCCGGGTGCGCACGTGCGTCGTGGACACCCCGGAGGCGCTGGGCGATCTGGTGGCTCGCCTGCGGAGTGCCGATCTGGTCGCCTTCGACACCGAGACCGACAGCCTGTCCCCGCTTGCCTGCAACATCGTCGGCATCTCGGTGGCCTGCGGCCCGGCGGACGCCAATGCCTGCGACGCTTACTACGTCCCGGTAGGTCATCGCGAGGGCCGGCAGCTCCCGCGCGCGGAGGTCCTGGCGGCCCTGCGCCCCATCTTCGAGGATCCCGCCATTCCCAAGGTGGCCCACCATGCCAAGTTCGACGTCCACGCCCTCTCGACGTGCGGCATCGCGGTGGCCGGCCTGCGAGACGATACCCTCATCGCCGCGTACGTCCTGGATGCCGGCCGCTCCATCGGCCTGAAGGATCTGGCGCGGGACGTGCTGGGCTACCGGATGACGCCCATTTCCGAGCTCATCGGCAAGGCCGGCCCCAAGCAGAAGTCCATGGTCGACGTCGACATCGCCGCCGCGGCGCCCTACGCGGCGGCGGACGCCGCGGTCGCGCTGGAGCTCGACGCCAGGCTGCGGGAGCGGCTTTCCGGCGAGACCAACCTGGAGCTCTACCGGGACCTCGAGATCCCGTTGATTCCCGTGCTCTGGCGCATGGAGCAGCACGGCATCCGCCTCGACACCGGCCTGCTCGCCGACCTCTCGGTGAAGCTGGCCGCCCGCATCCGCGAGATAGAGCGCGAGGCCCGGGACATCGTCGGCCACGACTTCAACCTGGGCAGCCCGAAGCAACTGGAGACGATACTCTTCGACAAGCTGCAGTTGCCCAGCGTCCGCAAGAACAAGACCGGCCGCTCGACCGACGCAGCCGTCCTCGAGGAACTCCAGAATGCCCACCCGGTGGTCGGCAAGATCCTCGAGTTCCGGCAGCTCACCAAGCTGAAAAATACCTACCTCGACGTCTTGCCCACCTACATCAACGAGCGGACGGGCTGCGTGCACACGTCCTACAACCAGCACGTGGCGGCCACCGGGCGCCTGTCGTCTGACCAGCCCAACTTGCAGAACATCCCCATCCGCACCGACCTGGGGCGCGAGATCCGGCGGGCCTTCGTGCCGCGCGAGCCGGGCAACCTCATCCTCTCGGCGGACTACTCGCAAATCGAGTTGCGCATCCTGGCGCATGTGGCCGACGACGAGGCGTTCAAGCGGGCTTTCGCGGCGGACCAGGACATTCACGCGGCCACGGCCGCCGAGATCTTCGGCGTGCCGCTGGATCAGGTCACGTCCGAGATGCGCCGCAAGGCTAAGGCCGTCAACTTCGGCGTCGCCTACGGCCAGACGGCATTCGGCCTGGCGCGAGCCCTGGGCATACCCCAGAAGGAGGCCCGCGACTTCATCGACGCCTACCGGCAGAAGTACGCCGGCGTGCATCGGTACACGGTCGAGACCGTGGCGCAGGCGCACCGCCAGGGCTACGTGAGCACGCTGCTGGGCCGCAAGCGCAAGCTGGCCGGCATTAACGGGCCCGACCGGCAACTGCGCGATTTTGCCGAGCGCGCCGCGATAAACGCTCCCATCCAGGGCTCGGCGGCCGATCTCATCAAGCTGGCGATGCTCGAGGTCGAGAGGGCGCTGGCCAGGGAAGGCTTGCGCACCGCGATGGTCCTGCAGGTCCACGACGAACTGGTCTTCGAGGTCCCGCCGCAAGAAATGGAGGCGGCCAAGGCCCTGGTCAAGCGCGAGATGGAGCTTGCGATGCGGCTGTCGGTGCCGCTGAAGGTCGACCTCCGCCACGGGCCGACCTGGATGGAAGCGAAGTAGGTTCGACCCGGACCGGGTCGAACCTACGGCTGGGGAGCACCGCCTACGAACAGGATCGGCTGGAAGACCGGATTGCGGATCGAGATGGCGTACGAGCGCACCTCGGTCATCTTGTTGGTCGTCAGCTCGAAGAAGCTGGCCGTGGCGCCCGCCGTGGTGTTGGAGTAGATCCGCCGGTATTCGATGAGGCCGTCGGTGCCCGGGAGCGGGGAGTACATGGGATGGGGCGACGGATAGGCGACCGGCGCGATGTCGTCCTTGTCGTTCGGATAGGCCGGGATCTCGCCGCCGTAACAAGGGCGCGAGAAACACCCGGCCTCTCCGTCGATGCCGTAGTAGACCGTGGGGCCGCCCTGGGTGACCGCCGCCGTCATCCGGCCGTTGTTGAAGCCGGTGGTGATGCGGCCGCCGAACGGGCTCCGGTCGACGTCGCTGGGTCGCTTGTCGCGCCACGCCGACGCGACCTGGTCGAGGTGAGGGTACGTGCCCCCCTGCGTCGTGGCCATCTGCTCGACCAGTTGCTGGAGGGCATAGACCTTGTCGCGCGCCTTGGAGATACCCGCCGCCGTCTTGGCCTGGGCATAGGTCACCAGGGCGACGTACAGCAGGAAGAAGCCGATGACGATGACCAGGATGATCTCGGCTAAGGTGAAACCCCTACGCGTCCGCACGTATGCCTTATACCCCGCGGTTATCCGGAGCAGGCCGGGGGGCATGCTGGCATCGTGGCAAGCGCGGGAGTCTCGGCGCTGGCGATCGTCCTGATCGCCGGGATCGCCCTGCCGGCCTTCGCCCAGGAGGATGCCAGGCTCTTCGAACGGGCGCGGGAGCAACTGGAGGCGATGGTCCGGGTCAATCCGGCCGACTTCAAGGCTCGTTCCCTGCTCGGGCGGGCCTACGCGCTGCAAGGCCACTACGACAAGGCTCTCGAACAGTATCGGCAGGCCGCGACCCTCGGGGACCAGTCCGTACATCTGCTGGTGGCGGATGTCCTGGCCGATCGGGGGGAGGATGCGGCCGCCCGCGAAGCCTACGAGACGGCCCGCCTGCACGCGAAGCGAGGCGGCGATGCGCTCCGGGCGGCGGAGGCCGACCTCGGCCTCGCGCAACTGGATCTCCTGCGCGGCGACCTGGACAAGGTCCTGGCGGCCGTGGAACGGGTCCAAGGAGGTGACAAGCAGGCGGCTTCCCGGCTGAGGGCGCGGCTGCTGGCTCTCCAGAGCGCGGCCCGGGCGGGGCAGGTGCTCAAGGAAGGCCCGGTCGCGGTCTGGACCGACGGCGCCCGGGCGCGAGAGGCCCTCGAGCGCGCCCTGTCGGTGGACGATAGCGATCCGCGGGTGCTCTACGCCCTAGGCCGGTTCTACCTCGAGGCGCCGCCCGGTTTCGGGGATCGCGACAGGGCCGAGTTGCTCATGGCGCGGGCCGCCAAGCTGCGCCGGGCCAACGCCGTCTACCGGGCATGGCACATCCATGCCCTGGCGATCCGGGGGCGCCAGACCGAGGCCCAGACCGAGCTGGAGGCGTTCGAGGCCGCATTTGGCGGGTCGCCGGCCGCTCGTGCGGTGGCCGACCGCCTGCGCCGCGGGGAGCCGCCTTTCTAGAGCCGGCCCCTGGGTATATAAGATTCGTGCGCACCACTCGCGTAGGTGTGCTACACTGTCCGTATAAACTGAATTGATAGCGACGGGCGCAGGAGGATGGACTTGTTCGAATCCAAGGATCGCCCGCTCTACATCATCAGTGTAGCGGCGGAACTGGTTAACATGCACCCGCAGACCCTCCGCCTCTACGAGCGGCGCGGCCTGGTGTGTCCCAAGCGGCAGGGCAAGAACCGGCTTTACTCTCAGGCCGACATCGAGCGCCTGATGTACATACAGAGCCTCACGCAGGAACTGGGCATCAATCTGGCAGGCGTCGAACGCATCATCCGCTTGCAGAACGAACTCGATCAGCTCAAGGCCCGCAAGGAAGAAGAGCTCCGGCTGATCGCCGAGCGCATGGAGCAACTGGAGCGGATGAAGCGGGTCCGCGAAGGCGAGATCGCCGAGATCAAGCAAAAAATCAAGGAATCGCTGGCAGAGGATGAGGAGCCGGCGGACCCGAATGCCCCGAGGCAGACGGAGCCTCGCGATCGAAAGCCGCAGGGGGCCAGGAGCCTGGAATGACGGGGGGATTACCCCACATACCTGTGTGGTAAGATGCCCCATGAAACTGGCCGCTGAGGCGGCCCACGAAGAGGTGCAAGATGTTCGAGCGGTTCACTGAGAAGGCCATCAAGGTCATCATGCTCGCGCAGGAAGAGGCGCGGCGCCTTGGCCACAACTTCGTCGGAACCGAGCAGATCCTCCTGGGCCTCATCGGCGAGGGCACCGGCGTCGCGGCCAAGACGCTCAAGAGCATGGGCGTCTCGCTCAAGGACGCGCGCATCGAGGTGGAGAAGATCATCGGCCGCGGCTCGGGCTTCGTGGCGGTCGAGATTCCGTTCACGCCGCGGGCCAAGCGCGTGCTCGAGCTGTCGTGGGATGAAGCCCGCCAGCTCGGCCACAACTACATCGGCACCGAGCACCTGCTCCTCGGCCTGATTCGCGAGGGCGAGGGAGTGGCCGTGCGCGTGCTCGAAAATCTCGGCGTGGACCTCTCGCGGGTGCGCTCCAACGTCATCCGCTTGCTGGGCGAGTCGGCGGCGACGGCCGGCAGCGGCCAGCACCGGTCCAAGACCCCCACGCTCGACGAGTTCGGCTCCAACCTCACGCAGATGGCCGAGGAGCACCGCCTCGATCCGGTCGTGGGCCGCGAGAAGGAAATCGAGCGCGTCATCCAGATCCTGGGCCGGCGCACCAAGAACAACCCGGTGCTCATCGGCGAGCCGGGCGTCGGCAAGACGGCCATCGCCGAGGGCCTCGCGCTCAAGATTTCAAATGGCGAGGTGCCGGATATCCTGTCGGAGAAGCGCGTCGTGACGCTGGACATCGGCTCGCTGGTCGCCGGCACCAAGTACCGCGGCGAGTTCGAGGAACGCCTCAAGAAGATCATGGAGGAAATCCGCGGGGCCGGTAACATCATCCTGGTCATCGACGAGCTCCACACGCTCATAGGCGCGGGCGCCGCCGAGGGCGCCGTTGACGCGGCCAACATCCTCAAGCCCGCCCTGGCCCGCGGCGAGCTGCAGTGCATCGGCGCCACCACCCTCGACGAGTACCGCAAGCACATCGAGCGCGACGCGGCTCTCGAGCGGCGCTTCCAGCCAGTCATGGTGGGAGAGCCCAGCGTGGACGAGACCATCGAGATCCTGCGCGGCCTGCGGGAGCGCTACGAGGCGCATCACCGGCTGCAGATCTCCGACGAGGCGCTCATCGCGGCTGCCAAGCTGGCCGATCGCTACATCTCCGATCGCTTCTTGCCCGACAAGGCCATCGACCTGATGGACGAGGCGGCCTCGCGCGTGCGGCTGCGCAGTTCGAGCCTGCCGCCCAAGGCCAAGGATCTCGAGAAGGAGCTCCGCCAGTTCACCAAGGAGAAAGAAGCCGCCATCCGGGCGCAGGAGTTCGAGAAGGCCTCGCAACTGCGCGATCAGGAGCAGGGCATCCGCGAGAAGATTCGCGAAATCGCGGCCGAGTGGCGCACCGAGCGAGGCAACCAGGCGGCGCCGGTGGTGGACGCCGAGGAGATCGCCGAGATCGTGGCTTCCTGGACGGGCATCCCGGTCTCCAAGATCACCGAGGGCGAGACCGAGAAGCTCCTCAAGATGGAAGAGGTGATGCACGAGCGCGTCATCGGCCAGCAGGAGGCGATTCACCTCATCAGCCGGGCCGTGCGCCGGGCCCGCGTCGGCCTCAAGAATCCGCGGCGCCCCATCGGCAGTTTCATCTTCAGCGGCCCCACGGGCGTCGGCAAGACCGAGGTCGCCAAGGCCCTCGCGGCATTCTTCTTCGGCCAGGAAGATTCGCTCATCCGCATCGACATGTCCGAGTACATGGAAAAGCACGCGGTGAGTAAGATGATCGGCTCGCCTCCCGGCTACGTCGGCTACAACGAGGGCGGGCAGCTGACCGAGGCGGTGCGGCGCCGGCCATACAGCGTCGTGCTGTTCGACGAGATCGAGAAGGCGCATCCCGACGCGTTCAACATCCTCCTGCAGATCCTGGAGGACGGTCGCCTCACCGACGCCAAGGGCCGCACGGTGGACTTCAAGAACACCATCGTCATCCTGACGTCCAACATCGGCGCCCGGGCGATCGAGAAGGGCTCCACGCTCGGCTTCCAGACGGGCGGCGACGACAACCGCTACAAGCGGATGCGCGACCTCGTGATGGACGAGCTCAAGCAGGCCTTCCGGCCCGAGTTCCTCAACCGCATCGACGAGATCATCGTCTTCCATCCGCTCACGAAGGAAGAAGTCGCGCAGATCGCCGATCTGATGATGAAGGAAGTCTACGCCCGCATGCGCGAGAACGAGTTCGAACTCGTCGTCGCCCAGGACGTCAAGGACAAACTGGTCGACGAGGGCTACAGCGCGACGTACGGGGCCAGGCCGTTGCGCCGGTCGATACAGCGCCTCATCGAGGATCCCCTCGCCGAGGAGATCCTCTCCGGTGCGCTGTCCAAGATCGGGAAGATCGAGGCGTACCTCGACGACGGCAAGGTCGGCTTCCGCAACATCGCCAACGGCGAGGGAGGTGCCCCGGCCGAACCGGCGGAAGGCGCCGGCGAGGAGGGCGCCGCCGAGGTAGCGGCAGCCACCACGTCCCGCAAGCGCGGGTCGTCGGCACCCAAGCAAGAGGAATAGCATCCGCCCGGCCAGGGCCACACCGCCCGTTGGTCCAGTTTGGCCATAGACTGCGCCCCTAGGGTACCTATACTCCCCGCGAGATAGCGGGGCACTGGGCCAGGAGGCGGTAGATGGCCAATCGCGTCGTCCTCATAGCGGCGCTCAAATGACCTGGCGCCTATCGGACGCAGGCACGGAGGCCTGCGCCACCGATGCAACGGGTGGGGCCGGCCTCCGTGCCGGCCGCGATGCCGGAGCGAAGTCATCAGAGCCGCGCTATCAGACGCTTGGGTTATGTCGGGCTCGCGGGCACGTTGTTGGCCTGCACGTACCGCCCCCCGGCGGCGACCGTTCCCGAACGACCGGCGGGCACCGCCGCCGGCTACCGGATCAGCCAGCTGGACGTCGACCCGGGAATCTTCCAGAACCTACCCGGCACCATGGCGCCCGCCGAGGCGAACCAGCAGCTCATCCCGATCGAGCCGTCCCGGATCAGCGGCCAGTTCACCCCCGACCAGTTCACGGGGGCCGAGGGCTTCTTCAGAGGCTTCGCGCCGGGCTTCACGGCCGAGATCCTGTCCCAGTCCCTCTTCCTGCCGGTAGGCAACATCCTGGTGCCCTATGTCGCGAGCGGCGGGCGGTACGCGCCGGTGGTGTTCCGGGACGATCGGGCGGGTCTCTACATCTACCCCTTCCTGGCGAGCGCCGAGGCCACGTTCAACCCCATGTACTACGTGGTGCGCGTCGTGCTGACGCCCGCGGCCGTCGTGTTTCCGGTCGAGGTGCCCGTCGCCTACGTGTCGCCCATCGACATCATCGCCGTGCCGCCGCCGCTGATCATCGTGCCGCCGCCCATCATCATCATCACGCGCCATACGCCGACCACTCCGACGACGCCGACCACACCGACGACGCCGACCACCCCGACGATGCCGACCACGCCGACGACGCCGACGACGCCCACAACGCCGACCACGCCGACGACTCCGACCACGCCGACGACGCCGACCACGCCTAATACGCCTCTCACGCCGCGGACACCCGTGACGCCGATCACGCACCTCACTCCGATCACGCCACGCACGCCGATCGCGCCGATCACGCCGACGACGCCGACCACTCCGACGACGCCTGTGACTCCGATGACGCCGCGTACGCCGACCACCGTCGTCACGCCGGTCACGCCCACGACGCCCACCACGCCGGTGACGCCAACCATGCCCACCCCACCCACGACACCGCTGACTCCACGACCGCCGACGGCGGCCGTAACCCCGCTCATGCCGGCCACTCCCCGCACGCCTGTCGCGGCCGTCACCACGCTGGCGCCCACGGCGGCGCGCACGCCGGTCGGGCCTGGCGGCTTGCCGCCGGATGCCGACATCGGCCGCACGCGGATCACCGCCCAGTTCCCCGCCGCGGGGAGCCTTCCCGGACGGCTGCCGCCCACGGGTTCCTTCCCCGGGACCCCGATCGGCGGAATGCAGGGTAGCCTTCCCACGGGGAGCCTGCCTGGCGGCCCGATCGGCGGGCTGCGCGGCGGCCTTCCCGGCGGCGCGGGCGGATTGCCCAGCGGCATCGGCGGCATCGGCGGGCTACCCGGGGGCATCGGCGGAATGCGCTCGGCCATCGGTGGCGGCATGCCTGCGGGCATCGGCGGCGGCATGCCGGGAGGCATCGGGGGGATGCGCGTCGGCCGCAGCATCAAGGATTCGCGGGCAGCAGGCGGCAAAGCCGACTAATCATTTCGGGGGCGGGGCCGGTCCATCCGGCCCCGTTTCCCGCTAGCCTCCCCCGGGAGGGGGAGCGGGTGGATGGAGTGCGTTCCTGACCGCGTGGACGTGCGCTTGCCGCTACCGCTGATCAGCGCGGCGGTGGTGTTTCACCTGGCGGGCCTGGCGGGCCAGAACCTGCCGGATTCCGCCCTGCGCCATCGCCTGCTCGCGGTGACCGGGCCGTACATGACGTTCTTCGGGCTCGACCAGACCTGGAACATGTTCAGCCCGCAGCCGGGCGACACGAACCTGGATCTCGTCGCCGAGGTACGCTTGGCCGACGGCAGCACGCGGACGTACCGCTTTCCCGAGATGGGCAAGCAGGGCTTCCTGGCAACCTACCGTTCCATTCCGCTCCGCAAGCTGTTGCTGGAACTGGGCGATCACCCCTTCCTTCTGCCCGACGTCGCCCGCTTCGTGGCCGCACGCGTGGGTGCGCCCGCGGCGCCGGTATCGGTTTCGCTGGCCTATCACTGGTGGCGGTATCCGCCACCCGAAATCGGCCTGCGCACGGCCTACCGGTACAGGAAACTCCACCGCCTGGATCTGGGGACTTATCCGGTCGTGCGCGACGCCGGCACGGAGGCCGGCGCCACTCGATCATGGGTGGGGCCGGCCCCCGCGCCGGCGCGGTAGTTTCCGATGAGCGCGTGGAATCGCTTCTGGTTCGGACCGGCATCGCCGCTGCCGCTCGGGCTGTTCCGCATCGGTCTGGGGCTGGCGTTTCTGGCCTACCTCTACCAGATCACCGCCCCCTTCGAGGAATTCCTCGGCACCCGCGGCATCGTCGCGCCCGCCACCATCGAGGCCATCCTGCCGCAACCGCGCCTCAACCTCCTGCCGGCCGGGACGCCCGACGCGATCATGCGCCTGGCGCTCTTCGTCTTCTGGGTGGCGGCCCTGATGCTCACGATCGGCTATCGCACGCGCCTGGCCACCTTCGCCTGCTTCGCGCTCATGTGCTCGTTCACGCAGCGCAACCCGTTCCTCCTCAACGGTCCCGAGCAGTTGCTGCGCATCTACTCGTTCTCCTTCCTGCTGGCTCCGGGCAACTTGCCCTTCTCGGTCGATCGCCGCCTGGCCGGGCTGCACTGGCCTCCCGGGCCCGTGATTCCCCTCGCGCAGCGCCTGATCGCCCTGCAGGTGGCCATCGTGTACCTGGCCGGCGTGCTGTGGAAGACCGGCGGATCGCGCTGGGTGGACGGCACCGCGGTGTACTACACCGATCAGTTCGAGACCCTCAAGAACCACTGGCTGCCGCTGCCGCTGCCGTCCCTGGAGGTGGTCAATCTCGCGACCTATCTCACCATCGCCGTCGAACTGGCGATAGCGCTTTGCGCGTGGTTCCGGCCGACGCGGCCCTGGGTGCTGGCGGGCGGCGTCCTGCTCCATCTGGGGATCGGCTGGAACATGAACCTCTGGATCTTCAGCTTCGCCATGCTGGCCGGGTACCCGTGCTTCCTGGCGGGTCGCGACGTGATGGCAATGACCCGCTCCCTCGGCCGCTGGAGGGTTGCTTGGCGGTGAGCGACGGGACCTTCTCCGTCAGGGTGCCGCGTGGCGTCGTAGCCGCCTTCCTGGCCTACCACCTCTTCGGCGTGGCGGTCCTCTCGCTGCCGGATTCAGCCGTCAAGTACCGCCTGGCGCCATACGCCTGCGCCTACTGCGACTACCTGGGCCTCTGGCAATCGTGGGCGATGTACAGCCCGGATCCGCCCCGGGAGAATCTGATCCTGCGTGCCCGCGTCCACCTGGCGGACGGCACCGCGATGCCGTTCGACTTCCCGGAGTGGCGTGACGGGCCGTTCCGGTCGTTCTTCTCCCTCGGTTTTCGCAGCCTGCTGACGCTCGCGCCCGCCTATCCCGAGGCCTTGCCCGACATCGCACGCTACGTGGCCCGGCGGATCCAGGCCGCGAGTCCGGCCGTCAGGGTCGACCTGTTCTGGGAAATCCAGGCCGTGCCGCCACCCGAGATCGGCCTGCGATCCTCGGCCTTGCCGCCCGCTCGCCATGCGCCCCTCGGGTCGTTCGCTGTGGGCGGGGGCACCCCATGACGCGCTTCTTCTTCGGACCGGCCTCGGGACTGCCGCTGGCACTGTATCGCATCGCCTTCGGCGTGCTGGGCGTCCTCTACACGCTGCAGCTTGTGCGCTACTTCAAGGACTACTACGGCCACCAGGGCGTCCTGCGGCCCGCGACCGTCCTCGCCCTGGGCAGCGCGGGCCATCCGCAGATCTTGCCGGCCTGGCTCCCGGACGGGGCGCTATGGTTGGCCCTCGCGGCGCTCGCCGGGGCCTCGGCGGCGCTCGCCTGCGGCTATCGCACGCGCATGGCGGCCATCGCGGTCTTCGTGCTGCTTTCGTCCTTCTACTTCCGCAACGTGCTGGTCGCGTGCGGCGCCGAGCGCATCCTGCGGTTCTGCGCGTTCTGGTTGCTCTTTCTCCCGGCGGATCTTCCGCTGTCGGTCGACCGCTACCTGGCCGTCAGGCGCGGCGACCGCGTGCCCACGACGATCGCGCCCTGGCCCCAGCGCATGATCGCCATCCAGATCGCGGTGGTCTACCTGACGACCTTCTTCACCAAGACGCAGGGCGAAACCTGGATTTCGGGTACCGCCGTCTACTACGCCCAGCACTACGTGCTGGCCTCCAACAAGGCGACCGCCCTGCCGCTGCTGGATCTCACCATGGTCAACATCGCCACGTACGCCACGCTCGCCGCCGAACTGGCGCTGGGGACCCTCGTCTGGTTCCGCGGGACGCGCCTGCCGGTGCTGGCAGGCGGAATCGCGCTGCACGCCGGCATCGCCTGGAACCTCGGCCTCTGGTACTTCTCGGCCGTGATGATCGGGTCTTACCTATGCTTCCTGGACCGGGCCGACCTGGCGCGCCTGCGCAGGCTGGCGCGCCGCGCGCTGCCGCGCTGCCTCGAAAAGCACCACCGCCACGGCGGCGGCGGCGTTGAGGGACTCGGTCCGGCCGGGCATCGGGATGGCGATGGCCTCGTCGGCCAGGGCCAGGGCGTCCCGTGACAGGCCGGCCGCCTCGTTCCCCACCAGGATCGCCGTCGCGCTCGTGAGGTCTGTTTCGTAAAGAGAGCGCGGCGCGCGCGGAACGAGCGCCAGCCAGCGCATCCCGGGTTGCTTGGCCTGTGCCAGGTCCCGCGCGGCGACGATGGGCAGATGCAGCACCGAACCCATCGAGGCGCGTACCGCCCTGGGGCCCCAGGGATCGGTCGAGCCAGGGCCCAGCACCACCGCCTCGGCGCCGGCCGCGTCGGCCGTCCTGATCATCGCGCCGAGGTTGGCGGGATCGGCGATCGCGTCGGCCACCAGCCAGAGCGATCCGGGCGTGACCGAGGGGAGCGGCCGCACCGGCGGGATGCGCCCTACGGCGACCACGCCCTCGGGCGTCTTGAGGGTCGAGAGTGCGGAGAGCACGTGATCGGACACGAGCGTTGCTTCGGGGGGCCGGCGCGACGCCGGCGCACCCGGGGCCGCGAGCGCTTCCGAGCCCTCCGCCAGGCCCGGAAGTGCCACCCCCGCGGTCGCGAAGACCTCATCGAGCGGCCAGCCGGCGGCGAGCGCTTCCGCCAGGAGGGCCGTGCCCTCGAGCAGGAAGCGTTCTGCGGCCTTGCGCCCCTTGGGCTCGTGCAGCTTCCGCGCGGCCTTGACCCGCGGGTTCTGCACGCTGGTGATCACACCCTGGATGGTACCGTCTGGAAGGCCGCCACCGCCTCCTCCGGGGTGTCGAACAGCTCCAGGAGCCGCGTGAAGCCCAGCAGATCGAGCACCCGGAAGACCTTGTCGGGGGTGCGCGCCAGCTTGAGGTCGCCGCCCCGGTCGCGGAAGGTGCCGAGGGTCCCCGTCAAGACGCCCAGGCCGGCGCTGCTGATGTAGGTCAGGTCGGCGAGATCGAGCACGACATGGAAGGCACCCTCGTCGAGCAGCGCGCCGATGGTCTCCTCGAGGCGGGGCGCGGTGTGGGCGTCCACGTGGCCGGCGATGGTCACGATCTGGACCGAATCGGCGCTGCGGGTCGCAAGGGTGAAGTCGCTATTCATGGCCAGGATGATTGTAGGGCCTGGAACGCAAAAGCGATCCCGGGCGCAACACAATGTAACAGGCGGTTCTTTGCCGTGCAACAAACCAGAAATCAAGCAGGCAAGCGGGTTTTGGTGCGTTAGTCACAGTCGCCGCCGGGTAAGTACTGGGTATGGCCCGTCTTGCGCCATGGACCATCGTCGGCGCCGGAACCATCCTGGCGGCGATATGCCTCGCGCTGGCTCTATCATGGCTCGGGAAGCCGTTTCCGGGCTTCCTGCTCGAGCGCAACCTGACGGTCACGTCGGTCTATAGCCAGCAGTGGAGCGGCTTCCGCGCCGGCATCCAGGTGGGCGATCAGGTCATGACGGCCAACGGCCAGGAGTTGCGACACCCCGCGGACCTCGATCGCCTGGTCCGCGCGCTGCCGGTCGGCACCGAGGTGTTCTACGACATCCGCCACGACGGTGCGACGCGACGCTTGCAGGTGCCCACCGCCGAGTTCACGGCGTTCGACGCGTTCGCGATGTTCGTGATGTGGTGGGTGCTGGGACTGGTGTTCCTGGTGCTGGGCGGTGTCGTCGCGTTCTTCCGTCCGCAGGACGCGGCTGCCCGGGCGTTCCTGACCTTCTGCGCCGTGTTCGCGCTCTTCTCGCTCACGAACTTCGAGAGCGTCACGACGCACGTCCTGGCCTGGGTCAACATCCTGTCGCTCGCCTTCGTGGGGCCCGCGGCCGCCCACCTTGCGTTGCGCATGCCCCGCACCCCTGCCTGGGCGCGCGGGCGGCCCGCCCTCGCCCTGGTCCCCTTCGGCCTCGGCGCGGCCCTGGCCGGCCTGACGCTCGCCTGCTACGGCCGGCCCGAACTCTGGAAGCAGGTCTACCTGGCCGATACCGTGCTGGTAGGCATCGGTTTGCTGGCGATCCCGGCGGCGGCCGCGGCGGCCTGCTGGGGCCGCGACGCCACGGCGGTCGAGCGCGCGCAGGGCGCGATCGTCCTGGCTGCCGCCACTGCCGGTATCGTGCCGACGCTCGTCGTGACGTTCGCGGGCTTCTTGGGCTTCGCCGTGCCCGGGAGCGAAGGCGCGTACCTGCTGACGCTCGTCTTCCCCGCCGGTCTGGCCTACGCCATCGTGCGCTGGCGCCTCTTCGACGTCGAGGTCGCGGTCAAGCGCACGCTCGTGTACTCCGTGGTGACGGCGGCCCTGGCCGGCCTTTACTTCTGCCTGACGGCCGGCCTGATGGCGGTCTGGGGACAGCAGATGGCGCGCTGGGCCGACGTTCTGGCCGCGGCGACCGTGGCGATCGCGTTCGCTCCCGTGCGCGACCGCGTGAAGGAGGGGGTCGATCGCCTGTTCTTCCGCCAGGCCTACGATTTCCGGCGCATCCTGGCGGAGTTCGCCGAACGCGCCAGGCGGACCCTCGATCCGCGCGACCTGTTCGAAGCGTTCGCCGGCACGGTGGACGAGGCCCTGCACCCGCGCGGCCTCGCCTGCTACCTGGGCGATCCCGGGGAGAACGGGTTGAAGTGGGGCGAACCGCCCGAGGAAGTGGCCCTGGCGGTGCCCGTGGCGCTCAAGGGCAAGGTAGGGCGCGTGCTCCTGGGGCCGCGGCGCAGCGATCTGCCGTACAAAGCAGAGGATCGCGAACTGGTGGGCCAGCTTGCCGGGCAGCTTGCGCTCTGGCTCGAGAACGCGGACCTCTTCGCCCGGGTGGCGCGCCAGGAGCGCATCCATCGCGAACTCGAGATCGCCCGGGAGGTCCAGACCGGCATGCTGCCGGCCCGCCTGCCGGAGGTGCCCGACGTCGCCATCGCCGCGTGCACGAGGCCCGCCCTGGAAGTCGGCGGCGACTTCTACGACGTGCTGGAAGTCGATCCCCAGCGCCTGGCCATCCTGGTGGGCGACGTCTCGGGCAAGGGGGTGCCGGCCGCCCTGCTGATGGCGATGACGGTCATGATCTTCCGGTCGCTGGCCAAGGGGAACTCATCGCCGGCCGAGGTGCTGGCCAAGGCCAACGACCTGATCTGGCTCAACCGGCCGTCGAAGAAGATGTTCGTCACGGCCTTCTACGCCGTGCTCGACCGGCGGGATCGCACGTTGACCTATGCCAACGCCGGCCAACCCTTCCCGCTCACGCCCACGGGGCCCCTGGCCGCCAAGGGCCTGGCGCTGGGCGTCATACCCGGCGCGGCTTACGACGAGCACCACCGGCGCCTGGTCCCGGGCGAGACCGTGACGTTCTTCTCGGACGGCGTCGAAGACGCGATCAACCCGGAGCACGAGCACTTCGGCGGGGATCGCCTTCGTGACCTGCTGGAGCGCTGCTGGGCGCTGAGTCCCGAGAAGACCCACGACGCGGTGCTCTCGGCCTTGCGGGATTTCGGCGGCGGCGCCGAACCCTTCGACGACCTGACGCTGCTGACCTTGCGGGTGCGCTAAGCCGTTTTCGGCCGTGATTTGGGTCGAGTGGGGCCGGCCTCCGTGCCTCAGGATTCATCACATTTGCTGTGACGGAGGCTCTGGGAGGCTTGCTGGCCTCGCCTTTCGTTTTGAATGTGACGGCGGTCACTCCCGGTTTGCTTCCCCAGTGGTGTGCTCTACGCCGTGACGACCGCTGAAGCGCATCCTTCCGAGCTTCCCACCTTGTCCACCGAGTTCTCGGATGCCGCCCTTGGCGATGCCCGGCTC
>Ga0194120_10001455_pt1 | contig 43124 bp, 43 predicted proteins | sample TA2MahCa65mmetaG_FD_148642 | JGI IMG/M metagenome (GOLD analysis project Ga0194120, IMG submission 148642) | Freshwater microbial communities from Lake Tanganyika, Tanzania - TA2015019 Mahale Deep Cast 65m | ecosystem: Environmental > Aquatic > Freshwater > Lake | place: Tanzania: Lake...
ATAAGCCAAGATATAGGCTTGTTTTCGGGAAAAACAGGCTCTTTTGAAGAAAAAACAGTCAATTAATGGAATTTAATTTGGATTTCGAACTAACTGTTAGCCAAAATGGCAGTTTTTCAGAGATTCCCTAATGCGATTAGCTCTAAAAAAAGCACCTCACTTATTGTCAGATGAATGTGCCAAAGGTGCTTTGGAATATGCGCGTCATCGCAAATCGATCATGGCTCTTCTCAACCAAGGCCCTCTGACTTTAATTCATCGAGATTGTCATCCGGGTAATTTTTTCTGGCAAAACGACCAGCCGGGATTTTTAGACTGGCAACTCGTCAGAATCGGTGAGGGTATGGCAGATGTCGCCTATTTTATGGCCACCTCTTTACCCAGTGAACTTCGCCAAGAAGCTGAATCCGCTTGTCTTGAACTCTACCGTCAAGAACTTGAGACCGCCGGAATTAATGTGGATTACGAAACCTTAAGCGAGCGTTATCGCTTGCATTTAAGCTACCCTTTCGAGGCGATGTTGCTCACCCTGGCCATAGGCGAACTCATGGATAAACGGGGAAATGAGATCATGATACAGCGTGCTGCTCAGGCAGTCGCCGATCATCAGGTATTTGAACGTTTGCGGGATCAGAATTACGGCATCACTGTGTCTTGAGCAATGCCGTATTTAACTTATTTTTTGTTCATGAAGAAGTAAACAAACTGACACTTCAGAACCATGCGTGAGCCTTCTTTCTCAATTGCGGTACAGCTTTCCATTTTTGGACGACCGGATGCAATCTGCTTGTTTAATTTGCCGTTTTCGACGCTGTAATTCAAAACCGCACGCATCTGATTGATACGGGCATTTTTGTCGTTATCTTCTGCGGTGCCTTCCATGGTGCCATCGGCTCGGAAATCCCAAGTTGCATTGGAAGGACGGGATTTACCGCCGCTGGCATCCGCAGCTTCTTTTTCAATTTTCCAAACACCCAACAAATCCGCTTGAGTCAGAGGAACATCGGCCAGCGTATTAAACGATGCCGAAAGCAGAACGCTAGCGATCAGAATAGGTAATTTCATGGAAATCTCACTTTTTTAGATAAAGGAGGCTGCAATTGTAACACAGCGTTTCTTATCGATTGACAATGCCAAGAGCCTAAGCCAGTTCACTGCCTCGTTCACCACTACTAATACGTCCACCTTCCAATGCTGGAAGCACGTAGACCTTTCCGTCACCATGCTTACCGGTGTGAGCAACACGCATCACCGTATTAAATATCACATCCACCATGTCATCCGTCACAAATATCTCAACCCGCTTTTTTGGCAGAAAGGGTTTGTACTCCTGACTGTGCTCAGTACATTCACGTCCAAAGCCTTCGCAATCAATGACCGTCATACCGGGAAATCCTGGAATTTCCATTAAATGCATGGTCAACTGGCTGAGCTTATGCGGTTGAATATAGGCGCGAATTTCTTTCATGATTTTCCTTTAAGGCTCATCAGCCTCGGCAAAATACCGATACAACGCGGGTAATATCGTCAATGTCAATAAAGTCGCGGTAATTAAACCGCCAATAATGACAACCGCGAAGGGTTTCGCTGTTTCCGAACCCACACTCGTCGACAATGCGGCCGGAAACAAACCCAGCATGGCCATTAAAGCAGTCATTACAACTGGACGCAATCGGCTAACTGATCCGTTGACAATTGCATCGTGCAAACATTGCCCTTCTCTGCGCAATTTATTGAAATTAGAAACAAGTATCACCCCGTTTTGCACCGCAATCCCGAATAAGGCAATAAAACCAACGGCTGCCGAAACACTTAGGTTTATTCCCGTGATTAACAAAATCAACAAGCCCCCAATCAAGGCAAAGGGTACATTCATGACAATCAGGAGGGCATTTTTCACCGACATAAACGCCCAGAACAATAAGACAAAAATCAGCCCTAAACTGATAGGCACAATCACAGCCAAGCGTTTCATTGCTCGTTGCTGATTTTCAAACTGACCACTCCACACCACTCGATAGCCGGGTGGCAAATCAAGCTCTGCTTGCACGCGTTGTTGGGCCTCAGCCACGAAACTCCCCTGATCGCGGTCAATCAAATTACATTTGATCGCAATTCGGCGCATATTATCCTCACGACTAATTCGAGAGGCGCCTTGATTAACTTTAATATCGGCGAGTTCCGATAATGGCAATAATTGTCCGTCCAAAGCAGGCACGGTTAAATTCTCCAGTGCTGCCACCGAATCGCGCGCGGCTTCCTCGTAACGCAAACTAATATCAAAGCGACGCTCTCCTTCCAGGAATTGCGAGGCCTGCATGCCACCCATGCCAATTTCCATGACACGTTCCACATCGCTAACATTAATACCATAGCGGGAGACCTTACTCCGATCAATATCGACAATCACCTGCGCCAAACCTGCTTGCTGTTCAGCAGCAACATCGGTAGCGCCTTTTATAGAGGCCATGATATGAGTGATCTGATTCGCTTTAGTTTGCAAAACGGCTAGATCATCACCAAACACTTTGACAGCAATTTCACCTTTCACACCGGAAATCGCTTCTTCCACGTTATCTTGAATAACTTGCGAGAAATTGGTCAAAATTCCCGGAAATCTGGCCAAGCGTTTATCCATCGCCTGAACTAATTCATCTTTGCGGTGATAACGCCAAACCTCTTTGGGTTTTAAATCAATTAACACTTCCAGATTATTAAACCCTTTGGGATCGGTACCGTCCTCTGGACGTCCCAATTGAGTCAAAATAGTTTTGGCTTCAGAAAAGTTTTCCAATTCAGCTCTAACCTGTTGCTCAAGATCTTTAGCTGTAGTCAATGAAACCGGTGTAGGCAAGGTAATGGTTAACCAGATATTGCCTTCATCCAACTTGGGCATAAATTCACTACCAATCAACTTGACTGAACCCAGACTCAACAACAAAGCCGAAACGGCACCGATAAAAACCGCCCGGGCATGCTTTAAGACCCATTCCAAAATGAGTCGATAATGTCTTTCCATCGCATCCACCAGAGGATTATGGCGTTCTGAGATTTTTGGGCCCAGTAAATACGTCAGCATGGCAGGCACAAAAGTCAGACTAAATAGCATTGAAGCAAGCAAAGCAAAACTCAGGGTGTAAGCCATGGGAGAAAAGATTTTTGCCTCAACCCGCTGAAACGTAAAAATCGGTAAAAAAGCGATAATGATGATGGCCTTAGAAAACAGAATCGGCCGACCCATTTCGGTGGTCGTGCTCAATAAAGACTGTCGCAAGTGACGACTATCGGCATTGTGCTGCAGATCCAATGTAATCTGCACCATCACAGCCTCTACCAACACGACTGCACTATCGACAATAATTCCAAAATCAATGGCGCCCAAAGAAATCAGATTGGCCGATATTCCCCCCAGATCAACCAAAATAAAGGCGAACAGTAAAGACAAGGGTATGATCAAAGTGACCAGAAACGCAGCCAGAAAACGCTGTAAAAACACCAGCAAGATGATCATGATCAGAACCGCACCTTCGATCATATTATGCTCTACGGTATGAATCGTATGTCCGACTAATTCGGTACGGTCATAGAATGGGGTGATCTTGACCCCGGGTGGTAACCCAAAGTTATTGAGCTCTTCGATTTTTTCTTTGACACCGGCCAGAACATTGACAGCATCCCGACCTTTAATTAACAGCACGATACCTTCGACCACATCATCACGCTGATTCATCGCCACGATGCCCGTGCGAGGCTGTGGACCGACGCTGATGCTGGCAACATCTTTGATTCTGACCGGTACACCGTCATAACTGGTGACGACGATTTCACCAATTTCATCGGCCGTTTTTAATAAACCTACCCCGCGAACGACTAAAGCCTCATCACCATGTTCAATATAGCCGCCACCGGTATTGGTATTGTTAGCAGCGATCGCATCAAAGACCTGATTGAGGCTGACTCGATAATTTTTCAGGCGATCCGGTTTAACCGAAACTTTATATTCTTTAACGCCTCCACCGTAAGAAACGACATCAGCAACCCCTTGCACCGCGCGGATTCGTGGCTCAATCACCCAATCCTGGAGTGCCCGCTGTTCTACTAAAGGCAAATGCTTGGCGTCGACGCTGTAACGTAAGATTTCACCGACACCGGTTGATAAAGGACCTAATTGCGGGCGGAGATCTCGGGGGATATCGGCATTTTGTAAACGCTCTAAAACTTGCTGTCTGGAAAAATAATCTTCGGCATTATCATCAAAGGTTAGGGTAACCACAGACAATCCAAAAATAGAGACTGAACGCATGTTGATGAGATGCGGCAAACCATTCATCACGCGCTCAATCGGCAAAGAAATTTGCTTCTCAACCTCTTCCGGCGCCTGTCCAGGATATTGGGTGACGACCTGCACAAATACATTCTGAACATCCGGGAAAGCCTGTACCGGTAAATGTTCAAAAGCGATAATGCCGGACACTGCGATACTGATGGTCATCGCGATGACCATCAAACGCTGCTGTAAACAAAAGGCGATAATACGTTCAATCATGATGATCGGAAGCCGTTTCGACTTCTTCTTCGGCACGTAACATTAAAGCTCCTTCGGTGACTAATTGTTCACCAACCGCCAGTCCGCCAGCGACTATTGCTCTATCTTTAAGGCGCAAGGCTATCTGTACCGGTTTTTGCTTAAAATGATGATCGTCCAGAGCCACAAACACATAGTCATTGTCGCCCTCAGTAAATACCGCCGTCAGAGGAATCACAATAGCTTGATCTTCCGGCGCACTCTCAACTTGTATGGTGGCGTACATGCCTGGCAGCAGCAAACCCTCTGAATTAGGCAATTCACAACGGGCTTGTATCGTCCGCGTGGTTTCATCCAAGACTTGACCAATGTAAGTGACGGTAGCAATAAAACTCTTACCCGGATAAGCAGGGACCTGGATGGACAACTTTTGGCCAAGTCGAATCTTGCCAATATCGACTTCAAACACTTGCATCAGCACAGTCAAGGTTTTGATGTCTGAAATAACAAATAAGGGCTGTTCCAATTCTGGTCTGACTTCCATTCCGGGATTCGCATGCCGCTCCAAGACCACGCCGGCCAGATTGGCGTGTAATTCATAGCGGCCATCCGTCTGATGTCCGCTGATATGTAAGTTTTTTAAACGGTCCTGGGTACGCTGCAATTCACTTCGGGCACGACTCAGTTCATCCTGCGCCTGTTCCAGTTCTTTTCGTGAAATGGCTTTGCCAACAAACAGCTCCTGTTGACGCTGATAGGCGTGCTCGGCAAGTGTATGATCCGCCTGTGCCTTGGCAAAATCAGCTTCAATATCGGCCACTTCCGGGCTGTCCAGAACCAACAATTTATCAGCCGGTTTAACCTGGGTACCCAGAGCAATCGGGGTTTCGATTACCCGTCCTGCAACAGGTGAACTGACCCGTGTTGTTAAGCTTTCGTTATAGGTGATTTTGCCAGCCACTGGCTCCATCAAAGCGTGCTGACTTAACGCCAGAGTCTGGGTTTTAACATAAGCTTTTTTAGGAGAATCTGCTGCTAAAACCACTTCCCCTGGTGCAACCAAGGGTTTAGCTTTTGGAACGGCTTGCTCACGGTCTGAGCAGGCTGTTAATAAAATACTGATTAGCAACAGGACAAGATATTTCATTCTATTGATGCCCTTTATGCTTACTTGGTGATTTTGATGGCTCGGTATACAAGTCTACTGCCAAAATTTTGGCCAGATCATAGTAAGCATTGGTGCGATTAATCATTGCAGAATAATAATCTCGCATAATGTTTTTATAACTACGTTGTGCTTCGATTAGATCTAATACACTGGTTGCCCCGCGGCTATAGGCCAATTCAGCACTATTCCGAACCGTGCTTGCCTCCTCAAGTAAACCTTGATGAAAACGTTGCAAAATCCTGTCTGCACTCCGCCAGGTTGCCAAAGCAGCCACGACTTCATTACGAATCGCCAACTCAGTTTGTTCCACAGCTAATCTGCTCTGACTCATTTGTACAGCGGCTTTGTCAGACTCACCCTGATATTGATAGAACAAGGGCACCGGCACATTGACACCCACAAAAAATGAGTTGAGTGCATTATTACTGGGATCTCTGGCATAACCGGCATTCACGGTTAGATCCGGATATTTGAGACGACGAGCAAGCTATAAAGCCTTGTCTGCTTGCTCAGCTCTTTGCTTGTCAGCCAAAAGATCAGGACGCTGTGCAAACGCTTTCTGCATTAATGCCGCTTCATCAGTCTGCTGGCCCAAATCCTGAATTGATGGCCATTGTTCCTTAGCGACCAGTTTCAGCTCTTGTTCCGGCCAGCGTAACAACATCTGGAATTTTGCTTGCGCCTGTTCCTCCGCTGCCAGCGCAATATCCAAATCAGACTCGGCTCGGCTTGCTTCCATTTTGACCCGCAAGTAATCGGCCTCAGAAATATCACCACCTTTAAGTCTCAGCCGATTAACCTCGGCGATTTGCTTATAGTGCTGCACCAACTCTTCTGCCAACCAGCGATTTTTCTGCATTTGCAATAAATCGTAATAACTATCACTAACCAGATTGGAAAATACTCTGACGGCATCTTTAAAATCACTTTCCGCCGCCAGTGTTCCAAAGGCACTGGATTCCACACGTAAACCACGCTTGCCTGCGATTTCGATTAATTGGCTAAAGGAAAAGATTTCGGCCGGACCACAACTGACATTCGCATCGTGATTGCAACCCTGCGCTTGCGAACCCAAGTTGGGTTTATGACTAATTTCAGCTAATTGAAACCCCAGAACGGGATTGGGAATTGCGCCAGCAACCAGCTCATCCGCTCGTGCTTGATCCACATTGTATTGAGCGGCAATCAATTCTAGATTGCGCTGATAAAACAGGTTTAAGGCTTCATCCAGAGAAATTTCTCGCTTGGTTTGACTTTGCGCAGTCAAACTGCAAGTTAAAAGTCCTACTGAGAAAAAAAGTTGTATGGATCGGATTAACATAAGTAATTGCACTTCCGTTGCTCAATTTTATTTACTCAAGCAATTTTGAGACCAAACATACATCATTTGGTCTTTACCAAAATACTAAGCTTTTGCTTTCTATTATCACCAACTACTGTGAAAGCAGTGTGACAACACGGTGATTATCGGTTGAAATCAACCATTTTTTTAATCAATTGGTTGATTTGAGGATGAGTATATAGGTAGTGAATCGCTATTAAAACAATTTTAAGCGCTCTTTAAAAGATTAAGAGCCGAGAAATAACGCTGTAGATCGATACGTATTGGCATGAAATAAACATGAGCATCCAGTTGCCGAGCCACGGCTAAGGCCTGGTTAGCAAAATCAATACTCCAGTCATAATCCGGCCTGAATCCAGACGGAAATCTGACTTTATTTTTAACTTCCCAATACTGCATAGAAGAGAGGCTAGTGATAGGACTTAATCCAATATAGGTTTCACAGCCCTGAATTTGCTCGGCATAAACTTCAATCATCCGCACATCAAAAAATGGTTGCGAAAAAAATCCACTCACCCCAGCATCAATTTTGCGCTGAATATATTCACATTCATCCTGCAAGCCTTGGCGATGTGGATCAAAGCCGGCAAAAATTTTCAGCTCTGGGTAGCGCTGTTTTAGAACCTTGATCAAATCCACGACATCGGTATTATAAAACTTACGTTGCAAGCCTTCTGGCGGATCGCCCGAAACCAATAACAATTGTGTCAGCTGATATTCTTCGACAATACGAAATAATTCGCCTCCATCAATCTTGAAATCTATGGCACGAAAATGTGGCAGGAATTGGTAGCGCTGGGTATCAATTTGCGGCTGTACCTGCCAGCTTCGGATCGAAAAACGCTGAATATCAGGCACATTGATAATGTCAATCGCCTCACCCAAGCTTTCAACAAAGTGATATTGATCATTGAAGGCCTCGATAGAACGCGGCACTATCTCAAACGAGATTTTCATTACTCCACCGTCACCGACTTAGCTAAATTCCGCGGCTGATCTACATCCGTCCCCTTTAATACCGCCACATGATAGGAAAGTAATTGCAGGGGAATGGTATAGATTATGGGTGAAATGATTTCACTCACACTTGGCATTTTTTCTATCCAGATATTTTCATCGTCCGAGTCACCCAATTGCTCATCCATAAAGACAATTAACTGACCGCCACGGGCACTGACTTCCTGAATATTGGATTTCAATTTTTCCAGCAGATTATTATTGGGTGCCACAGTGACCACCGGCATTTCACTATCAATGAGTGCCAAAGGCCCATGTTTCAATTCACCAGCCGGATAAGCTTCAGCATGAATATAAGAAATTTCTTTCAACTTGAGCGCACCTTCCATTGCAATCGGATAGTGCGTACCGCGACCCAGGAACAAGGCATTATGTTTGTCAGCGAAACGTTGTGAGAGTTTTTCGATATCCGCATCCAATTGCAAAGCCTTATCTATATTGCCGGGCAGAGCGAATAACTCAGAAACAATTTCGTCTTCCTGACTATCAGTCAGGGCAAAACGTCTGCCCACTGCAATGACCAGCATAAGTAAAGCAACGAGTTGGGTAGTAAACGCTTTCGTTGAAGCCACACCAATTTCCGGGCCAGCTCGCGTCATTAAGACTAAATCCGATTCTCTGACCAGCGAACTTTCCGGTGCATTACAGACCACTAAAGAATGTTTTACCCCCAGACGTTTGGCTTCGAGTAAAGCAGCCAAAGTATCTGCTGTTTCACCCGATTGAGAAATGGTGACCACCAAAGTATCAGGCGAAACGACTGGGTTACGATAACGGAATTCACTGGCCACCTCAATCGAACACGGGACTCGGGCTAATTCCTCAAACCAATAACGCGCCACTAAACCGGCGTGATAGCTAGTACCGCATGCCAAGATTAACACGGAACGAACAGTGTCAAACACTTCAGGGGCGTTGTGCCCAAAACTGCTTTCTTGCAAACGCTTATCAATAAAACGCCCTTCCAAGGTTTCAGAGACTGCCCACGCCTGCTCGTATATTTCTTTCAGCATGTAATGGCGATACTGGCCTTTTTCGACTGCGTCTGCTTTAAGCTGACTTTCCGTTACCGGACGTTCGACCAACTGTCCCTGCTGATCATAGATTTCCAGCACATTGGTTTTAAGCAAGGCGATATCGCCTTCTTGCAGAAAAATAAAACGTTGGGTAACGGGTAGCAGAGCAGCAACATCAGACGCAATAAAATATTCACCAATTCCAACTCCGATCACCAAAGGACTGCCTTTACGACAGGCAATCAGCGTATCAGGTGTCTCGGTATACATGACACCCAGCGCATAAGCACCGTGTAAACTGGCAATGGTACGGCGTACTGCTTCGAGAAAAGTTTCTGAATCCAGCAATTGCTCAGCAATTTTATGCACAATTACTTCGGTGTCAGTTTCCGAGGTAAAGACGTAACCTTGCTGTTTTAATTCATTGCGTAATTGTTCGTGATTTTCAATGATGCCATTATGAACCACAGCCACTTTATCGTTACTGATATGAGGATGGGCATTGCGAGTACTGGGTTTACCGTGCGTGGCCCAACGGGTATGCGCAATACCGATGTGGCCCAAGATTGGATCAATCGCAATTAAATCCTCTAAACCCTTTACTTTACCCAGTTCGCGTTTACGCTGAATTTCCTGAGCATGGATAACAGCCAGACCTGCAGAATCGTAGCCCCTGTATTCGAGTCTTTTTAAACCCTCGATTAAAATGGGAACTAGATTGCGTTCAGCTACCCCTGCAACAATGCCACACATTTTATTTTTCCTTTTTTTGCGGACGCTGCCAAGATTCTACACTGATTTGTTTGCTGCGACTCAGGCTCAATTGTTCTGCTGGCGTATCTTTGGTAATGGTAGATCCGGCACCTATCGTGGCATTTTTACCCACTTTAACAGGAGCCACTAATTGCGTATCAGAACCAATAAAGGCGCCATCCTCGATAATGGTTTTAAACTTATTCACACCATCGTAGTTGCAGGTAATCGTACCGGCACCAATGTTAACCTTGCTTCCAATTTCGCTATCGCCAATATAACTTAGATGATTGATCTTACTGCCCGATGCGATGTTTGATTTTTTTATTTCAACAAAATTACCGATATGTACATGATCGGCAATCTGTGTATCGGGACGCAAACGTGCATAAGGTCCAATGCGACTGCCCACACCAACCACAGCATTCTCAAGCAGACTGTTAGCTAAAATTTCGACATCATCGGCAATCTCAACGTTTTTCAAGATGCAATTCGCGCCTATTTTGACGTTTGAACCTATTTTGTTCTGCCCTTCAAAAATCACGTTGATGTCTATTTCGATATCCTGCCCTAATTCAAGGAATTGTCCTCTGACATCAATACGGGCCGGGTCCCGTAATGTCACGCCGTGCGTCATCAAATAATCAGCCTGTTGCCATTGATAGACACGCTCCAAATGTGCCAATTGATTGCGGTTATTCACACCCAATACTTCATCCTGACTGTTGGTTTGCGTGGTTTTCACAAGCAAACCATCGCTGACAGCCATCTCAATAATATCGGTCAAATAATATTCATTCTGTGCATTATGATTACTTAACCGCGACAGCCAATCTTTTAATTGATGCCCTTTGCAGGCCAGAATACCGGTATTGCCTTCGTTGATCTTGAGTTGTTCAGGAGTAGCATCTTTTTGTTCGACAATTTTTACTACTTGATTGTTATTGTCGCGAATAATGCGGCCGTATCCAGTCGGATCATCCAGGATTACCGTCAATAGCGCTAAACAAGAATCACTGACATCCGCCAACAAAGTGTGCAGCGTTGCCATCTTAAGTAAAGGGACATCACCATAGAGAATCAATACCGTATCGGCGTCATTGACGTGATGGATGGCTTGTTGCACAGCATGCCCGGTACCTAATTGCTGTTTTTGCTCAATCCATACTGCATCAAAATGACTTAGGCGCTCTTTAACGGTTTCGCCACCATGGCCATAGACCACATGGATATGGTTGTCAGGAATCTGCAAGCTAGTGTCATACACATGCTGCAATAAAGGACGATTAGCTATTTGGTGAAGAACCTTGGGCAGCTTAGAGCGCATCCTGGTGCCTTGACCCGCCGCGAGGATAATAGTTTTGATCGACATGGTGTTCCTCTTATAAAAAAGCCCGATGACGCAAGCGCTATCGGGCTTATATTTTTATCGCTTAATTTAAATTAAGAACCACGTTTTCTTAATCTTTCTAAGGTTTTCAATTGTGAAATTGCTTCAGCTAATTCTGCTTTTGCAAGCGCATAATCATACTTATCTGTTTTATCAGCGAGCAACTCTTCTGCACGTGCCTTCGCTTGTAAAGCCGCTGCTTCATCGATATCGTGCGCACGAATCGCCGTATCTGCTAAAACAGTCACCACGTGTGGTTGAACTTCAAGTAAACCGCCTGATACATAATAAGCCAGACTTTCTTTGTCATTCAGTTTCACACGCACTTCACCCGGTTTTAAGCGAGTGATTAAAGGAGCATGTCGCGGAGCAATACCGACTTCACCCAACTCAGCCGGGGCGAACAGCATTTCCGCTAAACCAGAGTAAACTTCTTGCTCGGCGCTGACGATGTCAACATGAATTGTCATTGCCATATTGAATTTCTCCTAGGCTCAGAATTACATTTTTTTGGCTTTTTCAACGGCTTCGTCGATGCTGCCAACCATGTAAAACGCCTGTTCAGGCAAATTGTCATAATCACCATTAATAATGCCTCTGAAACCGGCAATGGTATCTCTGAGTGATACATATTTACCAGGTGAACCGGTAAAGACTTCCGCTACGAAGAACGGTTGTGACAAGAATCTTTGAATCTTACGTGCACGTGCCACAGTCAGCTTATCTTCTTCTGACAACTCGTCCATACCCAGAATCGCAATAATGTCGCGCAGTTCTTTGTATCGTTGCAGAATACCTTGAACTGAACGTGCAGTTTCGTAATGTTCTTGGCCAATAACTAAAGGATCTAACTGACGACTGGTTGAATCCAAAGGATCGATCGCCGGATAAATACCCAACTCAGCAATTTGACGTGACAGTACGACAGTAGCATCCAAGTGAGCAAAGGTTGTGGCTGGAGAAGGGTCAGTCAAGTCGTCAGCAGGTACATAGACCGCTTGAATCGAAGTAATAGAACCCGTTTTGGTTGAGGTAATACGTTCTTGTAATACACCCATCTCTTCAGCCAGCGTAGGCTGATAACCTACCGCAGACGGCATACGACCCAACAGCGCAGATACTTCGGTACCGGCTAGGGTGTAACGATAAATATTATCAACGAAGAACAATACATCACGACCTTCGTCACGGAAGAATTCCGCCATGGTCAAACCGGTCAAAGCAACGCGTAAACGGTTTCCTGGTGGCTCATTCATCTGGCCGTAAACCAAGGAGACTTTGTCGATAACTTTGGAGTCAGTCATTTCGTGGTAAAAGTCATTCCCTTCACGAGTACGCTCACCTACACCAGCAAATACAGAGAAACCACTGTGCTCAATCGCAATATTACGAATCAGCTCCATCATGTTAACGGTTTTACCTACACCCGCACCACCGAACAGACCTACTTTACCGCCTTTAGCAAACGGGCAAACCAAGTCAATCACTTTAATACCGGTTTCTAATAATTCATTAGCAGGTGCTTGTTCATCGTAGCTGGGTGCATCACGATGAATAGTCCATTTTTCTTGTTCGCCAATTGGACCTTTCTCATCAATCGCTTCACCTAAAACGTTCATGATGCGACCCAAAGTCGCTTGTCCGACAGGTACTTTAATAGCGTCACCGGTATTAGTTACACCAAGACCACGTTTTAAACCATCGGTTGAACCCATTGCAATGGTACGCACGACGCCGTCGCCCAATTGCTGTTGTACTTCCAAAACCAGTCCGCTTTCGACGTTTAACGCATCGTATACTTTTGGCATGTTGTTCCGTGGAAACTCCACGTCTACAACCGCACCAATAATCTGAACGATTTTACCCAAACTCATTGTGTCGTCCTCTTAAATAATCTCTAAACTTGTGAATACTTAAACAGCTGCAGCACCGGCAACGATTTCCGAAATCTCTTGCGTAATGGCCGCTTGGCGGGCTTTGTTGTACACAAGTAGCAGTTCTTTAATGATATTACCTGCATTATCAGATGCGCTTTTCATGGCAACCATACGTGCAGCTTGTTCACAGGCATTGTTTTCAACTAAGCCCTGATACACGATGGATTCAACATAACGCACCAGCAAATGATCTAAAACTTCTTTGGCACCGGGTTCATACAAATAATCCCAGCGTCCTTGAGGCTCTTCCTCTGTTGATTCACCGCTAATCGGCAGCAACTTCTCAACCACAGGACGTTGGGTCATGGTGTTAACAAATTCATTACTGACGACATACAGTTCATCGATCTCACCCTGGCCGTAAGCGTCCAGCATGATTTTGATCACCCCGATAATATCGTGTTGATGAGGGGCATCGCCTAGTTTTGACACTTGACCGATCAAGCGGGCATTAATGCCACTAAAAAAGCTCGCTGCTTTGCCACCTATCGTACAAATATCGACTTCGATACCGTTTGACGACCAGGCTTGCAATTCATTAAGCACTCTTCTGAACAAGTTTGCATTCAAACCACCGCACAAACCGCGATCGGAACTGATCACGATTATGCCAACACGCTTTACATCTCGTTTAATCATAAACGGATGTTTATACTCAGGATTCGCATGGGCCAGATGACTGATGATCTGGCCAATTTTTTTTGAGTAGGGCCGTGTAGCCTGCATGCGGTCCTTAGTTTTACGCATTTTACTTGCGGCGACCATTTCCATGGCGCGAGTGATTTTTTGAGTATTTTTAATACTCGCAATCTTGCCACGTATCTCTTTGCCAACAGCCATTTACTGATCCCTTACCAGCTAGCAGTTTTAACGAAACGTTCGATGGCAGCATGAATACCATCTTTAATTTCATCACTAAAATCACCTGTTTCATTGATTTTAGCAATTAACGCTGATTCTTCAGATTTAAAGAATGACAATAAAGCGGCTTCGAAATTACGCACTTCTTTAACATCAATGTTATCCAGGAAACCCGCGTTTGCTGCATATAAAGAAACACCCATTTCTGCAACCGACAACGGTGCATATTGGTTTTGTTTCATCAATTCGGTAACCCGTTGACCTCTTTCGATCTGTTTACGGGTACTTTCGTCCAAATCAGAAGCGAACTGTGCAAAGGCCGCTAATTCACGGTATTGCGCTAAATCCAGACGAGTACCACCACCCAGTTTCTTAATAATCTTGGTTTGTGCCGCGCCACCTACCCGAGAAACAGACAGACCGGCGTTGACCGCTGGACGAATACCGGAGTTGAACAGGCTGGTTTCCAAGAAAATCTGACCATCGGTAATCGAAATAACGTTGGTTGGTACGAAAGCTGAAACGTCACCACCTTGAGTTTCGATAATAGGCAAGGCTGTTAATGAACCCGTTTTACCTTTTACTTTGCCATTGGTGAGTTTTTCAACTTCGTCAGCATTGATACGCGCAGCACGTTCCAGCAAACGCGAGTGAATATAGAATACGTCACCAGGATAGGCTTCACGACCTGGCGGACGACGCAATAACAATGAAATTTGACGGTAAGCCCAAGCTTGTTTGGTCAAATCATCATAAATAATCAGCGCATCTTGACCGCTATCACGGAAGAATTCGCCCATGGCGCAACCTGTATATGGCGCGATAAATTGTAATGCGGCTGATTCAGAAGCAGAAGCCACAACGATGATGGTGTGATCCATCGCGCCATGTTCTTCCAGTTTACGCACAACATTAGCAATTGAGGAACGTTTTTGACCGATCGCCACATAGATACATTTAATGCCTGTACCTTTTTGATTAATGATCGCATCAATCGCGATAGCTGTTTTACCAGTCTGTCTGTCACCGATAATCAGCTCACGCTGACCACGACCGACAGGAATCATCGCATCGATAGATTTCAAACCCAATTGTACAGGTTGATCAACTGACTGACGCGCAATTACACCCGGTGCAATTTTTTCAATCGGTGAACGCAAGTCAGTATCAATTGCGCCTTTGCCATCAATAGGATTACCCAAGGCATCGACTACACGACCTAATAAAGCTTCACCTACGGGTACTTCTAAAATTCTACCGGTACATTTGACAGTGTCACCCTCGGTGATATGTTGGTATGCACCCAGCATAACCACACCCACAGAGTCACGCTCTAAGTTCAAAGCCATGCCATAAGAACCGCCGGGAAATTCCAGCATCTCACCTTGCATAGCTTCCGACAAACCATGAACACGCACAATACCGTCAGTTACACTGACAACTGTACCTTCAGTATGCGCTTCTAATTTGGTGTCGAAATTTTCGATCTTCTTTTTGATTAGATCACTTATTTCTGATGGATTTAATTGCATTTTGATTTCCCGATCTAGCTCTTAGAGCCTTTTGGCTAATTGTTTAAGCTGGCCTCTGATAGAACCATCGATAACTTTATCACCCGCTTTGGCGAGGATACCGCCAATCAGACTGTTATCGACTGAGACAGTGGCATTCACTTTTTTGTTCAAGAATTTTTCGAGCATGGCAACGTATTTGGTTTGCTCTGCCTTGGAGAGCGCGTATGCACTGACCAATTCGACATTAGCGTACCCTTCGTCTTCTGCTTTATAGCCTTCAAATTGCTCGGCTATAGTAGGTAACAACTGTAATTTGCCGTTCAATACCAAAATTTTGACAAGATTTTTTGCTTCATCCTGCAACTGATCTTGGCATATATCCAGTATCAAGTTGATTTTGCTATCAATGGCTACTTTAGGGTTGCCCAGTAACTGAACCAGTTTTGGCTCTGCTGCGACTTGCGCCAGAAATTGTAGCGCTTCCGCCCAGACAGATGCTGAACCGGTCTCTTTAGCCCGCTTGAAAACTGCTTCAGCGTAAGGTCGTGCTAATGTTGCTAACTCAGCCATTCGCTTAACCTAATTGTTCTGCGGTTTTAGCCAGTATGGCTTGGTGCTTAGCTTTGTCGATTTCTTCTTTCAAAATCTGTTCAGCTGCACGCAGGGCCAATGCCGAAACTTCTTTACGCAAATTCTCTCTGGCTTGGGCTCTTTCCTGTTCGATTTGGGCCTTAGCCGCTTCAATCAAGCGTTCGCCTTCTGAACGAGCCTGTTGCTTGGATTCTTCCACCAACTCATTAGCACGTTTTTGCGCGGAACTTACGATTTCAGCCGATTGCTCTCTGGCTTCTTTCAAAATGGATTTTGCTTTTTTCTCGGCCAGACGAACATCTTCCTGACCTTTTTCAGCAGCGGCCAAACCTTCTGCGATTTTGGCTTTACGCTCTTCGAGCGCAGCAATAATGGGCGGCCACACATACTTCATGGTCAACCAGACCAGAAGCGTAAAAGTGATCATTTGCCCGATCAGAGTAGCGTTGATACTCATTGATACTTTCCTAAATTAGCTGTTGAGGAGGTTATGCTTGTCACCTGATTATTTGGCTGACAGCCATTAATCAGATAGACAAACAGTTTAAACCGCTCGATTAGCCTTTAATTGCTGAAAGGAATGGGTTAGCAAATGTAAAGAACAGCGCCATACCTACGCCGATCATGGTTGCCGCGTCAAGCAAACCCGCTACGATGAACATTTTCACCTGTAACATAGGAACCAATTCTGGTTGGCGAGCAGCGCCTTCCAAAAATTTACCACCCAACAAACCAAAACCAATCGCGGTACCAATGGCACCCAGACCCAAAATGATGCCTACTGCGATAACGGTAAAGCCTTGTACGTTGGCGATTAATGCTGCGAGTTCCATAGTGTCTCCTAAATGTATTTCAAAAAATAATGTTAAACAGGGAATATCTTAGTGATCTTCATGCGCCAGACTTAAATACACAATGGTTAACACCATGAAAATAAAAGCCTGCAATGTGATGACTAAAATATGGAAAATTGCCCAGGGAAAACCTAATAAGGGTTGAACCACAGGAGGAAGTAATGCAATCAAGATAAAAACCAACTCACCGGCATATAAGTTACCAAACAAACGAAGCGCCAATGAAATGGGTTTTGCGAGTTCTTCTACCAGTTTCAGCATCAGGTTAAATGGCATCAACCAAGGCCCAAAAGGTGTACAGGTCATTTCTTTCATGAAACCAAACAGACCTTTGACCTTAATACTGTAAAAGAAAATCAAGAAGAACACGCTCAGTGAAAGAGCAAATGTCGCATTCAAATCGGTACTCGGCACCACGCGCATATAGCTCATGCCCATCAGGGAACCGATAGCAGGCAATAAATCAACCGGCAACATATCCATCGCATTCCACAGGAAAACCCAGCAGAATATGGTTAAGGCTAAAGGTGCGATCACTTCGCTTTTACCATGAAAGGTATCTTTAACCTGAGTGTCGACAAATTCTACTATCATTTCAGCGAAATTCTGCGCCAACCCGGGAACACCCGAAGTTGCCTTGTCAGCAACTGATTTAAAGAACCAAATGAACAAAGCACCCAAAACCAGGGAGAAGAACAAAGTATCCAGATGTACTGACCAAAAATCTTCACCCACAGACAGGGGTGTTAAGTGATGGACGATATAACCGGTTGCGCCACCTTCACTAGCCATTTTTCCTCGCTAAAAGTCAATTGCGCCAAAACAACAGCGCAAACCAAAAAACTGAAAGAACTGCGATGTATGTCACCAGCAGTACTAGAAAATTAACATCAGGTATCTGCAACACCATCACGAAAAGCGCAGCTGTCAAAATCAGCTTGATCGTTTCACCTGAATAAAAGGCTCCTAAGATGCCTTGTGCATTGCGTTGCCTTGCAAGATAGATTCTGCAGCCAAAATATAGATTAGGTAGCCACGCCACCGCACCGCCTAGCAAAGATGATTTTGCTAGCTCCATACCTGACCAACTACCAAAGCCGATTGCAAAAACCACCGCAATCAGTGCTTGTGCACACAGCACTTTGACGACAGTAGAAAACTCATTTTCGACTGCCATAAGAATCCCCTAGACTGTTAAGCGCCAAAATTATATGTCAGCCCTCAGGTGTAGCGCAAGGAAGACCGTCCTGTCAGATCTGATTTAGCTCAGAAGATTGGGCTTGAAAGGCTTATATCACTCGAATTAATGGCTACTTAGCCATTAATTAATTTTACGGATAATCCCGTCTAATTCCTCAAGGCTATTATAGGAAATTATCATTTTTCCCTTACCACCCGGCTGATGATTAATTTCTACTTTAGCGCCGATTTTTTCACTTAAATCATTTTGTAAGCGCAAGGTGTCGGGATCTTTACGTTTTTCTACAACACTCGGCGCCTGTTGCAGATCACGCACGGCTTTTTCCACAGCCCGTACGGTGAGGCCCTGCTTAACAATTTTTTCCGCCAGCTCGACTTGTTGGGCTTCCTCTAAACTCAGCAATGCCCTTGCGTGCCCCATTTCCAGTTGGCCCTTACCAATCAGATTCTTAACTGCCGGCGCTAAGTCTAATAAACGTAAGAGGTTGCTTACTGCTGTTCTGGATTTTCCTAAGGCTGTAGCAATTTGCTGATGGGTTTGCTGAAACTCATCCTGCAATCGCCGCATGGCTTCCGCTTCTTCGAGTGCGGTTAAGTCTTCTCTCTGGATATTTTCTATCAGGGCAATCGCCATCACTGTCCGATCATCCAGATCTTTGATAACCACCGGCACCTGTTTCAGTTCTGCTAACTGAGAGGCACGCCAGCGTCTTTCACCGGCAATAATTTCGTAACGATTGTCGGCGTCTAATCGGCGAACCACAATGGGTTGTATGACACCCTGGGCTTGTATTGAATCGGCTAACTCACGCAATTTTTCAGGATCCATATCCCGACGAGGCTGGTATTTGCCTCGCTGTAAAAATTCGATTGGCAAGCTTTGCACGTCCTGCTGATTTTCTTTCGCCGGCGTCACTTCACCTAACAGTTCCCCAAGGCCTCTGCCTAAGCCACGTTTTTTGAGTGTCATGATTGTGCCGTTTTTTCCTTTCTGATCATTTCGCCTGCCAATGCAATATAAGCAATGGCGCCACGAGAAGATTTGTCATAACTGAGTACCGGCAAGCCATGGCTGGGCGCTTCTGCTAGACGGATATTTCTGGGAATGGTGGTTCTGAAAACCTTGTCACCAAAATACTCAATTAACTGATCCGATACATCCTTACCGAGACGGCTGCGACTATCCACCATCGTTCTAAGGATGCCTTCCAGATACAAGCCCGGATTGACCGTGTCACGAATGTTCCTTAAGGTTGACATCAATGCCGACAAGCCTTCCAGGGAGTAATATTCACATTGCATCGGTATCAACACACTATTGGCCGCTACCATGGCGTTTAAAGTCAACATGTTGAGGGAAGGCGGGCAATCGATCAAGATGTAGTCGTACAGACTCTTCACCGGTAACAACACGTCTGCCAGACGTCTTTCCCTATGCACGACAGCCATCAATTTCACTTCAGCCGCCGTCAAATCTGCATTACCTGGAATCAAGTCAAAGCCCAGTTCTGGATTACGGATGATAATTTCAGTGACGGGAACTTCTTCCAGCAATAACTCACAGCTCGAGTAATCCAGCGCTTCTTTATTGACGCCACAACCCATGGCCGCATTCCCTTGGGGATCCAGATCAATCAAAAGCACTTTGCGCTTGGTAGCTGCCAAAGCAGCAGCCAAATTGACCGTCGTGGTGGTTTTGCCAACGCCGCCTTTTTGGTTGGTGATGGCAATAATTTTAGCCATTGCAGATCGCATCCATTTTGACCAGACAGCGTTCCGCTTCTATTCCAGGGACTCTGAGTGCAATGACTTGGTAGTCTTCGGCTATTTGCATCAATTCTTCGTGCGGTGTTTGACCCTTCATCGCTATTATTTGCCCTGATGCAGTTAATAAATGCCGGCATAAACGCACAATATCGGGCATGCTGGCAAAAGCCCGACACAATACAGTATCAAAAGCGACGGCTGGCTGCAGGCTTTCGACTCGAGCATGCACAACCTCGACATTGCTCAGTTTTAGCTCTAAAACCGCCTGTTGCACGAAACGGGTTTTCTTGGAATTGCTATCCACCAAACTTAATTGCCAGTCCGGACGACAAATCGCCAAGGGAATACCTGGCAGACCAGCACCCGTTCCAATATCTGCAAGCCTGGAACCCGTTAGGTGCGGCAATATCGCCAAACTGTCCAGCAAGTGCGTAGTCACCATTTCTTGTCTGTCGCGCACAGCGGTCAGATTGTAAGCCTTATTCCATTTTTCAATTAAACTGATGTAGGTTAATAACTGATCGATCTGAGCAGAATCCAAATTCAGATTTAATTGTGCCAAGCCTTCTAGCAAAATATTGCGACACGCATCCATTAGGCGCTTTTCTTTTTAAGATGTACCAATAGCAAAGAAATCGCTGCAGGCGTAATGCCGGGAATTCGCGAGGCCTGACCTAAGGTTTGCGGGCGATTTTTTTTCAGTTTTTCACTCACCTCATTTGACAGGCCTGATACCGCAGCATAATCCACATCCTCCGGCAGACGCATGTTTTCATAGCGCTGGGTGCGATTGATTTCGGTCTGTTGCCTATCGATATAGCCGGCATACTTGGCTTGAATGGCGACCTGTTCGGCCACCTGCTCGTCTACATCCTGTAAATCAGTAAAACTCAATAAATTGTCTATATCAACCTCGGGACGACGCAGCAATTCGGTCAAACTGGCTTCGCGAAGTAATTTCTTACCCCAATATTGTTCTGCCAACGCAGCCTCATCGGTTTCTGAACGTATCCATTTCTTAGCCAGAACACCTTGTAAATTGGCAATCGCTTCACGTTTTTCTTCAAAACGCTGCCAACGCGCATCATCCACCAGACCCAGTTCACGACCTTGTTCGGTTAAACGCAAATCGGCATTATCTTCACGCAGTTGCAAACGGTATTCTGCTCGACTGGTGAACATACGATAAGGCTCCGCGGTACCGCGACTGATTAAATCATCAATCATCACGCCCATATACGCCTCTTCTCGCCCCGGACACCAGCTGTCCAAACCTTTAGCCAGTCGTGCAGCATTGATGCCTGCAATCAAACCTTGAGCGGCAGCTTCTTCATATCCAGTCGTTCCGTTGATCTGACCGGCAAAAAACAATCCCTGCATATGCTTGGTTTCGAGCGAATTTTTTAAATCGCGCGGATCAAAAAAATCGTACTCAATCGCATAGCCGGGTCTGACAATTTCTGCTTGCTCGAAACCCGGCATAGTCCGAATAAACCGATACTGGATATCAAACGGCAAACTGGTGGAAATACCATTCGGATAAACCTCGTTGGTATTCAGACCTTCCGGTTCGACAAAAATTTGATGGGAATCGCGCTCAGCAAAGCGCACTACTTTATCCTCAATGGAAGGACAATAACGCGGACCTACGCCTTCAATGATACCGGAATACATCGGGGAACGATCCAAACCCGAGCGGATGATGTCATGCGTTTCGGTATTGGTACGGGTTATGTGACAACATATTTGTCGCGGGTGCTGCGCTCGATTGCCCATAAAGGAAAACACTGGCACCGGTGTGTCGCCATGTTGTTCCTGCAACTGACTGTAATCGATAGTCCTGCTGTCAATACGCGGTGGCGTACCGGTTTTTAATCGACCAACCCGAAACGGCAATTCACGCAACCGTTCTGCCAAGGCAGTTGAGGCCGGATCGCCGGCACGACCACCACTGTAATTTTCAAGACCAATGTGTATACGACCGGCTAAAAATGTACCCGCTGTCAACACCACCGATCGGGCATTGAATTCAAGACCCATCAAAGTTTTAACGCCGCTTACTCGCTCACCTTCCACTAATAAATCGGAAACGGTTTGTTGAAACAAGGCCAGATTAGGCTGATTTTCCAAGGCAAAACGCACGGCTTGTTTATACAACTGACGATCGGCCTGCGCCCGAGTAGCGCGAACCGCGGGGCCTTTGCTGGCATTCAGAATGCGGAATTGTATACCGCCCAAATCTATCGCCTTGGCCATCAGGCCGCCTAAAGCATCAATCTCTTTTACGAGATGGCCTTTACCAATCCCACCAATCGCCGGATTGCAGCTCATTTGGCCCAAGGTTTCGATGTTTTGCGTCAGCAATAAGGTTTGCGCACCACTCCGCGCCGCCGCCAAAGCAGCTTCAGTGCCGGCATGACCTCCACCTACAACGATCACATCAAAGTCTTTCTGGAATTTCACAGGCAATCTATGTTCAAATAAAAGCTTCATTTTAATAGCTTATTAAGAAAAAAGCATAGGGAAACCCAGCCAAAAACATTGAGTGACTGACTTCCGTGATTGTTGTGGCATACTTCAGCCTGTTTTTTGCAAGCCCCCTGATTAAATAACCGACGATAGTGCCTGCGTTTTAAGCCGGCAGCAGTTTTTTCCAAGTCAAGCACTCGAAACTTGAAAACTGAACAGCAATTGTGACGGCAAGTCACGGAGTTAAGGATTCCAAATACTGTGAAATTAAGCATAGAAGATCTGGTTCAAACCCGAATTCCCACTCAACACGGGGAATTCACCCTGCACTACTACAGTAACAATCTGGACGAAAAAGAACACATCGCTTTAGTCAAAGGCGCGGTTGCGGATCAGGACAATGTCCCTGTCCGAATTCATTCTGAATGTTTTACCGGAGACGTTTTAGGTTCACGCCGTTGTGATTGCGGCGAACAACTTGATATGGCTTTGGATATTATCAATCGCCATGGGTGCGGTATTTTGGTGTATTTACGCCAGGAAGGCCGAGGCATTGGCTTACTCAAAAAACTGCAGGCCTACAACCTTCAAGACCAAGGTCTGGATACCATTGATGCCAACTTAAGCCTGGGGCATTTGGCCGATGAGCGTCAATACGATGTTGCCGGTCTTATTTTACAAAGCCTTAAGGTTTCATCTATTGCCTTGATTACCAATAATCCGCAAAAAATCGACGAATTAACCCGGCTGGGTATCGATGTCAAAAATCGTATTGCGATCGAAACATCCATCAATGCTGATAACCTGGATTATCTGAAGACCAAGGCTGAGCGCATGCATCACCTATTATCGGTCAACGACGAGCAAGACTAGCATGCTAGAACATTTAAAATTAGCGCCCGCCGCGCTGAAACTGGATCTAACCGCACTGGAAATTCCGCCAAGCGGTCAAAATAACAACATCATTGGTCAGCAACGGGCTCAATCCGCACTGACTTTTGGTATCGCCATGAAAGCGCCCGGCTACAACATTTTTGTGATGGGTGATAACGGTAGTGGCCGCTTGTCCATGGTTACCCAGTATCTGGCGGAATACGCTGCCGATCAAGAAGCGCCCAGTTCTTATGCCTATGTTGATAATTTCGACAATACCCGTGAACCGGTTGCCATTCAACTGCCATCTGGGGAAGGTCTTTCTTTCAATAAAGATATCGAAAAACTGATTGACGATTTGTTGATGACCTTTCCGGCTGCATTTGAAAGTCCCAGCTACCAACAAAAAAAAACCAGCATAGAACGCCGTTTTAATCAGCGCTATAACACAGCAATTGATGCGGTCGATAATCAGGCCCGCGCTCACAATGTGGTGCTGTTTCGTGACAGCGAGTCGATCACTTTTTTGCCAATTCGTAATGATCAGGCTCTGGACGAAGAACAATTTGCTTTGTTGCCCCAAGCTGAGCGTGACAGTTTTCATAAGCATAGTGAAGAATTAGAAGACTATCTGGCAGAAGCTCTGGCGGAACTACCACAGTGGCGACGCACCATGGTCGAAGAACTTCGTCAGCTTGATAATGACACCATTAGTCAGGCCATAGAACCTTTGTTCGCCGCTTTAAATGATAAATATCAACATGTTGATGATGTCATCACTTATCTGGCTGAAATTGAAAAAGATCTGGCCGGCACCATTGCCGACTTCCTGATGCCAAGCCGCAATAATGATAGCCGGGATACCAGTAGTGCCAAACAGTTGTTATTGAGCGAACAATATTTGCCCAATATCTTGGTGGATACCCCGCTGGAAGATAGCGGTGCGCCGGTGATTTACGAGCCGCATCCCATTTATCAAAACTTGTTTGGTCGGATTGAATATGTCAGCGACCAAGGGATGTTGGTGACTAACTACCGTCGCATTTGTGCAGGCTCTTTGCATAAAGCCAATGGCGGTTATTTAATTCTGGACGCTGAAAAAATCTTAACCTATCCATTTGTCTGGGAAGGCTTAAAACGCGCACTCAAAGCCGGGCGCATAGAAATTGAATCCCCGTATGCGGAATTAGGGATCAACACCATTACGCTTAAACCGGAAGTTATTCCACTGAATGTCAAAGTGATCCTGATAGGTTCACGTGATATCTATTATCTGCTTGAAGAAATGGACAGTGAATTTAAAGAAATGTTCCGGGTTCTGGCTGACTTTGATGATTACATTCCACGTAATGCCGACAGCATAGGCCAGTTTGCTACCCTGATGAGCAATCAGGCCCGCGACATTGGCAGCAAACCACTGACAACCAATGCCCTGCGACGTTTGATTGAACATAGTTGCCGACTGGCTGAGAATCAACAGCGCTTATCGGCACATGTGAACGAATGTCTGGAAATTATTGCCGAAGCCAGTTTGTTGAATCAGCAACAAGCCGAGCAAGACACTATTGACCAATCCGCCATTGAAGCCGCACTGGCCGCTCGCGAGGCGCGTAATGGCCGCATTGCTGAAGAAATTCTGAATGAAATGTTGGAAGGTATCATTTTGATTGATACTGACGGTGAAGCCATCGGCAAACTGAACGGTTTGACGGTGATGGATATCGGTGGCAGCAGTTTTGGCGCCCCAGCCCGAATCACCGCCACTGTTCACCCGGGTTCACGCGGTATCGTCGATATTGAACGCGAAGTCGAACTGGGTCAGCCCATTCATTCCAAAGGCGTGATGATTTTGACCGGCTATCTGGGTCATTGTTATGCCCAGCAATTTCCTTTGGCGATCTCTGCCAGTATTGCTATGGAGCAATCCTACGGTCACATCGATGGCGACAGCGCTTCCTTGGCCGAATTATGTTGCTTGATTTCTGCACTCACACGTATGCCGATTAAGCAAAGTTTTGCGATAACCGGTTCTATCAATCAATACGGTGAAGTTCAGGCAATTGGCGGTGTTAACGAAAAAATTGAAGGCTTTTTCAACCTGTGTGCGGCACGTGGTTTAACCGGTCAGCAAGCCGTCATCATACCGGCATCCAATAAACGTAATCTCATGCTTAAACAATCGGTTATTGATGCGGTCAGTCAGGGTTTATTTGCGATTTATGCAGTTGCCGATGTGAATGAGGCACTGAGTTTACTGATTGGTGAAAATGCTGGCGTTATGAACGAAACAGGGGATTATCCAGAAGGCAGTATCAACTTTAAAGTCGTTGCCAGACTCAAAGAAATCTCCGATCTCGCCTCTGACGAGGACAAAGAAGCTGAAGGTTCTTAAGAAACCAGAGCGCACAATAAAAAGGGCGTATCGCATCGAAACACAATACGCCCTCGGAGCACCTTTTAAAACTTATAGTTTGTCAGCGTTTTTGCTCAGATATTCCGCTACGCCCGCAGGGTTAGCATTCATACCTGAATCACCTTTGTTCCAACCTGCAGGACATACTTCGCCATGCTCTTCGTGGAATTGCAGGGCATCAATCATACGCAGCATTTCGTCGATGTTACGGCCTAATGGCAGATCATTCACGACCTGGTGACGCACCACGCCCGCTTTGTCGATCAGGAAGCTACCGCGATAAGCCACACCAATTGGTGATTCAACATCGTAGTCTTTAGCGATGCTATGTGTCAGGTCAGCAGCCAGAGTGTAACGGACAGGACCAATACCACCTTGATTAACCGGTGTGTTGCGCCATGCATTGTGAGTGAAGTGTGAATCAATAGAAACACCAATCACTTCAACGCCACGACTTTTGAATTCATCAATGCGGTGATCGAAAGCGATCAACTCGCTAGGGCAAACAAAAGTAAAGTCCAGCGGGTAGAAAAACACCACGGTGTATTTACCACTTGTTGCTTGTGAAAAACTGAAAGAGTCAACGATTTGACCATCCCCTAAAACCGCAGGAACTGTAAAATCAGGTGCTTGTTTACCTACTAAAACGCTCATCAATTTTCTCCAATTCTATATATAAAACAATGGGTTAGTGTGTTATATGCGCCCTTATTCCAAGGCAACAGCTTATTCTACACTAAATTACTAGGAAATAAGCAGCTATTCCCTTTAATGTCTTAAGTTTTCTACTTGCACAGAATTGAATTTCAGGCTAATTTGTCATCGTCTTCTTACAAAGCTCACACACTCCCGCCTCATAAAAACTATAACGCGGGTTTTAGATTACTTTCTTGGGTTGGTAGCTTATGGCCAAGGTTAAACACATTACCGAACCGGATGCGTTCGGTTATCAAGTGCGGATAGTCCGTCGTGGCAAGGAAACCAGCCGTTATTTTTCCCATAAATTATGGGGCAACAAGTCTAAGTCACTTAAAGCAGCCATTGCTTGGCGCGATCAAATGCTGGTGGTTTTAAAAGGCAGTAAAACCCGATTTCTGAAATTGCCCAAAAACAAAACCAGCACAGGCATCACCGGTGTTTCCAGGACGGTCAAATTTGATCATCGTAAAAATAAAAGTTATTTGTGTTACACGGTTTTTTGGGTCAAAAACGGTAAGTCATGCAATAAAACCTTTCAGGTCGGCAATGTTGAAAGCATTACTGCAGACGACGAATTACATGCCTTCCGGACTGCGCGACTGTTTAGAAGTTGTTATGAATTTGCCATTGACCACGACGCGCAATTTGATGACGCTGTTTTTAGTAACTGGAAAAAGCAACGACTCTATGATGACGAGCAACTCACTCCCGTCAGATGACTAAAGTTGCAAATCAATGCGCATGGATAAATCCACAGCCTGCAAATGCTTGGTTAATGCGCCGATGGAAATGTAATCCACACCGGTTTCGGCCACGCTGCGAATAGTCTCCAAGGTAATATTACCGGAGGCTTCCAGCTCAACCTGACCCTGGTTGATCGCCACAGCCTCACGCAAGGTCTCCAGCGCAAAATTGTCGAGCATCACTCGGTCGGCTTTGGCTGTGAGCGCCTGCTGCAGTTCGTCCAGATTTTCAACCTCTACTTCCACCATCACCGGTTTGCCACATGCTCTGGCACGCCTGACCGCTTCGGCAATCGATCCCGCTGCCAATATGTGATTCTCTTTAATCAAAATGGCATCAAACAAACCGATTCTGTGATTAAGACAACCACCACAACTGACCGCATATTTCTGAGCTAAGCGTAAACCCGGCAAAGTTTTACGCGTATCCAAAATTTTACAGGCAGTACCGGCAACCGCTTCGGCGTACTGTCTGGCAACGCTTGCAGTGGCCGACAGCGTTTGTAACAGATTTAAAGCGGTTCTTTCCCCGGTTAATAAAGCCCGGGCAGGGCCTTGTAAACGACAAATCAAACTATTAGCAGGCAAATACTCGCCTTCCTGACATAGCCACTCTATCCTGACATTAAGATCCAATTGCCGAAATACCGCTTCAAACCATGCCTGACCACAGATAACCGCCGCTTCACGGCTCACAACAGTCGCGTTGGCATTTTGGTCTTCGGCAATGAGATTGGCGGTTAAATCGCCGCTACCAATATCTTCGGCAAGAAAAGCGGCTATTTCAGTGGTACTGGGTTGCATGAGGGGTCTCGCAGCAAGATCAATGGCTGTTATTATAAGCTTCCCCAGTCAGATACCGAACCATGAATATCCTTAATCATCGTTTAAGTGAGGCCTTACAAATAGAGTCGCCTAATCAGGACCAACGTCCGGATGCGCAAGCGCTTGAGCTTTTGGTGATTCATTGCATTAGCCTGCCTCCTGAACAATTCAGCGGCGACTATATTGATGATTTGTTTTGTAACCGACTGAATCCGGAGGCTCACCCCTATTTTGCTGAAATCCATCAACTAAAGGTGTCTGCGCATTTATTGATTCGACGTGACGGCACACTTCACCAATATGTACCCTTTAATCGCCGCGCCTGGCATGCCGGGGTTTCAAATTTTGAGGGTAGGGAACGCTGTAATGATTTTTCAATTGGTATAGAACTGGAAGGCTCGGTCAACCAACCCTACACTGATGAACAATATCAGCAGTTAGCATCCGTGACACGGGTGATATTGCGCCATTACCCGGCTATTACGCCGGATCGCATTACTGGACATAGCGATATTGCGCCGGGGCGAAAAACTGATCCTGGCCCCTTTTTTGACTGGCCACGATACCAAGCGCTGCTTTAGCTTTTTTTGAAAGGACTGCTTGGCTCGGCCCTAAAGCTATCCAGCAACATAATTGCCACACCGATACAAATGGCGGAATCGGCAATATTGAACGCTGGCCAATGCCAGTCCTGATAGTAGATATCTAAGAAATCGATCACATAACCATAAGCTACCCGATCGATGAGATTACCAATGGCACCGCCGAGCACCATTGATAAAGCCGCCGCCATCCATGTTTCATGGTCGCCGAGTTTTTTGAGCCACCCGGCAATAAAACCGCTCATCAACACCGCAAGACCAGCAAACAGCCAGCGTTGCCAGCCACCCGCATCACTGAGAAAACTGAAGGCGGCGCCAGTATTGCGTGCATAAGTCAGATTGAAGCTCGGCATCAGCGGTATCGCTTCATACAGTTGTAATGAAGCATCAACCAGCAACTTACTGGCCTGATCCAGCACCAGCACCAGTAAAGACAACCATAACCACTTAAGCATAATGACGCTGCTCGCCGTCGCCAACAACATTATCAACACAACGACCACAGAGTTCCGGATGATGGTCATGCTGACCCACATCTGGACGTTGGTGCCAGCAACGGACACATTTGGCATGTTCTGAGACTGTCACTTTAAGTTTCAAGCCATCCAGTTCGGTACTGACAGCGTCAGCCGGCGCATGAGCTAATTGAATAATATGAGCTTCAGAGGTAATTAAAACAAAACGCAGCTCATTGCCCAGTTTGCCGAGTTCAGCAAAATAATTATCATCGCCATATAAACTGACTTCCGCATTCAAAGACGAACCTATCGCCCCTTGACCCCGTAGTTGTTCCAGTTCTTTACTGACAATCGCACGTACCGCCATGATGCGATTCCAGGTGTCATGATTAATAGCCGCATCCTGACTCATAGGCTGTAAACCTTCATACCAGGTTTCCAGAAATACTGACTCACTGCGCGAACCGGGAATCGCCTGCCAAATTTCATCGGCAGTAAAACTGGTGATAGGTGCCAACCAACGCACCAAGGCCTCAACGACATGATACATAGCCGTTTGCGCAGAGCGACGCGCCAGACCATCCGCCTTCGCGGTGTATTGGCGGTCCTTGATAATGTCCAGATAAAAACCACCCAAATCCAGACTACAGAAGTTGAGGACTTTTTGATAAATCAGCTGGAACTGATACTGATCGTAGGCAGTCTTGATTTCTGCCTGTAATTGCCAGGCCTTATCGACCACCCAGCGATCCAGCGCCAGCAAGTCCTGATGAGCCACCAGATGCTGAGCAGGATCAAAACCATCCAGATTGGATAACAGGAAGCGCGCAGTATTGCGGAGCTTACGGTAAGCGTCCGAGGTACGTTTGAGAATTTCATCCGACACCGACATTTCGTAGCGATAATCACTACCAGCCACCCACAAACGCAAGACGTCAGCACCCAAGGATTTCATCACCGTTTGCGGTAACACCACGTTGCCTTTGGATTTAGACATTTTCTTGCCTTCACCATCGACCACAAAACCATGGGTCAACACTTCTTGGTAAGGTTTTTCGCCATACATCGCGACAGAAGCCATTAATGACGACTGGAACCAGCCGCGATGCTGGTCTGAGCCTTCCAGATATAAATCAGCCGGAAATTGCAGTTGTGCACGACGATTCAATACCGCGGCATGGGTCACACCAGAGTCAAACCAGACATCCAAGGTATCGCCAATTTTGTCATATTGATCGGCTTCGTTACCTAACAGTTCCACCGAATCCAGACCAAACCAGGCATCAATACCTTGTTGTTCAATACGTTCCGCGACTTGTTCAATTAATTCAGCTGTTCGCGGGTGTAATTCACCGCTTTCTTTGTTAACGAATAACGCAATAGGCACGCCCCAGGTACGCTGACGAGAAATACACCAGTCCGGACGTTTTTCAATCATGCCTTCAATACGAGCCTGGCCCCAATCCGGAATCCATTGCACCTTCTTCACTTCGTCCAGAGCAGTCTGACGCAGACCGTTTTGCTCCATAGCGATAAACCATTGAGGCGTCGCGCGGAAAATGATCGGGGTTTTGTGGCGCCAGCAGTGCGGATAACTGTGAAGCAAGGCTTGGTGATGAACTAATTTGCCGCGCTCACGTAATACCTCCAACACCTGATCATTAGCCGTAAAGACATGCAAACCGGCAAACAACTCGGTACTCGGCAAAAACACACCGTTATTACCTACCGGATTATCCACGGGCAATCCGTATTTCATACCAACCACATAGTCTTCCTGGCCATGACCGGGGGCAGTATGAACTGCACCAGTGCCGGCATCAGTAGTGACATGATCACCCAAAATAATCGGTACTTGGCGCTCATAAAAAGGATGCTGCAACAACAAGCCTTCCAATGCGCTACCCAGACAATCGGCGACAATATGATGTTCTTCTATGCCATAGCGAACCACGGCATCTTTGAGCAAGGCTTCAGCCAAAAGCAAACGTTCAGTTTTGCCATCAATCTGGCACTGTACGACCACATAATTTAATTCGGGATTGAGCGCAACACCCTGATTGGCCGGCAAAGTCCATGGGGTAGTCGTCCAAATAACAACCGACAGAGGACCCTGGCCATCATGGCCCTGCGGATGATTGCATCGCGCCAGAAAAGCAGCCTCATCCACCACCGCGAAACGGACATCAATCGCCGGCGAACGTTTATCTTCGTATTCCACTTCCGCTTCGGCCAAGGCCGAACCGCAATCGGTACACCAATGCACCGGCTTAAAACCTTTACTTAAATGTCCATTGGCCGCAATTTTGCCCAAGGCCCGCACAATGTCAGCCTCGAACTTGAAATCCATCGTCAGATAGGGATGATCCCAGTCACCCAAGACCCCTAAACGAATAAAATCTTCTTTTTGGGTAGCGACTTGTTTGCTGGCATAACTGCGGCAATGGTTACGAAATTCAGCCGCAGAGACTTTAGCCCCCGCCTTACCGACTTGTTTTTCAACCTGTAATTCAATCGGCAAACCATGACAATCCCAGCCCGGCACATAAGGGGCATCGAAACCGCTGAGGGTTTTGGATTTGATAATAATATCTTTCAGAATTTTATTAACCGCATGGCCAATATGAATCGCACCATTGGCGTATGGAGGGCCATCGTGAAGGATAAACTTGTCACGACCTTGGCTTTGACACAAGTCCCTGATTTTTTGATACAACTGCTTTTCATTCCAAGTCTGTAACATACCCGGCTCACGTTGAGCCAGATTGGCTTTCATCGCAAACTCGGTCTTGGGAAGATTCAGGGTTGGTTTGTAATCCATGCTCATAATGTTCTGTTACGCTATAGCGTTTTTAATTCTGACAAAATACTTGACCCGCGATTCTATCATCAACTTGCAAATATGATGAATTACAAGCAATCCTTAGAATTTCAATGCCGTCCTGACTGTGGCGCTTGTTGCATCGCGCCCTCAATCACGTCGGCCCTGCCGGGTATGCCCATGGGTAAACCGGCGGGTGTTGCCTGTATTCAATTACTGGCTGACTTCCGCTGCGCGGTATTTAATCAACCCTGCCGGCCCGGGTTTTGTGCTGGACTCAAACCGGCAGAAGAGATGTGTGGTGCCAATCGTGAACAGGCGATGCTCAGACTCGCAGCACTGGAAATTGCGACCCAGCCCTAGATACCGTATGCCTGACGATAGGCATGAATAATCGCTAATTTTTCACCATCGCCTTCAGTGAGCGCAATGTAATCGATGATATTGGCTAAGGAAATAATGCTGAGTACTGGAATACCAAATTGCGCCGCTACTTCTTGCACCGCCGACAGTTCATTCTGACCCTTTTCCTGTCTGTCCAAAGCGATCACTACCCCTGCCACCGTTGCACCGGCATTGCGAATAATCTCAACCGATTCCCGAACCGAAGTACCGGCCGTGATCACATCATCGATAATCCAGACTTTGCCTTGCAAGGGTGCGCCGACCAAAACCCCGCCTTCACCATGATCTTTGGCTTCTTTGCGATTAAAGGCAAATGGTAAGTCGGTTTTTAGACGCGAATAAGCAATCGCCGTGGTACTGGCCAGTGGTATGCCTTTGTATGCAGGCCCGTATAACACATCAATCTCAACACCGGCATTAATCATGGTCTGGGCATAAAATTGACCCAGTTGATCCAGGCTCGCACCGCTGTTGAATAATCCCGTATTAAAAAAGTAAGGACTGGTGCGACCAGATTTCAGCTGAAATTCACCGAATCGCAAAACTCCCAAATCCAAAGCAAACTGAATGAACTGTTGTTGATACTCAAGCATAGACAAGTCGTAGGTCAATTAATAAAGCGTTAAATATAAAAGCGCTGCAATATTTCATCTAGAAAATCCCAGCCCCGGTCGGAACAACGTATCTGATCAGCCTCTTCGGTCAATAAACCGCTTTGCAGACAATCCGCCAGTGCCGGCTGCAAGGCTGTTTCCACCAAGCCAGTCATTTGCCGAAAATGCTGTCTGGAAAACCCAGCTTTCAGCCGTAACTGATTCATCACATATTCCAAGGGCAATTGTTCAGTCGCGATAGGCTCCCGATTACCTGGCAAACCCGCCAGATACTGTTCTGGATTTTTAGGCTTACTGGTTCGCAAAATTTTGTCCGGTAATTGTAAACTGAGCTTGCCATGAGCCCCAGCACCTATCCCTAAATAATCACCGAACTGCCAATAATTCAGATTGTGTCGAGCTTGCTGACCATGCTTTGCATAGGCAGAAATTTCATACTGGATATAACCATAAGCTGCCAGCTGTTGCTGACAAGCTTGCTGGATACTGTATAAATCGTCATCTTCCGGCAACACCGGCGGATAGCGATAAAAATAGGTATTAGGCTCCAGGGTCAACTGGTAAAAGGAGAGGTGACTAGGCTGAAAACCGATCGCTGTGTCAATATCCTCTAAAGCTTGTTGCAGTGTTTGCTGCGGCAAACCAAACATTAAATCCAGATTGAAATTATCAAATCCTGCTGCTTTAGCAATCGCAATCGCCTGTTGAGCGTCTGCAGCAGTATGGATACGCCCCAGCGCTTGCAAATGCTGATCATTAAAGCTCTGAATACCGATCGACAGACGATTAATGCCTATCCGATAGAAATCCACAAACTTCGCGGCTTCAACTGTGCCGGGATTGGCTTCTAAGGTGATTTCACAATCGCTTGCTAACGGTATTCGCTCAGCGATACCTTGTAATAAATTTTCCAGACTCGCTGCAGAAAATAAACTTGGGGTACCCCCGCCCATAAAAATACTGTTTAAGGGCCTTGGCTCGGGCAGGTGAAGCAACTCCTGATCCAGATCAGTTAACAAAGCTTCTATGTATGCCTGCTCCGGAATACCTTGTTTAACCGCATGCGAATTAAAATCACAATACGGGCATTTCCGCACACACCACGGAAAATGAATATAAAGACTCAGTGGTGGCACAGGGCGTGATTACCAAACACCCGTATTTGTCATAGACGCCCACGGTTCCTGAACTGGCAAAGGCTTGCCTTTTTGTAATAATTCAATGGAAATTTGATCGGGGGAGCGAATAAAGGCCATCCAGCCATCTCGCGGCGGACGATTGATCGTTACCCCTTTGGCTTGCAAAGTTTCGCAAACCGCATAAATATCGTCTACAGCAAACGCCAGATGACCAAAATTCCGGCCACCGGTGTAGTCTTCGGTATCCCAGTTATAGGTGAGTTCTAACAAAGGCGCGTCCTGGGCTTCAGCCTGTTGCTGGTCACCGGGTGCAGCCAAATACACCAAAGTAAAACGTCCGGCTTCATTTTCCATGCGTCTGATTTCAAGCAAACCCAGTTTGTTGCAGTAAAAATCCAATGATTCTTCCAGGTCCTTGACGCGAACCATAGTATGTAAATATTGCATAAGATTTAATTTTTAAGCGTTAAAAGGAATAACAATGCCTCTGCTCAACATGTCTTGCAGCGTCGCATAAGCATGCGGCAATAAGGCATCCACACGGCTACCGGGAATTTCCTGACTCAGGTGTCCAATCAGATTCTTGGCATTTTGCGGCTCTGCTTCGAGCAATTGCAATAATCTAAAAGTTAAAGCCACGGTTTCCATAAAATGTACTTCGTGAAATTGATCTCTGTACACCACTAAATAAGTCGTCTGATCCGCTGCGGAGAGTGGTCTGTATTGTGGTGAAATTTTTTGTACCGGAAAGCGGTAGGCCAGTAACCAAGCCAATGGTGACACCGCTAAGGCCTGACGTTCTAAATCCACTTGATCTGCATCGACAGCAAACTCTGGCTGATCTTTAGCAATCGCCAAAGCCAGTTCCACCCATTCGTAATGCGCCAACTCCCACAAAAACGGATAGTCACTCACTGTCTGACCTTGTTGCAGATAATCCAGAAATTCTTCGGCAATTTCCGAAAAATAAGGAGTATGGCACCGATGTCTTGCAAAAAAATCGCTGGCTAGGGCTTGCCATTGTTGTTCAGAAAACAAACTACGCAGGACCGGAAAACTGGTGGCCAGAAAACTGTCGATATTGTTAAAAAACAGTTCCCGGTACATAGCCATTCGTTCAGGCGCTACGTCGGCCGGAGCAGGATTATGCTGAGGATCACGAATATAAGCAGCAAACTCTGCCTGTTTGGCACGAAAATCAACCGCCATCACGCCACCTGTTTAGGCTGAACAGCAAAGGCCTGTTGTTGCAGACTGGCGATGGTGGCCACTTCAGCGATTAATTCCGGCAGAGGAGGAATATTGAAATCGCGTTCCAGCAGCGTTGGGAAAACACCATGATATTGATACGCCTTTGCCAATAAAGCCCAAACCGGATCTATCACGGGTGCGCCATGGGTATCCACCAGAAAATCGGGTGCTTGTACAAAATGTCCCGCCATATGACCGTAGGCAATGCGTTCACTGGGAATGGCGGTTAAGAAGGCTTCAGCGTCATAACGATGATTGACGCTATTTACATAAATATTATTGATATCCAATAAGATCAGGCAATCCGCTTCTGTCACAACCGCATTAAAGAACGCTATTTCCGACATTTCTTGACCTGGCGCAGCGTAGTAGGAAACATTTTCAATCGCAATACGCTGCTCCAATATGTCTTGAACCCGACGTATACGCGCAACTACGTGTTTAACCGCTTCCTCAGTAAAAGGAATTGGCATTAAATCGTACAGATGTCCACCATGACTGCAATAGCTCAGATGTTCACTGTAGAGACGGACTTGATATTCGGCAAGAAAGCTTTTCAGATTGCTGAGGAATTTTTCATCCAGAGGATCAGTGCTACCGATCGACAAAGACAGACCGTGGGTGACTAAGGCAAAACGCTCAGACAGCGTCTTAAAACGCTGTCCATGTTTGCCGCCTATCGTCATCCAGTTTTCAGGCGCGACTTCATAAAAACCGACTTCCTCCGGCGCTTGTTGCAAAACGTCTGCTAAAAAAGACCGTTTTAAACCAAGACCGGCGCCTGTTAAATTTTTAAAAGTTGCACCCATACTGACAACCTCATTTACTTTTCTTGTTTATGCGTAGATCGCCAAAATAAAAACAAGCCACCTAAGATTAGCAAGCCTAAAAAGTAAAATTCATATTGCTCAACATCACCCAGCACCTTTTCGGCAAGATCACCGAATTGATAACCGATCACGCCAAACGAAATCGCCCAAATCAATGCTCCCAGAAAATTCAGGACAAAAAACTTAAGCGGATTGAGTCGGCTCGCACCAATCACAAACGGTGTCACATTGCGGATACCGTAAATAAAACGAAACCCCAAAATCACTGGTAACTGGTGCCGACGTAACAAATCAAAAACCTTATCGGTCTTGCTGTGCCACAAAGGCCGTTTTTCCAAAAACTGTATGCCCTTCCAGCGGCCTATATAGAAAAAAGTTTGATCACCGGCAAATGTTCCTAGAAATGCCGACAAAATAACCAATGGCAATTCCAAACCTATCCCACTATGTGCCAGAAACCCGGCAATGAGCAGGATAGTTTCGCCTTCTAAATAGGTACCGATAAACAGCGCAAGATAGCCGTAATCAATAACAAGTTGCTGTAAATCCATGATCGCTGTTGGGCTTATGAAAAATAGTTGACATTAATGTCCACCGTGCATTTTTGCACCGCAGGCAGTTTCACTATCTTTCATCATGGCGCCACAGGCCATTTGACCCGCTTTACTTTCAGGTTTTGCCGCATGATCATGATCGTCATGTTTCATTTCACCCATACCGCAGGCACCTTCTTTACCTTTCATCATGGCGCCACAAGTGCTTTCCATACCAGGCTTCATTTTGCCGCCGCTCATCATGCCACCACATTGACCTGAGCCACATGAGCCTTCAGCTTTTTTGACTTGACCCGCAGCATGCGCATCATGGCCACCCGCCGCTTTGCTATCCGCACCGCAACCTGACTCTGCAACTTTATTATGTGTGTCAGCGGCCACTTGCATGTAACCTGATGCTAATTCACTCATCGCAAATGGATTGTTTTCCGCTTGAACGTTAGCCGCTAAACCGGTTAAAAGTGCGCTACCAATTGCTGAAGCGATCTGAGTTTTGTTGTGTTTTTTCATACTGTTAGCCTCTAAATGTGTGTTTTATGTTTTTATTAATGCTTGAGCCATTACTGAACTTATACCCGCATCTTATGTGCGGATTATGGCATATCAAAATAAATTCTTTGTGTTAAATTCGCAAAGATCCGTCATACAGCAACTCATACAGCGCGGCTTGCGAGCAATACAGGTGTAACGACCGTGCAAAATCAGTAAATGATGTGCATCTTTTTTAAATTTTGCAGGCACCGTCTTATTCAGTTTTTGCTCCACTTCCAGCACATTTTTACCCGGTGCCAAACCGGTCCGGTTAGCCAAACGAAAAATATGGGTGTCTACTGCAATAGTAGGTAACCCAAATGCGGTATTCAAAATGACATTTGCCGTTTTGCGACCCACACCGGCTAAAGCTTCCAAAGCCTCGCGGCTCGCTGGCACCTGGCCTTGGTGCTTATCCATCAGGCTTTGGCACAGCTTGATAATATTGGCAGCCTTACTATTAAACAAACCAATCGTCTTAATATAGTGCTTTAGGCCTTCTTCACCGAGTGCCAAAATGGCTGCTGGTGTATTCGCCACCGGAAATAATTGTGCAGTGGCTTTGTTGACACCTTTGTCAGTGGCTTGGGCAGAGAGTACCACGGCAATTAAGAGTTCAAAGGCACTGGAATAGTTTAGCTCCGTAGTCGGCTCTGGGATTGCTGCCGCCAATCGCTCAAATATTTGTTCGCGTTTCTGCTTATTCACAAAACTCAGATTGATATGGGCGCTTTGATACTCGGATGCGCTTGATAATCAAGGATGGCAAAATCGTCAAACTCATAATCAAATATCGAAGCCGGACGACGCTTGATCTGCAAACGTGGCAGAGGCATGGTTTCCCGAGTTAACTGTAACTGCGCCTGTTCTATGTGATTCAAATACAGATGAACATCACCGCCGGTCCAGACAAAATCACCCACATCCAGATCACACTGTTGCGCAATCATGTGGGTTAATAGAGCATAACTGGCTATGTTGAATGGCAAGCCCAAAAAAGTATCACAACTGCGTTGATACAATTGGCAGGACAATTTTCCGTCCGCGACATAAAACTGAAACAAGGTATGACAGGCGGCCAAGGCCATTTTTCCTATCGCAACATTGGCTTGAGGCGATTGGGTTTCGTCGGGTAAATCAGCCACATTCCAAGCTGAAACAATCAAACGACGGCTGTTAGGTGTTCGTTTAATTTGCTCGACTACTTGAGCAATCTGATCAATAGTTTCGCCACTGGCCGTTGGCCACTTACGCCATTGTTTGCCATATACAGGTCCAAGTTCACCGCTTTCATCTGCCCATTCATCCCAAATGGATACCCCGTTTTGTTTGAGATAGGCGATATTGGTATCCCCTTGTAGAAACCAGAGTAATTCATGAATGATGGATTTCAGATGCAGTTTTTTGGTGGTGAGCAAGGGAAAGCCCTGTGCCAGATCAAAACGCATCTGATGCCCGAATACGGATAAGGTGCCACTTCCGGTGCGGTCGCCTTTTTGCTGACCTTCGTTTAGCAGTGTATTCAGCAAATCTAAATAAACTTGCATAAACTTATTGACCCCAGGGCATCACGGGAACAGTCGAAATACTGTTTGCCGGTGCACCATCTATCACTTTACGGCTAATGGCCACATACACCAGTGTTTTATGTTTGGCATCCCATAAGCGACTGATATTAGTCGACTTAAATAACAATGAGGTGCTTTCCGAAAAAACAGTTTCGCTATCGGCCAGTTTGCTTGGCAACTCAATAGGCCCCACCTGACGACAAGCCAGTGAAAATTGCGAAGGATCTTCTGCTAAACCCAGCGACCCGGAAATCCCGCCTGTTCTGGCCTGACTGATATGACAAATGACGTTCTTGATTTTGGGATCTTCAAAAGCATCGACGCAGACTTTGTGATTGGCACCCACCAGTTTCCAGGCCGTGGTCACACAACCGATTTCCTCAGCTTTGACCGCACAGGTCATCAACATCAGACTTTCGGCAACCACACATTTTTGCAGCGTTTTCATAGATGACTCCTAGAGATTATTCGATCGGCGACCATTCGCTGAAACAAGCCGCCTGACCTTGATAACAGCCGTTTTCATCCACCAAATTCCAGACTACCGCCTGATGAATCCGAAAACGCTTGCCAGTACGGGAAATTCGCACCCCCGAATAATTGCTGATATAGCCTTGACTCCGCACCTGATCCAGCAAAGCCTCACGCTGTTGCTGATTGACCGGCTCCGCTGAGAGTCTGGAGGGCATCTGGGTGAGTTGTGTCTCATTTAACTCGAACAAAGCCAAGGCCTGACGATTGGCATAATTAAATACCGGATCCGCAGCGCTGTTATGGCTTAACACAGCAAATTCGGCCAAAAACAACTGTTCGCTGAGTGATAAGTCATGTTTTGGGGTCAGCAATGGCTGCCCCAACAAACGCTCATAACTCTGCACTATTAAGAGCGCATGGTCTTCATTGTGAATGAGTGAAACAGCCATAGAATTAATTTATTCTATATTTATCAGATAGTTACACAGATTTACAATTAAAATATTTTCAGGCACTAAACATCCAAATTCGCCACATCCAAAGCATTTTTAACAATAAAATCACGGCGTGGCTCAACAATATCGCCCATCAGAGTGGTGAAAATTTCATCTGCAGCAATCACATCTTCAATTTTTACCTGCAACATACGACGGCTGTTGGAATCCAGTGTGGTTTCCCATAATTGCTCAGGGTTCATCTCTCCCAAACCTTTATAGCGCTGAATATGCTGTCCTTTTTTCACTTCACGCATCATCCATTCGAAAGCCTGCTTGAAATTACTGACGGCTTGCTCACGCTCGCCAATTCGCATCAAAGATTCACTGCCAAACAAACTGGCGGTGGTTTCAGCGTAACGGGCGATCTTTTGGTAGTCATTCCCCGCAAAAAAGGTTGAATGCAGTACAAAGCTTTTCACAATACCGTGCAGACGTTTACTGACTACAATGTCGAAATCGTCTTGATCCGTGTATTTAAGACGCGTTTCAAATAAGGCCTTATGATCACCAGCATTTAACTGGGTTTCCAACTCCGAGATCCAGTTCTGTAATTGCAATTTGTCGGCCTTAATAGCAGCGGATAATGGCGGCGCATAAGTCATTTGCTCAAGATACAAATCATCGTAGCGACGGGACAAGCGTTGAATGGTGTGCATGACTTCGGCAAATTCAGTCGCCAGTTTTTCCAGGCCTTGTCCTTGAATAACCGGGGTATTGGCATCGGTTTGTAATTGGGCTTTATCTAATGCCAACTGGATTAGATACTGGTTTAAGGCATTATCGTCTTTGACATAGTGCTCTTGTTTGCCTTTTTTCACTTTATACAAAGGCGGCTGAGCAATGTAGATATGCCCGCGTTCTACCAGTTCTGGCAATTGGCGATAGAAAAAGGTCAGCAACAAAGTCCGGATATGTGAACCATCCACATCAGCATCAGTCATGATAATGATACGGTGATAGCGCAGTTTATCGATGTTGTATTCATCTTTACCGATGCCGCAACCCAGGGCGGTAATCAGGGTACCGACTTCTTCAGACGAAATCATTTTGTCGAAACGGGCTTTTTCAACATTGAGAATCTTACCTTTAAGCGGCAAAATCGCCTGAGTGCGGCGATCACGACCTTGTTTAGCCGATCCCCCCGCAGAGTCCCCTTCCACAATGAACAATTCGGATAAGGCCGGATCTTTTTCCTGACAATCAGCGAGTTTCCCCGGTAAACCCGCTATATCCAAAGTAGTTTTACGACGGGTCATTTCCCGAGCTTTACGAGCAGCTTCGCGGGCACGTGCGGCATCAATAATTTTCCCAGCAATGGCTTTGGCTATTTGCGGCTGTTCTAATAAGAACTCCTGCAATTTTTCATTCATTGTCGATTCAACCAAAGGTTTCACTTCGGATGACACCAACTTATCTTTGGTTTGCGAAGAAAATTTAGGATCCGGTACTTTTACCGATAAAACTGCGGTTAAACCTTCACGGGCATCATCACCTGTCGTGGCGACTTTTTCTTTTTTACCCAAGGCATTGGTTTCAATGTATTGATTGATGGTACGTGTCAAAGCCCCTCTGAAACCGGCTAAATGGGTACCACCATCACGTTGTGGAATATTATTGGTGTAGCAAAAAACATTTTCCTGATAGGAATCATTCCACTGCATGGCAACTTCAACCGTCACACCTTCTTTTTCGGCTTTGAAATGAAAAACTTTTTCAAACAAAGGCGTCTTATTTTTATTTAAATGCTGAACAAAGGCACTGATTCCACCTTCAAATTCAAAAACATCTTCCTTGCCACTGCGCTCATCACGCAGTGAAATGCGCACGCCGGAGTTGAGAAAGGATAATTCTCTTAAACGTTTGGCCAGAATGTCATAGTGAAATTCGGTATCACTAAAAATAACTTTGCTTGGCTTAAAGTTGATTGAAGTACCACTACCTTCCGCATCAGCAACAACTGCTAAGGGTGCAACAGGCTCACCTAACACATATTTCTGCTGATGTAGCTTGCCATTTTTGCGGATTTTCAAAGTGAGCTCTTCTGACAAGGCGTTCACCACCGATACACCAACACCGTGTAAGCCACCCGAGACTTTATAAGCGTTGTCATCAAACTTTCCACCGGCATGCAGGACCGTCATAATCACTTCAGCCGCAGAACGGCCTTCTTCTTTGTGAATATCAACAGGGATACCTCGACCATCATCGGTGACAGAAACCGAACCATTTTCATGAATAACGACGTCAACCCCTTTGCAATAGCCTGCTAAGGCCTCATCAATGGAGTTGTCAACGACTTCAAATACCATATGATGCAAACCTGATCCATCATCGGTATCACCAATATACATGCCCGGACGTTTTCTGACGGCATCCAAACCTTTTAAGACGGTAATATTGGAACTATCGTATTGCTCACTCATGGTGTTTTCCATTTTTGTTGTATGACAACATTCCAATGTCATCTTTCAAATCTCGAAAGACTGGCATGTAGTGTTTCATTAAGCGATTACGTTTCACGTGAAACATTATTGGTTTTCTAGAGAACCTTGTTTCACGTGAAACACTTGATATTGGGAAATCAGACTGAGATCTCCAAAATCTTCAAGACCGGTTGCAGTGATAAAAACCTGACAACCCAACTCATCAAGGTATTTTAACAATTTTGCCTTATTTTCTAAATCTAATTCGGCACTTAGATCATCAATCAAAATTAGACTCTGATTAGGATTATGCTCATTCATTAAACTGGCTTGAGCCAGTAATAAGGACAGCATTAACAGCTTCTGCTGACCTCGTGATAAATAGTCTTTTGCAGGCCTACCATTCACATAGCTAGTAAAGTCACTACGATGAGGACCATTATGGGTAAAGCCATATTTCAGGTCACGCGCTCTATCAATAGTTAAGATATTTTCGAGCGTAAACTGATCATCCCATCCTGGATAAAAAACTAATTCAACGGCCTCACAGGCCAAAAAATGCCGGGCCAATTTTAGAAACACCGGTTGTAAGGCTTGCATATACTGCAAGCGGTATTGATTAACCACTTGGCCATAAACTGCAAACTCCTTATCCCACGCGGAGAGTGCCTGGCTATTTTTAGTTTTAAGCAAAGCATTACGCTGTTGCAAGGCTTTACTAAAACACCGCCAGTTGCTCAAAAAAAGAGCTTGCTGATTAAAAACACCCCAATCTATAAATTCACGACGAAACTGAGGTCCAGCATCTAAAAGTTGATAAGACTTTGGTTGAATTAATTGTACCGGCAAACAATAGGCTAAATCGGCACGTCGTTTTGTTTCTTGATCGATACGAATCAGTATTTCTTTATGATTAGCGCTGATTCCCAGTGTTGATAAGGAACCACTAAGGTGCTGATTGATGGCTGAAATGACTAATTGCGGCTGGTCAAACTGGATA
>Ga0194120_10001457_pt1 | contig 43038 bp, 45 predicted proteins | sample TA2MahCa65mmetaG_FD_148642 | JGI IMG/M metagenome (GOLD analysis project Ga0194120, IMG submission 148642) | Freshwater microbial communities from Lake Tanganyika, Tanzania - TA2015019 Mahale Deep Cast 65m | ecosystem: Environmental > Aquatic > Freshwater > Lake | place: Tanzania: Lake...
TCAAGATCGCCTATGTGGGAGACGGCAACAACGTCGCCAACTCGTTGATCGAAGGCGCAGCCAAGATGGGCATGGCGATCAGCCTGGCCTGTCCGACCGCCTACGAACCGGACCAGAGGATCGTGGACCTGGCCCGCGTCGAAGCGGAGCAGACCGGTGCGGCGATCGAGATCGGCGAGGATCCGCTTGTCGCGGTCAAGGGAGCCGACGTGCTCTACACCGACGTCTGGATCAGCATGGGCCGGGAGCGGGAGCAGGCGCGCCGGCTGAAGGCGCTGGCCCCCTATCAACTGAACGAACGGCTGTTGAAGAGCGCCAGACCGGATGCGGTCGTCATGCACTGCCTGCCGGCGCACCGCGGGCTGGAGATCACCGCCGGGGTGCTGGACGGGCCACAGTCTGTCGTGCTGGACCAAGCCGAGAACCGGTTGCACATGCAGAAAGCTATTCTGGTGGAGCTGCTCGGACGGCCGCGGCGAAAACAGAGAACAGGCGCTCGATGAACCGGAAGACCGTTAAAAAAGTCGTGCTGGCCTACTCGGGAGGCCTGGACACCTCAGTCATCCTCAAATGGCTGAAGGAGACCTACGGCTGCCAGGTGGTGGCTTTTTGCGCGGACCTGGGCCAAGGGGAGGACCTCAAGGCGGTCAAGGCCAAAGCTCTCGCGGTCGGAGCCTCCAAAGTGTACGTCGAGGACCTGCGTGAGGTCTTCGTCACGGACCACATCTTTCCGATGCTGCGGGGCAACGCGGTCTACGAAGGGACGTATCTTTTGGGGACCTCGATCGCCAGACCGCTCATCGCCAAGCGGCAGATTGAGCTGGCCCAAAAAGAAGGAGCCGACGCGGTCTCCCACGGCGCGACCGGCAAGGGCAACGACCAGGTTCGGTTCGAGGTGACCTACCTGGCGCTCGATCCCAGGGTCCGGATCATCGCCCCCTGGCGGGAATGGACCTTTCGGTCCCGGCGCGAGCTGATCGAGTATGCGTCGGCGCATGGGATTCCGGTGACGGCCACCAAGGCCAAGCCCTACAGCACGGACCCGAACCTCTTTCACGTGAGCTACGAGGGCGGGATCCTGGAGGACCCCTGGGAAGAGCCGCCGGAGGACATCTTCCAGACGACGGTCTCGCCGGAGAAGGCGCCGAACAAGCCCCGCCTGGTCGAGCTCGACTATGAGCGGGGCGACCCAGTGGCGGTGGACGGTAAGAAGATGCGCCCCGCCGCCCTGCTGGCTCACCTCAATCGCCTGGGGGGAGCGCACGGAGTCGGGAGGGTCGATCTGGTCGAGAACCGCTACGTCGGGATGAAGTCCCGGGGCGTCTATGAGACGCCGGGCGGGACGATCCTTCACGCGGCGCACCGGGGGCTGGAATCCATCACGATGGATCGGGAGGTCCTGCACCTGCGCGACAGTTTGATCCCCCGTTACGCCGAGCTGATCTACGACGGCTACTGGTACGCGCCGGAACGGGTGATGCTGCAGAAGGCCCTCGATGAGGCGCAGCAGGACGTGAGCGGCACCGTCCGCGTGAAGTTGTACAAAGGCAGTTGCGCAGTCGTCGGTCGACGTTCGGATCGGTCTCTGTACCGGCTGGACCTGGCCACGTTCGAGGAGGATGACGCCTACCGCCAGAAGGATGCGGAAGGATTCATCCGCTTGAACGCGCTGCGCTTAGCGATTCGCGCGCAGCGCAAAAAACGTTAAGCGTGAAACGTAAAGATGGTCTTCAGTGGTCAGTTTTTGAACTGATAACTGAAGACTGAGAACTGATCACTCTGAACAGTTTCACGAACAACGATGAACGAATAACGTTTAACGAGTAACGGGATTTTCAAACAGCCCAAATGAGTCGGCGAACAAACAAAATCGGAAAAACAAGCCCGGCGATGCCCAAAGGAAAACTCTGGGGAGGCCGGTTCCGCGAGCGCACGCATCGGCTGGTGGAGGAGTTTACGTCTTCGCTGTCGTTCGACCGGCGGCTCTACGCCTACGACATTCACGGCAGCATCGCCCATTGCAAGACCCTGGAAAAGGCCGGCGTGCTCTCCCGCAAGGAGACGGCGGCGATCCTACGCGGGCTGGAAACCGTGCGGGGAGAGTTCGAGGCAAGCCGCTTTCCCTTTGCTCCGCAGGACGAAGACATCCACGTGGCCATCGAACGGCGGCTCACGGAGCTGATCGGCCCGGTCGGGGGGAAGCTGCACACGGGCCGGAGCAGAAACGATCAGGTGGCCCTGGATATCCGCCTCTACCTGCAGGACCAGCTCGCCTCGCTGCTGGGTGGGATGAAGCGGCTGCAGCAGGCCCTGCTGATCCAGGCACGCACGCATCTGGATGTGGTCATGCCCGGCTACACACACTTACAGCGGGCCCAGCCCGTCCTGTTCGCGCATCACTTTCTGGCTTACGTCGAGATGCTGGAACGGGACAAGGGTCGCGTGAAGGACGCCCTCGTCCGCCTGAACGTCATGCCGCTCGGCTCGGGCGCCTTGGCCGGGACGAACTATCCGGTGGACCGCCGGTACACGGCCAAACTGCTGGGATTTGCGTCCGTGTCGGAGAACAGTCTGGACGCGGTCGCCGATCGGGACTTCGCGGTCGAGGTGCTGGCTGCCCTCTCGATCATCATGATGCACTTGTCCCGGCTGAGCGAAGAATTGATCCTCTGGTCGTCGCAGGAGTTTCAGTTCGTAGACTTGCCGGACTCCTTCTGCACGGGCAGCAGCATGATGCCCCAGAAGAAGAACCCGGACGTGCCGGAGCTGATCCGGGGCAAAACCGGCCGTCTCTACGGCCACCTGCTCGCCCTGCTGACCATGCAGAAGGGCTTGCCGCTCAGCTACAATCGGGACCTGCAAGAAGACAAGGAAGCCCTCTTCGACGGGCTGGACACGGTCGCGGCATCGGTGGAGGTGACGGCGGAGATCATCAAGGGGCTCGCGGTCAATCGGGCGGTCCTGGCCAAGGCCGTCGGCTCCGGGTACCTGCTGGCAACTGAACTGGCGGACTATCTCGTCACCAAGGGAGTCCCGTTCCGGGAGGCCCATGCGATCACCGGCCGCATCGTCCGGGCCTGCCTGGATCGCCACCAGCACCTGCGCGACCTGACGCTGGCGGACCTGCGAGCCTTCTCGGAGCACTTCGAGAAGGACGCGCTGGACGTGATCACGGTGGAAGGCGCTATCGAGCGGAAGGCCCAGATCGGCGGGACCGCCCGGAAGAGGGTGGAAGCCAGGATCAAGGCGCTGGAGAGATTACTGAGGTGACCAAGACCGCGCTGGTCAGCCTGTTGCTCGTCGGCTTGGTTGGAGTCGTTGCCTGCGGGACGGTCGGACCGCCGATCCCGCCGGAAGAAGTGGGGCTGGCGGCCAAGATCATCGAGCAAAAGGAAAAAGAGCGCAAGGCAAAGCAGAAGGATGCCCAACCGGCCGAGGAAGAGAAAGAAGACGAGGTGGCCTTGCCGCCGGTCAGACCGATCGGGACGCCCCCTGGATTGAATTAACGCAACGCGAGTTCGTGAAGCCGTAGAGGAGAAGCAGGATGGAATCGATTCGAACCCTTGGCGCGATGCGCAAGCTTTTGCTGGTTGATCCCTATCCAAGAAACAACCCCTATCACCTGACCGCGAGCGAACGGCGCGCGGTCTGGTTCCCCAAGCTGAGCCTGCCGGTCATCGCCGCCTATACCCCGCCTACCTGGGAGGTGGCCCTCGTGGACGAAGCGGTGGAGAATATCGACTTCGACCAGCCCTGCGATCTGGTGGGGTTGTCGGTCATGACCTGCTATGCTCCGCGCGCTTACGAGATCGCCACAGAGTTTCGGAAGCGCGAGAAGACGGTCGTGATGGGCGGCGTCCACCCGACTTACTGCCCCGATGAGGCCCTGCGTTATTGCGACGCGGTCGTCTGCGGAGAGGCGGAGGATCTCTGGCCCCAACTGGTGGCGGATTTCGAAGCGGGTTCGCTGAAGCGCCTCTACCAGATGGGGGCCTTCCCCTCCCTGGAGCAGTACAAGAGCCCCCGCGTGGAGCTGCTGAGCCCGGACTCCTACATGACCCGGCAGTGCAGCTTCACGACCAGAGGCTGCCACTTCGACTGTGAGTTCTGCAGCGTCTCGCCGTTCAACGGCAAGACGACGCGCCGCCGTCCGGTGCCCGAAGTGGTCAAGGAACTGACTCAGGTCAAGCAATGGATCAGAGCGGAACTGGTCGAGCGGATGAGTGCCGGCTCGCTCTGGGAAGCATTCATGACCGGCCTCCGGATCCGGGTCGGGATTGAGGATGGGTCCATCGTCGCCTTCGTGGATGACTTGCACAACAGCAACCGGGCCTACTGCCGTGAGCTCTGGCAGGCCCTCAAGCCCCTCAATATCAAGTGGGGCTGCCAGTCCACGCTCTTCCTCGGCGATGACGAGGACATGGTCAAGCTTGCGGCCGAGAGCGGCTGCGTGTCCGTCTTCGTGGGGATGGAGTCACTCTCCGAGGACTCGCTGGAAGAGACCAACAAACCCTTCAACCGGGTCAAGAAGTTCTCGGACGAGATCAAGATGTTCCACGATCACGGCATCATGGTAAACCCCGGCATCGTGTTCGGCTTCGACAACGACGACGAGGCGGTGTTCGAGCGGGCCGTGGAGTTCCTGACGAAGAATCGGGTGGAACTGGCCTACTTCAACGTGCTGACCCCGCTCCCCGGCACGACGCTCTACGAGCGCTACAACAGCGCCGGGCGGATCTTCGACCGGGACTGGGCCAAGTACGACGGGAAACACGTGGTCTTTCATCCCAGCCGCATGACGGCGGAGCAGCTCCAGGAAGGGTTCTACTGGGCCAATCACCAGTTCTACTCCTGGCCGTCCATCTGGCAGCGGCTGTCCGGGACCAGCCAGCGCCTCGTGCCCCGCTATGAGATGAATCGGGAGTTTCGCAAGCTGATCAAGCGGTCCTGCCCCCAGGGGACTCTGTCGCCGGTCGCCTCGGTTCTCAAGAACTTGGAGGCGAAGCTGCCCACGTTCGAGACCGAGCAGCTCATCCCCAATGCGCTTCTCACCCTCAAGCAGAAGATCGACGACGCTACGGCCAATGATCTCTGGCTGAAGGTCAAAGCCAGGCGGCACGACCGGTTCGCCGCGCTGTTCGTGGAATTGGAAGGCACGCTCGACCGCCTCAACGCCAAGGAGCTGCTGGAACGGATCCGGCAGGCGGCCGAAAAAGCGAAGATGGACGTCATCGTGAACTTTGAGCATCTGCGGGAGGCGACGCCGGGCGCCCTGCAAACCCTCCTGGAAGGGGAGGCTCTTAAGGCCGTCGCGCCTTACGCGAAGGTTCGGTATCGGAAGTTCAAAGCAGCGTTCGAATCCGCCCTGCAGGACTTCTCGTTGAGCGGGCTCGAACTGCTGGAAGAGGACTGGCAGGATGCATGACTTTCAGTATCGGCACGGCGATCTTTATTGTGAAGATGTGGCGATCAGCCGTCTCGCCAAGGAGGTTGGCACACCCTGCTACATCTACAGCCACGCAACCCTGACCCGCCACTTCCGCGCCTTTGACGGCGCCTTCCAGGGCATCCCCCACCTCGTCGCCTTCGCGATGAAGTCCAACAGCAACCTGGGCCTCCTGCGCCTGATGGCCAAGGAGGGCAGCGGAGCCGACATCGTCTCGGGAGGCGAGCTGTACCGGGCGCTCAAGGCCGGGGTCCCGCCCGCCAAAATCGTCTTCGCGGGGGTCGGGAAGAACCGAGAGGAGATCCGCTATGCGCTAGAGACCGACATCCTGATGTTCAACGTGGAATCCTCCGCCGAGCTGCGCGCGATCGACGAGGTTGCAGCGGAGATGGGGCGCAAGGCGCGGGTCGCGCTGCGGATCAATCCGGACATCGATCCCAAAACCCACCCCTACATCTCGACCGGCCTGAAGAAAAGCAAGTTCGGGATCAGCGCGGAACGGGCGCTCGACGAGTACAAGCTGGCCTCCTCCCTCAAGCACATCGAAGTGGTGGGGGTCCATAAGCACATTGGGTCTCAGCTCACCGACGTCACGCCCTTCGTGGACGCGCTCAAGAAGATCTTGGCGCTGGTGGAGAAGCTGAAGGAACAGAGCGCCAACATCCGTTACATCAATATCGGGGGCGGGCTCGGCATCACGTATTCCGATGAAGCCCCTCCGAGACCACAGCAGCTGGCGGACGCCGTCTCGCCGCTGGTCCGGGACCTCAAGTGCGTGCTGATCATGGAGCCAGGCCGTGTGATCGTGGGCAACGCCGGCATCCTGGTGACCCGCGTCCTCTATACCAAAGAAGGCGAAGCCAAGCGCTTTGTGATCGTGGACGCAGCGATGAACGACCTGATCCGGCCCAGCCTCTACGGGGCCTATCACGAGATCAAGCCGGTGCGCGAAACGCCCCACGCGAAGACCCATGTGGTCGATGTGGTCGGGCCGGTCTGTGAGTCCGGCGATTTTCTGGCGAAGGACCGTACGATGCCGGACGCCAGGGCGGGGGACCTGCTTGCCGTCATGAGCGCCGGTGCCTATGGATTCGTGATGTCTTCCAACTACAATTCCAGACCGCGGGTGCCCGAGGTCATGGTCAAGGGCGGGGAGATCCACGTGATTCGGGCTCGGGAAACGTATGATGACCTTATCCGCGGCGAAGCGATCCCCGATTTTCTCAAGTAACCAAGGGGCAAGCTGACAAGTGACAAGAAATGAGGAAAGCGTCGATACCCATTCACCCTTGCCACTTGTAGCTTGCTACTTGTTATCTCTCAGGTGATCCGTATGGTAAGGCAAGCAAAAGAGAAGCCCATTCCCTTTATGAAGCTGTCCGGGAGCGGGAACGATTTCATCCTCATCGACAACCGCGTGAAGGTCGTAGACTCCAAACGGGCCGGGGCCCTGGCCGCGAAAGTTTGCGCCCATCGGATGTCGGTGGGGGGCGACGGGCTCATTCTGATCGAGCGGTCGCACAAGGCCGACTTCCGGTGGCGGCTCTTCAATGCAGACGGCAGCGAGGCTGAATTCAGCGGCAACGGCGCCCGCTGCGCAGCCCGGTTCGCCTACGTGAAGCGCATCGCTCCCAGACGGATGCGTTTTGAAACCCTCGCCGGAATGATCGAGGCCGAAATGGTCTCGGAGGCCTCACCCGTTGCATCTGGCAGAGCAACGGGTGCCCGAAAGCCCGACGCGGTGAAAGTCCGGTTCCCGGACCCGACCGGACTGCGGCTGAACCTTCGCCTCGCCATTGGAGGCGTTGAGCGGGAGGCGCATTTCCTCGACACAGGCGTGCCGCACTGCGTCTACCTGGTGGACGATCCGGACCGCGTGGATGTCGTGGGGATCGGCCGTCCGACCAGGCATCATCCCCTCTTCCAGCCGGCCGGAACCAACGTGAACTTCATCAAGGTGCTGGACCCGCACCGCATCCGGATCAGAACCTACGAGCGGGGGGTGGAAGACGAAACCCTGGCCTGCGGCACCGGCTCTATCGCCTCGGCGTTGCTCGCCAGCCTGGTGGCCAAGGTGGAATCGCCGGTCACCCTGATTCCCCAGAGCGGGCTGGAACTGACGGTCTATTTCGACGCTCGCGACCAGGCCTTCACCCATGTTTACTTGCAAGGCGACGCCCGGGCAGTGTATGAAGGCCGCATCCTGCCGGATGCCTGGAAATGATTGGTGAGGGGCTAGCGGCGAGAGGCTAAAGGAAACGCGGACATGGTTCAGGCCCCTCGCCTCTAGCCGCTTGCCTCTCACCTAGAAGGGTGATTATGTTCACCGGTTCGTTGGTCGCCATCGTCACACCCTTCCGCAACGGAAAGGTTGACGAGCGGGCCCTGGGCGACCTGATCGAGTTTCAGATTGCCAACGGGACCGACGGCATCGTGCCCTGCGGCACCACCGGCGAATCGGCCACGCTGTCCCACGAGGAACATGACCGCGTCGTGGGTGTCACGGTCGAGGCGGTCCGGCGGCGGGTTTCGGTGATCGCCGGCACCGGGTCCAACAGCACCGACGAGGCCATCGCGCTGACCCAACATGCGAAGGCCGCCGGCGCGGACGGCGCTCTGTTGATCACCCCGTACTACAACAAGCCGATGCAGGAAGGCCTCTTCCGGCACTACAAAGCCGTCGCGGAAGCGGTGGACCTGCCGCTCGTCCTGTACAACATCCCGGGGCGGACTGCCGTCAACATGACCCCCGCCACCGTCGCACGGCTGTCGGCGGTGCGGAACATCGTAGCGATCAAGGAGGGCGCCGGGTCCGTGCAGCAGGTTTCCGAGATCATCCAGGCCTGCGGGGATCGCATGACCGTCCTGTCCGGCGACGATGCCCTCACGCTGCCCATGATGGCGGTGGGGGCCAAAGGCGTGATCACGGTGACGGCGAACATTGCACCGGCGGACATGGCCGCGATGGTGGACGCCTTTGCCGCGGGCAACCTGGCCGAGGCGAAGCGCCTTCACCACAAGCTCTACCCGCTCTTCACCGCCCTGTTTTATGAAACCAATCCCATCCCGGTGAAGGCGGCCCTGGCCATGATGGGGAAAATTGACGGGGAGCTGCGTCTGCCCCTCAGCCCGATGGCCACAGACACCCGCGAGAAGCTGGCCCGCGTGATGAAGGAGTACGGGCTCATTTGACGTGAAGCGTCGCGCGTGAAGCGTGAAGCGCATGAAATTGGGGAGTAACGGAATTGCGTTGACGAACGCTTCACACTTCACGCTTCACGAGGTGCGAGTTCAGCATGATTAAAGTGATTGTGGCCGGCGCAGCCGGCCGGATGGGCGGGCGGCTCATCTGCCTGCTGAAGGAATCAGCAGCCCTGACCCTGGCCGGAGCGGTGGAAGGCAAGGGGCACGTGTCGGTGGGGGAGGATGCCGGCGAAACGGCCGGGTGCAGCCGAGCCGGAATCACGATTTGTGACGACCTTTCCTCGATCCTGGCCCGGGGCGAAGTCGTCATCGATTTTTCGGCACCGGCCGCGACGTTGGAGCACCTCCGCATCACGGCCCAGCACCGGAAGGCCATGGTGATCGGCACCACGGGATTCTCCAACCAAGAACTGGCCGAACTGCGCGCTCTGGCCAAGCCGATCCCCTGTGTGCTTTCCCCCAACATGAGCGTGGGAGTGAACATCATCTTCAAAGTCATCGCAGAAATGGCCAAGACGTTCGGCGACGACTACGACCTTGAGGTGATCGAAGCCCACCACCGCTTAAAGAAAGACGCGCCCAGCGGGACGGCCTTGAAGATGGCCGAGATCCTGGCCAAAGCGGTAAACCGGGACCTCGAACAGGTGGGCGTCTATGCGCGCAAGGGCCTCGTGGGTGAGCGGAAAAAAGGCGAGATCGGAATCCAGGCGATCAGAGCCGGGGACATCGTGGGTGACCACACGGTCCTGTTCGGCGGCATGGGAGAGCGGGTCGAGCTGACCCACCGGGTGCAGAGCCGGGACACCTTCGCGCGAGGCGCGCTGCGGGCGGCCCGGTGGGCGGTCAAGCAGCCGCCCGGCCTCTATGACATGATGGACGTGCTGGGACTGCGGTAACTGGAACCGCTAGCCCACATTATTCATGACGGTTTGTCGCGAAAGCGCGCAGACGCGTTGCGAGACGGGCAAGCACAGCCGCGAGGGAGGGAAGCGTACTCGTTGCAGTACGTTGACCGACTGAGGGGCGAGCACGCCCGTCGCAGCAGCATATCCGCGCTTGCAGCAGAAGCGCTCATGAATAATGCGGGCTAGGCCTTGCAGGCATTGCCGCGCCAGTTCGCCCCGACCACTTTTTGATCCTTGATCTCGAACCAGACCACGCACACGAAGTTGGCAGGCCCCCCGCCGACCACGAGAAAATTGGTTGCCGGTCCTGGGCTGACGTACATCGGGTTCTGTGATGAAAACCCCTTCGCATATTCATACACAATATTGCCGCGCTGGTCTGTAAACTGACGAGCTGGATTCCCCCACGCGTTGATCAGCTCCTGTGCATCAACCCCCACCCACCGAGTGACCTTGCCCCGAAACCCATCTGCCGTGGCGCATCCCAGAATAACGAAGGATGTCAGGAGCAGGATCACTCTTCTGAATCCCCGTACGGCCACAAAGCCCTCAAAGCCCTCGCAACAGCGCATTCGGCCTTCTCGTGCCCGGCTTCCACCGGAAGCGCTCCGGGAGGGGAGCATCCCCCTCCCGAACTTCGCCTGATCCATTCAGGTTTTCGGAAGCAGCAGGTACATTCCGATCGCGATCAGGGGAGCCGCCACATACATGACTTTCTTCCCGAAGGCGTCATAGACCCCGTAGATGAGGATCACTGTAATGAACGTAAAATAAATGGACGCAATCCCCTTGTAGCCGCCTCCTGCTCCTTCCGCCAAGGCCACCGTCGGCGTCATCGCGAGAGCCAGCCCCGACATCGCACCGAGTAGTCGCTTCATGGTCCCTCCCTCCTTGTGAGAAGTGATCCCGTCATCAGGTGAAATAAAAACGCCCTCACAGGCCGCAGAAGTCCGTGAAGGCGCAGTGCGCAGTTGCTGGTTGTCCTTACGTTGAAGAGCCCGAGCTGGCCTACCCCGGCACCATGGCTTGCCCTCCGAATGCAAACGAGGGTGGTATGCTGCGCTTCCTCTCGAAAAAAGTCAACTCGGCGGGGATGAAGGGTGATGCTTGACAGACATGAGGCGCTAGACTACCTTGGTGGCAGCTTGCGCGCGTTCCGATTTTCGAGTGGCGCCTGCCTCCCAAACAAGGGCATTTAAACTTACTGGAGGCAAAGTAACTATCCGCTCACATTTGATCGAAGTGAGCGGTTCAAGCGATGCTTGGTATGGAGGGTTCATATGAGGGGAAGATGGCTGCTTCTGTTTTTTCTGCTGACCGCTTTAGGCGTTCCTCTGATCGCTTTCCCGCAGGAACCGAACCCCGCCCGGGAACTTGAAGCGGCGCAGAAGAAGCTTCAAGAAGCGCAGGGGAAGAGCACCATGCCGGCCCAAGAGTCTCTGAAGCGTCGTGACGTCAAGGGGCAGTCCCTGGCTCCCTCCCAGGCCGAGATGGAGGGACTGACGCCCGAGCAGAAGAAAATGTACGAAGACATCCAGCGGCAACTGGGCGAGATCCGCGAGAACGCCAGGAAGAGGGATGCGGCCCTGGAGGAATTGAGCCGATGACCGGGCGAGCCTTCACTATAGCGGGTCTCCTGCTCCTGGCCTTCCTCGGGCCCGGCGGACCGGCCGAATCAGCCGATGCACCGGCCGGCCCCCTCGGAGGCCTGTCGAAAGAGCAGGGGAATGGGTCTCGCTTCAAGATGTACAACGAGGGAAACACCTACGACCTTCAGGTAGGCCTGATCAGAGTCGATACCTCGGCGGGACGCGTGGTCATCGAGGTCTTCGCCGAGTCCATGATGAGCGATCCGCTCTGGCAGCAGTTTCGCCTCTCGGCCAAAGGATCTAGGCCGACGGTGGAGGCCGGGTATATCCAGGTTGGGAACCAGGCGCCGATGAGACTTCCTGACACCCTCTTGTCCGGAATGGGAAACCTGGATATGAGTTTCTTTCTGCTCTCGGAGGCGGAGCTGCTAGGGAGCGCAAAGAAGGACGGTCCGAAGTCGCTGGGGCAGGAGAAGCTCCAGACGCCGGCCGGCGCGGTCACGTGCAGCCATTTCCGCGTGGAACGGTCGGGCCAGCAATTGGATTTCTGGGTCAGCGATGCGGCGCGCCCCATCGGGCTCGTCAGGATGGTCTCTGTTGGCAAGAAACCAAGCGAGAACTACAAGCTTGAACTGCAAGAACTCCTCTCGGGCATCGCGGCGAAAATCGACCCGGTCAAAGCGGGGCCTCTGTCCGAGGAGATGAAGGCCATTCTGACTAGACGATGACGCCGCAAACAACCAGGCGTCATCATGGCTATAGTCTACCGGCCGCTGGGAAGGGAAGAGGGACCGGGAAGGACCGAACTTAAGCTGCTTTAATGACGAGTGACGGACGGGCCCAGTGAGTGGGGGAGGTCTTTGCCCCTGACCGTCGTCCCGCAGGCATGACAGTGAACCATGGGCTGGTCCCGATCGTAGCTGATGAGCCGATAGCACTGCGGGCAGCAGAGCAACGCTGTCATCGGCACGCTGGCTACTCTGTTAACGACCGGCTTCATACGTTCCCCAAACCGCAGATCCCCTGATTTCTCCCATTTTTCTCCCATCGCGCTCACGTCTCCAGCAAGGCACACCCTTCCTCTCTACCCTGTTCCTACGGTTCCTACGGCGGAAGAGAATATCCGTTTGTCGGGATCGAAGGGTGGAGTCAGTGCCGGGCGGTCAAGGGCCGCGGTTGTGCTTCCGCCGCCTTGCGCCGGCCGCAGTTCAGGCAGGCGAACACCGTGATCGCAAGGCCGGCGTCAAAATCCACCGCTCGCTCCAACAACATGGTGCCATGACATTTATCACACATTCTCATGGTTGCCAGAGTAACACTCGTCACGCCGCGTTTCCATCCGTCTGAAGTCCCCTCCTCAAAGGGCAAAGGACCCCTCACGGCGCCTCGGCCTAGGCCCATCGGTCCCGGGCCCAGGCCACACGGACTACTCGGCGACCGCCTTCGCCTCAGGGACACCGCTTGACAGGGTTCAAGGGCTTCCCTACGATGGGCCACAATGTACAGGCTGCTGTTCATCCTGGGGTTGCTGGTCCTGCTCTATTTCCTGCTGAGGAACGCCTACCGAGAGCTCAAAGGAAAGAAGGGGACTGATCAAACACTAACGGACAAAAACCAGATGGTGCAGGACCCGGTCTGCCGGATGTATGTACCCAAGGGGTCGGCTGTGGAGGCCAGCGTCGGGGGCCAGACTTACTACTTTTGCAGCCAGGATTGCGCGAACACCTTCCAGAAGCAACTCTCCGGCTGATCCAAGGTAGATCAGCAGCCCGAATAGCTGTAGGCATTCAGTTTCTCGTCTTTCCCAAACTTCAACGTAATCTGGCACTGGTTTGGCGCGAAGTTGAAGTTGAGGGGCCCGCTCTGTCCTCCTGCAATGCGGAAATAGGTCCAGGTCTCCCCGCCGAAAAAGCGCGGCGCCTTGCCGCTCGGTATACCCCAGTTCGTCTCGAACCAAGCCTTGTCCTTGCCCTCGAACTCGGCCGGCTTCAAGGAGGCATCCAGGTAGGGATTCCCGCTGCAGCCGCTGACGCACACAAGGGCTAGCAAGAGCACAATCGCATGTCGCGCTTTCCGCATCGCCGTCACTCCGCTTCAGGGTTCGATATTGTTAAATTGTAGACAGGGTTTTTCAGCCTGTCAAACGGCAACCAGGGGACGCCCCGGAAGATGGCATACCTGACAGGGCTCGTTGCATTCGGCTTCAGATATTCCTACAATAACCGATACGGTAGGGTGGAGGGGGCCCTTTAGCTTCAGGCAGGAAAGGACAAAACCATGAAAATCTTTTTAGACACAGCCAGCGTCAAGGAGATCCAGGAAGCGGCCAGCTTCGGGCTCCTCGACGGCGTCACCACCAACCCATCGCTGGTGGCGAAGGAGGGGCGAACGTTCAAAGACGTACTGCTGGAGATCTGCGGCATCGTGGACGGGCCGATCAGCGCGGAGGTGGTTAGCGTCGAAGCCGACGCCATGATCAAAGAGGGCCGGGAACTGGCCAAGATCCACAAGAACATCGTCGTCAAGTGTCCGCTGATCCCCGAAGGCCTGAAAGCGACCAAGAAACTGGCCGCAGAGGGTATCCGCGTGAACGTGACGCTCTGTTTCTCACCCACGCAGGCGCTGCTGGCCGCTAAGGCTGGTGCCTGGTGCGTCTCCCCGTTCATCGGCCGGCTCGACGACATCAGCTCCGACGGCATGGCGCTCATCCGCCAGATCGTGACGATCTACCGCAACTACGATTTCAAGACCCAGGTCCTCGTGGCCAGTGTGCGGCATCCGCAGCACGTCGTCGAGGCAGCCTTGGCCGGCGGGCACATCAGCACCATGCCATTCGCCGTGTTCCAGGCACTCTTCAAGCATCCCTTGACCGACAGCGGCCTCAAGAAGTTCCTGGCTGATTGGAACGCAAGCCCGGCCGTCAAGTAAAGCCCGCGTCACTGGTCATTAGTCATCGGTCAAATGGTCACGTCAGAGGTTCGGAACTATCAGCGTCTTTCTGTTGACCAGTGACAAGTGACTATTGACTTGGCTTCACACCCAGGGTCGCGCGGGCTTGCTGGAACACCGCATGGAACATCGGCCTGGTGAGCTTGCCGGTGAAGGTGTTCTGCTGGCTGGGATGATACGACCCAATGAGGGTCACGCCCCAGGGCAGCCGGTGAAGGGCGCCGTGGCCGAAGCGGGGGACCGGGGAAGGCACCTTATGCCCGAGTTCCCGGCAGGCCTTCAGATACTGATCGAACGCGATCTTGCCCAGCGCCACGACCACGCACAGCCTCTTCAGCAGGCGCAACTCTTCCAGGACATAGGGCCGGCAGGCGTCAAACTCGCCCGGCAACGGTTTATTGCCCGGGGGAGCGCAGCGGACCGCCGCCGCGACGTAGCAATCCTTGAGGCTGAGGCCGTCGCCTCGGTGGGTGGAATGGGGCTGGTTGGCGAACCCGAACCGATGCAGCGCTTCGTACAGCCAATCCCCGCTACGGTCTCCGGTAAAGACCCTGCCAGTGCGATTGCCGCCGTGGGCGGCGGGTGCCAGTCCGAACACGAAGAGGCGGGCCCTGGGATCGCCGAAGCCGGGCACAGGCCGTCCCCAGTAGGTCTCTTCACGAAACTGCCGGCGTTTCGTTCGGGCCACGGCTTGCCGATAAGATACCAGGCGCGGACACTTGGCACAGCGCGTGATCCGCTCGTTCAGAGCATCAAGGGCTGTCATCGGGCGCCAGTGTACCATAAAGACGGACGCGCCCTTGCCGCTGCTCCTGCTTCCTGTTAGCATACACAGCGGGCCGAGGGGCATCAGGTTTTCGTGGAGGTTCGGATGGGATTTCGATTAGTCGCGTTGCTCCTTGTTTTCCTGCCGGTCACTCTCGTGGCTGCGTCGCAGCCGGCACGAGCGCAGCAAGGAAGCCCCTCCGATATGAATGCCTACACGGCGACCCCGCCTACGCTCCCTGCCCCACCGGCGAACAAACCGGAGAAGGCGGAGCCAGAAAATGCGCCGGCCGAGAGCTTGTACCCGAGCCAGGAGGCGGAAGAGCAGCTCGTCATCCTCCCGGAGATCCAGCGTCAAGGCCCAAGACATTTCCTTAGCTCCTTCACGCTTCCCGACAAGCTGGACTTCGCCGGCCAGTCGGTGCCGCTGGACAACTGGCAGGTCCGCGAGCGGATCGAGTATGAGTTCTACCAATTCCTGGAGGACGAGGGCGAGAGCATCATCCTGGCCAAACGCACCGGCCGCTGCTTCCCGCCGGTGGAGAAGCAGCTTGCCGAGTCCGGCCTGCCGGACGACCTCAAATTCATGCTGCTGGTGGAAAGCAAATGCGTCGCGGCGGCCTACTCCCGCGCCAAGGCCTCCGGTCCCTGGCAGTTCATCGGCTCGACGGGGAAACGGTATAAGCTGTACAGCAACAAGTGGCGGGACGACCGGCGAAATCTGGAGATGTCCACTGACGCTGCGATCAAATATCTTCGATTTCTCAAGCAGGACCTGGGTGACTGGTTCCTGGCCATGGCGGCCTACAACGCCGGGGAGGATCGCATCAAGAAGCTGCTCAAGGAGCAACGGATCGGCGATTACTGGAAGATGCATTACGTGCGAGAGACGATGCGGTACGTGCCCCGCATCATCGCCGCCAAGGAGATCTACTCGCAGCCGGAGAAGTACCTGGGCCTGACCAAGAAGGACCTCTACGTGCCGCTGGAGACCGAGACCGTGACCGTCAACATCAAGGAGCCGCAGCGACACCTGGCGGCCGTGGCCCAGGAGTTCGGCACCTATTTTCTGGAACTCAAGATGCTGAACCCGGAAATCCGCAAAGAATACCTGCCGAAGGGCAGCCATCAACTCAAGGTCCCCAAGCAAACCTGCCCAAGCCGCTGCTTCAAGCAGGACAAGCCGCAATAAGCCTCGATGCACATCGGCATCAAGCAGCCACAGGTGCGCGCGCTCCTCAGGCGGCTCCTTGAGGCGGGTCTGCGGGCAGCGGACCCGGTCGAGGCCGTCAGACGTTGCGTGAGGCGGACCGATCACCTCCTGTCTATCGGCCGGCGCCGGTACGACTTGCGGGACTACGGACGCGTTTTCGTCATTGGAGCCGGCAAAGCCTCCGCCCTCATGGCGGCGGCGTTGGAAGACCGCCTGGGGTCGCGCCTGCTCGGCGGTCTCGTCGTCGTGAAGTACGGTCACATCGCCCCGACCAAGAAGATCGCGGTGCTGGAGGCCGGCCATCCGGTCCCGGACCGGGCCGGCCTGAGCGCGACAACACGTCTGCTGGCGCTGATCAGCAGCCTGACCGCCAACGACCTGCTCTTTGTGCTTCTCTCCGGCGGCGCCTCCAGCCTCGTGCCCGCGCCGGCGTCCGGCATCACCCTGGCGGAGAAGCAACGGACCACGGACCTGCTCCTGAGAAGCGGCGCCACGATCCAGGAGATCAACGGGGTGCGCAAGCACCTCTCGACGCTCAAAGGCGGCCGCCTCCTCGCCGCCACGAAAGCCGGGGTCGTCGGATTGATCCTGTCGGACGTGCTCGGAGATGATCTCAGCTCCGTCGGCTCGGGACCGACTGCGCCGGACCCCACGACTTATGCCGACGCCTGCAATGTCCTGCACCGCTATAATACCTGGCAGTCGGTCCCGCCTTCCGTCAGGGCTCACCTGCTCAGAGGGCGGCGTGGAGGACATGCGGAAACACCCAAACCCGGGTCGCCGCTGTTCCGGCGCGTGCAGAACCAGCTCATCGGAAACAATCGAGCAGCGGTGGAAGCAGTCTCGAAGAACGCCGGACGGGCGGGACTGCACCCAATCGTCCTGACCACTTCCTTGACCGGCGAGGCCGGGGAAGCCGCCAAGACGTTCGGGGCGATCGCCAGGGAGATCGTTTCGTCCAATAGGCCAGCCGCACGACCAGCACTCGTGATCGCAGGAGGCGAGTTGACGGTGACCTTCAAGAGAGCAACGGGACAGGCTCAGGGAAAAGGCGGGCGGGCCCAGGAGTTCGCGTTGGCGGCGGCGGGGGAGATCGCCGGGCTTCCCCGCGTCTGGATCGCCGCCTTCGGCACCGACGGGACGGACGGTCCGACCGACGCGGCTGGCGCCGTCGTGGACGGCCGGACGGTCGCCAACGCCTTGCAGGCGGGCTTGTCCCCGGTCAATGCCCTGGATCGCCACGATTCGTACCGGCTGTTCAAGCAGCTCGGTGGCCATATCATCACCGGCCCAACCGGCACCAACGTGAACGACCTCTATCTCCTGCTGGTCTTGTAGCCGATGCCATCAATTCGCCTTGTCTTGCCGTTGGAGTCCTGTTCAGACCCAGCCCTCGTCGGGGGTAAGGCGGCAGGCCTCGGCCTGCTGCTCAGGAACGGATTCCACGTTCCTCCCGCAGTGTGTCTGACGACCCACGCCTATCGAGAAGCGATGCACGCGGAAGGCCTGGACCTTTCCAAGCAAGGGAATCAACTCAGGCAGGCCTCTGAAACAGCTCGCGGCCCAATGTTGGAGCAATGCCGACGCCTCATCGCCTCGCTGACGTTCCCCCCACCCTTCCTGGATCTCCTGAACCAGGAGCTGGATCGGTTGGGAGTGGCGGCGGATTCTCTGCTGGCTGTGCGGTCCTCCGCCACGGAGGAGGATGCAGCAGAAGCTACGTTTGGAGGGCAATATCGCACCCTCCTGGGAGTCCGTCGCGACTCCGTCGCCCCGGCGATCCTGGACTGTTGGGCCTCGCTCTGGACTGTCGCTGCCTTTGCCTACCGCGGTCATGTGACGAAGAGCTTCTCTGTTCCTGCTATGGCGGTCATTATCCAGCCGCTGCTGGCGCCTCGTGCGGCCGGTGTCGCCTTTAGCCGACATCCGGTCACGGGGCAGGGGAACTGCGTCGTGATCAATGCGGTCTTCGGCTTGGCCGAGCCGCTGGTGAGCGGAACCGCCTTGCCGGACCAGTATATCGTGGAGATCGGAAGCGATCCGACCTTCTCACGCCTGCTCGAACGTGACCTGGCCGAGAAGACCACGGCCAGGGTAGCGACGAGTTCAGGCCTCATCGATCGGCCCCTGCCGGAGGACGATCGTGGCAGAGCGGTGCTGGAAGACCGGGAAATTCTTGCATTGGCCCGGTTGGTCAAAGAGGTGGAGCGCGCGGTTGGCAAGCCGGTGGACGTCGAATGGGCGCTCGACGGTCAGGGCTTCTGGCTGCTACAGGCCAGGCCCATTTCCGTGACTCAGGCGGCCGCTCGCGGCACCATCGTCTGGTCCCGCGCCAACTTCAAAGAAACCCTGCCGGAGGTGCCGAGCCAACTCGGCCTTTCGTTCCTCCAGGAGTTCATGGACCGCCACATCGTGAGGCATTATCGGGAGCTGGGCTGCCGCATCCCGTCAGGCTGGTCGTCGGTCCGGATTATCCAGGGCCGCCCCTACATCAACGTGACCCTGTTCCAATGGCTCATCGCGCAGCTTGGCGGCGACCCCTCGTCGATCACCGAGCAGATGGGAGGCGAAGGCCGGCTCCATCCCGTCCTCCCCCCACGTCTGCCCCTCCTGACCATCGTCCGGGCCGCGATCTCGATGGAGTGGCGGATCAGGCTGGCGGCCAGACGGGGGCCTGCCTGGTTTGCCAGGATCAAGGAAATCAGCCGGACGTCCCTTGATGACGCGCAAGCTCTGGCTCCCTCAGACCTCCTGGCCCGTCTGGACCGGCTGGGTGAGCGGCTGAACGAGGGAGAAATAACCTTCGCCACCGTCGCCGGCGTCTCCCAAGGCCTCTATGTCCTGGGCCTTCTTCTGCAACGGTGGGGCGGGCCGGGCTGGCGGCCGTTGCTCAACGCGTCCCTCCAGGGCCTCGGGAACGTCATCAGCGCGACCCAGATTCTCCTGGTGGGCGACTTGGCCGAGCGGGCGCGACGTGAACCGGCGATGCGGGCCTTCTTCCTGGCCGAGCCTTTTGCCCCGGAGCAGTTCCGGCTCCGGCTGGCCGGCACGAGCTGGCTTGCCGACTTTGACTCTTTCCTGAGCGAGTATGGCCATCGTGCGGTCGGGGAGTCTGATATCATGGCCCCTCGCTTCAGCGAGCAGCCCGAGTACTTCCTCTGGATCATCCGGGCCTACCTGCAGGGCGAGCCGGGCAGGTCTTCGGCGGAGGTGCTCCGGTCGCAAGAACAAGTTAGAGGAGCTGCGCTGCGTGAGATCCGCCGCCGATTCGGGTGGCGCCTGCCCCTGTGGATCGCCTTCCGCTGGTGGTACCGCCGCCTCTGCCGCTACCTGGCCCTGCGTGAGACCAACCGCCACCATCTGATGTATTTCACCGCCGCCACCCGCCGCCTGTCGCTCTTGCTCGGAGAGCGCTTAGCGGCCAGCGGCGTCCTGGCTGGCAGGGATGACATCTTCTTCCTGACGGCGGACGAAGTCCGGGCCTTGGTCAGGGGAGAGGGCCGGGACTGGAAAGGGTTGGTTGCGACGAAACGGGCGGGACGGGAGCGCCACCTTGGGCAGTCGGCGCCGGACCTCGTCGTGGGCCAGACCGGCTCGCCGTCCGTGCAAGCGGCCGAGCCAAGCTCCGTGCTGCGGGGCATCGCGATCAGCGCCGGCTACGCCGAGGGGCCGGTTTGCATGATCCGGTCACCGGCGGATGCGAGTAAGGTGAAGCAGGGGGATATCCTCGTGGCGCCGGTGATCGATCCGGCAATGGCGCCGCTGTTGGGGCTGGCCGCCGGGCTCGTCGTCGAGATGGGCGGCACCCTCTCGCACGGGGCGATCATCGCCCGCGAATACGGCCTGCCGGCTATCGCCAACGTCCGAGGAGTGACGCGCCTGTTGATAGACGGGGAGCAGGTGGCGGTGGATGCTTCCCTGGGAGAAATCATCCGGCTCAACCCCTGCGTCGAACCGCTCCGATGATGGGGCGAACGAGCGAACCTGATCAGCGGTTCGGCACGGGCTGGCCGGCCCAGCCGGCCTTGGATGCGAAGCCCTGTCCGTAGCGGTCGTAGAGTTCGAAAAACTGATAGGCCTTGCAATCAGTGAGGATTTCCTTGATCTCCGTGAGGTACCGATCGAAGGAATACTCGAAGACGACGCCTTGTCCGCCCACCAACGTGATGATCCGTCTCACCGGGTCAATCACGCTCTCCTGATGAAAGACATAACGGTAGTAGGGGCTCTCCGGCCCGCCGATGTGCTGAAGAAACTGCGCCCAGGTGGGAGGTTTGTCCATGGACAGGCGCTGCTTGATATTGACGCCCTTGACCGGACCGAACCGCTCGAAGAAATCTTTGAACATCGTATCCTGCCACTGGTGCTCGTCGGCGATGTGGTGAATCGCGTGGTCGAAGGGGACGAGGGTGTGGGTTTCCCACCGGGAGCCGGGCGCCCAGTGAAAGATCACCCCGTCGCTCGGTCCTTTCCACTCGGTTCCCCCCACCTGCTCAACCTGATGCTCGATGATCTTGTTGGCCCAGACCCAGTAGAGGAAATCCAGGAACCGGGGATCGTCCGGTTTCAGCGTGAAGCGATCGGTCGGGAGCGGGGCGGTTTGGTTGTAACTGGTCTGCACGTCCTTGCAGCGCTGTTCCCACTGGGCCTCCGACCAGGCGGCGTCGCTCACCGGAAAGGCCTCGGCCGGCCTGGTGAATGCGAGCAGGCCGAGCAGAACACCTTGTCCCGCAAGCGACCATAACCATCCCGTTGCGTGGAACATCATTGAACCAGGCTCCGGCTATGTAATTTCGTCCTCATCCTTTTCCTCGATGGTCCCCGGCGCCGGCATCGCGTCCATAGAGTCCGCTGCGACAGGCAGCCCGCGCCGAGTTCTGATGTCTTCGATTCGATTCAAAGGTCTCTCCAGCTGCCACCGCCTGGTCGTCGTGAGGGCCTCATACTCCTTCTGTGCGTCCCCGATGCGCTTACCGACGAGTTCCAGCTTCGCCAGGAATTTGTCCCACTGCTTTTTGAAGGTTCCCAGCAGAGACAGTATTTCATGCGAGGTTTGCTCCAGCGAAAAATTATCAACGGCCTTTCGAATAACCGCCAGAATGGCAAAGAGCGTGAGCGGTGAGCAGAAGACAACGCCGTGTTTGATTCCGTCGTCGAGAATCGAGCCGTCCTGCTCATGGATGAAGGCGTAGATCTGCTCATTGGGGATGAACAGGAGCACGGAATCCACCGTATTCTGCTCGGGGTTGATATAGTCCCGCGTGGTCACCTCCTTGATCCGAGCCTTGACGTCTTTCAAGAAATCATTGCGGAACTTGATCTTCTCCGGTTCCGATTTCGCCTCGAGAAACTTCATATAGTTGTCCAACGGAAATTTGACATCCATGTTCAGCGTAAGCTTGCGGGGCAGCAAGAACGTGAAGTCCGGACGGGAGCCAGCCCCTTCGATCGCCTTCTGCTTCACATAATTCACGTTCTCGATGAAGCCGGCCAGTCGCAGGACATCTTCCGCCATCCGCTCACCCCACTGGCCTCTCGCCCTGGTGCTGGCGAGCGCTTCCCGGAGCGTGCCGGTCGTCTGCGCCAAGACGGCTGTCTGCTCGCTGGTGAATTTCAGCTGACTGGCCAGTTCTCCGAATTTGGCCACCCGATCCTTCTCAAGATCCTTCACCAAGGTTGACACCTTCTCAAGCTCGGACGTCATTCGCTCCAGCTGCTGATCAATGAGCCCTTTCCTGGCGTCCAGCTCTTTGACGTTCGCTTCTCGCTCCGAGTCCAACTTCGCTTTAGCCAATTCCAGAAACTTTGAGAGGGCATCCAGCGACAGGCTGCCGAAGCTCTCTCGCATGCTCTCAACAACCACGTCCCGATCGGCTTTGCGGTGAGCTTCGCTCACGAGCCTGATGGCCAGGGCCGCCAGAAACCCGATCGCCACTCCAGCCAGGAGCATACCCAGGATCGCAAGCCAACTCATCGGGTGCCTCCGTTTCGGGACCGCTGCATGGCCGACAGACTCATACATACCCTCGCGATTTCCGTGGAAGCATGGGACGGAACCGCTAAAAAGTCAACTGCCTCATCCGTTATGAAAAAACCGCGCACAGTTCCTTGACGTGCGGGTCCGGTTGCCGTACCCTTGGCCCAGCTTTCAGCCTCCCCCTCCTCATCGAAGGGATGATATGACCGACGAGCAGCGGATGGTGGAAGAATTCCATCGGCGATTCGACATCCTCGTCGGCGCTGCCCCGACCGTGCCGGACGAGACGACGACGGCACTGCGGATGCGGCTGATCCACGAGGAATCCGCCGAGTTGCAGGAGGCCCTTGCACAGCAGGACCTGCCCGCGGTCGCCAAGGAGCTGGCGGACCTGCTCTATGTGGTCTATGGTACGGCCGTCTCCTGCGGGATCGACATGGAGTCTGTTTTCCGGGAGGTCCATCGGTCCAACATGAGCAAGGTGGGCGGCCACAAGCGAGCCGACGGCAAATGGGTGAAGCCGCCCGGCTACTCGCCGGCTTCCATCCAGCCGATCCTGGCTGCACAGCGGGAGGCCGGCAATGTGGAGGCGTGACTGATATTTACTGGAGGCAAAAGAACTATCCGCTCACAGTAAAGGAGAAGTTATCAGTCCTCAGTTTTCGGTTCCCAGTTTCATGACTGAAGACTGATGACTGAAAACTGACGACTCTCTAGTAGCTCGGTATGGAGGCGTGATGGAACCGATCTGTCCAAAATGCGGCAAGGATTTCATCCAGCGGACTCACCGGGAGGGGCTGTTGGAACAGCTCTTGCGCGTCATCTACGTCTATCCGTTCCGCTGCCAGCTCTGCTCGCACCGATTCCTGACCATGCAATGGGGCAAGCGATACGTCAAGGAAGCGGACGACAAGCGGCAGTACCAGCGCATCGAGACTCACATTCCGATCACGTTCGCCGGCGATCAGATCGAGGGAGCCGGCGTGGTGAAAGACATCTCGATGGGAGGCTGCGGTTTGGAGTTGGCGGCTGAGGCGTCCCGACCGGGGCGCTCCTCGAACTGCAACTCCGGGTTGCGGATCAAGAGCCGCCGGTGATCGTGGAGGCGGCCGCAGTTCGCGTGGCGCGTGGCAAATTTCTGGGGGTGCAGTTTCTCAGGCTCCAGCCTCGGCACAAGGAGCGCCTCAGCCAATTCATCAGCGAACTCATGATCATCGCCCGACGCTGAATTGGCGCCACGCTCCCGCTTACATTTTTACAACCAGATTATCGATCAGCCGGACTCGGCCGAGGCGAGCCGCGCCTAGCAGCACGGCGGTTTTCGTCACGCGGGCAAGCGGCTCGAGGGTCTCCGGGTTGCAGACCGCCAGGTAATCGACCCTCATCCTAGGCTCGGTTGCGATCACCTTGCGCATCGCGCCGGTGACTTCCAACCCGAACCGGATACCCCGCAGAATCGCTGTCCGTCCCGCTTGCAACGCCTCGTAGAGGACCGGCGCAGCGCGACGTTGCGGCGGCGTCAAATACTGGTTACGGGAGCTGAGAGCCAGGCCGTCATGGTCACGGACCGTGGGGCAGACCACGATGTCGGCGCCCAGGTTCAGATCCTCCACCAATCGTCGCACCAGCACGGACTGCTGAAAGTCCTTTTGCCCGAAAAAGGCCGTCCCCGGCCGCACCAGGCTGAGCAGCTTCGTCACCACCGTGGCCACGCCGTCGAAATGGCCAGGCCGCCGCTCTCCCTCCCACCGTCTGGCGAGGTTCCGCACGGCTACTGAGGTCTGAAACCCCCGCTGGTACATGGCCTCTCGCGACGGCATAAAAAGCACGTCCACGCCTTCGGTGCGGCACAGGGCCGCATCCGCGCGAGCCTGCCTGGGATAGCGGAAAAAGTCCTCGCCGGACCCGAACTGGCGGGGATTCACGAAGAGGCTGACCACGACCGCGTCACAGGAGAGACGGGCTCTTCGAATGAGCGCCCTGTGTCCGGCGTGAAGGGCGCCCATGGTCGGGACCAGTCCGATCGCGACCCCCTCCCGATGGAGGGCGCCGCTCCAAGCCGCCATCGCCGGCACTGATCGGATGATGCGCATCAGAATGCTGATGGCTGATGGCCGGGGACCCGTTGCTCTTCTGATGCAACGGGTGTTGCTGATGGCGCCGCGAGGCGGATGCCGAAGCGAGAACCGGGCTGAGGATCGAGCTTTCGGACTTGCGCTGGATCGTCGAGATGGGCAAGCAGATCCTTGACCGTGCGATGCAGAACCGGGTGCAACCAGTCAGGATCGAGCTCGACCAGGGGAGTCAGGACGAATCGTCTGAGATGCAGGCGCGGATGGGGCACCACCAGGCCCGGCTCATTGATCAGGCGGCTCCCGTAGAACAGGATATCCAAGTCTATCGTCCTCGGCCCGCCACGATGATCCAGATCGCGGCCCAAGGACTTCTCCACCTCGCGGCAGACTTCGAGCAGCTTGTGAGGCGCGATCTCAGTGTCCAGGCGCACGACGCCGTTGAGGAACCAGCCGCTGCCCGGATGCGCCCCGTCGTCCACCGGCTCCGTTTCATAGAGCGAAGAGACTCCGGTCATTTGCGAGGCGGGGAGGAGGCTCAGGAGCGTGACCACCCGGTCGCAGAAGTCCAGCCGGTTACCGAGATTGGACCCGAAGCCGATGTATGCAGTTTCACGACTCATTTCTTCCAAGAGCGTATAGCTGATGGCTAATGGCTGATAGCTATAAGCCTGTCTTCCTAATGCGCTCGACTGCTTCCGCCAGCCGTTCCTTCGTGGTCGTCACGGTCATGCGGACGTAGCCCTCGCCCGGCTTGCCGAAGCCGTTGCCCGGCGTGGTCACGATCCCGGCCTTCTCCAGCATATGGGCGGTGAATGAGGCGGAGGTATAGCCCTTCGGCACGGCCACCCAGACATAGAAGGCGGCAGGCGGCAGGTCCACCTCCAAGCCCAACTTCTGCAGGCCCGGCACCAGCACGTTTCGCCGCTCCTGGTAGGTCTTTCGCAGCCCGTCCGTCAACGATTCATCCGATTCCAGCGCCGTGATCCCTGCCTCCTGGATAGCCTGGAAGGTGCCGGAGTCCAGGTTGCTCTTGATCTTCAGCAGCCCGTTCAGGATGTGCTGATTGCCCACGGCAAACCCGATCCGCCAGCCGGTCATGTTGAAGGTCTTGGAGAGGGAATGGAACTCGATGCCGACCTCCTTCGCTCCCTCGACTTCCAGAAAGCTGGCCGGCCGTTTGCCGTCGTAATAGATCTCCGAATAGGCCGCGTCATGACAGACGATGATCCGGTGCTCAAGCGCGAAGGCCACGACGCGTTTGAAGTAGTCCTTGCTCGCTACCACGGAGGTCGGGTTGTTGGGCGAATTCAAGAACATCAGTTTGGCCTTCTTGGCGACATCCCTTGGAATCGCATCCAGATCGGGCAGGAAGCCGTTCTTCTTGAGCAAGGGCATGATGTGCGAGACGCCGCCGGCAAAGCCGGTGGCCACCGGATAGACCGGATAGCCGGGGCTCGGCACCAGCACGATGTCGCCCGGGTTGATAAAGGCCAGGGGCACATGCCCGATCCCTTCCTTGGACCCGATCAGGGTCAGGACCTCGGAAGCCGGGTCCAGCGCCACGCCGAACCGCCGCTTGTACCAGCCAGCCACCGCCTGCCGGAACGACAACAACCCCTCATAGGAAGGGTATTGGTGATTCTTGGGGTCGGCGGCCGCCTGCTTAAGCCGTTCGATAATCGGCGCGGGGGTCGGCAGGTCTGGGTCGCCGATGCCCAGGTTAATGATGTCCACCCCCCGAGCGATTGCCTTCTTCTTCATCTCATCGATGGCCGCAAAGAGATAGGGCGGCAGGGTCTTGATCCGGCTGGCGTACTCAATCGGAAATCCGGACATGCGCACTGGCTCCTTTCGCTATTTCATGCTGACAAGTGCACAAGTGACCAAGTCGCAAGGGTCCGAAACTTGTTACTTGGCTACTTGCAACTTGTCAGCTTGCTCACTTGCTACGGTTATTGCCCAGACAGGTTACTTCAGAAGCAAGCTGGCAATCAACGTCCGGAGGCGCTGGAATCAGCTAGGCAGGCGATCAATCGGTCGGCCCATTCGTGCAGGCGGGGCAGGTGCGGCTCGGCCTGCTTGACCAAGGACGCCGCGTCCGTCTTGGCGCAGCGCACATCTTGCGCACATTCCCGGCAGAGGGCCTCGATTCCGGTCCGTTCGATTTCCAGGTGAAACAGGAGACCATAGGCCTTCGACCCGAAGCAAAAGGCCTGGAGGGGACATAACTCGGATGAGGCTAGCGGGACGGCTCCGGCAGGAAGCTCGAAAACCTCCCCGTGCCATTCAAAGACATCAAAAGAGTCCGGAAGCGAGCCGATCCAGGGATCGGATTTTCCCTCAGCCCTCACTCGCAGCTTGGTCATCCCAAGCTCAAGACCGCGGCCGGGTCGCACCGATGCGCCCAACGCACGGGCCATCAGTTGCGCGCCGAGACAGACACCCAGGACCGGCGTCCCAGCCTGAACCACCTGCTTGATAAAAGCGATCTCCTCCTTGATCCAGGCATCGGGATCGTTGACCGACATCGGCCCGCCCATGACGAGGAGAAAATCCCCCGCCTCCTTGGGCAGCCCTGCCTGAGGCACCAAGTGTCGCTCCACCTGATGCCCTCGCTTCTCCAGAAGACCAGCAAAAGCGCCGGGTCCTTCAAACGGCACATGTTGCAGACAGACCGTGCGTTTCATGCCGTCAGTCACGATAGATTTCCATGCGGTGGTGTACCCGATAGAGGGCAACCTCTCGACCGATTACATCATAGCGAACGCAGTAGGGCCAGACCTCTAATCGCCATTGCCCGACGCTGGTTCCTTTGAGCTTCTTAACTTTGGGTGGCGGGCCGAAGGGATTGGTTTCCAACCGCCGAAGCGCTTGCAGGATTTTCTCCTGGGCTGCGGCAGGCAGCCGTTCGAGATCACCCTGGAATGTTTGGGTAAGGTGAACGACGAAGGGGGCCGGCATCGTCTAGCCGGCCCGGCGGGCGGCTGACCGCGCCTTTCTATAATCGGACAGGCGAGTCGCCTTTCCGTTTCGGAACTCCTGGGCGGCTCGCCTGAGGCTTCGCTGGAATTCGGGGTCGCGCTCTTCCAACAGATCATCAAAGTCCGTCACGGCAAGCAGAACCGCCGCCGGCTTACCGCTTCGGGTGATGACAAACCGCGTCTTCCGCCTCTCGACCTGCTTCAACAAGGAACCCAGTCGAGTCCGAGCCCTGCCAGTCGGAACCATTGCGATTGTTGGGGCCTTGGCCATGGCGCTGAATGCCTCGAAAAACGCTGAGGCTACTATAGCACAAGGAATCTCTGTTCAGGCTGCTCAAAATCGTCATCTTTGCACCCGCCCGCCCCAGGCGCGCCAGGACGCGCCCCTTCCCGAAGCGAGGCCGCAGCACTCTCAAGATCAGTTGATAAGTTGCAAGTAGCCAAGTAACAAGTTTCGGGCCCTTGCGACTTGGTCACTTGTGCACTTGCTACTTGAGACCTGCGACTTGCCACTTGCCAGCTTGCTCGCTTGCTACTTGTCAGCATCGACTTGCTACGGCACTAGGACAATCTTTCCATACGCCCCCGCCTCCATCACAACCTTATGAGCCTGCGGGGCCTCCGCCAGCGGCAGCTCCCGCCTCACGACCGGACGGAGGGTGCCGCTTTCCAGCCCCGCGACCAGAGCCGCGTGAATGCTGGCTGCGTCTTGCTCGGACGTATTGAAGAGCGTCATGCCGAGGATGCCGGCGTCGCGGGCCATGGCCTCGCGAGGGTTGATCTCGACCGTCCCACGGCTTCCGATCACGACCACGCGGCCGCCCTTGGCCAGGACCGTCAGGTCCTTGCCTAGGTTCACGTTTGCCAACATCTCCAGAATCACATCCACTCCGCGTCCTTCCGTGAGAGCCACGACCTGGTCGAGGTAACCAGGCGCACGGTGATCCAGCACATGTTGGGCACCTTGCTCCTTGACGAGCGCTCGTCCACGTTCCGTCCCTGCTGTGCCGATCACGGTCAGGCCTGCCGCGCGGGCAATCTGCACGGAAGCGACCCCGACCCCGCCGCTGGCCCCATGGACCAACAGGGCTTCTCCCGCGTGGGCATGAGCGCGATAGAAGAGGGCGCGATAGGCGGTCGCATAGGGCACGTTGACCCCGGCCCCCTGCTCGAAGGAAACCCGAGCCGGCAGCGGATGAACTTGGTCGACGGAGCAGAGGGCCAGCTCCGCATAGGCACCGCTGAGCGTGCCGGACGTATAGACCCGGTCTCCGACCGCGAGGCCTCGGACTCCCGTCCCCAGAGCCTCCACGGTTCCGGCCGCATCCAGGCCAGGCGTATAGGGGAGAGGCGGCTTCGTATAGGCGCCGGCCCGGATATAGGTGTCCACCGGATTCACTCCGGCGGCCTTGATCCTGACGAGGACCTGTCCCGGACCCGGTTTCGGGTCAGGTACGGTCTCTATCCTCATGACGTCCGGCTCACCAAACTGAACGACCCTGATCGCCTTCATGGTCTCTCCTGACTCATATTCCCGCGAGCGAGATAGATCGTTGACCCGGTGGAGGATGTTATGCTCTGGCCCAATCCGCGCTCGCGATGACCTCGCTGAACTTCGTGAGCGGGATGCCGTACTTGGCCCGCAGGGCCGGAATATCCACGTTGTAGCCAACTTCGTTGAACCACTTGAACATCATTGCCAGATCGTCCCCAAAGGCGGTCTTGGCCTGCTCGTCCGGCACTTGCTGGAACCGGATAGCGCGACCCATCGTGCGGGAGAGGTGCGCTACTACCTCCGGCATCGTCAGTTCATCCCCGGCCAGGTCAATGGCCTGACCGAGGAACTCCGCCGGCCTGATGAAAGCGGCGGCTCCAAACTCGCCAATATCCTGCACGGCGATCATTTGCAGCCTGGTGTCGGGGTGGAGCGGGAGCGTCAAGGCACCCTGAAGAATAGAAGGGCGGCAAAAGGTGCCGAAGTTCTCCATGAACCAGACCGGCCGGAGGATCGTGGCCGGCAGGCCGATCTTGCGGATATGTTCCTCCACTTGCCACTTGGTTTCGAAATGAGGAATGCCGGTGTTGCGGTCCGCGCTCCCTACCGAGGTATAGACATAATGGGTCACGCCGGCCTCCTTGGCCATGTTGGCCATCATGGTGCCTTGGCGCACTTCCGCATCCATACCCGCTTCGAACGGCGTGGACATGGCGAAGACTCCCTGGACCCCCTGCAAGGCGTCCCACAGGCTGTCCTTGTCGGTGAGGTCGCCCTTGAAGACGGCCGCTCCGGCCTTAGTTAATTTGGCAGCCTTGTCCGGGTTCCTGGTCAGAACCCGGACTTTCTGTCCTTGCCGCAACAGACTCATGGCGACGGCGCCGCCCTGCTGCCCGGTAGCTCCTGTTACGAGAATCGTCTTGGCCTGGGTTGCCATCACAACACCTCCTGCGGATTGTTCTCCGCCAAGCTTCCCGGTCCCTGGTTAAAGGCGCAGCGGCTTGATCGGCGAGAGTACCGCCGACGGATCATTCTTCCAGATCGCCTCATCAGCATCAACATAGAGTTCTACTTTGTTGCCGTCCGGATCCTGGAGGTACAGGCTTTGGCTCACCGTATGGTCGCTCATGCCGCTGATGCCGATCCCGGCCTCTTCCAATTCCCTCTTGGCCGCCCGAAGCTCTTCCAGACTCTCTCCGATCTTGATCCCGATGTGGTAGAGCCCAAGGCGGTGGCCTGTCGGTGGTCTGGGTGCGTCTCCTACTTCAATCAACAACAGCTCGTGATGGGTCCGACCAGAAGTCAGCGCGGAGGCTTTCCCGCCGAAGATTCGTCTGACCTCCCGGAATCCCAGCAGGTCCCGGTAGAAAGCCAGCGAACGCTCAAGACTCCTGACGTAAAAGACGACGTGGCCGAGATAGTGGGCTTTCACTGGTTCACCCCTTCAACATGACGCCGGCCTTCTGGACTTCCTGATACGGGAGCAGCCAGACGAGCGACTCGTCATGGAGGTCTCCCACCTGGATGCGGTTGCCCCAGGGGTCCCGGAAGTCGCAGCGAAAGCCGGGGATCGGCTTGAGCCCATACTTCCTGGTGATCTTTTTCCGGACCTCCTTGACCTGCGCGGCATCCCGCACGATCAGGCCGAAATGCTTCACTCTGTCCGGCTGGAGCTTGTCCACTTCGAAGATCGCCATGAACTGGTGCTCGCCCAGCTTACACCAGGCCGCTCCTTCTCCGCCCCGGAGCATTTTCAGGCCGAACACGTCCGAGTAGAACTTCACGGCCTTCCTGGCGTCATCCACCTCAATGACCACGTGATTGCATCCATAGACTTGGACCGCCATGGCTCGCGCTCCTCGTTTAGTGAGTTTCCCAAATCAGGACTTCGGCTCCCGCCGCGGCATCGACCTTCAACTGTCTGGCTCCCGCCGCGCGAAGACGCGCGGCGTCTCCGACATTCAACGGTCCCACGCCCTCAAGGTCGGCGCCGCCTTTGGCTATGTATAGGTGCACATGTTGCGCATCAGGTACCGACACGGTTTCCCCCGGCTTCAGCCGCCCAGCCCAGAGCACGGCGCCTTTTTGCCGAATCGAAATCGCGGCATCGTTTCCCCGTCCTGAGGCAATGGGGACCAGCCCTCCACGGTTCAGCTCAGCCGTGACGTCACGCTGCTCATAGCCGGGAGTGATACGCTCGGTATCGGGAAGCACCCACATCTGGATCAGATGCAGGTCTGTATCATGCCGGGGGTTCATCTCGGAATGCCAGATCCCGGTGCCCGCGCTCATCCGCTGAGCCAAGCCTGGATGGATGATACCGCGATTTCCTTCTGAGTCCTTATGCTCCACTTCCCCTTCCAACACCCATGTCATGATCTCCATGTCTTGGTGCGGATGAGTGCGAAATCCCGTGCCGGCCTTGATGATGTCGTCGTTGCTCACCAGCAGCAGCCCGTGATGGGTATTGTTCAGGGCATAGTGATGCGCAAAGCTGAAGCTGTGCCAGGAGTCGAGCCAGCCGATCTTCGTGTGGAATCGCTCGTTTGCGCGACGGATCTCAACGATGGGTCCGGACATCATCTTGGTCCTTCCGGCCGGTACGGGCCGCGCTCTCTCACCTTCCTGCGGAGCTATAATAGTTCTAGTTAGAACCAAAGTCAAGCCGGGCGGCGACAATCGGCTTGCAGCGGATCATTACTTTGTGGCCATTGCCGGGCCGGCTGCGCTACAATGGCGCCATGAGACACCGGATCAAAACTGCGGAGGATCTCGCCTGGCTGCTGGAGCACACGCAGGCCTTCCAGGGCGGCCAGGTGACCGACCTACACATCCGTAAGCAACGGCTGTTCGACGACCTGTCGGGCCGGGAGGTCACGGTGGGGACCGTCATCACCGCCGTGATCCGCTACGAGCCGGCGATCCGGGTGGCGGGCGGGTTCCAGGCCGTCACCCGCGTGGCCAGGCTCAGCATGGTCGGCGCGACCGACTTCTCGATTTTCGAGCAGGAGGGCGCGGATTTTTCGGGGCTCGGGGTGATCCACGCCGAGGCGTCGGGAGGACGGCTGCGGTTCTGGTTCGACCCCCACGGAGAGCTCTACGTGATCTGCGACGAAGCGGAGCTCGAGGAAGTGTCGGCGCCGGGACAGGCCGGGCTGATCCGAAGCGGCATGACGGAGTGGACGTTTCAGGCGCCGGTCGGGGAACTGCCGGCGGCGGCCTGGTTTCTGGACTGCCTCGACCGGGCAGGGCTCCCCTGTGCCTGGCGGACGGTCAAGCGGTCGGCTACCTCACATCCGGCGCTGCGTTGGGAAGGACACCTGGTTCCAGCCTCTGGGCAGCGTCTCTCACGGGGAGGCCGCGACAAGCCCCTCAGCGGCGGCGTGCACGTCCAAGCCTTCGGTCCGCTGGACGGTTGCGACTTCGTGATCTCCATCCGGGCGTCAACTCCTCATGAAGGTCCGGCCTGCCGGCTGCTGTTAATCCTTGCCGACCTCATCGCCCGCAGATTCGAAGGGACGTGCCTGGCCGGCAACCAGATCATGGGCGGACAAGAATGGCTTGGGGATCACGGCCTGGAGAGGGCCATGGGGCGCCTGAACAACCAGGCCTAGCGGTCAGGTTGGATCAAGCTTGGTGAAGCGGAGGACCGGAGCCGTTCTTCCTGTTCACACACTCGACGAGGTGCCAGAACCGCAGAGGGTTGACCTTTTCCTCCCGCGCGACCAGCAGCGACGTCCCTTCCAGCACGTGATGCAGGGCCAGATCGGTTCGGAACCCGATGTGCTTGCACAGCGGGGAGATCACCTTTTCGACCGCGGCGATCACCTTGTTCCCGTTGCTAAAATGGTTCAGCATGATGATCCGCCCTCCCGGTCGGCAGACGCGAATCATCTCCGTGACCACCCGGCGATAATCCGGCACCGCTGTCACGACATAGGCGGCCATGATGGTGTCGAACGTGTCGTCAGAAAACTCCATCTGGCCTGCGTCCATGCGGGCCAACTCGACGTGTTCCAGGTCATGGGCTCGCACCCGCGCGCGCGCCTTCTCCAGCATCCCGGAGGACAGATCGATGCCGACCACCTTGCAGTGCCGGGGGTAGAGGGGTAGCGAGAGTCCCGTGCCGACGCCGACTTCCAGGATCTGCTCGCCCTGTCGGACATTCAACCGACGGACCGCCGACTCGCGTGACTCGTGGAAGATCCTGCCGAAAATCTGGTCGTAGACGGCCGCGTAGTTCGAGTAGACCCGCTCGACTTTCTGTAAATCCATAGGCCCTCTGTCCCTCCACCGTACTATTCCGTCCTCGGCGGCCAGAGGCCGACTCGAGGGGCTTGCCAACGACGTGAGCGGGGAGGCTGACCTGAGGCGGGAATCCCTGAACAAAGGACTATGAAGAAAGGCCCGCCTGAGCAAAAAACGGGGTTACTCTAACGAAGTTCTTTCAAAGAGTCAATCGACTTGCGCAGAGGGGCGGCCAGTGCCGCGTGGCCAGAGGTTTCACCATCGCTTCGTGCCCGGACGCGGTTTCAATTTTCCCTCTATTTCAGAGAGGTGGCCAGACCGTCTTTGACTGCGCGCGTCACCACCCGTTGCACTTGGATGAGCAACAGGTACCCGGGGCCTCCCGACCCTTTTACCTTGCCTTCATACTTTTCCTAACAGGGGGCAGCTGGGCCATCCTTTAGTGCGCGCATCGAGGGAGCACATTCTGATCGTGCGGCCTCTGCGAGCAAGAAGGATGGTCCGGCTGCTCCCTCGCCGTCCTTCCGAGGCCGCGCGTTGCGCGAGCACGAAGGGCGGTCTGGACCACCTCTCCCCATCCCTTCCGATCTTCGGATCGGCATGGTATCGTACCGGCTCTATGCTGCTGGCCGGATTGTTCGCGGGAGTCCTCTTTATCGCGCTGGTGTTGGGTGACTGGCTGCAGTTCACCAGCCTGACAGTCCAGGCCGCTCGATACGGGTGCCGCATTGCGCGGGTGGAGGACCGCTTGCCCCTCGCGTCCCTGGAGAAGGTGATGGCGCAATTCGGTGGCAACGGTCTGCTCCAACTGCCCAACGGCGCCGCGCGCCTGTTCCCGGACGAGCGGCAGCTGCTCTTGCGCCCCCAGCGTCGATTCCGGACCGCCTGGCCCATGAAAGGCTCGATTGAGTTGAGACAGGATGGGAAGACGACGACACTGGTCTGCAGCAAGTTGATTCCCTGGTCGTCGGCCATCCTGACCCTCCTCTGGTTCCTCACGGTCGGGATCGGCACGCTGACCTTCGCGATCCTGTACCTGGCCGATGGAGGCCTCTCCTCGTTCACTGGCATGCTGATGGGGCTGGGCATCCTCGGTATCGGGCTGTTGGTGGTGGCGTTCGGCCTCGTCACCATCGCCTTGGCTTATCGGCTGGAGAACCACCGGCTCATGCAGGCCTACCAGGACCTGCGGGCCGCCATCGAGCGGATGCGAGGGCCTTCGCCAAGCGAGGACATCACGACGAGGCCTGACGCCGGCGGGAAAGACTGACAAACGTGAGGGCGGACAGCATGGCCACTCCCGCACCGAACCAGAATGGTGCGGCCGGTCCGATGTGGTCCCACAGAAGCCCGGCGATCAGGCTCGCCGGCAGAATCGCCGCGCCCACGACCAGGTGAAAAAGGCCGAACCCCGTGGCCTTCCGTTCCTCAGGGACAAGCGTGGCCAGGTAGGCTCGCTGCACTCCGTCCGTCAGCCCCATATAGCTCCCATGGAGCGCGAACAAGGCGGCGACCTGCCAGGGGATTGTGGCCAACGCAAACCCGGCATACACGCCCGCGAACAGGCCGAACCCGCCCACGATCACACGCCGCTTGCCGACCCGATCTGCCAGCATGCCGCCCGGAATTGACACCAGCGCATAGACGGCATTGAAGACCAGGTAGATCCCGGATATCTGGGCTGAGCTCATCCCCACCTGTTCGGCTTTGAGAATCAGGAACGCATGACTGAAATTGCCCAAAGAGAACAGACCGATGACCAGAAGGAATCCCTGAAAGCTCGGATCGAAACCCCGGAGGGACCACGAGAAGCTCGACCGTGTCATGGACGACGGCCCATCGGCTGAGATGAACAAGACAATCAGCGCAACAGCGAGCATGCCCGGGAGAATGGACAACCAGAAGACCAGGCGATAGTCGGCTGACCAGGCAGCCAGAATCAGGAGAGCCACGGCCGGTCCGACGATGGCACCTGCCGTATCCAGCGCCCGATGGAAGCCGAAGGCCAACCCCCACCGCTCCGGCGGGGCGGAGCCTGCGATGATGGCATCTCGGGGAGCCGTCCTGATTCCCTTGCCGATCCGGTCGGTGAAACGGGCCGCCAGCACCATGCCCCATCCTGTCGCCAGCGCCAGCACAGGACGGGAAGCCACGGAGGTGGCGTAGCCGATCCCCATCAGCAGCTTGTTTTTGCCAAAGCGGTCAGCCAGCACGCCGGAGAACAATTTGAGTATGCTCGCACTGGCTTCGGCGATCCCCTCGATCACGCCCACCACCGACTTGCTGGCGCCGAGCGTGGACGAGAGGAACAAAGGGACGAGGGGGTACACCATTTCAGAGCTGACGTCCATGAAAAAGCTGACCCAGCCCGTGATCCAGACGTTTCGTGGCAGCCGGCTTTTCATAATCAGGCGAAGATGGGCGTGGTGGAGTCCGCAACGCTCACATGAAGCTTCATGGCCTTACGGCCGTGGTTTCTCTTGTTTCACGCTTCGCATGAGCCATCTCGCGGTTCCCTTCTCTCACCCCACCCTCTCAGGTGGAGAACTCACGCTGGATTAGAGTCAGCCGTCGACCAAGTCAAGAAAGAAATGACGGGAGCGGATCAGGAGAGGAAGGCATCGAGGAAGGGCTTGTACTCGCCGGGGAGATCCACCTGGCCGGAGCGAACCAGGCCGGCGATGATGCCCCGATGCTTTTGGCTCAATCCTGACTCGATGAAAGCCGCCCGGTACTGAGCCCACCGGAGGGAAGGGTCCGCAACAATCTTCGCCCGTTCCTCCGGCGTCATGGCTTTGAGGGTGGCGGTCAGGTGCGCGAGCGCTTTCTCGACGCTGTGGTAGGGCGGCGCGAGCTTCAGCTTCGCATAGAAGATGCCCAGGTGACGGCGGAACTCACTCCCGAGCGCCTGAATCTGCGGATCATCGGCCATCGTCGGCAAGATACCGCATCGCACGGACCGGAGCAAGGAGCAGGCGTGGGAGAGTGCTCCAGACGCACCCTTCGTGCTCGCGCCACGCGCGGCCTCAGAAGGCCCGGGTACCCGTTGCTCTTCAAATGCAATGGGTGATGACGCGCGCAGTCAAGGGCGGCCTGGAGCACTCTCTGAAGAAAAGGGTACAAGATAGAAAGAAGTTGGAACGGAGCCAGCGGCTGGCTTATGGTATGATCCGCCGATGCCAACCCAACATCTGCCCCCCTCATCAACGCGCGAGCGCCTGAAGGAGACTGCCCTCGAGGCGGCCAGGACCGCCGCCGCAATCCTCAGCGAATATGCCCGCACCGGGTTTCGCGTGGAATACAAGGACCAGGTGAACCTGGTCACGGACGCGGACCGGCGCTCGGAGCAGGCCGTGATTGACGTGATCCGCAAGTCGTTTCCCGAGCACCGGATTCTGGCGGAGGAGCGGGGCCAGCAGGCGGGCAGCGACCACGAGTACCAGTGGGTGATCGACCCGCTGGACGGCACCACCAACTTCGCGCACGGCTACCCGGCCTACTGCGTGTCCATCGGGGTAGCATACCGGGGCGCTCCGATCCTGGGGGTGGTCCTGGACCCGACCCGCCAAGAACTCTTTACGGCTGAAGCCGGTCAGGGCGCCTTCCTGAACGGGACACCGCTGCACGTGTCACGTACCGGCTCGCTCGACCGTTCCCTGCTGGTCACCGGCTTTGCCTACGACATCAGGGAAAGTCCGCAGAACAACCTCGATCACTTTTCTCACTTTGCCCTCAAGGCCCAAGGCGTGCGCCGGACCGGCACCGCTGCGCTGGACCTCTCCTACGTGGCGGCCGGACGCTTCGACGGCTTCTGGGAGCTGAAGCTCCACCCCTGGGATACGGCGGCCGGGCTGGTCATCGTCCTGGAGGCGGGCGGGCGCGTGACGGGATTCAAAGGCGAGCCCTTTTCGATCGATCAGCCGGCGATTGTGGCCAGCAACGGTCTGATCCACGACGAGATGCTGGCCGTTCTGCGCCGGGCCTGAACCAGCCTCTTGTCAACAGGGCCCACCCTAATCCCCACATTCCGTAGATGCGGCTGCGATGAGGATGCGGTATGATGAAGTCCGACTATTCTTTCATGTCATGAGACGAGGAGCGTCACGTGGCCCAGCAAAATTCTGCTTCAGGACCACCCGGCGATGCGGGAAAGCCGGCTGACGGCGAGCCCCGGGAGGTCGAGCTGCTCAAGGTCGAGGTGACCCGCGAGGGGCAGAAGGTGAGTGCCCAGTGGGCGATCCATCCTCAGCTCAAGCACGACCTGTCACCGGAGGAATGGAAGGAGGTGTCCGAACTGATGGTCAAGGTGACCGGAATTGTGAGCAGCCGTTTCTCCCAAGTGCTCACCGAGGCGGAGCCGGACAAACCAGGCACAGCGTAAGCGAAGAAGTTTTCAGTTTAGAGTTTCGAATTTTGAGTTCGCGGCCCGACAACTGAGAACTCAAAACTAAAAACTCACAACTCGGGAGATAAAGATGGAGACCTACTATCACCCCAAAGACCTGGGCAAGTTCGCGGACATGGGCAAGGGCAACAAGGAACTGTGGGACAAGTTCATGAGCTACTACAGTTCCGTGTTCGCGGAAGGGGCCTTGACCGAGAGGGAAAAAGCCTTGATTGCGCTCGGCGTCGCGCACGGCGTCCAGTGTCCCTACTGCATCGACGCCTATACACAGGCCTGCCTGGAGAAGGGCTCCAACATCGAGGAAATGACCGAGGCGGTCCACGTCGCCTGCGCGATTCGCGGCGGCGCCTCGCTGGTCCATGGCGTCCAGATGCGGAACGTCGCGGAGAAACTGTCGATGTGACGCTTTTCGCTGAAAGCCATTAGCTATTAGCTAGCAGCCAGCAGCTCTTGGTCAAAGATAGCCGTTGGCGCGGAACCACGTGAGCGCGTCGCGGATGGCGTTTGCGACCGGGTTCCTGGGGTAGTCCAACTCCCCGATCGCTTTGGAACAGTCGTACTGCTGCATGTGCCGGAGCATCTCGACGAAGAAGCCCGGAACCGGCGCCGGCTTACGCAGGACCGTCCTGAAGGCCCAGTCTCCGAACTTTGAACCCAACCGGGCCACCTCGTAGGGCATCGGCGCGAGCGGCGCCATGACCCCCGCCACCTTGGCGATCAGCTCGTTCAGCTCCTTCTGCGTCGTGTTCCAGTTCCCCAAAATATAGCGTTCCCCCACGCGCCCCCGCTCCGCCGCCCGGATCATCCCGACCGCCACGTCCCGCACGTCGATCACGTTCACCGGCCCCTGGATGTACGCGGGCATCAGTCTCCGCGCGATCATCAGGATCTGCGTGCCGCTCGTCGGCTTGCTGTCATAGGGTCCGTAGAAGCCCGTGGGGTTCACGACCACGGCCGGGAGCCCACCTCTCGCCGCCTCCAGCACTGCCTGCTCCATGGCGGCCTTGGACATGAGGTAGGGGTTGTTCGGGTAGCACGAGACAAAGGGGCAGTCCTCGTCAGCCAGCCTGGTTGGGTCCTTGGGGAAGCCGATCGTCGTCAGGGTGCTGGTGAAGACCAGTCGCTCGACTGAGGTGCTGCGAACCGCGTTGAGGAGATTCTTGGTTTCGGCCAGGGCCTGCGCGACCGCGGTTGCGGCGGGAATCGTCTGCGCCGGATAGTAACTGGCGGCCTGATAGACGACTTGAGCTCCTTGACAGGCCTCGGTCAGCGAGCTCGGATCGTTGAGGTCGCCTGTCACCCGCTCGATGTCCAGCCCCTTGATCGTCAGATGGTGGAGGGCCTGCTGATGTGCCAGGATGGGCCGGAGGAGGGCACGGACGTGATCGCCCCTGGCCAGCAACGCGCGGACCAGGTTTGACCCAAGCTGTCCGGTCGCTCCGATGACCAGCACTTTCATAGAGAAGTAATGGGTGCAGGGTGTTGGGTGATGGGTTGGATAACTTCCATGATTAGGAACCCACGTTTTTCTTCTTGGCAGTTTTCACCGATGTGACCATCTGCCCCATTAACTTGTTGGCTTCAACTTGTAGGGGTTCTAATTTGTTCGCCGGAACGACTGCGCTTTCGGAAAGGAGTTCAATCCAATACATGGACTCCTCCAATTCTTGCATGCCTGCTTCGAGCTTGCTGATAAACTCTGCCCTGGACCTAGCCCGACATGCTTCTCGATAATGTGCCCCCACGGAAGTACCACTCCGAAGAAGTTGTTTGCCGATAATTTGGCCTTCGATCGTTTTAGGGATCAGGTAAAACTGGCGAACGACCAAAAGCGCGAAGGCTTTGGTTCGAGCAGCAAGGCCCTCGCTTTTCTCTGGGATTTCTCTAACACTCCCTTCCATCACCCTGCACTCAGCCTCTGAAGGTCTCGAATGCCCGGTCGGCCTTGGCGGCCATGTAAAAATCGCTCTCCGTCAGGCCGTTGATCTTGTGGGTCCAGATCTCGACCTTACACTTCCCCCAGGCCAGGTAGAGATCCGGGTGATGTCCCTCCGTCTCAGCGACGGCTCCAACCTTGTTCACAAAATCCAGGGCCTGCGCGAAATCTTTGAACGTGTAGAGCCGTTCTAGGTGCCCGTCCTTGTTCAATTGCCATCCCCGCTCCAGTTGCTTCAGCAGCTCCTGGGCCCGGGATGCCTCCAAGGGCGGCACGCCACCTTTACAGGGCACGCATTTATTATCGGCCAATCCCATGATGTCCCCCCCCTCGCCCCCCGGCAAAGATGAGCTGACAAGCATGAAAGTTGACAGGCTAACAAGTTCTTCTTGTCAGCTTGCTCGCTTGTTACTTGTCAGCACCTAAAGCTGTAGGCCTCTTTCAGCACGTTGTATTATGACCGCTTGATCCGGCACAAAGTCAACGGCTCCGCCAGCCCCCGCAGGGTGGGGGTCCATTCCTCTACGATGGAGGCTTTTTCGCTCTTGAGGACCTCGCGCACCCGTGGGTCCTCGACCGTCTCCTTCGCCAGCACCACGTCGCCCCCCCGGCTTTCCCGCAGAATTCGAGAGGCGATGTTGACGGTCCGGCCGAAGTAGTCCAGCGTGCCGTTGGCGTTGATGGCGATGGCCGGGCCATGGTGAGCGCCCAGCTTGATCGTCAGAGGCGGCTGGCCGGACGAGGCCTGATTGAATGACTCGATATCCCCCTGGATGGCCAGGCAACAGCGCACGGCATCCGCCGGCGAAAAGAACACCGCCATCACGGCATCACCGATGGTCTTGACCACCGCCCCGCGGCAGCGAGCGATCCGCTCCTTGAGAAAATCAAAGTGCCGGCGCACGCGACCGTAGGCCGGCGCGTCCCCGGCCTCTTCATAGAAGCGGGTGGATTCCTTCAGGTCGCTGAAGAGGATCGTCACCGATTCGATCCCGATGTCCTGCCCCGGCGCCAGCACCTCGGAGCCGAACAAGTCTCGAAACTCCTGCAAGGCCGTGACCTCCGCCGCCGTCACCGCCAACTCATCCCACCGGACCCGCTCCAGGACGACCCCGATGGTCTTCGCAGACCGATTGGACCACGTCACCTGAACGGGGCCGGGGCAGAAGCGGGATTCCCCCGTTGCCCACCCCTTGTCTCCATAGGTAAAAGTGAATCGATCGGTGCCTTGATCGCCGGGAGCCGCCGCGCCGGAAACAGGGACCAACAGCGACGTCTGGTTCAGGCGCAGCGTGCGGATGCGATAGGCCTCCTGCCGGAGCGTGGCGGAGAGGTCCAGCGTCTCGCCCGATCGCAGCAGGTGTTGGACCAGGATATGAGGCGCGCTGTAGGGCCCGCCGAAGCAATAGACGTGATCCTGAGCCGCCCTGATGCCCGGATGGACGCGGAAGCGCAGCTCCACGTACCGGTCTAAGTTGGCCTTGTAATCGATCCCGCACGTATCGCAGTGAAACGTCTTGGTCACGAGCGCGAGGTGTTCGGCCTCGCCCTTGGGAACCCGGCAGTTGGGACACATTAAGTCCCAGACCAGATTCAGCAGACCGGCGCGCGTGGCGTACAGAAAGGCGCGCAGCGTCTCGTGGCGATCCGTCCCCCAGCGGAGCGCCAGGGCATAGGGCTGCATCCGGACCACGTCTTCATCGCCGCCGTCCGCAAGGTGCCGGACGAGCCGACCAGCCAGGCCGGAGTCCACGGAGGAGACCTGTTCCAGCCGCGCGGCTCGCTGCGTGAGGAGCGCTCGATCCGTCCGGCTCTTGGAAGGAGCGCGGGAGACAGGGACGGTTGGCGATTGCGGCTGGGCGCCGCGTTGCTCGATGACCTTCCGGCAATAGTCCCAGGTCTTTCGGAGCGTATCCCGGCCGAGGAAGGGAATGGCCAGCGCGCCGAGGAGATTGCGCGGCGTCAATTCCGCGGAGATGCGCACCAGGCTGCCGCTCCCGGACGGCGTCACGTCCACGCCGCCTCGAAACCGGACCAGCGGCCCTTTCGTATAGTCCCGCTGGACGCTGTACTGACGATCTTTGATCCATTCGAACGGATATTCGATCCAGCTCAGCGGCAGGAGCCCGTAGAGCTTCGCCTCCACCGGTCGTCCGATGTCGTCTCCGTCCAACTCGCCCGGCTGAACCGGCGGAAGCCCCACGGCGCGATTGAGCTTGTCCGTGTGGGCCAGCGTGTCCCAGACGAGCGACGCCGGGGCGTCGATCTCCCACTCCTGGCTGATGCGCTGCGGCGAGAAAGGCATAGACAATCTCAATGATGAATGAGGAATGCGAAATGATGAATCGGGAACAGCTCTTTAACCTCTTCCATTCATCACTCAGCATTCATCATTCAGCACTCGAAAAGTCTACCCGCTCTCATCGGGAGCGCCGCCCGACCGAGCCAGATCATCCATCTTCACCTTGTCCGGATTGAACTTGGCGGCAGCCTTTGTCATACGGTCCAGGGCTTCGTCAAACGACAGCGGCTCCGCCTCCTTCGGCCGGAACCGCAGCGGGTTGATGCGCGCCACCACGAAACTTTTCAGATAAGGGCTGGTCAGGCCTTTCGCCTTGAGTGCCTCAACCTGCTTCACCACCAGATCATCCAGGTCCAACACAGCCTTGGCCCGTTGCCGCCGCACAGCCATTGCGGCGGAGAGCGGCTTGTTCACAAACTCTTCGACGCGCTTCAGCACCGGATGGTAGGCCCCGCCGCTGAACCGAGGCCGCTCCTCGTAGCAGAGGCCCAGGGTAATTAGGGCCGGCTCCTCGAATTCCAGCGCGTAAGTTTCTTCCGTAGTCTCATCCAGTCTGGCCAGCTCCTTGTACATGCGGATGACTTCCAGCGACTTTTCCCGGAGGTTGTGCGCCTTCTCCGTGTTCAGCGCCAGGATCTGATAGGCCGCGGCCGCCTCCGGGACCACGATCGCCGTGATGCTCTTGGCGCCTAAGGTCTTCATCGCCGAGAGCCGATGGTGCCCGTTCGGCGTCCAGTACCGGACGTCCCCTTCCGGCTTCTGGGCCCGCACCGCGATGATCGGATCGAGGAAACGGCCCAGCTTCCCGATCACCCCTTCTAACCTACGGACGTGCGCGTCCGACAGATTGCGCTGGTAGGGGGTCGGCTCGACTTTCTCGATGGGTAGCGCCGCCAGGACCAGCCAGCGGCCGCCAAAGGGCTCGCGATAGACAGTCAGGACCTTTCCGCCGTCTTCCTCGACCGCGCGGCGCAACTCCGCCACCTCGCCCGGCGGCGCGGCGGATTGCAGCTCCGTCGCAGCCAGCCCGGTCGAGACCCCAGCCGGCTTTCGCCTGCGCCGCACAGCTCCCGCCGCTTTCTCCTTCGTGGGTTTCTTCTCAGCCACGGTAGATATCGTAAGCAAGGGAACTATAAAAAGAAAGCCTAAACTCTTTACGACGTCTTCACTCGGCAGGAGATCGTTCTCCACTTGCCTTCTGTCGGGAATTCCGGTATTCCACAAGCTGTCATTTGTGGTAAGGCCTCAAGAGGAGATGCCACGAGGTGGCACGTCCGTCGAAGCGCCTGCGAATCTATGCCGATACGTCCGTCTTCGGTGGCTGTTTTGACGAGACATTCTCTGTCGACAGTCGGAAGTTTTTCCAGGAGGTGCGAGACGGCAAGTTTCTGCTTGTGGTTTCCGAGATCACGCTCTTTGAGTTAACGGAAGCTCCTGCAGAAATCCGTGAGATTCTGACTTGCCTTGATCCGGAGTCGGTGGAAATTGTCGAGGCAGCTGAAGAGATCGCGGCCTTGCGTGACGCCTACATCGAAGCAAAGGTCCTCG
>Ga0194120_10001464_pt1 | contig 42943 bp, 36 predicted proteins | sample TA2MahCa65mmetaG_FD_148642 | JGI IMG/M metagenome (GOLD analysis project Ga0194120, IMG submission 148642) | Freshwater microbial communities from Lake Tanganyika, Tanzania - TA2015019 Mahale Deep Cast 65m | ecosystem: Environmental > Aquatic > Freshwater > Lake | place: Tanzania: Lake...
CATCCCGCCGCCAGGTGCCTCGCGCCTCGCACGTCAGGCAACGACCCTCAACTGGGGTTTAGTCTCGTGGCTTCTTATGATGCTTTCAACGAGCTTCGATAGCTTTCTCAGGGCCTCCGCCTTTTCATGGCCATAGTCATGGCGGTCATAGACGCCAGCAACACCGTTGATTGCGTGACCCAGAACCCGTTCAGCCACGTCGGAACGCACCCCGGCGCGGGACATCAAGCTTCTCGCCGTCCGGCGCAGGTCATGCAGGACCCAAGGCTCCAATTTGACGTCGTCCGGACTGACGCCTCGGCCTGTCGCCGTTTCTCTCATAATAAGAATCATATTCCGGTCGAGATCGGCTTTGGCCTTGGAGAACCCGGAAAACGGGCTCTTTCCGTCGGTCGTGAAGCAGTAAGAACCGTCCTTGGGAAGGGTTTTCAGGATTGTTTCCGCGGCCGGGGAGAGTGGCACGGTGTTCGCCCGCTTGGACTTGTAACGTTCAGCGGGGATCGTCCATTTCGTCCCCTCGATTTCCGACCAGCTGGCATTGGCGACTTCGTCCCGGCGCTGGGCGGTAAGGAGAAGAAGCCGCACAAGAGGGCCAAACAGCATCGGCTGGGAGTCCTCCGTTGCCGTCCACAACGCCCGTAACTCATCATCCGTCAGGATACGTGTCCGCGCCCTCTCCCGCGGGCGGACCCGTGCCATGCCGCGGACAATGGGTGATATGAACTTGTCGTCACGGGTGGCATGCCAGTTGAAGAGTCGCCGGATCTGGGCAAGAACCCGGTCGGCCATTACCGGGCCATTCTTGTCCTCGATGCCGTCGAGCAGACGGGCGATATCGGCACGGGAGATATCCCCGACGGGGCGGCTCTTCCAGGCCGGGATGACGTAGCGGTTGAAGATGCGTTCCGTTTCCTTCCAGGAACGGTTCTGCTTCATCGCGACCCGCCTGACGTAGTCGGCGGCCAACCGGTCGAAGGAAGTGAGTTTTTCATTCTGTTTCTTCTTCGTTGCTGCCAGCGGGTCATTGCCGGCGGCAATTTCGCCAAGAATGCGGAAGGCCTCCCGGCGCGCGATTTCCGGCGTCAGGGGGCCGTGCTTGCCGATGGTGATCCACTTCTGGCGATCGCCAACTCGGCTTTTGACGAAATAAGTTTTGGCTCCAGCTCGGGCACGCACCCCAAAGCCCGGTAGAGTGGCGTCCCAGAGGGTTGATCCGGGCTGCAGCTGATCGACGCGCGTCTTGGTGATTGTCGTACGGTTGTGCATGTGTGCTCTCCTAGACCTTCTGATGCTTCCATCGGGCTACCACCGGGCTACCACCAGAGAGAAAAACGTGGCGTAGGCTGGCGAAAGGAGATGTAAGCAATCTGTTGAAATGCGCTACTGAAATCAGTAGGTTGTCGCGCGCCAGCGAAAGACATCGAAAGCAAGCGAAAACCGTCCGACTTAACTTTTAATCAGAGGGTCGCTGGTTCGATCCCAGCCGGGCTCACCAAATAAATAAATGAGTTAGGCCGTTTCACCAAAACACCCCCCAAGCTTTTGGTAACGGTATTGGTAACAAAATACAGGTTAGCGCAAAGAAAAGCCCCACCAAACGGGGCGGGGCTGTGCCCGCGTTTGTCGAGAATCTCCCCCCCCCTGGTTTCGGGCCACCTGAAGGCGGTAACGCCTGCCGACGAGTGACTGAAACCCCAGCAACACCGCCACGCTTCACCCGTAGGGCGTGCCAATCTCGACGTTAAGTTTTTTACGGGGGTAAATTTGCGTTCATAGGAGAACACCATGAACACACAAGTTTACAGCCTGATATTGCCAGAGCGGATTCCGCTGCTTCGGGTTTCCGTGATCGTCCTTAGTGTCATCGGCTTTATCGTTTTCGGTCACTACATGGCCGACTGGTCTAAGCATAAGGGCGATGGCCCCCAGTGCCTCAGGGCTGGCAGTACGCAATTCGTGGTAACGCCCGTTACTCCAGCGGTAATGACGCTTTGCAGGGGCGACGAAAACAGGGCTGGGGAATACCGGTTTCGATCATGAAAGAAAAAACCCGCTGATAGGGCGTGACCCGCGCACCGACTTGTCCTCGTTCATAGGCAGAATCCGTTCTGGTTACGGCTTTCTTTGGGAGCTTAGTAACGAAACTTACCCGAGATGCCTGGTTGGTAAAGGATATGCCGGAATCCTTTACTAACGAAAAATGTTGGTAATCGGTGTCTCGCCGCCGCCGACGGAACGGGGCGTCAAGGTGCGGGTGCGACCATTTCCAAACCGACCCTGAGCGCCTTGGCCAAGGCGCGGAGCGTTTCGAGCGATCCGACGCGCCGGCCGGTTTCGATTTGCGAAAGATAGACCGTGCCGATCCCGGCGGCCTTCGCCAGCGTCGCCTGGGTCATGCCGCGATGTTCGCGGAACGCCTTGATCGGGTTGGCGCCGTCGAGAATGGCGTTGACCACTTCGGCCGGGAAAGCCTCGGCCTTGCGCGCCATGGCGGCGTCGTACAAGGCCTCGTCGGATACGCCCTCGGCGAACGGGCGCACGCGCTCCCACACGCTCCAGGGAATCACCGCGTAGGCGGGCTTGCCGTTGTCGCCGGTGATGATCTGCGGTTTGACCATGACGTTCTCCTAATCGTAGGCCCCGCTAATCGTAGGCCCGCTAATCATAGGCTTTGCCGCGCGGGGCTATGGCCAACACGTGAACGACCAGCACGTCGCGGCGCAGACCGTAGATCACGCGCCAATCCCCGACGCGAAGCCTGTAGCCGGGGCGTCCCTTGAGCGCCTTGACGTTGTTGTTCGGCGCGAAGGGGTCGATGGCCAGGCGCTCGATCTTGGTCCGGATGGTTCGGGCCGGTCAAGAAACGCCGCCGTTCCCGTGCCCGCCGGGCGGATTTGCAAATCCGCCCCTCGCCGGCGCGATCCCGGCCGGGCGCGCCAATGTTTACATCCCCCGTGGATTGTGGATATAAGGCCGGGTCGTTTCGGCCCGATCGCGCCACTCCATCCGACGGCCATCCACAAACGCTTAAGGATCACCGATGAGCGTCGACAGCAAGCTCGCCGAAGTCCGCGCCGAGATCGAATCGCTCCAGGGCGAGATCGAGAAAGTCGGCCGGGTGGCGCAGGAAATCGACGCCATCGCCAAGCAGACCAATCTTCTGGCCCTGAATGCCACCATCGAGGCGGCCCGCGCCGGTTCGGCCGGCAAGGGCTTCGCCGTGGTCGCGGGCGAGGTCAAGAACCTCTCCGCCCAGACCGCGCGCGCGACCAAGGAAGTGTCCGAGGTCGTCAGCACCCTGATGAACCGGGTCGACAGGCTGGCGATGCTCATCGACTGACGGCGCGACGGGCGCCGAATCGGCCGTACGGTTTTTCTTCGAACTTTTTTCCGAATGCGCGCGTCGATTTTCGCCGCGATTTGTGATGGCCGTCACTGAGCGGGCGGGCCCCTCGTGCCATGCTGGGCACGCTCGTCAAATACCCGTTGCTGATAGGGATATGTGAGATGCCCACATTCGAAGTCGCCGTTTACAACCAAGCCGTCCGCGACAAGGTCAAGGCGGGCGAACGCCACCGCGAGCTCAACGACGATTGGGCCGACATCCATTATGTCGAGATCGAAGCCGATAACGTCTCCGCCGCCCGGCGCAAGGCGGAGGGAAAATATCCCCGCAGCCGCGGCTTCGTGATCGAGGACGTCTCCGCCCATCGGTTCTAAGGTTCGCGCGACGCGCGTCACCCTTTTTCCGCCTCGCGCAATTCCTTGCGCTTGATCTTGCCGGTCGCGGTCAGCGGCAGCGATTGGCGAAACTCGATCAGGCGCGGGTATTCGTGCGGGGAGAGGCGCGTTTTGACGAACGCGCGAATGTCCTCTTCCAGCGCCGGGCCGGGGGCGTGGCCGGGCTTCAGCACGATGAAGGCCTTGACCGCCTCGGTGCGGACCGGGTCGGGCACGCCGACGGCGGCGGCCAGCGCCACCGCCGGATGGCGGATCAGGCAGTCCTCGATCTCGCCCGGGCCGATGCGGTAGCCGGCCGAGGTGATGACGTCGTCGTCGCGCCCGAGGAACCAGAGATAGCCGTCGTCGTCGCGGTGGCCTTCGTCGCCGGTCAGCAGCCAGTCGCCGACGAATTTATTTGCCGTGGCCTCGGGATTTTTCCAATAGCCGAGGAACATGACCGGGTCCGGCCGTCGCACGGCGATCTTGCCGACCGTGCCCGGCGCGACCTCGCGCCCCCGGGCGTCGACCACCGCGACCTCGTGCCCGGGCACGGCGACGCCCATGGAGCCCGGCTTGACCGGCATCAGCGCCGCGCAGTTGGCGACCACCAGATTGCATTCGGTCTGGCCGTAGAACTCGTTGATGGTGACGCCGAACGCCGCGCGCCCCCAGTCGAGCAGCTCGGCGCCCATCGGCTCGCCGGCGCAGGCGAGGGTCCTGAGGCCCGGGCGGAAACGCTCGCGGATGTTCGCGACCTGGCGCATCAGGCGGAGCGCCGTCGGCGGCATGAAGGTGTTGCGCACGCCGTGGCGGGCCATCAGATCGACCGCCCGATCCGGGTCGTACTTGCGCGCGCGCGAGGCGAGCACCGGCACGCCGTGATGCCACGATCCCATCAGCACGTTCATCAGCCCGCCGATCCAGGCCCAATCGGCCGGCGTCCACATCAGGTCGTTCGCCTGCGGGAAAAATTCGTGCGGAAATTCGATCCCGGGCAGGTGGCCGAGCAGCGTGCGGTGCGCGTGCAGCGCGCCCTTCGGGTTGCCGGTGGTGCCCGAGGTGTAGACGATGAGCGCCGGGTCTTCGGCGGCGGTCTTGAGCGGCGCGAAATCGGGCGACGCCTTGGCCAGTTCCGCGTGCAGGTCGCGCTGGCCGGGGGTCGCGCCATCGGCGCCCGCGCCGACGGTCAATATGGCCTGCAACTCGGGCAGGCGGTCGCGGATGGCGGCGATCTTGGCGAGCCCGGCGGCGTCAGTCACCACCGCGCGCGCGCCGCTGTCCTTGAGGCGGTATTCGAGCGCGTCCTCGCCGAACAGCACGAACATGGGGATCGAGATCAATCCCGCCTTCCACGCGCCGACGTGGGCGACCGGCGTTTCCAGGGATTGGGAGAGCAGGATGCCGACCCGGTCGCCGCGCCCGAGGCCGAGGGCGAGGTAGAGATTGGCCATCCGGTTGGACAATGCGCGCACCTCGCCGAAGGTGTGGCGGGCGACGCGGCCGCTTTCGTCCTCGACGATCAGGGCGAGGCGATCGGGGTCGGCGTCCGCCCATTTATCGCAGACGTCGACGCCCATGTTGAAGCGCTCGGGGATGTCCCAGCGCAACGCCCGGCGCACGTCGGCGTAGGTGGCGGCCTTGGTCAGCATGGCGTCTCCCTGTGGCCCGGGTGCGCGTTCGTGTATGCTGAGGCGATTTTTCCGGACGGAATTTCCCGAATGTTTCTCCCGGACCTCCTCCAAGGCAAGCGCATTCTGATCACCGGCGGCGGCACCGGCCTCGGCAAGAGCATGGCCGCCCGCTTCCTGGGGCTCGGCGCCGACGTGGCGATCTGCGGGCGGCGCGCGGACGTGCTCGAGGCCGCCGCCGCCGAACTGAATGCTCCGGGACGGATTGCGTGGCGGGCGCTCGACATCCGCGACGCGGACGCCGTCGAAGGCGCGATCGCGGCGTTGTGGGAGGAAAAGCCGCTCGATGCCCTGGTCAACAACGCCGCCGGCAACATTCTCGCGCGAACCGAAACCTTGTCGCACCGGGCGGTGGACGCGGTGGTCGGCACGGTGCTGCACGGGGCGGCCTACCTGACGCTCGCCTGCGGGCGGCGCTGGATCGATGCGGGACGCGCCGGCAACGTTCTCTCCATCGTCACCACCTACGCCTGGACCGGATCGGGCTACGTGGTGCCGTCGGCCATGGCCAAGGCGGGCGTGCTGGCCATGACCCGGAGCCTCGCGGTCGAATGGGGGCCGAAGAACGTCCGCCTCAACGCCATCGCGCCGGGGCCGTTCCCGACCGAAGGCGCGTGGGAACGGCTGGTGCCGACCAAGCAACTGGAGCAAGCCTGGCGCGACCGGATTCCGCTCGGCCGTTTCGGCCGCCACGAGGAACTGACCGATCTCGCCGCCTACCTGCTCAGCGACCGTTCCGGCTACGTCACCGGCGAGGTGGTGACCATCGACGGCGGCGAGTGGCTGAAGGGCGCGGGCCAGTTCAACTTCGCGGAAACGCTGACCGACGACGACTGGGACGCGATGAAACCGAAGGGGAGGAAATAACAGCGCGCTCGAGATTCCACGCCGCGCCGTAGCGCGCTATTCTCCCTTGATGATCGCCTCGGCGATCGCCTGGACGCTCAGCAGCGCCTCGGGCGGGCAGTCGTCGAACTTTCGGACGTTGCGGGCTTGGTAGTCGATGGTGCGCAATTCGTTGGCGAGGATGACGCCCTTGGCTTTTCGCGCGCCGCGCACGGCGATCTCGAACGTTCCGCCCTTCGCCTTGGTGGTAAGGGGAACCACCAGCGCCAGGCCGGTGGCGACGCTGTAGGCCGCCGGAGTCAGGACAAGGGCGGCGTGGCGATCCTTCGTTTCCCGTCCGGCCTGGGGACTGAATTCGACCCAGACGATATCGCCTTTGGCGGGCGTGTACCCCATCAAAGCTTTTCGCGGCCCACGGGCGCATCGTCCCACCCGCGTTCCTCGGGGGCGTGGCGATGGCGCGCCGGATCGAACCCAGCCAGAAGTTCGGTGAGCGTCGGCTTCTTGGCCGATACCAGGGTGACGGTTTCGCCCTCGGTGTGGAAGACGACGGGCCCCCCATCCTTGACGCCGAGCAGTTCCCGGACCTTCACCGGAATCGTCACTTGTCCCTTGACCGTCACTTTCGCCTGAACATTCACGCCCTATCTCCTTACCTAATGCTTAAGTAAAGTAATGGATCATTACTTCATTCGCAAGCCCCCCTAGGGTCGCGTTTCTTCGTCCTTGATGCCGGGGTCGAACTGGTACCAGGCGTCGAGCCCGGCCAGCACCACGCCGTCGAATCCTTGCGCGACCACGCCGTAAAGATACGAGTCGTTGCCGCCGTTGACGATCCGCTGCCAGGCGGGACGCCAATACTGCACCCAATGGCGATCGGGATCGCCGGACATGGGCGAGCCGATGAAGCCGGGGTTGCCTTCGCGCCAGCCCGGCTTCCAGAAAAAGCTGCCGGCGGAAATGGTGGCGATATCGACCCGCGCCAGCACCAGGCGCCGGGAGCCGAGCTTCTTGTACTTCAGCGTCTCGACCGCCTGTCGCGACAACGGCTGGCGGCCGTGGAACACGTCGACGATCACGGCGTCGAAATTGGTGTCGTGCATTTTGAGGGCGAATTCGTCCTCGCGGCCGAACGGGCGCGAGTCGGAGAGGATCATGAAATTGCGCACGGCGGGAAACGAAACGATCGATTCGCCGTTCTCGCGGTACGGCCGCTCGGGGAAGCGCGGCAGCGCGTTGATGAGATCGATGGCGCGCGGGGCGGGAAAGGGGATCGCGCCGATTTCCGCCGCGCGCCGGATCGCTTCGCCGGCCTCGTCGGCGTTCCGCACGAAATCGACGACCATCAGCTTGATCCGCTCCGCGCGCGCGGTTTCGAGCAGCGCCAGGCGCCGTTTCAGGCGTTCCGGGCTCGGCTCGACCCCCGGCTTGGCCGGGTCGTCGAAAAAGAGGCCGGGAACCAGGATGCCGTCGAGCGTCTGCATGTAGGCGCGCGCCGGCGCGGTCTTCAGCCGGTCGGCTTCGTCCTGCTTGACCAGCAGATCGAGGCCGCCCTCGGCGATCACCGCGAAATCGGCGCGCTGGCCGCGCACGAACGCGGCGGACGCCTGGACGAAGCGGCGCATTTCCTCGCGCATGTCGAGCAGCGGCGCGGTCGGCGAGCGGACAGCGGGTTCGGCCGGGCCATTGAGCCTTTCGCCCTGGACGCGGATTTCGCCTTTTTTCGTATCTTTCTTGGTCGCGCCTTTTTGCGCGGGCGCGGCCGGAGCCTGGGCGTCGGCGGGAGAAATCCCGGCGAGAACCAACAGGGCGGCGAGAGCGAGAACGATGAAACGGCGCATGAGGGCCAATCGCGGGTGATATCGCGGCGAAAGTGGGGTCATTCCACCCTTTGCCTCGCTGGCTGGCAAGGGTTAAGAAAACGGGCATGACCTTTGTGCGATTCGTTTGCCCGCACGATTGCCCCTCGACTTGCGCGCTGGAAGTCGAGCGAATCGATTCGCGCACCATCGGCCGGGTGCGAGGGTCGGAAGCCAATCCCTACACCGACGGCGTCATCTGCGCCAAGGTCGCCCGCTACGCCGAACGGGTGCATCATCCCGACCGCCTGAAAACGCCGCTGCGCCGCGTCGGGCCGAAGGCGGAGCCGGGCGGACGCAACCGGTTCGAGCCGTGCTCGTGGGACGAGGCGCTGGACATGACCGCGGCGGCGCTTGGCGAAGCGGCGGCGACGCACGGCGCGACCTCGGTCTGGCCTTATTTCTACGCCGGCACCATGGGCCTCGTGCAGCGCGACGGGATCGATCGGCTGCGCCACGTCATGGGCTATTCGCGCGAAGACGACACCATCTGCATCCGGCTTAGCGATTCGGGCTGGAAGGCGGGCGCGGGCGCCAAACGCGGAACCGATTCGCGCGAGATGGCGGAATCCGACCTGATCGTGTTCTGGGGGACCAACGCGGTTTCGACCCAGGTCAACGCCATGCACCACGCCGCGCTGGCGCGCAAGAACCGCGGCGCCAAGATCGCCTGCGTCGACGTCTACCGCAACCCGACCATGGAAGCGGCGGACATCCCGTTGCTGCTGCGTCCCGGCACCGACGGCGCGCTCGCGTGCGCGATCATGCACGTGCTGTTCAAGGAGAATTACGCCGACCGCGACTACCTCGCGCGCTACACCGACGCCGACTCGCGCCTGGAGCGCCACCTCGAGGCGCGCACGCCGGCCTGGGCCGCCGCCGTCACCGGCCTGCCGGAGGAGGGAATCGTCGCCTTCGCCCGCCTGTACGGCCGGACCAAGCGCAGCTTCATCCGGCTCGGCTACGGGTTCACGCGCCAGCGCAACGGCGCGGCCGCCATGCACGCGGCGAGCTGCCTGCCGGCGGTGACCGGCGCTTGGCGGCACAAGGGCGGCGGCGCGCTCTATTCCCAGAGCGGGATATACAAGAATTTGGACCAAAGCGTGATCATGGGCCTCGACCGGCTCGACCGCCGGGTGCGCGCGCTCGACCAGTCGCGGATCGGCGCGGTGCTGCTCGGCGAGCCGGAGGCGCTGCTCGGCGGTCCGCCGGTCAAGGCGCTGTTCATCCAGAACACCAACCCGATGGTGGTCGCGCCCGATCTCGCCAAGGTCCGCGCCGGTTTCGCGCGCGCGGATTTGTTCGTGTGCGTCCACGAGCAGTTCATGACCGAAACCGCGGCCGCCGCCGACGTGGTGCTGCCGGCGACGACGTTCCTGGAACACGACGACATCTATCGCGCCGGCGCGCATACCTGGCTCCAGATCGGGCGCAAGGCGATCGAGCCCTACGCCGAGGCGCGCTCGAACCACGAAGTGCTTCAGGGCCTGGCGCGCAGGCTCGGCGCCAAACACCCGGGCTTCGACATGACCGCATGGGAGTTGATTGACGACATGCTGCGCCGCTCGGGCCTGCCGCCCGCCGAGCAGGTCTGGGCCGACGGCGGCGTGGATTTTTCGAAGGGCTTCGAGGACATGCATTTCCTGAACGGGTTCGCCCATCCCGACAAAAAGTTCCATTTCGCTCCCGACTGGAAGGCGGTCGGCGCCGATCACATCGCCATGCCGGCGTTGCCCGATCATGTCGAGATCATCGAAAAGGCCGACGCCGGGCATCCGTTCAAGATGGTGGTCGCGCCCGCGCGCCAGTTCCTCAACTCCACCTTCACCGAAACGCCGGGTTCGCAGAAGCGCGAAGTGCGGCCGACCGCGCTGATCCACCCCGCCGACATGGCCCGCCTGAACATCGCCGAGGGCGACCGCGTGCGCCTCGGCAACCGGCGCGCGAGCGTCGTGGTCCACGCGCGTTCGTTCGACGGCGTGCGCGAAGGGGTGACGGTGGTCGAGGGAATCTGGCCCAACAAGTCCTTCGCCGAAGGGCTCGCCGTTAACGCCCTGATCGGCGACGACCGCGCGCCGCCGGCGGGCGGGGCCGCCTTCCACGACACCGCCGTGTGGATCAAAAAGGCGTGAGGATCGGGTTTCCGGCGGTTTCGTTCAACCGCATGTGATCGCGGATTTCCGTCGGGCGATCATAATGCCGGAATGGAACTTGACTCCCGTTTTGCCAATGTCGCCCGCGCGGCGTGCGCCGCCGCCCTGGCTCTCGTATTCGCGCATTCGGGGTCGGTGTGGGCGGGCGCGGCGCCCGACGAGTGGCGAGTCGAATGGCCGCGCACCGATTTCACCCGTGCCGGCGTGCCGTTCGACGAAATCATGTCGGGCGGCCCGCCCAAGGACGGCATCCCTTCCATCGACCGGCCGAAATTCGTTCCGCTCGCCGAAGCGCGGGGTGTGCGCGACACCGAGCCGGTGATCGGCCTCGTCCTCAAGGGCGAGGCGCGGGCTTATCCGATCTCGATCCTGATCTGGCACGAGATCGTCAACGACACGGTCGGCGGCGTTCCGGTCGCGATCACCTATTGCCCGCTCTGCAATTCGGCGGTGGTGTTCGATCGGCGGTTGGGCGGGCGAACGCTGGAATTCGGCACCACCGGCAAGCTCCGCCACTCGGACCTGGTGATGTACGACCGCCAGACGGAAAGCTGGTGGCAGCAGTTCCTGGGCGAAGCCATCGTCGGCGCGTTGACGGGGGAGACACTGCGGATGGTGCCGAGCCGGCTGGAATCCTTCGCCGAATTCCGCCAACGCGCGCCGGCGGGGCGCGTGCTGGTGCCGAATAATCCCGGCATGCGGCGTTACGGTATGAATCCGTATGCCGGCTACGACTCCTCGGACACGCCGTTTCTGTATCGCGGGCCGCTGCCCGAAGGGATCGGCGCGCTCGAGCGGGTGGTCGTGGTCGGACGCGAGGCTTGGCCGCTGACGCGGGTGCGGGCGAAGGGAGTCATCGCGCGTGACGATCTCCGCCTGACGTGGCGACCGGGCCAAGTGTCCGCGCTCGATGCGCGCCGCGTGGCCGAGGGCCGGGACGTGGGCGGGGTCGTGGTCGAACGCCGCCGCGCCGACGGCCAATGGGAAGACGCCGTTCACGACGTGGCGTTCGCGTTCGCGTTTCGCGCCTTCCACCCCGCGGGCACGCTTCATCTCGATTAAGCGGCCTAATGACTTGTTAACCGCGCCGGGCTAGGTTATCCCGAAATTATCGGACGAATCGGAAAGTCCCGCGAGGGGAATCGCGCCATGTCGGCGAAGCGCGCGCACGTGATCGTGCTCGGCAACGAGAAGGGCGGGTCGGGCAAGTCGACCACCGCCATGCACGTCATCGTCGCCGCGCTCCGCGAAGGGCGCAAGGTCGCCAGCATCGACCTCGACGCCCGCCAGGGCACGCTGACCCGCTATCTCGCCAACCGGCGCAATTACGCCCGCGCCGAGGGATTCGATCTGCCGATGCCGGCGCATTACGCGGTCGACCGGCGCAACAACCTGCCGTTCGGCGCGCCGTTGCTGGCGGAGGAACGCGACCGGCTCCGGCTGCTGCTCGACGGCGCCATGTTCGCCCACGACCTGCTGGTCATCGACACGCCGGGCAGCGACAGCGAATTGTCGCGCTACGGCCACGCCTACGCCGACACGCTGGTCACGCCGATCAACGACAGCCTGGTCGATTTCGACGTGCTCGCCCACGTCGATCCGCGCACGCTCACGGTCAAGGCGCCGAGCCATTACGCCGAGATGGTCTGGCAGGCGAAGAAGGAACGCGCCGAGCGCAACCTGGGTTCGATCGATTGGGTCGTCATGCGCAACCGGCTCTCGCACCTGGATGCGCGCAACAAGCGCGAAATCGAGCGCCTGATGCGCGACTTCGCGACTCGCCTCGGCTGCCGCGTCGCGCAGGGCTTCGCCGAGCGGGTGATCTACCGCGAATTGTTCCTGCAGGGCCTGACCATGATGGACTTGGAAGACGTCAAGCCCGGCGCCATGTCCATGAGCCACGTCGCCGCGCGCCAGGAAGTCCGCTCCCTGCTCGACGCGCTCCGCCTGCCGCCGCGCCGGGCGGCGGCGTAGAAATCGGAGGCTGTGGCGTGCCCTGTCGGTGAAGGTTATCTTTGCCGGCGGGTGAAAGCATGGCCGGTAAAGATCGCCTTCCCGACGCGGGCGCCGATAAAACCGAAGCCGCGAAAGCCGTGTCCGAATTTCTGGCGCGGGCCAAAACCGTGCCCGCGCCGCGCGTTCGGGGCGCGGGCCGGGGCCGCTTGCTGTTCGTCATGGACGCGACCGCCAGCCGCGAGCCGACCTGGGACAAGGCCGCCCGCATCCAGGGCGAAATGTTCCGCGCGGCGGAGGCCGTGGGCGGGCTCGACGTGCAGTTGGCGTTCTATCGCGGTTTCGACGAATTCAAGGTCAGCCGGTGGGTTCGGGACGCGGATGAAATGACGCGCCTGATGGAATCCGTTTTCTGCCTCGCCGGCGAGACCCAAATCCGCAAGGCTCTTGGTCACGCCGCCGGCGAAACACGGGCGGCGCGCGTCAACGCGATGGTTCTCGTCGGCGACGCCTTCGAGGAGGACATCGATCGCGTCGTGGCGGCGGCGGGCGAGCTCGCCTTGCTCGGCGTCCCGGCGTTCATGTTCCATGAGGGCGACGATCCGGCCGCCGAATTCGCGTTCCGCCGGATCGCCGAACTGACCCGCGGGGCCTATGTCCGTTTCGATGCCGCCAGCGCCGACGCGCTTCGCGATCTCCTGACCGCGGTCGCCGTGTACGCCGCCGCCGGCGCGGACGCCTTGAACAAAATCGCCCGCGCCAAGGGCGGGACGATTTTGGCCGTAGCCCGCCAGGTGTCGGGCCCCAAGGGTTGAGCGGGAATGCTGACCTGGTTCCTGATCGGGCTTTTGCTGCTGGCGGCGACGGTCCTGGTATTGAGGCTCTTCGTCGCCGCCGATCCCAAGAAACTCGCCCGCGCCATCGTCTGGACCGCGAGCGGCGTTCTCGGCGCGCTCTTTCTCTATCTCGCCGTCACCGGTCGGCTGTCGTGGCTGTTCGTCGCGATCCCGGCGATCATGCCCTGGATTTTCCGGGCGCGGGCTCTGGCGCGCATGTTCAAGACCTTTTCCCGAATGCGCGGCGCGCCGACCGGCGCGGCGAGCGGACAAACTTCGCGGGTCGAAACCCGGCACTTGCGCATGACGCTGGACCACGACAGCGGCCGCATGGATGGCGAAGTGATCGAAGGAAACTGGGCCGGCCGAAAACTCTCGGACATGGATCGGATCGCGTTGATCGCGCTTTTGGCGTACCTGAACGAGGTCGATACGCAGTCCGCTTCGTTATTGGTTGCCTATCTCGATCGGGAACGGCCGGGATGGAAGGAGGGGGCGGAAGCCCGAGCAGCCGGCGCGAACGCAACCGACGGAGCCGAATCGGAGGGTTTCGCTTCCGGCCCCATGACCCGGGAAGAGGCGCTGCGCATCCTGGGACTGGAGGAGAGCGCGGACGAAGCCGCGATCAAGGCCGCGCATCGGCGCCTGATGGCGCAATTGCACCCCGACCGGGGCGGTTCCTCCTACCTCGCCGCCAAGATCAACCAAGCCCGCGACACGCTGCTGTAACCCGCGGTTTCGCCGCCGTGGCGCGCCTTGCGCCCCTCCCTCCCGTGTGGCAATAAAACCGCCTTCCGAGCCCAAGCCACCTGCCAGGGACCCCCGATGGTCAAGCCCGTCAAGAAGGCCGTTTTTCCCGTCGCCGGCCTCGGCACGCGCTTTCTGCCCGCGACCAAGGCGCTGCCCAAGGAAATGCTGCCGATCGTCGACAAGCCGCTGATCCAATACGCGGTCGAGGAAGCGCGCGACGCCGGCATCGAAGAATTCATCCTGGTCACCGGGCGCGGCAAGACGGCGATGGAGGATCATTTCGACCACGCCGTCGAACTCGAGCAGACCTTGAAGGAACGCGGCAAGATGGAGGCGCTCAAGGAAGTGCTCGACTGCCTGCCGGAATCGGGACGGGTCTATTACACCCGCCAGCAGAAACCGCTCGGCCTCGGCCACGCGGTCTGGTGCGCGCGCAGTTTCATCCACGACGAGCCGTTCGCCGTGCTGCTCGCCGACGACCTGATCATGGCCGAGCCCGGCTGCCTGAAACAGATGGTCGATATCTATGCCCAGGTCGGCGGCAACATGGTGGCGGTCGAAAACGTGCCGCGCGAGAAGACCAACCAGTACGGCATTCTCGACGTGGCCCAGGAGCAGGGCGGGCTCGCGCGCGCCAAGGGGCTGGTCGAAAAGCCGGCGCCCGAGGTCGCGCCGTCGACGCTCTCGATCATCGGGCGCTACATCCTCCAGCCCGAGGTGTTTCACCACCTCGACCGCCAGGACCGGGGCGCGGGCGGGGAGATCCAGCTCACCGACGCCATGGCCAAGACCATCGGCCAGGTGCCGTTCCACGGGCTCCGCTTCAAGGGCAAGCGCTTCGATTGCGGCAGCAAGCAGGGCTTTCTCGAGGCCAACCTCGCCTTCGCGCTCCGCCGCCCGGACCTCGCCGAAGGGGTCAGGGCCATGCTCAAGCAGTACGTGTGAGCGATCGCTCACGCCATTGACGGGAAACGGATCGCACCATGCGCGTCGCCATGATCGGCACCGGCTACGTCGGACTCGTCTCCGGCGCGTGTTTCTCCGAATTCGGGGTCGAGGTCGCTTGCGTCGACAAGAACGGCGGCAAGATCGCCGATTTGCGCCAAGGCAAGATGCCGATCTACGAGCCGGGACTCGACGAACTGGTCGCGCGCAACGTCCAGGCCGGGCGGCTGTCGTTCTCGACCGATCTCGCCGCCGCGGTCAAGGGCGCGGACGCGGTGTTCATCGCGGTCGGCACGCCCAGCCGGCGCGGCGACGGCCACGCGGATTTGAGCTACGTTTATGCCGCCGCGCGCGAGGTGGCGGCGGCGTTGACCGGCTATGCCGTCATCGTCACCAAGTCGACGGTGCCGGTCGGCACCGGCCGCGAGGTCGAGCGCATCGTGCGCGAAACCCGGCCCGACGCCGACTTCGACGTCGTCTCCAACCCCGAATTCCTGCGCGAGGGCTCGGCCATCGGCGACTTCATGCGCCCCGACCGGGTGGTCATCGGCGCGGAGACCGAGCGCGCGCGCGAACTGATGCGTCGGCTCTATCGGCCGCTCTACCTGATCGAAACCCCGATCATCTTCACCGCGCTGGAGACCGCCGAACTGATCAAGTACGCCGCCAACACCTTCCTCGCCACCAAGATCACCTTCATCAACGAGATCGCGGACTTGTGCGAAAAAGTCGGCGCCGACGTGCAGGACGTCGCCAAGGGCATCGGCCTCGACGGCCGCATCGGGCGCAAATTCCTGCACGCGGGACCCGGCTACGGCGGTTCGTGTTTTCCCAAGGACACGCTCGCCCTGGTGCGCACCGCCGAAGCCGTCGGCAGCCCGATCCGCATTGTCGAGACGGTGGTGGCGGTCAACGAGCGGCGCAAGAAGGCGATGGCGGCGCGCGTCGTCGCGGCGTGCGGCGGCTCGGTCAAGGGCGCGACCATCGCGGTCCTCGGCCTCACCTTCAAGCCCAACACCGACGACATGCGCGATTCGCCGAGCCTGGAGATCGTGCCCGCGCTGCAAAAAGCGGGCGCCCGGGTGCGCGCCTACGACCCCGAAGGCATGAAGGAAGCCAAGGCGCTGCTGCCCGGCGTCGACTGGTGCCGGGACGCCTACGACGCGCTTCAAAACGCCGACGCGGGCGTGATCGTGACCGAGTGGAACCAGTTCCGCGCGCTCGATATGGCGCGGCTGCGCCAGATCATGAAACGCCCGGTGCTGGTCGATTTGCGCAACATCTACCGCCCCGACGAAATAGCCGCCGCCGGCATCGCCTACCATTCCATCGGCCGGCCGCCGGCGGACGCGAAATAGCCCGATGGCCAAGGCCGGCGCTCGCGCCCTGCACCCGACGCTGCTGCGCGAATACGACATTCGCGGCATCGTCGGCAAAACCCTGACGGCGGAAGACGCGCGCGCCATCGGTCTGGCGTTCGGCTCGATCCTCGCCCGGGACGGCGGGCGCACGGTCGTGGTCGGCTACGACGGCCGCATCGAATCACCGGATTTGGAGCGGGCGCTGGTCCAAGGCCTGACGGCGACCGGCATGTCCGTCACCCGGATCGGCCTCGGGCCGACGCCGATGATCTATTTCGCCGCCCACGACATGGCGAGCGACGGTTCGGTGATGGTGACCGGCTCGCACAATCCCCCCGAATACAACGGCTTCAAGTTTTCGCACCGGGGAAAACCCTTTTACGGCGCGGACATCCAGAATCTGGGGCGGGTCGCGGCCGAGGGCGCCTTTGCTTCCGGGCGCGGCGAAACCCGCGACCGCAACGTGCTGGATGCGTACGTCGCCCGCTTGGCCCGGGATCACCGGGGAACGCGCGAACTCGCGGTCGCCTGGGATCCCGGCAACGGCGCCGCCGGCGACGCGCTCGCGCGGCTGGTGCGGAAGCTGCCCGGACGCCACACGGTGATCAACGGCGCCATCGACGGGCGCTTTCCCGCCCATCACCCGGACCCCACGGTCGAAAAGAACCTCGCCCAACTCAAGGCCGCCGTGACCGGGGGCGGGTGCGACCTCGGCTTCGCCTTCGACGGCGACGCCGACCGTATCGGCATGGTCGACGGCCGGGGCCGCGTGCTGTGGGGCGACCAGATTTTGGTTCTGCTCGCGGGCGAAGTGCTCAAGGACGAGCCCGGCGCGACCATCATCGCCGACGTCAAGGCGAGCCAGGTGTTCTTCGACGAGATCGCCCGCCTCGGCGGCAGGCCGCTGATGTGGAAGACCGGCCATTCGCTGATCAAGGCCAAGATGCAGGAACTGAAGGCGCCGCTCGCGGGCGAGATGAGCGGACACATCTTCTTCCGTCACCGCTTCTACGGGGTCGACGACGCGCTCTACGCGGCGGTCAGGCTGCTGTCGGTGGTCGCGTCCGGCGACATGAGCCTCGCCGAACTGCGCGACGCCTTGCCGGCCATGGTCAACACGCCGGAAATCCGCTTCGACTGCGCCGAGGACCGGAAATTCCGGGTGGTCGAGGAGGTTCAGCGCCGCCTCAAGACGGCGCCCGGCCTCGCGGTCGACGACGTGGACGGCGTGCGGGTGACGACCGCCGACGGCTGGTGGCTGCTGCGCGCGTCCAACACCCAGGCGGTGCTGGTCGCGCGCTGCGAATCGCGGAACGCCGAAGGCCTCGCCCGCCTCAAGGCCGCGCTCGCCGAGCAGCTGACGTTGAGCCGCGTCGCGATTCCCGATCTCGGCTGACCATGGCCGATTATTTTTTCTACGGCTCGCTGATGGACGCCGACGTGCTGTCGGCGGTGGCCGGCGAGCGCATCCCGCCCGGGCGCCTGATCCCGGCGCGTCTGCCCGGTTACGAGCGCCTCGGCATGCGCCACGGCGTTTTTCCCACGCTGGTCGAATATCCGGGCGCCGAGGTGGCGGGAATGCTGGTGCGCGGCATCGACGCGGACGTCGCGCGGCGCCTCGCCCGTTACGAAGGCCCGGGCTACATCCTGGCGCGCCGGACGGTGACCACCGCCGACGGCCCGATCGAGGCCAACGTGTTCATCCTCATGCGTCCCGGCCGAACGTCGGGCAAGATTTGGGATTTCGAAACTTGGTGCCGCCGGCACAAACGCCGTCTGTTGCGCGCGCTGGCGAAGGATCGCGCGCGCTGACGATTTCTCACGAGGCGTTGGCGTATTCGGCGTGCTCGGCGTCGATGGCGCGGATGCAGGCCATGTTCTTGGCCTGAAGCGCGGCGCAGGCCTTGGCCGCTTCCGCCTTGGAAAGACCGGCGATACGGGCGCGATAGATCGGCTTTCCCTTTTTCGGATTGGTCGGAACGATCTTGATCTCGCCGTTGCCGAGGGTCACGGGCGCGATCTTGGCCGCGGTTTGCGCCGCCTGTTCGGCGAGCGCGTAACGGTGGAACGCGCCGACCTGGATCATCCATTGCCCGCCGGAGGCCTGCGCGGTTTCGGTTCGCGCGCGGGCGCGGTTTTGTGCCGGCGAAGGCGCCTGGCGCGCCGCGACCGCGGTCGGCTTGGCTTTGTCGGCCTTCGGCGTCGCTTGCGCGACCGAGGTGCGCATGCGTTCCGGCGCGGCGGGGAAATCGGCGATCCGGACGCCGGCCAGGGTTTCGAAGCCGCGATCGAGCAGATCGGCCATGCGCGCGTTGCGGGTCGCCGGCGAGCGGTCGCCCATGACCACGCCGATCACGCGGCGCTTGTCGCGCACGGCGGAGGCTACGAGGTTGTAGCCGGACGCGCGGATGTAGCCGGTCTTGATGCCGTCGGCGCCGGAATAATCGCCGAGCAACTGGTTGTGATTGCGATGCGTGACGCCGGCGTGGGCGAATTCCGGCGTGGAAAAGACCGCATAATGGTGCGGAAAGTCGCGGATGATCGCGCGTCCGAGGACGGCCATGTCGCGCGCGGTGGTGACCTGGGCCGGATGCGGCAGGCCCGAGGCGTTGCGGAACACGGTCCGGGTCATGCCGAGCGCCTTGGCCTTGTCAGTCATCGCCAAGGCGAAATCGGATTCGCTGCCGGCGATGCGCTCGGCCAACGCCACCGTCATGTCGTTGGCCGATTTGGCGACGATGGCCAGCACCGCGTCGCGCACCAGGATGCTCTGGCCGGCGGGGACGTTGAGCTTGGAGGGCGATTGGGCGGCGGCGTTCTTCGACACCCGGATGCGTTCGTAGGGCGAAAGTTGGCCTTTATCCATCGCCTCGAAGGCGAGGTAGAGGGTCATGATCTTGACGAGCGACGCGGGATGCACCAGCCCGTCGGGATTGACCGCGTGCAGGACCCGGCCCGAATTCGCGTCGACCACCACCTGGGCGAAGGGCACTTCGGCGCGCAGCGCGGGCGCATCGATGAGAAGGCCGGCGGCGAGCAGGGCCGAAGCCCCGAAACGGGTCATGGCCGGAAACCAGGACGAACGGCAGGCGTTGGACGGCATCGGATGGCTGAAGCGGCCCCTGGTGTTGTTTTTCCGTTGTCGGCGCCCGAATCGCGCACCGGACACCCTACGATTAGAGCCCAAGACCTCGTGCCGCCACAAGAGCGAGAGGAGGGGGCTACACCCGTTTAAAACCGATTACCGAACAAACGGTTAAAGCCGCCGTTTCCGTTCCAAGCAGGGAGCCGCCACGGTTTGCATATGCGAGAAAATGAATAGCTGATGGGTGTGGTTAAAATTAATTTATTTGTTTTCAATATGTTAAAAAACAACCATAAAATGGTGCTATGCACAAAAAAGGTTGACAGACGGGTTTTTAGAGCGTATTTGTTGGACCGTCACGCTGCATTGCAGCATCACAGAATTTCCGAAACCGAGGCAGAGGTTTTTCGCCATGAACGCTCCCACCCGCAAGACCGCCGTCGCCAAAAGCGCCGATCTGATCGAATCCGTTTCCAGCGTCGCCAAGGACGCGATGGAGGGCTTCTTCAACCCCGCCGCCGCGACCAAGCAGTTCGAAACCGCCGTGGCGTTCGGCCGCGCCAACTGGGACGCCGCGTCCCAGGCCGGCAACGCGTTGCTGGCCGGCGCGCAGCAGATGGGCCAGGCGTGGCTGGCGCTGGCGCAGGAATCGATCGATGACGGCGTCGCCGCCGCGCGCCGCCTGACGGCGTGCCGCAGCACGCCGGAATGGCTTGCGGCCCAGAGCGACATCGCCCAGGCCTCCTACGCCAAATACACGAGCAAGAGCCGCGCGCTCTCCGGTCTCGCGGTGAAACTCGCCGAGGACGTTTCGTCCCCGGTCGTTGCCCGCGCCGACGCGGCGCTCGGCGCCCTCGTCAAACCGACTGCTGCCTGACCTCCCTCCCATCCCCCCAAGAGACGGGCAGCATCCGCGCCCGGTGGATCCTCCCTCCACCGGGCGCATTCTTTTTGGTAAATGCGCGGGGCGCGCGCCGTCGGAACGCGGATTTGGCGGGGCGGATCATTTTCTTTATACTCCGGGGTCAGGGAATTCGTGGCCATGACCCCTTCGTCCCACCGATTATCCAGCGTGCCGCCGAGCGGCCCTCCCCGGGTGCCGCCCGCGCGCCGCGACGACGACGGGACCCGGACCGGGCTCGCGGTCAAAACGCGGCCGAAGGTCAAGAGGCCGTCGCTCTACAAGGTGCTGCTGCTCAACGACGACTACACGCCGATGGAGTTCGTCGTGCACGTGCTGGAGCGTTTTTTCGGCAAGTCGCACGAGGAAGCGACCCGGATCATGCTGCATGTCCATCACAAGGGGGTCGGCATCTGCGGCGTCTACACCTACGAGATCGCCGAGACCAAGGCCGGCCAGGTGATGGACCTCGCCCGCCAGCATCAGCACCCGCTCCAGTGCACCATCGAGAAGGAAGGGGACGGCTGACCGTGTTGTCGCGCAATCTCGAGCAGACGCTGCACCGCGCGCTGGCGAGCGCCAGCCAACGCCGCCAGGAGTTCGCCACCCTCGAACATCTTCTCCTCGCGCTCTGCGACGACCCGGACGCGATATCGGTCTTCCGCGCCTGCGGCGTCGACGTGGAGTCGCTGCGCGCCGAGATGACCGAATTCGTCAACGGCGACCTCGCGCGCATGGGGCTCGTCCAGCGCAACCAGGAACCGAAGCCGACCGCCGGATTCCAGCGCGTCGTCCAGCGCGCGATCATGCACGTCCAATCCTCGGGCCGCGAGGAAGTGACCGGCGCCAACGTCCTGGTCGCGCTGTTTTCCGAGCGGGAAAGCCACGCGGTCTACAGCCTGCAAACGCGCGAAATGTCGCGGCTCGACGCGGTCAACTATATTTCCCACGGCATCGCCAAGGTCGGCGCCTCGCGCGCGCGCGGCACGCCCCACGGCGCCGACGAGGACGCGCAACCGGAAAAAATCGTGCGCAAGGGGCACGAGGCGCTCGACACCTATTGCGTCAACCTCAACAAGAAGGCGCGCGAAGGGCGCATCGACCCCCTGATCGGGCGCCACGCCGAAATCGAGCGCACCATCCAAATTCTCTGCCGGCGCAACAAGAACAATCCGCTGTTCGTCGGCGACGCCGGGGTCGGCAAGACCGCGATCGCGGAAGGCCTGGCGCGGCGCATCGTCCAGGGCGAGGTGCCCGAGGTGCTCAAGGACGCGACCATCTTCGCCCTCGACATGGGTTCGCTGCTCGCCGGCACCCGCTATCGCGGCGATTTCGAGGAACGCCTCAAGGCGGTCATCGGCGAAATCGAGAACACGCCCGGGGCCATCATGTTCATCGACGAAATTCACACGGTGATCGGCGCGGGCGCGACCTCGGGCGGGTCGATGGACGCGTCCAATATCCTGAAACCCTCGCTCGCCGCCGGCGCGGTGCGCTGCATGGGCTCGACCACCTACAAGGAATACCGCGCCCATTTCGAGAAGGATCGCGCGCTGGTGCGCCGCTTCCAGAAGATCGACGTCTACGAGCCGTCGATCGAGGACGCGGTCAAGATCGTCAAGGGCCTGAAGCCCTATTTCGAGAAGCACCACAAGGTCCATTACACCGAGGGCGCGCTGCGCGCCGCGGTCGAACTGGCGGCGCGCCATATCCACGACCGCAAGCTGCCCGACAAGGCGCTCGACGTCATCGACGAAGTCGGGGCTTCCCGCATGCTGCTGCCCGAACCGAAGCGCAAGCGCACGGTGAGCGTCAAGGACGTGGAAACGGTGGTCGCCAAGATCGCGCGCATTCCCCCGAAGAGCGTGTCGATCGACGACCGCAAGGCGCTCGGCACCCTCGAAGCCGACCTCAAGGCGGTGGTGTTCGGCCAGGACAAGGCGATCGAATCGCTGGCGTCGTCCATAAAGCTCGCCCGCGCGGGCCTGCGCGAGGGCGAAAAGCCGATCGGCTGCTATCTGTTTTCCGGGCCGACCGGCGTCGGCAAGACCGAGGTCGCGCGCCAGCTCGCCAAGATCCTCGGCGTGCAATTGGTGCGCTTCGACATGTCGGAATACATGGAGCGCCACTCGGTTTCGCGCCTGATCGGCGCGCCGCCGGGCTACGTCGGCTTCGACCAGGGCGGCCTTCTGACCGACGCGGTCGATCAGCAGCCGCACACGGTGTTGCTGCTCGACGAAATCGAAAAGGCGCACCCCGATCTGTTCAACATTCTTTTGCAGATCATGGACCACGGCAAGCTCACCGACCATAATGGCAAGAGCGTCAATTTCCGCAACGTGATCCTGATCATGACCACCAACGCGGGCGCGGCCGAAATGGCCAAGGCCCCGATCGGGTTCGAGCGCATCGAGCGCGAAGGTGACGACAAGGAAGCGATCGAGCGCGCCTTTTCGCCCGAATTCCGCAACCGGCTCGACGCCGTGGTGTCGTTCGCCCATCTGCCGCCGGAGGTGGTGGCGCGCGTGGTGGACAAGTTCATCCTCGAGCTCGAGCTGCAACTCGAGGAACACGGCGTGATCCTGGAAATCACCGACGGCGCGCGCGCCTGGCTCGCCCGCACCGGCTACGACCGGCAGATGGGCGCCCGTCCGCTCGCCCGCGTCATCCAGGAGCACATCAAGAAGCCGCTCGCCGACCAGCTGCTGTTCGGCCGCCTGGCTTCGGGCGGGGTCGCCCTGGTGCGCGAGGCGGACGGCAAGTTGGCGATCGATTACCCCGACCCTTCCGGGCGCACCCTTCCGGCCAAGCGCAAGGACCGCAAGCCGCCGGCGCTGGTGGAGTAGGCCCGCCGTCCGGCGGCCGCCGCCGATGCTCAAATCCTGGCTCGCCGGCACGCGCGTGCTCGACCTCGGCCAATACCTGCCGGGGCCCGGGGCGGCGCAAATCCTCGCCGATCTCGGCGCCGACGTACTCAAGGTGGAGCCGCCCTCGGGCGATCCCCTGCGCGCCCTCGATCCCGTGACGGGAAATCCCGTCTCGGGCGTTTCGCCCTATTACGCGTCGATTAATGCCGGAAAGCGCGTCCTCCGCCTCGATCTCAAGAGCGAGGAGGGCAAACGAGCGTTCGCGCGGCTGGCGGAGGTCGCCGATGTGTTGATCGAATCCTTCCGGCCCGGCGCGCTCGCCAAGCTCGGGTTCGGCGCCGATCGCTTGCGCGCCGCGAATCCGCGCCTGATCCATGTCGCGCTTTCGGGCTACGGCCAGTCCGGTCCGCTCGCCGTTACCGCCGGGCACGACCTCAACTACCTCGCGTTTGCCGGATTATTGGCGGCGAGCGGGCCGCATGCCGCGCCGGCCATTACGTTTCCGCCCATCGCCGATCACGCCAGCGCCATGCATGCGGCGCTCTGCGCCCTCGGCGGCCTGCTCGGGCGCGCGCGCACGGGGCAGGGGGCGTTCATCGACGTCTCGCTTGCCGAAACCGTTCTCGCCTGGCAGGGATGGGGCCTGACCGCGGCCCGGGCGGGCGCCGCCCCCGCGCGCGAAGGGGCGCTGCTCAACGGCGGCGCCGCGTATTACCGGATTTATCGTACCGGCGACGGGAAATTCGTCGCCCTGGGGGCGATCGAAAAAGCGTTTTGGCGCAACTTCTGCGAAGCCGTGGCCCGACGTGATTGGACCGACCGCCACGCCGACCCGTTGCCGCAAACCGCACTCATCGCCGAAGTCGCGGACGTTTTCGCGGGCGCGCCCCGCGCCGAATGGGATCGCAGACTCAAGAACGTCGATTGCTGCTACCAACCGGTGTTGGATTACGGCGAAGTGCCGGCGCATCCGCATGTCGCGGCGCGCGGATTGGTGCGCGGGGCCGAAGCCGCGTTTGCCGCGATCGTCGATGGCGAGCCGCCGTCCATGCGGGCGCCTCATCGGGATGTAACCATAGAAGAAGCCGTGGCGGCGTGGGTCGAAACGGTGTAAGAAACGCCGGCTCCAGCGGATTGCCATGCGGCGTCGGATTATAAGAAGCATCCTGGGGGAGGGAGCGTCATGAACGGCGAACCGGCCGCGTCGGTCGGCCGCGATCTCGTTGGCGGATTCAACGCCGCGATGATCGGACTGCCCTATACCCTCGGCCTCGGCATCGTCGCGTTCGCGCCGCTCGGACCCTCGTTCGCCGCCGAGGGGGCGCTCGCGGGTATCCTCGGCGCGGTGGGCGTTGGCCTTCTCGTTCCATTATTCGGCGGGACGCGGGTAATGATTTCCGGCCCGCGGGTAACCATGGCGCTGGTGGTGGCCGCGACGTTGGCCGAGATTGCGGCGCCCGGATCGCCTTTCGCCGGCCGGCCGGCGGTGGTTGCGGCCTTTGCCATGCTCGCGCTTGCCGGAATGATTCAAGTTCTGCTCGGGGCATTTCGGATTGGCGGGCTTATCCGCTATGTCCCGTATCCGGTCATCGCGGGAATCGTGACCGGATCGGGCATTTTGATCGTTTTAGACCAAATGCGCGCGTTGTTCGCGATCCCGAGCGGAACCGGATGGTTCGACGCAATCGCGCGCGGGCATCTGCCGCCGGTCGGGGCGATCCTCGTCGCGGCCGCGACGGTCGCCGTGGCCTGGACGGTCCCGCGCGTGTGGCCGCGGCTCCCGGGCGTCTTGCTCGCCCTGTTTGCGGGCCTTGCGTTTCACCACGCGCTCGAGCCGGTTCTGGGTTCGGCGGCGCTCGGCGAGGCGGTCGGCGCGATGGAAGGCATGAACCAGGTTCTCTTCGCGGGAACCGTTGAGAACTGGTCGACTTGGCTCCGGGGCGATATGTGGGCCGGCATCGACCTCGACCACCCCGCGATTACGACGCTGGTCGTCGGCGCCGTGTCGGTTGCGGCGCTCGCGACCCTCGACACCCTGCTCGCGGTTCAGTTCGCCGATAGCCTGACGCTCGATCGCACCAGCGGCAGCCGCGAACTGCTGGTTCAGGGGTTCGCCAATATGCTTGTCGCCCTGGGCGGGGGCTTGACCGGGGCCGGTTCTCCGGCTCGGACCGCCGCCAGCCATCATGCCGGCGCGCGAACCCGGTTGGCGTCCGTTTTCGGCGCTCTTGCCATGCTGATCCCGCTCGCGTTCCCCGGCGCTCTCGCGCATCTGCCGGTATCCGTGGTTACCGGCATTCTGATCGTGATCGGCCTCGAGTTGATCGACAAATGGACGGTCGGCCGCGCCCGCGACCTGGCCGTGTCCGGCTGGCGCAATCATCCCCAGATCCTCATCGAGGTCGGCATCGCGGGGCTCGTCGCACTGATCGCGGTGGCGCTCGGCCTGATAACGGCGCTGGGGCTCGGCGTCCTGATCGCGGGCGTTGTCATGATCGGACGGTTAAGCCGCTCGCTGGTGCGCCGGGTCTACCGTGGCGCCCATATTCATTCCCGCCGCCAGCGCGACCGGCGCAGCCTGGACATCCTCGCGCGGGACGGCGATCGGATCGCGGTCCTGGAACTGGAGGGACCGATTTTCTTCCACAGCGCGGACCATCTCGAATCGGTGGTGGAACGCTTGATCGCCGATGGCGCTCGCTACGTCATCCTCGACATGAAGCGGGTGACGGAAGTGGACGTGACCGGCGCGCGCACGGTGGAGCACTTGGTTCGCCGCGCCGCCCGTTCGGGCGTCTTCGTCTTCATCAGCTATTTGCCGGCGGAAAAGCGGCGTGGCCGGGGCGATTTCATGGGAACGGAGCGCCGGCGGGTCGGGAACGCGCGCCGGGCGCGGATCGCCTTCGAACGGTTCGGCGTCGTCCGCGCGGTCGGAGAGAATCACATATTTCCCGATACCGACTCGGCGCTCGCGGCATGCGAGAACTTGGTCCTCGGCGTCGGCGAGCGCGATCGTCGCGACGATCATGGGCGAGAAGCGATCGTCGGCGTCTTCCGGGGCTTTACCGGGGCGGAACTCCGCGACATTCGCCGCCGGGCAAAGCGGATATCCTGGCGCAAGGGCGAGACGATTTTTGCCGAGGGCGACACGGGCGACGCGATTTTTCTTTTGTCGCGCGGACACGCGGACGTGATCATACGGGTACCGGGCAGCGAGCACGGCAAACGCCTGGATACCCTGACGCCCGGATCGGTCTTCGGCGAAATGGCGGTTCTGGACAACAAGCCCCGCGCCGCCGCGGTCATCGCGGCCGATCACGCCGTCGGTTACCGATTGTCGGCGGCGGCGTTCGCGGCGCTGAAAGGGGAACGACCGCAGATCGCCCTCAAGCTGCTGTCCAATCTCTGCCTGATCATGACGGCGCGGATGCGTTCCGCCAATCGCATGATCGCGGAATTGGAGGGATGAACGCTCAACTGCCGCAGCCGGTTTCGGCGACGATGCGCGCGCCGGCGGCGCCCAGCGCATCGAGCGGCGCGTTGCCCTTGCCCTTGAGATCGTAGCTCATGCGCGTCTCGCCGCCGCCCGCGCCGTAGCGCGCGACCGTGATCTTGCGGCACGAATCGCAGGAATTGAGCATCATGATCCGGTCGGCGACGCGATAAAGCTTCGTGCATTCGATCTTGGGCGGCGGCGGGGGCGATGCTTGGGGGTCGACGATGTTGACCGGGGCGTCGGGGGTGCCTTCGCACGGCGCCTCCGACATCATGCGCGAACGTCCCGCACCCTTGAACGGCAGGTCGACCGGCATGCCCGGGTGGACGGTGAAACTGCGCTGGGTCGGCGCCGCGTTGCCGGCGCGGCCGCGGTGCACGGTCACGATCCGGCAGGCGTTGCATTGGTTGATCAGGGTCTCGCCGCCCGGGCCGGGCACGAGGCGAACGCACTCCTCGGCCGCCGCCGGAAAGGCGGCGGCCGAGGCGAGCGCCAGCCACAGGAGAAAGCGAAACGCCATGCCGGGCAGCCTGCGCCCGGCATGGTTAACGCCGGGTTAATCGGCCGCCGAGGGCTTTTTCGGCCCGGAATCGCGGGCGTCCTGGCGGCGGCGGAAGCCCTCCGCGTCGCCGTAGTCGAGGAATTCGTAATAGCGCTGGTGCGGCGGCTGAACCGCTTGCGCGTGCTTGATCGGGCACCAATAAGCCTCGGTCCGGCTGCCGATTTCGCGGGCGTAGGCGATGACCCCGGTGGCATAGCCGCAATAATCGCAATTCAGTTTCTCGATCAGGTTGAGGTAGCCGAGATGATGCCGGTCCCAGGCGATGAAATCGGAACGGCGCACTTTCTTGATGCCGTACACCGGAAAACAGACGTGCTGATAGACGAACAGCGCGACATCGAGCAGCGCGATCGGGATCAGCATGGCGTAGATCACCGGCGCGGTGACGATAAACAGCACCGGCGCGCGCGCGAAAAAGGCCGCGAGGCCGCGCCGGAACCGATGCTGTTGGTCGAGCACCGCGCGCTCGAAGCGGAGACGCTGGCGATCGAATCCGGCGCCGAGGCGCTCCCGTTGGCGCGCCAGCTCGCGGTCGAGATCGGTTTCGGCCTCGCGCAGGCGGGCGAGCAGGCGATCCTGGATGTCGGTCATGGCGGCACTCCCCGTTGCGGGACACACGCAGGGTACGTCGCAGGTCAGGACCGGCGATAGGGGGAAAACTCCGTCAGTTCGGCGATTTCGGCCATGACCGCCGCGCGCTCGCGCGCCAAGTGCCGCCCGAGCAGATCGCGAAAGGCCGCGTTCGCGATCCAATGATAGCTTCTTGTCGCCTCGGGCAGGTAGCCGCGCTGGATCTTGTGCTCGCCTTGCGCGCCCGCCTCGACGCGGGCCAAGCCGCGCCCGATCGCGAACTCGATCGCCTGGTAGTAGCAAGCCTCGAAATGCAGGAATCGGAAATCCGCGGCGCAGCCCCAGTGCCGCCCGTAGAGCGTGTCGCCGCCGAGCAGATTGAGCGCCCCCGCCACCGGCCGTCCGCCGTGTTCGGCCAGCACCAGCACGACGCGGTCGGCCATGCGCTCGCCCAGCAGCGAAAAAAAGGCCCGCGTCAAATACCCGCCGCCCCATTTGCGCGAGGCGGTATCGCGATAGAAGGCGTAAAAGACGTCCCAATGGGCCTCGCGCAAATCCGATCCGGTCAGGACGGATATGGCGACCCCGGCATCGCGGACCGCGGCGCGTTCCTTGCGGATGGCCTTGCGCTTGCGCGAAGAAAGGGCGGCGAGAAAGTCGTCGAAGTCGCGGTAACCGCGATTGGTCCAGTGGTATTGGACGCCGAGGCGCGACAGATATCCGGCGGCCTCGAGGGCTTGGGCGTCGACCTCGGCGGGAAAATTGACGTGGAGCGAGGAAACGCCGTGGCGTTCGGCGATCCGAATCATCGCCGCGGCGAGGGCCGCGCGCAGTTCGTCGGCGCGCTCGCGCGCGAGCGCGGGCGGCACCAGGAGCCTCGGTCCGGTTGCGGGCGTGAACGGCACCGCGCACAGCAGTTTCGGATAATAACGTCCGCCCGCGCGTGTGTAGGCGTCCGCCCAGGCGTGGTCGAACACGTATTCGCCGTAGGAATGGCTTTTGGCATAGAACGGAGCGCAGGCGAGGACGGCGCCGTTCGCGTCCTCGATCACCGCGTGCGCCGGCGCCCAGCCGGTTTCGGCGGTGGCCGATCCGGATTCTTCCAGGGCGGCGAGAAACGCGTGGGCGACGAAGGGATTATCCGCTCCCGCCGACGCATCCCAATCCGCGGCCGCGAGGCCGCGGATCGAGGTCAGCGTGCGCGCGATCAGGGGTTCGCGGCCGTCCGGCATGGGGAAAGGATGGCCGCCGCGCGGCGGGAACGCAAGCTATCCACCGGAGCCGTACATCTTGGCCGGCAGCCACAGCACGAGATCGGGCCAGACGAAACACGCGGCCACGGCGAGAAGTTGCACGATCACGAACGGAATGACGCCGAGGTAGATGTGGCGGGTGGTGATTTCCTTCGGGACCACGCCCTTGAGATAAAAGAGCGAGAATCCGACCGGCGGGGTGAGGAACGACGTTTGCAGCATCACCGCGAGCACGACCAGGAACCACACCATGTTGATGCCGAGATCCTTGATCACCGGCGCGACCAGGGGAAGGATGATCAGCACGATCTCCAGCCAATCGAGGAAGAAGCCGGCGATGAAGGCGACGAACAGGATGAAGATCACGATGCCGGTCGGCCCGAACGGCAGCCCCTTGAGCGCGTGCGCGATCAATTCGTCGCCGCCGAGCGAGCGCAGAATGAACGCGAAAATCGTCGCGCCGATGAAAATGCCGAAGATGAAGCAGGTGGTGAGCGTCGTCTCGATGCCGACTTGACGGATAACCTTGAGGCTGAGCCTGCGGTTGAAGAGCGCGAGCAAAGTCGCGCCGAAGGCGCCGATGCCGGACGCCTCGGTCGGCGTCGCGATACCCATGAAGATCGCGCCGAGAACGGCGAGGATCAGGCCGGCGGTCGGCACGGTCGCCAGCACCGCGCCCCAAATCTCGCGCCCCGTCAACGGCGGGGCCTTGGGCGGCGGTGGTGCCGCCTTGGGATTGAACAGGCCGACCAGAATGACATAGAGCATGAACAACAGGCCGAGCATCACGCCCGGGATCAGCGCCCCCATGAACAGGTCGCCGACCGATATGGAAATCTGGTCGGCCATCAGCACCAGCATGATCGACGGCGGCACCAGGATGCCGAGGGTTCCCGCCGCGGCGACCACGCCGGAGGAGAGCGTCTTCGAATAATTGGCCTGCAGCATGATCGGAATCGCGAGCGTCGCGAGCAGGACCACGGACGCACCGACGATGCCGGTCGAGGCGGCGAGAAGGATGCCGATCAGGATGACGGTGATGGCGAGGCCGCCGCGCAACCGGCCGAACACGCGCACCATGTTGGTCATCATCTTCTCGGCGACGCCCGAATTGTCGAGCATCAGCCCCATGTAGATGAACATCGGCAGCGACACGAGGACCCAGTTCGACATGATCGCGTCGACGCGATCGATGATGGCGCCGAGCTTGGGCCAGCCGGTGAGCAGGAAGGTATCGACGCCGAGGCCGTTGAGCGCGAGGCCTCCGGCGGCGAACAGCAGCGACAGCCCGCCCAGCAGCCACGCGACCGGATAGCCGGTGAACAGCGACCCGATGAAGGTCGCCATGAAGATGACGACGATGATTTCGTAGACCGGCATCGCCGACTACCTCGTTCCCGCCCGCAACGCCGCCCACACCCGTGTGAGACGGGAGACGCCCGCCATCGCCAGCAGAACGAAAGCGGTGACGATGAACGATTTCAAGGCCCAGCGATACGGCAGCCCGTCGGGCGCGGCGGAGATTTCGTTCAATTCCCACGACCTCGCCACGAACGGCACGGCGTACCAAATCATGAAAACCGCGACCGGCAGCAGCAGGAACAACAAACCGCCGAGTTCGATCCTGAGGCGGGTCCGACGCGAGAAGTGTTCGGCCAGCACGTCGACGCGCACGTGGCGCTGGCGGACTTCGGTGAACGCGAGCCCGAGCAGAAATCCGATGGCGTAGATGTGCCATTGGATTTCTTCGAGCTTGATCGAACCGACGGAAAAAACATAGCGCTGCACGACCTGATAGACGATCAGCAGCATCAGGATCGTCCACAGCCAGGACGACGCTTCGCCGATGGCGACGATCACCCGGTCGAACGCCCGGGAGATCGCCGTTTCGGGCAGCGAAAAATCGGACGGCCCCGAGGAGGGGCCGTCCATAGGCGGTTTGATCTCCGCCGCCATACCGGCGGGATCAGTGCTTGAAGTCGCGCGGCAAGTAGCCGAAATCGTGCCACTTGCTGTTCTGTTTCTGGAAGGAGCGCTGGCTGTCGTAAACCTTCTTGAACATGGCGTCCTTGGCGCTTTCCTCGGCCATCACTTCGTCGGTGGCTTTTTTGAAGGCGGCGAGCAGTTCGGGCGACACCTTGACCGCCTTGACGCCTTCCTTCTCGAACTTTTCCAGGGTCGTGCCCTGCAGGGCTTCGGCCTTGGCGAGCGATATGGCAACGCCCGCGGTGCAGGTCGTTTCGATCAGCGCCTGGGTGGCGGGCTTCAGCTTCGACCACTGATCGAGGTTGACGTAGAGATACTGGTTGGTCGAGGGCTGGTGCCAGCCGGGCAAGTAGTAGAACTTGGCGACCTTGTGGAAGCCGAGTTGGTCGTCCACCGTCGGCAGCGAGAACTCGGTGCCGTCGAGCACGCCTTTTTCCAGCGCCTGGAACAGTTCGCCGCCGGGCAGCATGGTCACGGAGGCGCCGACCTTCTGATATACCTTGCCGCCGAGGCCCGCGGCGCGGAACTTCAGGCCCTTGATCTCGTCGGGCTTGGTGATCTCCTTGCGGAACCAGCCGGCCGCTTCGGGGCTGATGGTGCCGCAGAAGATGGGGTGGACCTTGTGCGGCTTGTAGAGTTCCTTGAGAAGCTGGTCGCCGCCGCCGAAATACATCCACGCCGAGAACATCGGGCTTTCCATGCCGAACGGCACCGCGCCGAACAGGGCGGAAGCGGGGAGCTTGCCGATCTCGTAGCCCATCCAGGTGTAGCCGGCTTCGACCTTGCCCTGGCTGACGGAATCGAACACCGCGAGCGCCGGGACCAGCTTGCCCGGTTCGAACACCTGCAGTTTGATGCGGCCGCCCGAGGCGCGGTCGAGCTGCTGCGCGACCCACGGCATGGTGTCGCCGAGCGCCACCAGGTTGGATCCGAACGCCATGGGGATGCCCCAGCGAACGGTATCGATTTCCTGAGCGTGGGCTATTCCGCCGGCATTCAGCGCCAAGGCAACCGTCGCCGCGGTAACGTATTTCTTCATCGAAAGCCTCCCGGTTGAAAGATTTATTTCAGGTCGCGACAGGCGTCGTCGCCGTCCAATCGCACGCGGTAGCGAGCCGCCGGAAGGGCACCGTAACATACGGCATCGACCGGCGAAAGGGTCTCGGAAGGGGGGTCAGAGCCGCAGCAAAAGCCCTTCGTGGGGGGCGACGACTCGGGTCTTGGAACGCAATTTCGCCAACTGGCTTTCCGCGGTTTCGAGCTTGGCGTCGATGGCGGTGTCCGATTGGTCGGGATCGTGGTGGAAGAGATAAAGGTTCTTGACCTTGGCGGCGTGGGCCAGCTTGACCACTTCGCCGATGCAGGAATGGCCCCAGCCGACCTTGCTCGCGTATTCCTGGTCGGTATAGGTGGTGTCGGTGATGAGCACATCAATCCCTTCGACAAACTTGGCGAGCTTGGCGACGTAGTGGGCGTTGTGATGCGGGTTGCCCTCGAGGAACAGTTCATTGTCGGTGACGTAGCCGATCGAGCGGCCGTTGTAGTCGATCCGGTAGCCGAGGCAGCGGCCGGGATGGCTGAGCAGCATGGTGCTGACCTTGATCCGGCCGAACATCAGCTCTTCCTCGTCGAGGTCGTGGAAATAGACCCGCGCGCCGAATTCCTGGAAGGTGATCGGGAAGTAGACGCCGTCCATCTGCGCGGAAATGATCTGGCGCATGGTGGTGTCGCCGTGGCGCGCGCCGAGGATCTCGAAATCGTTGCCCGGCAGGTAGAGAGGGACGAAGAAGGGAAGCGCGTTGATGTGGTCCCAATGCGGATGCGACAGGAAAATCTTGGCTTCGATACGGGTTCGCTTCTGCCTGAGCAGATGGTCGGACAGATTCTTGATGCCGGTTCCGGCGTCGAACACGAACAGCTGGTGGGTCGGAAATTCCAAAGTCACGCACGACGTGTTGCCGCCGTAGCGCAGGCTTTTTCCGCCGGCGACCGGCAGCGTTCCGCGTACGCCCCAGAAGGTGAGGTCGATCTTGTCCTCGACGATGCGCAACACCCGGGACATGAACGTCTCGGCCGAGATCGGCTTCTGGATGAAGCCGTCGGCGCCGGTACCGAGGGCGCGTTTGCGGTCGAATTCGTAGGTCTTGGCCGACACCACGACGATTTTCATTGCGGCGGTCGACGGTTTCGCGCGCAGCATCGCGCACAACTCGATGCCGTCCACGTCCGGCATCATCAAGTCCACGATCACCACGTCCGGCTTCTGCACCAGGATATCGGCCAGCGCCGTCAGACTGGAGGTGGAGAATTTAACCGTGTGTCCGGCTTGCGCGATCAGCGCCGTCATCATTTTCGCCGCGATCGGATCGTCGTCGACCACGTGGAAGCTGAGACGCCGGCTTGCGCCCTGTTGGGCGATGGCGTTGGCGAGAAACGGCTCGTTCTCGGCGAGTTGCACCGCGACCGGCCCGCGACTCACGGACAACGGTCCGGGGGCGCTGGTGCCGGCGGCGGACTTGCGGCGGGATTTGGAGGACTTTTTGCGCGAAGCGGCCACGAAGGGGTATTCCTCAGAATCGGGCACGTGTGGTGTCGGATACTTCCCCCGCGCGAGCTTTTTTCAAGCCTTATCGACGCGCTATTAGGCACTATTCGGCGCTATTGGGCATGGAAATCGCCCCGATTTCAACCGTAAAAAATCGATCGATGGAAAAATGCAGCCGCCGCGGTTCAAGGCGCTCGAGACCCGCGCATCGTGGCCTTTTCTCACGAGGGGGATTCGGTCGCTGAGCGAACGGAGAAATAAAGGAAGGGATCGGAAAAAATCGGGCGCCCTCCGGATGTTAGCGATCCGGAGAGCGCCCCAAGTTTCCCAGGGAGGAACGTTTGCATACCGTGCGCGCCATCAGGAGCATCCGGTGGTGGAGCCACACGTGTTGCATTTGAGGCAGGTGCCGTTGCGCACCAGCGTAAAATTTCCGCACTCGCCGCACGGGTCGCCTTCGTAACCCTTCATGCGGGCTTCGCGAATCTGATCGAGCCGGGTGTCCACCGCCTGCACGACCTCGGCGTCGAGGCTGAGGGCGTACACCCCTTGCGCGGCCGGAGACATGGCCGTGACCGGGGCGGACATGACGGCGGTCGCGGCCGCGCCCTTGGCGCCCCGGATGACCATGAGCTTGGAGCGGACATAGCCCTGGCTTGCGGCCGGCGGGATCGCGCCTTCGGCGGTGCCCGGCAAGTCGCCTTCGTCGTTGCCGCCGCCGAGGCTGTCGGGTTTCAGGTCGTCGGGCTGGATGTGGGCAAGGTCGTTGCGCCCGAGATAGGAAACCGCCAGTTCCCGGAAGATGTAATCGATGATCGACGTCGCCGACTTGATCGCGTCGTTGCCCTGGACCAGGCCAGCGGGCTCGAAGCGGGTGAAGGTGAACGCCTCGACGTATTCTTCGAGCGGGACGCCGTACTGAAGCCCGATCGAGATGGCGATGGCGAAATTGTTCATCAGGCTGCGGAAAGCTGCGCCTTCCTTGTGCATGTCGACGAAGATCTCGGCCAACCGGCCGTCGCCGTATTCGCCGGTGCGCAGATAGACCTTGTGGCCGCCGACGATCGCTTTCTGGGTGTAACCCTTGCGCCGGCTGGGCGGGCGTTCGCGGTCGCGCTTGACGTGCTCGACCACGCGTTCGACGACCCGCTCGACCACCCGTTCGGCGACCAGTTCCGCGCGCTGGACGGGGTTGGCGGCGGCGATGCGCTCGGCCGTATCCTCGGCTTCGTCCGCGTCGTCGGCGAGCAGGGCCGCGTTCAGCGGCTGCGACAGCTTGGATCCGTCGCGGTAAAGCGCGTTGGCCTTGAGACCGAGCCGCCAGGACAGCATGTACGCGTTCTGGCAGTCGGCGACCGTCGCCGCGTTCGGCATATTGATGGTCTTGGAGATGGCGCCCGAAATGAACGGCTGCGACGCCGCCATCATGCGGATGTGGCTCTCGACCGACAGGAACCGCTTGCCGTTGCGCCCGCACGGGCTGGCGCAGTCGAACACCGGCAGATGCTGCGGCTTCAGGTACGGCGCGCCCTCGAGGGTCATGGCGCCGCAGACATAGGCGTTGGCGGCGTCGATGTCGGACTTGGCGAAGCCGAGCGCGGCGAGTAGATCGAAATCCACTTCGTCGAGCCGCTTCGGGTCGATCTTGAGGGTATCGGTGCAGAACGCCTCGCCCAACGTCCATTTGTTGAACACGAAGCGGATATCGTAGGTGCTCGCGAGCGCGGCTTCGACCTTGGCCAGGGCCTCGTCGGTGAAGCCGTGGGCGCGCAGCACGTCGTGGGTTACGCCCGGCGCGCCCTTGAGGGTGCCGTGGCCGACCGCGTAGCGGACGATTTCGCCGATCTCCTCCTCGGCGTAGCCGAGCGTCTTGAGCGCGCGCGGAACGATGCGGTTGATGATCTTGAAGTAGCCGCCGCCGGCGAGCTTCTTGTACTTGACCAGGGCGAAATCGGGCTCGATGCCGGTGGTGTCGCAATCCATCACCAGGCCGATGGTTCCGGTCGGCGCGACCACGCTGACTTGGGCGTTGCGGAAGCCGTGCGCCTGGCCGAGCTCAAGGGCGCGATCCCAGATCATGCGCGCGGCGGCCGCCAGTTCCGCGTCCGGGCAGTCGGCGCCGTTGAGCGGCACCGGCAGGACCGAGAGACCCTCGTAGCTGCCGCTGGCGCCGTGCGCCGCGCGGCGGTGATTACGGATGACCCGGAGCATCGCGTCGCGGTTGGCTTCATAGCGCGGGAACGCCCCCATCTCGCCCGCCATCTCGGCGGAAGCCGCGTAGGACGCCCCGGTCATCAGCGCGGAGACGGCGCCGCAAATCGCGCGCCCCTCGGCCGAATCGTAGGGAATGCCGGCGGCCATCAGGTAGCCGCCGATGTTGGCGAAGCCCAAGCCGAGCGTGCGGAATTCGTAGGACAGCTCGGCGATGCGCGGCGACGGGAACTGGGCCATGGTCACCGAGATTTCGAGGGTCAGCGTCCAGAGCCTGACCGCGTGCTCGAAACGCGCGACGTCGAACTGGCCGTCCTTGCCCAAGAACGGCAGCAAGTTGAGCGAGGCGAGGTTGCACGCCGTGTCGTCGAGGAACATGTACTCCGAGCACGGGTTGGAGGCGTTGATCCGCCCCGATTCCGGGCACGTATGCCATTCGTTGATGGTGGTGTCGAATTGCAGGCCGGGATCGGCCGAGGCCCAGGCGGCGTAAGCGATCCGCTCCCACAATTCCTTGGCGCGCACGGTCTTGGCGACCCTGCCGTCGACCCGGCGGGTGAGCGGCCATTCGCCGTCGCCGACGACGCGATCGAGGAAGGCGTTGGACACGCGCACGCTGTTGTTGGAATTCTGCCCGCTCACGGTCATGTAGGCTTCCGAATCCCAGTCGGTGTCGAAAACCGGGAAATCGATCGCGGTGTAGCCCTGGCGCGCGAATTGGATGACGCGGCGGATGTAGCTGTCCGGGATCATCGCCTGGCGGGCGCCGCGGATGGCGCGCTTCAAGGCGCCGTTGCGGGTCGGCTCGAAGCGGTCCTCGCCGCCGCGCCCCGATAGGGGCGCATCATCCAAGACGCGCGGGGATTCGCCCGCGCGAGGCGCGTCGGTATTGCACGCGGCCATGATCTCGTTGAGGTGCTTGTGGGCGAGGCGCGAGCCGGCGACGAGGGCGGCGACCTTCTGTTCCTCGCGCACCTTCCAATCGACGAACTGCTCGATGTCGGGATGATCGACGTCGACCACCACCATTTTGGCGGCGCGCCGGGTGGTGCCGCCCGATTTGATGGCGCCGGCGGCCCGGTCGCCGATCTTGAGAAAGCTCATCAGGCCGGACGAACGCCCGCCGCCGGAAAGCTTTTCGTTTTCCCCGCGCAGGCGCGAGAAGTTGGAGCCGGTGCCGGAGCCGTACTTGAACAGGCGGGCTTCCCGTACCCACAAATCCATGATCCCGCCTTCGTTGACGAGATCGTCGTCGACGCTCTGGATGAAACAAGCGTGCGGCTGCGGGTGTTCGTAGGCCGAAGCCGAGCGGACCAGTTTGCCGGTGCGGAAATCGACGTAATAATGTCCCTGCGCCGGACCGTCGATGCCGTAGGCCCAATGGAGGCCGGTGTTGAACCACTGCGGCGAATTGGGGGCGCCGATCTGGGCGGCGAGCATGTGGCACATTTCGTCGTAATAGGCGCGCGCGTCCGCCTCGCCGTCGAAGTAGCCGCCCTTCCAGCCCCAATAGGTCCAGGTGCCCGCCATGCGTTCGAACACCTGTTTGGCCGATGTCTCGCCGACCGTGCGCTCGTCCTTGGGCAGTCCGGCCAGCGCGTCCTCGTCGGCGACGTGGCGCCAGAGCCAGGACGGCACGCCGTTTTCCTCGACGCGCTTGAGCCGGGCGGGGACGCCGGCCTTGCGGAAATATTTCTGGGCCAGCACGTCGCAGGCGACGTCCGACCAGTGCGCCGGCGCTTCGAGGCGCTCGAGCCGGAAGACGACCGAGCCGTCGGGATTTCGGATTTCGCTGGAGGTAACCTTGAACTCGATCCCGCCGTAGGGGGTTTGGCCTTCCTTGGTGTAACGACGCGCGATACGCATAGTCCCCTCTTTATGTTTTTGTCGGTCCGTGCCCCCTGGCCGAGGGTCCGGCCCGCCGTTGCGTGATGGGAGTGATCGGTCTTGGAAGAACGCGCATCCCTCGCGGGAAGTCCCCCAGAAGACTTCAAGCCCCCGTTTTATTGCCTCTCCCGACGCCGCTTTGATCCGCCGGCTTTCGAGCGCCCAGCCTCTCGATACGACACCAACAATGTGCTAGATACGGTGGCTGTTTCGATGGCGAGGGGCAAAATCTAGCCCAGTGCGATTCTCGGAGCAATCGGAAACTCCATATCTAGCGTTTGTGGGACATATTTTTTACAACATGTAGTGCTAACAAGGGGTTAAGCGGGCGGGGTTGAAGCCCGGCCTGAAATGCCGCCAAGGGATTGGGGAGACGTTCGATAGTCAGATGAATTGTTATTTTTATACAGAAGGTTATCAGCCTTCGACGAGAGCGCGGGAAATCGGGCCCGGGCGTTCCAGGGAGGGGATTTCCTAACTGTTCCCATGGCGCGAATGGCCCTAGGAAAGCGGAGTCGCTCGCGTTTGCACCCGATCGTGCGGCTCTTCGGCGGGGATAACGAAGGCGGTGACGCCGTGAAATACTCGGTCGGCGGAGCTACGATTATCGGTAAAGGAAGTTAAAGTTAAGGAGCGAACGATGGCGACACTGGGCACGCTGATCTACACCCTGTTCAAAGGCGTCCGGGTCGGCGCCGACGAATTCGGCAATCGCTATTACCGCGCGCGCGGGCAACGCCTGCACGGGCGCGAGCGGCGTTGGGTGATCTATAAGGGCGCCAACGAGGCCTCGAAGGTTCCCGCCGAATGGCACGCGTGGCTGCACCACACGGTCGATCAGCCGCTCACCCAGACCGCGGCCGAGGCGCGGCCGTGGCAAAAGCCGCATCAACCCAATCCCACCGGCACCGCGGACGCTTATCGTCCCGGCGGGCACGAACTCCGGGACGGACATCATCCCGCGACCACCGCCGACTACGAATCGTGGAGGCCGACGTAACTCCATGCGCGGGGAAGCCAAGGAAATCGCGGTCGGCGCGGTCGCGCTGTCGTCGCTGCTGCTGGTGCTGGGATTTTTTCAGGCCGGGCGCACGCACGCGGCCGGCCGCGCGACCGGATACGAGATCAGCGCCACCTTCAACCGGATCGACGGCCTGTTTCCGGGCGATCCGGTGCGCCTCGGCGGCATCCGGGTCGGCACCGTGGCCAAGGCCGAACTGGACGCCAATCATCGCGCCCGGCTCACGATGCGCCTCGATTCCGGGATCAAATTGCCGGAAGACACGGCCGCGGCGATCCACACCGACGGCCTGTTCGGCTCCAAGTTCGTGGTGCTGCTGGTGGGCGGCGACGACGCGGTCATCAAGCCGGGCGGAGCGATCACGCACACCCAGGACGCGCTGATCGTTTCCGAGCTGCTCGATCTCATCATCGCCGAGGGCCGCGCCGCGCGCGCCAAGGCTACCCCCAAGGAAGGAACCCGGCCATGATCGGACGCAATCTCGTCGAAACCGTGCTTGGCGCGGTCGTGCTGATGGTGGCCGGCATCTTCGTTTACTTCTTTCAGCAGACCGCCCAGGTGCGCGCGACCCAGGGCTATGCCATCAGCGCCCATTTCGCCAAGATCGGCGGTCTGGCCAAGGGCAGCGACGTGCGCATCAGCGGGATCAAGGTCGGCACCGTGACCGGCCAGCGCCTCGATCCCCAGACCTTCGACGCGATCGTGACGATGACCATTGCGCCGGAGGTGAAGCTGCCGGCCGACACGGTCGCGGCGGTCGACAGCGAGGGCATTCTCGGCGGCAAGTACGTGCGCCTGGAGCCGGGCCGCGCGGCGGAGAAAATTCCGCCCGGCGGCGCGATCCGCAAGACCCGCGATTGGCGCTCGCTCGAGGACCAGGTGGGCGAGATCATCTTCCTCGCGACCGGCGGCGACAAAGGCAAAAATTGACGCGAGTTCGTTTCCGTCCTCGCGACGCTTCGGGCACGGGTTGAAAAGCGCGCGCATATGGGCATCGGCGCCAAAATCCGAACGCGAATCTCTTCCTTGTACAGTTCGCCGATCGCAATCGCCTTGGCGGCGATCGCGATTTTCGCCGTGTTGTACGGGGTTTTTTCGGCTCTCGGCGTGGCGGAGAATCTGGGAAAGCGGCTCGAACAGTATGAACCGTTCAAGGCCGATGAAGCCCTGTTCGCGGGGCTTGTCATGTTCGTTCTTTTTGTGGTCGGCGGAATTTGGGAACTTCGCCGGAGAGGCGCGGATCTTCAGCAATCCCGCGATCTGCTGCGCACCGCCCTCGACAGCCTCAAGGACGGCGCCGCCCTGTTCGACAAGAACGAACGGCTGGTGTTCTGGAACGAGGGATTTATCCGCACCTCGCCGGCGTTGCGCGACGTCGTCTCGCCCGGCTTGTCGTTCACCGAACTGGTCACGCGCATGACGGCCCAGGGCCGTTACCTGGGCGTCGACCGGAATTGGGTCGAAACACGCGTCCGCCAGTTCCGAGCGCTGGAGCCGGTCGAGAACCACATGCGCGATCCCGACGGCAAGGAACGCTGGGCCCATGTGCATCTTCATCGCACGCAGGATGGCGGCACGTTCCTGATCCGCGAGGATATCACCGAGCGCAAGCGGGCCGAGGCGGAACTGGCGACCGTTCGCCAGCGCCTCGCCGATGCCATCGACAGCCTTTCCGACGGCGTCGCGCTGTTCGACAAGGACGAACGCCTGATCCTGCACAACCAGAGCTACCATCTCGCCGTGTCGCGGGTCATCGGCAACTTTCGCCTCGGCATGTCGTTCGAGGAGGAAATCCGTTCCCTCGATCGAAAAGGATTCTATGTCTCCGTCCGCGGCGACGACTGGATCGCGAAGCGTCTGCGCGCCTTTCGCGCGCTGGACCCGGTCGAATACCGGGCACAGGACATCCTCGGGCAGGATTTGTGGATCAAGGTCCATCACTACCGCACGCGCGACGGCGGCACGCTCCTGATCCGCGAGGACGCCACCGCGCAAAAGCAATCGGATTTGAAGGTACAAGCCGGCGAGCGGCTGCTGGGCCTTTTTATCGAACACGCTCCAGCGGCCCTGGCCATGTTCGACCGCGAGATGCGCTACCTCCATGTCAGCCGCCGGTGGCTCACCGATTATGGCCTCGGCGAGCGGGATTTGCGCGGCCTTTCGCATTACGATGTTTTTCCGGAAATTCCCGAAGCATGGAAAGAGGCGCATCGTCGCGGGCTGACCGGAGAAGTGCTCCGGATGGACGCCGAATCTTTCACGCGGCTCGATGGTTCGGTGCAATGGCTGAAATGGGAATTGCGACCATGGTTCGACGCGACGGGCACCGTCGGCGGGATCATTCTATTCACCGAAGACATCACTGCCCGCCGCAAAGCCGAATCCGACCTGGAGTCCTCGCGCCAATTGTTGCAAACGGCGCTCGACAGCGTCGGCGGCGGCATCGCCTTGTTCGACAAGGACGAACGGCTGGTCCTGCACAACCAAAGCCTGGCGACGAATCTCAAGGCCTTTCCCGGCGCGCTCGCGCCTGGGATTTCCTTCGTCGATTTCGTCAAAACGATCGCCGCCGGCGGCGGCTACAAGGACGCGGGCCCGGAGTGGATCGCCGAGCGTATCCGCAAGTTCCGCGATCTGGAGCCGGTCGAATTACACCGGCGCGATCCCGACGGAACCGAGCGCTGGCATTTGATCCGCCATTACCGCACCCGCGACGGCGGCACGCTCAGGATCGGCACCGAAATCACCGAGCGCAAGCGGGCGGAAGCGGCGCTCGAATCTTCCCGGCAACTGCTGCAGTCCGCGCTCGACAGCATCGCCGCCGGCGTCGCCTTGTTCGACAAGGACGAACGCCTGGTGATGTGGAACGGCAACTATGTCGATACCCGCCCGCAATTGAGCGGCTATATCAAAGCCGGCGTGTCCTTCACCGACATAATCCGGCATCTGGTGGAACAGGACGGTTACGTTGGCGTGGACGAAGCGTGGGTGACCGAACGCGTTCGCCGTTTTCGCGCCTTGGAATCGTTCGAAGCCCACATGCGCGACCCCGATGGCGGCGAGCGCTGGGCCCTCGTAAACCATTACCGCACCCGCGACGGCGGCACGTTCCTGGTGCGCACGGACATCACCGCGCGCAAACGGACGGAAGCGGCGCTCGAAGACTCCCGACACCTGCTGCAAACGGCGATCGACAGTATTGGCGATGGCGTCGCGCTCTACGACAAGAACGAACGGCTGGTTCTGTTCAACGAAGGGTACGCCCGCAGCCTGCCGCTCATCGGCGACATCCTGAAACCGGGATTGTCGTTGCGCGAAGAAGTCACGGCGCTGGTCAAGCGCGGCAATTACGTCGGCCTCGGCGAGGATTGGATCGAGGAACGCCTTCGCCTGTTTCGCTCACTGGAAACGGCATTGAGCCGGCAGCACGATCCCGCCGGCGACCGGTGGATTTCATCGAGCCATTATCGCACCCGCGACGGCAGTACATTCCTGGTACGCACGGATATTACCGCGCGCAAGAGGGCGGAGGCGGAATTGGCCAGCGCCCAGCAGCGGCTCGCCGATGCGATCGAGAGCATCAGCGACGGCATCGTCCTGTTCGACAAGGACGAACGGCTGGCGCTGTTCAATCGCCGCTATGCCGCCGAAGTCGCGGCGATTGCGGACATCTTCAAGCCCGGATTGACGTTCGAAAATTTTGTCCGCGCGCTCGCCAAAGCCGGTTATTACGGCCCGGCCAAGGTCGGGGACGAAGCTTGGGTGCGCGAGCGCCTGCGGCGCTTCCGGGCGCTGACGGAAGCCGAATACGCGGTGACGCCCGATGACGGCGAACAGGCGTGGCGCCTGGTTCGTCATTTCCGCACCGCCGACGGCGGCACCCTGCTCGCGCTCAGCGACATCACCGCGCGCAAGCGGATGGAAACGGAGCTTCGGTCGAGTCAGGAATTGTTGTGGACCGCGCTCGAAAGCATGAACGACAGCGTTTCTTTGTTCGATTCGAGCGAGCGGCTGGTATTGTTCAACGAGTCGTTCGCGCGTTACCCGGCAATGATGCGCGATGTATTCAAGGTCGGTCTGCCGTTCGTCGAAATGGTCGAAACCCTGTTTGCGCGCGGCGGATATGCCGATAAGGATCGCGACTGGCTCGAACGGCGTATCCGTTGCTTCCGCGCGCTGGAGCCGATCGAGATCGCCTTCCGGGATGTGGACGGCAGCGAACGCTGGCTCAAGTTCACCCACCATCGCACCCGCGACGGCGGCACCCTGATGGTGCGCAAGGACGTCACCGATCAGATCCGCGCGCTGGGCGAGATCGAGCATGCCCGCAGCGTCGCCGAACAGGCAAATGAAACCAAAACCAAGTTCCTCGCCTCCATGAGCCACGAGTTGCGCACGCCGCTCAACGCCATTCTCGGTTTTGCCCAGATGATCGAATTGGGTAT
>Ga0194120_10001467_pt1 | contig 42839 bp, 38 predicted proteins | sample TA2MahCa65mmetaG_FD_148642 | JGI IMG/M metagenome (GOLD analysis project Ga0194120, IMG submission 148642) | Freshwater microbial communities from Lake Tanganyika, Tanzania - TA2015019 Mahale Deep Cast 65m | ecosystem: Environmental > Aquatic > Freshwater > Lake | place: Tanzania: Lake...
CGGCGCTCGCCGTCGCGCTCGCGCCGCTCTGCGCCTCGCTCGCTTCCGGCCTGGGCCTGGTCCTTCTGGACCGGACGCGCGGCCTGCTCGAAGCCGGAACCCAGCTCGAGGTCGCGCTCCCGCTCGCGCAGCGCGAGGCGGGGACGGCGCTCGCGAGCGCGTCGCTCGCGGCCGCGTCGCTCGTCGCGGCCCTCGCGGCCTTCTGGTCCGAGCCCGTCGGAGCCGGCGTCGTCGCCGCGGCCACCCCGCTGATCTCTGCGGCGTGCGTTCTCGCGCTGCTGCCCCCGCTCGTTCGCGCCAGCCGGGGACGGTACTTCCGCGCGCGCGTCCCTCTACGCGCGGAAGTGTCGCTCGGCCCGACGCGCTAAGCCGACTCTAGACGCGGATCTCCAGGTAGGCGCGTCGGGAGTAGCGGCCGGAGAGGCGCGAGAACAGGTCGAGCAGGCGCACCTGCCAGCCGTACTTCGCGAGCAGGAGCTCGTTGGCGCGCGCGATCGCGTCGGGCGCCGAGACGATCCGCGCCTGCGCCTCGTGCCAGGGGCCGTGGACCTTGCCCCGCGCGTCGCAGGCGGCGAGTCGTGCTCTTGGCGAGTTCCGCAGGCGCTTCACCTTTCCGGAGTCGCCGGCGGTGAAGACCCAGACGGCTCCATCGCCCTCGGCGAACCAGACGGGGGTCGCGACCGCGCGCCCGTCGCGGCGGAAGGTCGCAAGACTCACGTAGCTCTCGCCTTCGAGCACGTCGCGCAGTCTACGCCAGTCCGGCGGTGCGCGCGCGCGGCCTTGCGTTATTCTCGCGCCCGCCCGGGAGGTCGCGTGTACACAGCGCGGGAGCTTGCCGAATACGCCGCGTTCCGCAGCGGCATGGCCGCGCTTCGCGCCCTGCCGCTGGCTCAGGCGCAGAAGCTCGGCGCAGCGGCCGCGCGCCGGCTCTTCGATCTCGGCGGAAAGCGCGTGGCCTACGTGATCGCGAACCTGCGCGTGGCGTTTCCGGAGCTCTCGGAGGCCGCGCGCAGCCAGATCGGGCGCGAGAGCTACGTGCACTTCGCCTGGAACCTGATCGACGTCGCGCGCAGCGCGAGCTGGGGACCGGAGCAGCTGATCGCGCGCGTCGAGGTCGAGGGCCGCGAGCACGTCGACGCCGCCCGCGCGAAGGGCCACGGCGTGATCGGACTCACGCTGCACCTCGGCAGCTTCGAGATGTCGATGCGGCTCGCTCCCGCGATCGGGCTCCCGGTCACGGTGATCGGACGACCGCTCACGAACCGGCTGCTGCGCCGAGCCATGCTCGCGCAGCGCACGAGCACGGGCGCCGAGCTGCTCCTGCACCGGAACGTCGCGCCGCAGATGCTCCGCGCGCTGCACAAGGGGCGCGTGGTCACGGTGCTGAACGACCAGTACACGCGCCGCTCGAAGGGGGTCTTCGTGCCGTTCTTCGGCGTGCGGGTCTCGACCTCGCCCGGACCCGCGCTGATCGCGCTTCGCGCCGGCGCGCCGATCATCCCGGGGGCCTTCGTGCGGATCGGCCCCGATCGACACCGCATGGTGTTCAGGCCCGCGCTCGACGTTCCCGACACCGGCGACCGGCGGCGGGATGCGGAGCTCCTGACCGCGAGCGGCAACGCCGCGCTCGAGGCGTTCATCCGCGAGAGCCCCGAGCAGTGGATGTGGAGCCACCGCCGCTTCCGGCACAGCCCCGACCTGCCGACCGATCCGTACGAGGGGCTGTAGCGCCGTGACGTCGCTCCGGCTCGATCCGCTCCGGCGTCTCGCTCTGGCGCTCCTGCTCGCCGTCGCGCCGCTCGCCTCCGTGCTCGCGGCCGAGCGCCCGGTCGTGATCCTGCTCTCCTGGGACGGCGTGCGGCACGACTATCCGGAGCGGGCGCAGACGCGGGCGCTGGCGCGGATGCAGCGCGAGGGAGCGCGCGCCGAGCGGCTGATCCCGGTGTTCCCGTCGAGCACGTTTCCCAATCACGTTTCGCTGGCGACGGGAACCTACGTCGACCGCCACGGGATCATCGGCAATCGCTTCACCGACCGCGCCGGCCGCCGCTTCGACTACAGCAACGACGCGAGCTGGATCGAGGCCGAGCCGCTCTGGGTCGCGGCCGAACGGCAGGGCGTGCGCGCGGCGACGTTCTTCTGGGTCGGGTCCGAGACCGACTGGCGCGGGCGTGGAGCGAGCTACCGGATCACGCCCTTCGACGAATCGATCGGCGAGGCGGCCAAGGTCGATCAGATCCTCGCGTGGCTCGATCTGCCGCCCGAAGAGCGTCCGGGGCTGATCATGGCCTGGTGGCACGGCTGCGATCACCTGGGCCACGAGGAGGGACCCGACAGTCCCGGGATCGCCGCCCAGCTTCTCGCCCAGGACGCCGAGCTGCTGCGGCTGCTCGCAGGGCTCGATTCGCGCAAGGCATGGGATCACACCACCGTGATGGTCGCGAGCGATCACGGCATGACCGCGCTCGAGGCGCTGGCCGACGCGGACGCCCCGCTCGCGGCGAGCGGGATTCCGGCGCGCGTCGCGTCGGGCGGCGGAGACGCGCAGGTCTACCTGGGCGACGCCTCACAGAGCGATGCCGCGCTCGCCGCGCTCGCGCGGGTCGAGGGGATCCGCGCCTACCGCGCAGAGACCCTGCCGCTCTCGTACCGGAGTCACTTCCCCGGGCGCAGCGGCGATCTCACGCTCGTCGCGGAGCCGCCGCGGGTCTTCGCCCGGCCGACGTTCGGGCAGAAGGCGCTCGCGGCGCTTCGCCGCCTGCGCGGCGGATCACGCGGCGCGCACGGCTACGACCCCGAGCACCCCGACATGGGGGCGATCTTCTTCGCGCTCGGGCGCGGCGTTCCCGCGGGCGCGAAGCTCGGCGCGATCCGCGTGATCGACGTCGCGCCGACCGCGGCCGCGCTGCTCGGCATCGGGCCCCCGGAGCAGTCCGAGGGCCGAGCGCTGTTTCAGACCGACTCGAACAGCGACGCGAAGCCCTGACCGCCGCCGATGCACATCGTGACGATCCCGTAGCGCTTCTTGCGCCGGCGCAGCTCGCGGAGCAGGGTGCCGGTGAGTCGCGACCCCGTCATTCCGAACGGGTGACCGATCGAGATCGCTCCGCCGTTCACGTTCAGCTTCTCGTCGGGAATCCCGAGCACGCGCTGCACGCGAAGCACCTGTGACGCGAACGCCTCGTTGAGCTCGATCAGGTCGATGTCGTCCAGGCTCATGCCGAGGCGCTTCAGAAGCTTCGGCACCGCGTAGATCGGGCCGATGCCCATCTCGTCGGGCTCGCAGCCGGCGACCGCGGAGCCGCGGTAGATCCCGATCGGCTCGATGCCCAGGGCGTTTGCGCGCCCGGAGGACATCAGCAGCGTCGCCGACGCACCGTCGGAGAGCTGGCTGGCGTTTCCCGCCGTGACCGTACCGCCCTCGGGCTTGAACGCGGGCGGCAGCTTGCGCAGGCCCTCGATGGTCGTGTCGGGGCGGTTGCACTCGTCCTTGTCGACGACGCAGTCCTCCTCGCGCGGCTCCTCGCCCTTCTTCTGCACCAGCCGGCGCGTCTTCATGGGCACGATCTCGTCGTCGAAGTAGCCGAGCTCCTGGCCGCGGGCGGTGCGCTGCTGGCTCATCAGCGCGTACTTGTCCTGGTCCTCGCGCGAGACCTTGTAGCGCTCGGCGACGACCTCGGCGGTGGCGCCCATCGCCATGTACAGCCCGGGCGCCTTCTTGATCGCGACCGGATTCACCAGGCGCTTCGTGTTCTGGGTTCCGTCCTGGATCATCGTGATCGTCTCGACGCCTGCGCCGATCGCGACGTCCACGCCCTCGTGGATGATCTGGTGCGCGGCCATCATGATCGCCTGCGAGCCGGACGAGCAGAAGCGGTTCACGGTGGTCGCCGCGACCGAGGTCGGCAGCCCCGCCACGATCGTCGCGATCCTCGCGACGTTCATGCCCTGCGCCCCCTCGGGGATGCCGCAGCCGGCGACGACGTCGCCGACCTCCGCCTTGTCCACGTTCTTGTTGCGCACGAAGAGCTGCGACAGGCAGTGCGCGAGCTGATCGTCCGGACGCGTCAGGTTGAACGAGCCGCGGTGCGCCTTGGCGAGGGCGGTGCGGACGCTGTCGACGATCACGGCTTCACGAGACATGGGCAGTCCTCCGGCTATCAGGGAATCGAACGCGAGCCATCATACTAGACTGGGCAGGCAGGCGCGACGCGAGCGCAAGGAGGGCCTCGATGACCCCGATCCAGCGACTCCTGGGGCGTGCATTCATCGGCGCGCATCTCGCGCTCTACCGGGCGACGGGCGGCTGGATCGGCGGGACGATGGGGAGCCTGCGCGTGCTCCTGCTCACCACGACCGGGCGGAGATCCGGGCAGCCGCGCACGGTGCCGCTGGTGTACTTCGAGGACGGCGATCGGCTCGTGGTCATCGGCTCGAAGGGCGGCGATCCCCGCGACCCTCTCTGGTGGGAGAACCTGAAGGCCACGCCGCTCGCACAGGTGCAGGTCGGCTCACGGATCCGAAGCGTTCGCGCGCGCCTCGCGTCGCCCGCCGAGCGCGAGCGGCTCTGGCCGCGGATCAAGCAGGAGAACGCCTTCTACGCCGGCTACGAGCGCAAGACGAGCCGCGAGATCCCGGTCGTGCTTCTGTCGGACGAGCCGGCCCGGTCGTAGGGCGCGCCTCAGAGGCCGGTGCGCAGGTAGTTCCGCTGGTAGCAGAGCGGCCGGAAGCCGAGCGCCGCGTACATCTGCTTCGGCGTGTCGTCGAGGCGCGCGCCGATCAGGACCGGGCCCGCGCCGCGTGAGCGCGCATCCTCGACACAGGCGTGGATCAGCGCGGTCGCGATCCCGCGGCCGCGCAGGTTCGCGCGCGTGAACAGGTCCTCGACCTTTCCCACGCCGTTCTCGCCGGGGAAGGAGGAGAAGAACGCGCCGTCGGCTCCGTCGGCGCGCGCCAGGAAGTAGCGCACGGCGGGCGCCTTCATGCGCTTGGTGGCGACGAGCTGCTCCGTGATCGAGCGCGGCCACGGCTCGTGGAAGCCCTTGACCGCCTCCTCCTGGTGGTCGAGCCAACACAGCTCGGTTAGGGAGTCCCAGTCGGCGTCGGATTCCACGGCGCGGAGCTCGATGGCCGGCGGGCGCGCGCGCAGCGGTCCCTCGAGCACGAGCACGACCTGATCCTCGGCCTCGTAGCCGTCGAGATGCAGCCGAGCCTCGAAGGGCAGGGGGGTCTCGGGATCCCAGAGGAAGTGCCGGTGGCCGAGGCCCGCGAAGACGCGGTCCGCGGTCTCGAGCAGCGCGTCGATCTCGTCCGGGGACTCCGCGCGAACGCCAGCTGCGAAGTTCGCGTCGTAGATCTGCGGCGTCCGAGGCTGGCGCACGAAGCGTGCCCCGCTGGCCTCGATCGACTCGTGGCCGAGCGCGAGCCAGCGCTCGAGCGTCTGGTACGCGCGCGTGACGAGCTCCGACATTCCGATCAGCCTAACGCAGAGCCGAACGGTTATTCTCCCGCCTCGAGCCAGGGAGACGCCGAGATGCCGCACGCGATGGGAGCCCGACGGCCGCTGGGCCTCTCGTTCTGGCCGCTGCCCGAAGACGACCCGAAGGTCGCGATCCGCCGCGAGGACGTGCGGATCGTGACGCCCGACGGCGCGCTGGTGCGCGGCATCGTCTGGACGCCGCCGCTGGGGCAGCCGTGGAAGACCGCGGTCGTGCTCTCGCACCCGCGCGGCGATTTCTCGGTGCACTACGCCTGCCCGCTGCTCGCGGCCGCGGGCTACGCCGTGCTCGGCTTCGCGACCCGCTACATCAACAACGACATGGACTGCCTGCACGAGAGCTGCACGATCGACGTCGAGGCGGCCGTCGCCGAGATGCGCCGGCGCGGCGCGCAGGCGGTGGTGCTGCTCGGCAACAGCGGCGGCGGCTCGCTGATGGCGCTCGCGCACGTGGAGAAGCAGGTCGGCGACGGCTGGATCGCGATCGCCGCTCATCCGGGCGAGGGCGTGTTCATGAACCAGGTGATCGATCCGTCGGTCGCCGACGAGAACGATCCGGAATCGGTGATCGCCGAGCTCGACATGTACGACCCGGACAACGGCTGGCGTCCCTGGCCCGAGCCCTGCCGATACGATCGCGGCTGGCTCTCGCGCTACCGCGCGGCGCAGATCGCGCGCGTCGCGCGGATCGACGCGATCGCGAGGAGCGCGATCGCGGACGCCGAGCAGGCGGCGCGGGTCTGCAAGCCGATCGAAAAGCGCGAAGACCCGAAGGCGTGGCGCTACTGGCGACAGCGCGCGGTGCACGCGAAGCACCTGGTCATCTACCGCACGCTCGCCGATCCGGCGTACCTCGATCTCACGATCGACCCCGACGACCGGCCGATGGGCTCGCTCTTCGCGTTCCCCGACCCGTTCGACGGCAACTACGGTCGCTTCGGGCTCGGCCGCGTGATGACCGCGCGCGGCTGGCTCTCGACCTGGTCGGGCCTCTCGTCGCACGCGAAGCTCGAGGACACGATGCCGCGCGTGAAGGTGCCCGCGCTGATCCTCCACCCGACTGCCGACACGGAGATCCGCCTCTCACAGGCGCGCGCGATCCGCGCCGCGTGCGGCTCGCCCGACGTCGAGTACCACGAGCTCGCGGGCGCGCCGCACTACTTGGAAGGGCGCCGGCCAGAGGCGATGGAGCTCACGGCTTCCTGGCTGCGCGCGCGGTTTCCGTGAGCGAGCCCGGCAGCGAGAAGCTCTCGCTCGGCGTGAAGCTCGTCTACGGAGCGCCGAGCTTCGCGGGCGCGGCGATGGCGATTCCCGTCGCCGTGCACATGCCGAAGTTCTACACCGACGAGGTGCTGGTGCCGCTGGGCTGGGTGGCCCTGGCGATGGCGCTCGCGCGCGTGCTCGACGCGATCCTCGACCCGTTCGTGGGCTGGATGAGCGACCACACGCATTCGCGTTGGGGACGCCGCCGCCCCTGGATCGCGGTCGCGGCGCCGCTCGCGGCGCTCGCGTTCGTGGCGCTCTTCACGCCGCCCGCGTCGCTCGATTCGACCGAGGCCGCGGTCTGGTTCGGCACGGCGCTCATGCTCTTCTTCACGCTGCAGATGATCTACGGCCTGCCCCACGGGGCGCTCGGGCCGGAGCTCACGCTCGACTACCACGAGCGCTCGACGCTGTTCTCGGTGCGCGAGGGCTTCGCGCTGATCGGGACGATTCTGGCCGCGGTCGCGCCCTCGCTGCTGCACGAGGTCTTCGGCGATCCGCGTCGCGAGTTCGCGCTGATGGCGATCGCCTACGCCGCGCTGATGATCGCGCTCTACTGGCTTCTGGTCGGCGTGATCCGCGAGCGGCCGGATTTCGCGCGGCGCGAGTCGAATCCGCTCGTGCCCGGCGTGCGCCGCGCGCTGCGCAACCGGCCGTTCTTCATCCTCTTCGCCTGCTACATCGTTTCGAGCATCCCGGGCGCGATCCCCGGCCTCTTGATGCCGTACTTCAACGAGTACGTGATCCAGCCCGAGCACCCGGAGCGCTGGCTCGGCGTGTTCCTGCTGACGTACTTCGGCTCGGGCCTGCTCTGCCTGCCTCTCTGGCTCGTGGCCGCGCGGCGCTTCGGAAAGCTGAACGCGTGGCTCGCGAGCTTCGTCATGGGCATCACCGGCGGGTCGGCGATGTTCTTCCTGGGAAAAGGCGACACGGTCGGTCTGCTGTTCCTGATCGCGTGGTCGGGCTCGGCCTTCGGCGCGGGGATGTTCCTGCCGCCCGCGATCCAGGCCGACGTCACCGACTACGACGAGCTCCACACCGGAAAGCGTCGCGAGGCGCAGTACCTCGCGTTCTGGGGCCTGGTGCCGAAGTTCATCGTGATCCCGAGCGCGTCGGTGCCGCTCTCGGTGCTCGCCTGGCTCGGCTACACCCCGAACCAGCCGCAGACGCCCGAGGTGATCCTGGCGATCAAGGCGATCTTCGCGCTCACGCCGGCGGTCTTCTCCGCGGCCGCGTTCTTCATCGCCTGGCGCTTCCCGATCAGCGAGGAGGTGCACCGCCAGATCCTGCTCGGCGTGCAGGCGCACCGGCGCGGCGAGCCGGCGCTCGATCCGCTCACGAACCAACTCGTGATGCCGCCCGGTGAGAAGCGCGTGGACGAGCGCACCGGATGGTTCCTCGACAACTTCTCGCGCGGCGAGCTGCTGCGCGTGCTGCGCCACGGCCCGCAGCGCGCGCTCGCCGACGTCCTTCGCGTCGCGCTCGCGTCGCTTGCGCTCTCGGTCGGGGTCGCGGTCTGGGTGGTCTACGACCTCGCCGCCACCAGCGGCAATCCCGGCCCGTTCGCCGTGCTCGCGATCGTGACCGCCGGATTCTCGTTCACCGCGTTCGCCTTCCACCTGATGCGCGTCGCGCCCGCGCTGCGGCTGCGCAAGGCCGCGGTCCCGGCCGAGACTCTTCGCGCGCACCTCGGCGATGCGAACGGTTCGGGCGTGGTCGCCGCGTCCATGGGATGAACGGGCGCATCGTCGCCGCGCGCGGCCTGCGCGGATTCGCCGACGGGTTCGTGAGCGTCGTGCTGCCGAGCTACCTGGCGCTGCTCGGCTTCTCGGCGCTCGAGATCGGCGCGCTCGCGACCAGCGCGCTGCTCGGGAGCGCGCTGCTCACGCTCGGCGTCGGTCTGTTCGGGAGCCGCTTCACGTCCCGTCAGGTGCTGCTCGGCGCCTGCGCGCTGATGATCGCGACGGGGATCGGCTTCGCGAGCGCGGAGTCGCTCGCGCTGCTGGTCGCGATCGCGTTCGTCGGCACGCTGAACCCGACGGCCGGCGACGTGTCGGTGTTCCTGCCGACCGAGCAGGCGCTGCTCGGCCGCGAGAGCGACACCCGCGCGCGCACCGCGCTGTTCGCGCGCTACAACCTGGCCGGCGCGCTGCTCGGCGCGCTCGGCGGTCTCGCGACCGGGCTGCCGGAGCTCGCCGTCGCTCGTCTCGGCGTTCCGCTCCAGTCGGCGCTGCGCTCGGTCTTCGCGCTCTACGCGCTCTGCGGGCTCGTGACCCTGGCGCTCTACACGGGATTGCGTGGCCCGCTCGCGGAGGCGCCGCGGGCCTCGTCTCGCTCGCCGCTGCTGCGCTCGCGGCGCATCGTGCTGCGACTCACGGCGCTGTTCAGCCTGGACTCGTTCGGCGGCGGCTTCGCGGTGCAGTCGCTGCTCGCGCTCTGGCTGTTCCGACGCTTCGGGCTCTCGCTCGCCGAGGCGGGCGCGTTCTTCGCCGTGGCGGGCACGCTGTCCGCCTTCTCGCAGCTCGCGTCCGCGTGGCTCTCGGCGCGGATCGGCCTGATCGAGACGATGGTCTTCACGCACGTCCCCGCGAACCTGTTCCTGATCGCGGCCGCGTTCATGCCCAGCGCTCCGCTTGCGCTGACCTTCCTGTTGCTGCGCTCGGCGCTCTCGCAGATGGACGTGGCGGCGCGGCAGTCCTACGTGATGGCCGTGGTCCCGCCCGAGGAGCGCGCGGCGGCGGCGAGCGTCACCAACGTTCCGCGCAGCCTCGCGTCCGCGATCGCTCCGCTGCTGGCCGGCGCGCTGCTCGAGCTCTCGTCGTTCGGCTGGCCGCTGGTGCTCGCGGGCGCCGCGAAGCTCGTCTACGACGGGCTCCTGCTCTGGCAGTTCCGCGCCGTGCCGCCGCGGCCTACTTGAGCCGCGGGTCCGAGGTCTCGCTGAGCACGAGCTCGGGGTGGCGCGCGACGGCGCGCTCGACGTGCCAGGGGCTCTCGGCCAGGAGCACCGGCTTTCCGTCCCGATCGCTGACGAGCTTCATGCTCTCCGAGTAGCGCAGCAGATCCGCGGCGACCGCGCCGTGGATCCAGCGCGCGACCTTGTAGGGGAGCGGCGCGAGCCGAAGCTCCACGCCGTACTCGGACGCGAGCCGCGCCACGATCACGTCGAACTGCAGCGGGCCGACCACGCCGAGGATCTGCGCCGCGGTTCCCGCGCCGGCGTCGCTGAAGAGCTGCACCGCGCCCTCCTGCGCGAGCTGCTCGAGCCCCTTCGCGAGCGCCTTGCGCCGCTCCACGCCCGCGAGCTCGACACGCCGGAAGTGCTCGGGCGAGAAGATCGGAATCCCCGCGTACTCCACGCCCGCGCGCTCCGCGAGCGTGTCGCCGATCCGGAACAGGCCGGGATCGAACAGGCCGACCACGTCGCCGGCGAAAGCCTCCTCGACCTCCTCGCGGCCCTGGCCCATGAGCAGCGTCGAGTTCGCGAGCCGCACCGGCTTTCCGGTCCGCGCCAGGATCGCCGTCGCGCCGCGCTCGAAGCGCCCCGAGCAGATGCGCAGGAACGCGACGCGATCGCGGTGGTCGGGGTCCATGTTCGCCTGGATCTTGAACACGAAGCCCGAGAAGCCGTCCTCGATCGGATCGATCACGCCCGCGCTCGACTCGCGCGGGCCGGGGCAGGGCGCGAGCTCGAGGAAGCGCTCCAGGAACGGCAGCACGCCGAAGTTCGTGAGCGCGCTGCCGAAGAACATCGGCGTCTGCGCCTGCGCGCGCACCGCGTCGGCGGCGAAGACGGCGCCCGCGCCGTCGAGGAGCGCGAGCGCGTCGCGAACGGCGGCTTCCTCGGGCGGTCCGGCGACCTCGCGCTGCTCGACCTTCTGCGTGCCGTGCTTGCCGCCCGCGAAGTAGAGCGAGCGCGCGCCGATCCGGTCGTAGACGCCGCGGAACTCGTGGCCCGCGCCGATCGGCCAGTTCACCGGCACCGCGTCGATGCCGAGCACCTCTTCGATCTCGCCCATCAGGTCGAGCGGGTCGCGGCCCTGCCGGTCCATCTTGTTCACGAACGTGAAGATCGGGATGTGCCGCAGCCGGCAGACCTCGAAGAGCTTGCGCGTCTGCGCCTCGACGCCCTTCGCGGCGTCGATCAGCATCACCGCCGCGTCGGCCGCCATCACGGTGCGGTAGGTGTCCTCGCTGAAGTCCTTGTGGCCGGGCGTGTCGAGGATGTTGACGCGGTAGCCCTCCCAGTCGAAGTGCATCACCGAGCTCGAGACCGAGATGCCGCGCTGCTTCTCGAGCTCCAGCCAGTCGCTGGTCGCGTGGCGCGCGGCGCGCTGGGCGCGCACCGCGCCCGCCTCTCGAAGCGCGCCTCCGAAGAGCAGCAGCTTCTCGGTCAGCGTGGTCTTGCCGGCGTCCGGGTGCGAGATGATCGCGAACGTGCGGCGGCGCTCGACTTCGCTGCGAATCCGCCGCGGGCTGGCTTCCATGCGGCGTGTTTCTAACCGAAACCCCCGGATCATCAAGGTCTTTCCCGGGGGCGCCGATCGGAACGGACGCGGCGTTCCGGTCGCGAAGGACGGCAGATGTCGGCGATCTCGCGCTGGGTGCGCGGCGGGCTCGGGCTGGTCGACCGCGTCGTCCCTGCGTCGCTCCACCATGCGGACCCGATCGAGCGCCGGCGTGCGCGAATGGTCGTCTTCAACACCAGCGTCTTCCTCGCCTATGGGGTGTTCCAAGGCGCGATGGAGATCGCGGTGGAGTCGCGGGAGCGCGCGATCTTCACCATCGGCCTGCTGGTGGTCGCGAGCGCCTTCGGGCTGGGCGCGATCGTCTGGCTGCGCCGGCGCGCGGACAGCCACGCCGCGGCCTGGACCGCCATGATCACGCTCTTCTGTGTGATCACCGCGATCACCTACACCAAAGGCGGACAGCACGCGCCCGGGCTGCCCTGGTTCGTGGTCCTGCCCGTGGTGGCGCGCGCGCTGATCGGCAGCCGCGCCGCGCTGATCTTCGCGGCGGCATCACTGATCGTGGTGCTGGGCTTCGTGCTGCTCTCGACCTACGGGCTGCCGGTTCCGCCCGCGCCGACCGGCGCGGCGCTGGTCGTGAAGCAGATCGTCGCGATCTGCGCGGCCACGATCCTGTGCTCGGGCCTGGTGTACATGAACGGGGTCGTCGAGCAGGAGGCGCAGGCGGCGCTGGTCGCGACGCGGGACGCCGCGACCCAGGCGAGCCGCGCGAAGAGCGTGTTCGTGGCGAACGTGTCGCACGAGATCCGCACGCCGATGACCGCGATCCTCGGCTACACCGACGTGCTCGCCGAGCCGGGCCTGGGCGAGGCCGAGCGCGCCGAGGCGATCGAGACCCTGCGCCGGAATGGCCGCCAGCTCCTGGCGCTGATCAACGACATGCTCGACCTGTCGAAGATCGAGGCCGGCGCGCTGGAGCTGCGCAAGCGCGAGGTCTCGCCGACCGCGCTGGTGCGCCAAGTGGTGGCGCTGCTCCGCGATCGCTCGCGCGTGCGGGGGAACCCGCTCGACGCGGAGTTCGCGCAGGACCTGCCGCAGGCCATCTGGACCGATCCGGTCCGGCTGCAGCAGATCCTGGTGAACCTGATCGGGAACGCGATCAAGTTCACCGAGCAGGGTGGCATACGCGTTTCCGTGTCGCTCGAGCCGGGCCCGCCCGCGCCGCGGATCCGCTTCGACGTGATCGACTCGGGCATCGGCATCGCGGACGCCGACCGCGCGCGAATCTTCGAGCCGTTCTCGCAGGTCGACGCCAGCGAGGCGCGGCGCTACGGGGGCACGGGGCTGGGGCTTGCGATCTCGCTGCGGCTCGCGCGCAGCCTGGGCGGAGACCTGACCGTAGCGAGCGCCCAGGGTGTGGGCTCGACGTTCAGCCTGGTCCTTCCCATCGGCGCTCCGAGCGAGGCGGAGCGCGAAGCGGGCGCGGGCGCGCTCGCGCGTCCCGAGACGGGCGACGCGCCGGCGGCTTCGCTCGGACCGCTTCCGGTGCTCCGCGGCCGCGTGCTCGTGGCCGAGGACGGCCCGGACAACCAGCGCCTGATCGCGCGGCTTCTCGGCCGCGCCGGGCTCGAGGTCGAGATCGCCGCCGACGGCCGGCGGGCGCTGGAGCGCGCACTCGAAGCGGAGCGCAGCGGCGCGCCCTTCGACGCGGTGCTGATGGACATGCAGATGCCCGAGCTCGACGGCTACGCCGCGACGCGCGCGCTGCGCGACGGCGGTTACGCGCGGCCGATCATCGCGCTCTCCGCGCACGCGATGCGCGAGGACCGCGAGCGCTGCCTCGAGGTCGGCTGCGACGCGTTCGCGCCCAAACCGATCGACCGGCGCGCGCTGCTCGAGCTGCTCGCGGAGCAGCTGTCCAAACCCGTATCCTCGCCGTCCGACTAGAGCGGGGGGGCAGGGCGCATGCGTCTATCGGGCAAGGTCGCGCTGATCACGGGCGCGGGAAGCGGCATCGGCCGCGAGACCGCGAAGCTCTTCGCGAGCGAGGGCGCGAGCGTCGTGATCGCCGACCTCGACGCGGATGCGGGCGAGCGCGTGGCGAGCGAGGTGCGGGACTCCGGCGGCCGGGCGCACTTCGCGCGCGCCGACGTCTCCAAGCCCGACGACGCGCGCGGGATGGTCGCGGCGGCCGAGCGCGAGTTCGGCCGGCTCGACGTGCTGATGAACAACGCCGGCATCTCGCACATCGACGACAACGGCGCGGTCGACACCGAGGAGTCGGTCTGGGACCTGACCATGCGCGTCAACCTGAAGGGGCCGTTCCTCGGCTGCAAGTTCGGCATTCCCGCGCTGCGCCGCGCGGGCGGCGGCTCGATCATCAACGTCGCGTCGTTCGTCGCGGTGCTCGGCGCGGCCACGCCGCAGCTCGCCTACACTGCGAGCAAGGGCGGGGTGCTCGCGATGTCGCGCGAGCTCGCCGTGATCCACGCGCGCGAGAAGATCCGCGTGAACGCGCTCTGCCCGGGGCCGCTGCGCACGGAGCTCTTGATGAAGTACCTGGACACGGAAGAAAAACGCCAGCGCCGGCTCGTGCACGTGCCGATGGGCCGTTTCGGCGAGGCCGAGGAGATCGCGCGCGCGGCGCTCTGGCTGGCGAGCGACGAGTCCTCGTTCACCACCGGCGCGACCTTCCTGGTCGACGGCGGGATCACCGCCGCGTACGTGACGCCGAGCTAGCGACGTCTGGCTAGTACCGAACGACACCTGGGCGGTTCGCGTAGCCCAGGAACGCGATGCGCCGGAAGCCGAGCTCCATGTCGTCGGCCAGGGTCCGCACGGTGTGCGCGTCGGCGATCTCGAACTCGGGGAGCTTCGACAGGTTCTCGCGCAGCGCGTCCTCGATCGGCGCGCGCAGCTCGACCTCGATCTCGTGCGGCGCGGGCTGGTCGCGGTACACGGGAAGCTCGCCGGCCCGCGCCCGCTCGACCGCGCGCCGCGCGCCGGCGCGGATCAGCGCGGCCGTGCGCGCGGGCGGGATCACGTCGGCGGCCGCGTTCGAGAGCGCGCGCTTCACCTCGACGCGCTCGACCCACGGCGCGCGCTTGGAGAGCTCCGCGATCAGCACCTGGTCGCCGCTGGCCAGCCCCACCGGCACGCCGAGCTCGCCCGCGCGGATCGTCATGATCTCGGACTCGCCCACCGCAGCTCCGGCCACGCGCACGCTCTTGAAGCGCTCGTACGAGACCGTGTGCGCCATGATCCCCGGAAACGATCCCGCGCGCGCGTGGTGGCCGACGAAGAGCGCCACGCCCACGGACGAATCGAGCCCCGCCATGGTGGTCGCGCCGGGCCGGCCCGGGCCGCGGATCACGCGGCCGCGCGGGTCGATCTCGTCGAGCACCAGGTCGCAGAGCTCCTCGACGCCGTGGTTCTCCTCGACCACGACCTCGGTCGCGCCGCCGTCGAACGCGCCCGCGATCGCCGCGCTGGCGTCCTGCGTCATCAGCCGGCGGTTGCGCTGGAAGTCCATCCCGGTCGAGATCACGTCGGCCCAGCGCACCAGGCCCGAGATGCCCTCCATGTCGACCGAGATCCAGACCCTCACGGCTTGTAGGCGACGCAGTCGATCTCGACGAACGCGCCGAGCGCCAGCGCCGAGCAGCCGACGGTGATTCGCGCCGGCGGATCGCTGGGGAAGAACTCGCGGTAGGCCTCGTTCATCTCGGCGAAGCGCGCCATGTCGGTGACGAAGACGTTCACCTTCACCACGTCCGAAAGGTCCGCGCCCGCGCCGCGCAGGATCGCTCGGATGTTCTCGAGCGTCTGGCGCGTCTCGGCCTTCGCGCCGCCGGCCACGAGCTCGAACGAGCCGGCCTTCGTGCCGAGCGTGCCAGAGACGAAGATGAAGCCGCCGGCGCGCGTGGCGTGCGAGAAGGCGGGAAGCTTGCCGAGCTCGGGAACGTCGATCTTGCGGATGTCCGTCATGGGAGCGCGATGATACCATCGCGCGCATGAAGCTCGGCGGCGTCCACCACGTGTCGATCAACGTCCACGACGCGGATCTGGTCGGGCGCTTCTACACCGACGTGCTCGGGCTCGAGACTCTCCCGCGCCCGGACTTCCCGTTCAAGGGCCTGTGGCTGCGCGCGGGCGGCCAGCAGATCCACCTGATCGAGGTCGCCGGTCACGTGGCTCCCGAGGGCCAGCACTTCGCGTTCGAAGTCGACGACATCGAGTCGATCTGCGCCGCGCTCGCCGCTCGCGGCGTCACGGTGAGCCCGCCGCGGACCCTCCCCGGAGCAGGGCGCCAGGCGTTCTTCCGCGACCCGTCGGGAAACCTGATCGAGCTGAACCAGCCGGGTCCGGGCGCGTGAGCCAAGGCGACGAAGCGGCGGCCGGCGCGGCCCGAAAGCTCCGCGACCTGTCCGCGCTGCGCCTGCGAATCGCGCTCTGGCTCACGGCCGCGGTCATGGTCGCGTACTTCGGCTTCATCCTGCTGGTCGCGTTCGACAAGCCGCGGCTGGCCGGGCTCGTCGCGCCCGGGCTCTCACTCGGCATCCTGCTCGGGGCGCTCGTGATCGTGCTGTCGTGGCTCTCGACCTGGCTCTACGTGCGCTGGATGAACCGCAACTACGACGGCGCGCTCTCGCGGCTGCGGGGCTAGCGTGGAGACTCGGATCGGCGAGCCGAACGCGGTCGCGATGGGCTTCTTCTTCGCGTTCATCGCCATCACGCTCGGCATCACGTACTGGGCCGCGCGGCGCACCAAGACCACCGAGCAGTTCTACGTGGCCGGGCGCAGCGTCAGCGCCGGGCAGAACGGCTTCGCGCTCGCGGGCGACTACATGAGCGCGGCTTCGTTCCTGGGCATCGCGGGGCTGGTCTCGACGTCGGGCTTCGACGGGCTGATCTACTCGACCGGCTGGCTGGTCGGCTGGCCGATCGTGCTGTTCCTGATCGCGGAGCCGCTGCGAAACCTGGGCCGCTACACCTTCGCCGACGTGCTGGCGCTGCGCTTCCGCCAGACGCCGATCCGGATCGGCGCCGCGATCGGGACGCTCTCGACCGTGGTCTTCTACCTGATCGCGCAGATGGTCGGCGCGGGCTCGCTGATCCGGCTGCTCTTCGGCATTTCGTACGAGACCGCGGTGATCCTGGTCGGTGTCGCCATGCTCGCGTACGTGCTCTTCGGCGGCATGATCGCGACCACCTGGGTGCAGATCGTGAAGGCGGTGCTGCTGCTCCTGGGCGCGAGCCTGCTCGCGGTCCTGGTGCTGGCGCGCTTCCAGATGAACCCGCTCGCGCTCTTCGCCGCCGCGGCCGAGCGCTACGGCGAGGCGGTGCTCGCGCCGGGAAAGCTCGTCTCGAACCCGTGGGACGCGATCTCGCTCGGCATGGCGCTGATGTTCGGCACCGCGGGCCTGCCGCACATCCTGATGCGCTTCTACACCGTCCCCGACGCGCGCGCGGCGCGCACCAGCGTGTTCTACGCGACCGGACTGATCGGCTTCTTCTACCTGATGACCTTCGTGCTCGGCTTCGGCGCCATGGTGCTGGTCGGGCCCGACGCGATCCGCGCCGTCGACGCGGGCGGGAACATGGCAGCGCCGCTTCTGGCCGAGCTGCTGGGCGGCACGCCGTTCCTCGGCTTCATCTCGGCGGTCGCGTTCGCGACCATCCTCGCGGTGGTGGCCGGGCTCACGCTCTCGGGCGCGGCCGCGCTCTCGCACGACCTGTGGGTGAGCGTCGTGCGCGCGGGCCACGCCGATTCGCGCGAGCAGCTCTTCGTGGCGCGCGTCTCGACCATCCTGCTCGGCCTGCTCGCCATCGCGCTCGGCATCACGTTCAAGGGCCAGAACGTGGCGTTCATGGTCTCGCTCGCGTTCGCGATCGCGGCCAGCGCGAACTTCCCGGCCCTTCTGCTCTCGATCTTCTGGGGCGGGCTCAGCACCGCGGGCGCGGTTTCGAGCATGGTGGTGGGGGCGCTATCGACGGCGCTGCTGATCTGGCTCTCGCCGACGGTGCAGGTCGACATCCTGCACGCGGAGTCGGCTTGGTTCCCGCTGAAGAACCCGGCGCTGGTCACGATCCCTCTGTCGTTCCTGACCGCGATCGCCGTCTCGCTCCTCGGCGCGCGGGAATCGGAGACCGCCGCGCGCTTCGCCGAGGTCGAGCGCCGCACGCACCTCGGGCCGGTGGGCGAATGAGCCGCACGCGCGTGCTGATCCTGGGCGCGGCGGGGCGGGACTTCCACTGCTTCAACACGGTGTACCGCGGCGACGCCGGTTTCGAGGTCGTGGCGTTCACCGCGGCGCAGATCCCGGGGATCGCGATGCGGCGCTACCCCGCGGCGCTCTCCGGGCCGCTCTACCCGGAGGGGATCCCGATCGAGGACGAGGCCGACTTCGAATCGCTCTGCCGGCACCACGCGGTCGAGCGCGTGGTGCTCGCCTACAGCGACCTGGCCCACGCCGACGCCATGCACCTGGGCTCCCGTGCGCTCGCCTGCGGCGCCGACTTCGTGCTGCACGGGCCGCTCGCCACCATGCTCCGCTCGCGCGTGCCGGTGATCGCGGTCTCGGCGGTGCGCACCGGCTGCGGCAAGTCGCAGACCTCGCGCTGGATCGCGCGGCGGCTCGCGCGCGCGGGAATGCGCGTGGCCGCGATCCGCCACCCCATGCCCTACGGCGACCTCGCGCGCCAGCGCGCGCAGCGCTTCGCGAGCCGCGCGGACCTGGCCGCCGCCGACTGCACGATCGAGGAGCGCGAGGAGTACGAGCCGTACGTCGAGGCCGGCGCGCGCGTGTTCGCGGGCGTGGACTACGGCGAAGTCCTCGCGCTGGCCGAGCAGGAGGCCGACGTCCTGGTCTGGGACGGCGGCAACAACGACTTCCCGTTCATCGCACCCGACCTGCACATCGCCATCGCCGACGCGCTGCGCCCCGACCAGTCCGACACCCACCACCCGGGCGAGGCCGTCGCGCGAATGGCCGACGTGCTGGTGGTGAACAAGGTCGACGCCGCGGCCAGCGCCGACGTGCAGCGCCTGTGCGACGCCCTGCACCGCCTGAACCCGCGCGCGCGGATCGTGCGCACGGCCTCGCCGCCCCGGCTCGAGTCCCCGGCCGCCGTGCAGGGCCGCTCCGTGCTGGTGGTCGAGGACGGCCCCACGCTCACCCACGGCGGCATGGCCTACGGCGCCGGCTTCGTCGCCGCGACACGCGCCGGTGTCGCCGCCATCGTCGACCCGCGCGCCTCGGCCGCGCCCGGCATCGCCGCCGTCTACGCCCGCTACCCGCACATCGGCCGCGTGCTGCCCGCCATGGGCTACAGCGAGGCGCAGCGCGAAGAGCTGCGCCGCACGATCGAGTCCTCCGCCGCCCAGGTCGTGGTCTCGGCCACGCCGATCGACCTGCGCACGCTGCTCGGCCTGTCCAAGCCCGTCGCCCGCGTGCGCTACGAGCTGCACGAAGTCGACGAGCCGGGCGTTGGCGCGATCGTCGACGAGTTCAGCGCGGAGCGTGTGCCGGGGGAGTTTGGGGGGTGAGGCGGGCGCGTATTGCGACGACGGTCGCGCGAGGGTTACGCTAGGCGCATGCTCCTCTGGGTCGAGATCGTGCGCACGGCGATCCGGATCGCGGTGATCTGCGGGTGTCCGATCCTGATGGAGATGTGCTGACGAGGCTTCGCGCCGCGATTCGCCTCGCAGTCATCAGTGGCATCGCCGTCACCATGGGTTGGTGCTAGGGCGTCGGAGCGCCGATCGGATCTCTCGTTCGCGTGGTCAGAAGGGCCGGGAGCAAGCTACCGAGCATGGCGAGCAAGGTTGCCGCCGCGCAGACCCAAGTCGCGACGTCGCTAGCGAGGAGAGGCTCGATCTTCCAGCCGATCGACTCCGAGAGAAACTCACAGATTACGTTTGACCAGATCACGGCGATCGCGATCCCGATCAGAGCGCCCAGTGTGCCGATCAGGCCTCCTGAGAGTGTGATGATCGCGACCACATTCGCGCGGGTCGCCCCGGCGGCGCGGAGCAGGGCGAACTCCTTCTGACGCGACCGCGTCGCGCCGAAGAGCAGGCTGAGCAGCGAGACCAGTCCGAGCCCACACACCAGTGCGATCGGGACCATGAGCAGCGCTCGGTATTTCTCGGCCGAACGAGCGACGAATCTCCTCGCCTCTCTGCCACGCAGGAAAAAGAGCGGCTGCGAGGTCTCGATCCGGCGCAATAACTCAACGGACTCCTCCTCCGGTGGCGTGACCCAGAGGGCGGCCATGTAGAAGCCTCTGTCCGAGCCCGGAAATACCCGCTCGAATGCCAATTCATCGAGATGCAGCGAGCCGTTTGGCCCTGCCATTCCGCGAACGGAAGTCCCCACGCGGAGCGTGCGGTATCCATCCTGCGCCTCCAGCGTTACCGAATCGCCGACATGGACGCCGAAGCTCGCTTCGAACGATTCATTCATTGCGAGCTCGCCTCTAGCAAGCGCGGCACGCGCTTCCTTCGGCTTCCGGGTCGCAACGCCTAGCTCTCCGCGACGAGAGATCGCGTCTGTCGAGATCGAAGTGAGATTGATCGTCCTTCCTCTGAAAGACACCTCGACCTTGCGAACAGCCGCAATCTCCTCTACACGTCCGCTTCGTTTCAGTGCATCGAGCGTCTCCTGAGAAATCGCCTCCAATCCCTTCGTCCCAAACGGGTCGCCCGCCAGGAGCATGACCGCGTCCTCTCCGTACAGGCCGTAGTAGTAGCTGTCGATGCTGCCGGTGTAGCTGCGAATCGCGGTCACGCCGGTGATCAGGCCGGCGGCGATCGTCGCCCAGGCGGAGATCGTGAGAGCCGTCTCGACCGGGCGATCCCGAAGCGTGGAGCTCATGAGGAAGCCGATGCGGGGGATGGAGCGGCTGAGCCAGCCGTACGGGTTCGCGCCGCGGTCGATCAGGCGATGTCCGAGCCCGGCCGAGAATGCGACCCCTCCGACAACGCCCGCGATCACGCGTAGGGCGCTCGGGCCGGCGCTCTCGATCCATGCGAAGGCGAGCAGCGCCGCTCCCACGAGTGCGAAGCCACTGGCGCGTGCACGCGTACGCTCGCGCCGAATCGAGCCGCGGCCGATATCGATCAGCTCGAAAGGTCCGATCCGCGCTGCGCGCCGCGAGGCGGGAATCGCCGCGCCGACCACGCCCACCACACCCACTGCGAGCCCGATCGCAATCGTTGCAGGCGCGAGACCGGCGTCGCTGAGCTCCATTCCGCTCAGGACTCGCGACGCGACCGAGAGCACGCCGAAGACCGCGCGAGTGACGAACGGCGCTGCCGCAGCGCCCACCGCGGTTCCAGCGACCGCGATCACGAACGCATCGGCGAGAACGGCCCGGGCGACGCGCTCGCCCTCCATTCCGGCCGCTCGAAGGAGAGAGAGCTCCTCGAGCCGGCGATCGATCGACATCGAGCTCACGGCGTAGGTCAACAGTGACGAGGTCGCTAGCCCGACGAGTACGATCGCCCAAAGAGCGCGCTGGTAGGTGCGCAGCAGCGCCAGTCCGAAGCTCTCGCGCTCGGCGTCGCGGTCGATCGAGAGTCCCGGGCCGATCGCCGCCTGGATTCGCTCAGATACCTCCTCGATCGAAGCATCCGCTTCGAGCGCCACGTCGATGCGCTCGAAGCGTCCCTCCATTCCCACGACCTGCTGCAGCGCGAAGATGTCCATGGCGGCGATCTGCCCGCCAAAGGCTTCCGCCACCTCTCCGCCGAGCACCCCCCTCACGACGAGCTCGACCGGCCGGCCCTCGAGCGTGAGCGCGAGCCGGTCTCCATCGCCGACTCCGAGTCGAACGGCGAAGGCTTTCGAGACGACGACCGAGTCCGGAAGCGCGAGCAGGCGGACGGCATCGCGCACGATCACGCCGGCGCGGGAGATCTCGTACCGCCTGACATCACTCTCGCCGAGCAGGTCGAGCCCGATCACGTGGAGCGCCCGTCCCTGTTCGGCGCCGGAAGCAACTCGGAAGCTGCGCCGGATCAACGGCGAGGCGCCGAGAACGCCTGGAATCCCAGCGACCTGATCGAGGGTCCCCTCCGGTACTCCCACCTGTCCGGCGGAGATCGAGAGCGAAGCCGAGCCGATCAACGCCTGTGTGGTCGTGCGCAGCTGTTCCTGCAGGGAGCGCGATGCGACCTCGACGCTCATCGCCAACGCGACGCTCGCCGCCACTGCGAGAGCGGTCAGGATCGAGATCGCGAAGCGATCCGTGAGCTGCGAGCGGATCGACAGAAGAATCGAGAACGGAAGCGGCGACGACCCGCCGATCCAGCGCTCGGCGATCACCGGTCGGAATCCGGCGTCGGCGCCGCGGAGTCGGCGATGATGCGGCCATCGCTCATCTCGAGCACGCGATTGGCGTAGCGAGTCGCCTCGACCTCGTGGGTCATCACGAGCGTGGTCACTCCCCGCTCTTGCGACAGATCGCGGAGCAGCGAGAAGATCTCGTCCGAGGCCCGACTGTCGAGATTTCCCGTCGGTTCATCGGCGAGGATCAGTGCGGGTTTGATGATCAGCGCGCGCGCGATCGCGACGCGCTGCATCTCGCCGCCCGATAGCTCGTGAGGCGCGTGCGCTCGCCTATGAGCCATCCCGAGCAGGTCGATGAGCTCGTCGATCTGCCGGCGCAAGTTGGCGAGCTTGTAACCGTCCAGCAGGAGCGGAAGCGCGATGTTCATCTCGACGGTGAGTGATGGAATCAGATTGAAGAACTGGAAGATCAGGCCGACATTTCGCCGGCGGAAGCGGTCAGCGTCGCTCGCGGGAAGAGACTGAAGCTCGGTCTCGCCGACGAAGACCTGGCCTGCGGTCCCCTTTCGCAGTCCGGCGATCACGTGCATCAGCGTGCTCTTGCCGCTGCCCGAGCGCCCGCGAACGACGACGAACTGACCTGAGGGGATGAGAAGACTGACCCGGTCCAGCGCTCGTACCTCGTGACTGCCGCGCTGATAGATCATCTCGAGCTCGACAGTTCGAATCGATGGACCGGGCGTTGGGTCGAGCCTGCGGAAATCCATGGTTCACACTCGCGGACGCAAACCGCGTGCCAGAGTCGGCGCCGCATTTCGCCTTGACAAGCGAGCGCGGCGTCCGCTGTCATACGCAGAGATGTGAAGTTGGAGTAGCGCGAGCGTGTCGACTCGAACGGCTCTGTTTGTCGACGTCGAGGTCGCCTATGCCGCGGCGCTATCGGGTTGGTGTGCTCGAAGCGGACTCCGTGCTGTCGACGCCGAGGGCGGAGCGCCGGCCGAGCTAGAGCCGCGCGCCATCGCGGTCGTAGTATTGGGGGTCGCGAGGGGTGGCGACGCCAGCTTCGAACGCGTTCGGGCGCTCGCGAAGCTGCTCCGGGGCGCGCCCATCGTGGTGCTCGGGCGCGATCTGGGAGCCGAGACCGCATTCCGGCTCAGTCGCCTCGGGATCGCGGACCTGATCGAGCTACCCGCGGAGCCGCTCGATGTGGTCGCGCGCGTGTCGCTCCAGGTGGCCAGTTCTGGCGGATCGTCGGAGTTGGCCGCACTGGTTGGCGAGAGCGCTCCCATCCGGGCCCTTCGCGAAGAGGTGCTGAGTGCTTCGCGTGTCGAGTCGAAGGTCCTGATCCAGGGCGAGACGGGGACAGGCAAGAGTCTCGTCGCTCGGCTGATCCACGAGCTCTCGCATCGCAAGCAGGCGCCGTTCGTTCACGTCGATTGCGCGGCGCTCTCCCCGACGCTGATCGAGAGCGAGCTCTTCGGACACGAGAAGGGCGCGTTCACCGGCGCTGCCGGTCTGCGCCGCGGCCGCTTCGAGCTAGCAGCCGGCGGGACGATCTTTCTGGACGAGATCGGGGATCTGGACGCTGCGCTGCAGTCGAAGCTGCTGCGCGTGCTCGAGGATCGCGTCTTCGAACGCGTGGGTGGGAGTCAGTCGCTTCCGATGAACGCGCGCGTGATCGCGGCGACCTGTCACGACCTGCTACGGCAGGTGCAGCTGGGACGGTTCCGCATGGATCTCTACTTCCGCTTGAACGTGATCCAGCTCGTGGTGCCGCCGCTTTGCGAGCGACGAGACGACGTGCCGGCTCTAGTGCGAGCGACCGCGATGCGGCTGTGCTCGACGCTCGGAATCGCGTCTCCGAGCTTTTCCGACTCGTTCTACGACCGGCTGCGCGCGCACCGCTGGCCCGGGAACGTGCGCGAGCTCGTGAACGTTCTCGAGCGTTTGCTGGTGCAGAGCGGCGCGCGTGTCTACGACGCTGAGGATCTCGTGGGTCTGCTGCAGGACGCAACCTGGGAGGAGGACTCCGCGCCTACGTCTGCGGATCGCGCGCGCCCTGCGCGCGGACCCGACTCCGAGCTCCCGGCCGATCCGGACGAAGCCGCCGACGCGGAGCGCATCGCGGCCGCGCTTCGCGAGGCTGGCGGAAACGTGTCGCGTGTCTCGCGCCGGCTCGATCTTCCGCGCGGGACGCTCCGCCACCGCATCCACAAGTACCGCCTCGACCACCTGATCCAGCGCGATTGAGCGCGCGCGTCGATCAGGGTGACGCCGCCGCCGGGCACACCGCCGCACTCCCCGCCGCACACGCCAGCGGGCAGCTCGCGCACCTCGGCCCGGGCTGCCGCGAGCTGAGCTCGCGGAAGCGGACCAGGTCGGAGGTCGCGATCATGCTGCCGCCTTCGTTCAGGTCGAACGCCGCGCAGGGGGCATCGGCGTCGGTGCCGCAGTTGCGGGCGGCGCGCGCTTTGCCGGTGGATGCGCGCATCTCGCGCAGGTCGGGCGTGCTGACGAGCAGGCCGGTGCTGCCGGGGAACTTCGCGTCGCAGATGTTTCCGTAGCCGTCGGCGTCGTCGTCGCGCTGGCCGCCGGTGAGCGTGGCCCAGGGGTTCGCGGCCAGGAAGCCGGCGGGGACGCGCCGGTTCGGGACGAGCGTGCAGCTGTCGCAGGCGTCGCCCACGCGGTCGCCGTCGGTGTCCTCCTGCTGCGGGTTCGCGGTGAAGGGGCAGTTGTCGGAGGCGTGCAGCACGCCGTCGCCGTCGGGGTCGCAGGCGTCGCCCGCGCAGGGGAGCGCGTCGAAGCGGACGCCGCAGTCGGCGCACTTCGGACCCAGGCGCGGGGGCGCGCGGTACGCGCCGGTCGTGGGGTCGAGCGTGAGCCGGAAGAAGGCGGTCGAGTCGGAGCAGTTGAAGGCGCAGCCGCCGATCGAAAGGTCGCGGCCGTCGAAGTCGAAGCGCTCGCAGGGCACGGTGCCCGAAGCGCCGCACTCGTCGCTGGTCACCCGCCGGCCGTGGCTCGCCAGAAGCTCGCTGTAGGCGCTGGTCTGCACGCGGCCGTCGTTGTCGAAGTCGGGGTCGCAGGCGTTGCCGTAGCCGTCGGCGTCGTCGTCGAGCTGGCCGCCGGTGGTGGTGCGCCCGGGCAGGGGGATCGCCTCGGGGTTGGGGTCGACCACGCAGTTGTCGCAGGCGTCGCCGATCCCGTCGCCGTCGCGGTCGAGCTGGTTCCCGAGCCCGGCCATTGCCGCCTGCGCCGGGCCGTTGGGCACGGTCGGGCAGTTGTCGCACGCGTCGGGAAGGCGATCGCCGTCGGAGTCGCCGCTCGCGCCCAGGCAGCGCGCGCACTCGTAGTGGCCGTCGCCGTCCGCATCCGCCGCGCTGCTTCGGCAGTCCAGGTCGCAGGCGTCGCCGAATGCGTCGTGGTCGAAGTTCTCCTGCGCGGGGTTCGCAAGCGCCGGGCAGTTGTCGCGCTGAGCCTCGATCCCGTCGGCGTCGGTGTCGTAGCTCCCGTCGCCTTCGTGGCCGACGCTGTCGCGGAACGCGGACCAGTTCACGAAGACGGGCGCACTGATCAGCGCGGTCGAGTCCGCGTCGGCGCCGCAGGCGGCGGTTCCGCTGCAGATCCGCACGTAGACGGCGCCGCCCGCGGCGGACGGCGAGACGGCCGAGAAGTCGACCTCGCACACGTCGCCGGTAGCATCCCTTCGCGAGCAGCAGCTCGTGCACGAGCGCAGCACGGCGCCCGCGTGGCTCACGAGCTCGACGTGGGCGAGCCGCCGCTGCGGCGAGGCGAGCGCGCCCTGGCTGCGCGGGTCGTTCGTCGCGCGCACCTTCACGCGCACGCGGCCGTCGGGCGAGTCGAGGTTGCCGCCCATGGCCACGCACGCGGGGCTCGCGGCGGTGTTGCAGGCCTCGAGCTCGAGCCGCGGCTCGAACGCGCTCGAGTAGTAGCAGCGCCGCTCGCGCATCGCGTCGATCAGCTCGGGGCGGCCCCAGGCCCCCGCCGCAGCGTCGGCCCAGCAGATCGTCGCGCCGGTGCCGAGCTGCGGGCGCTCATCGCCGTAGCAGCCCACGCGGTCGTGGTGCAGTCGGTGCGCGTCGCTCCCGTACGCGGGGAACAGGCGGTAGCCGCGCGCGATGTACTTCTGGAACGTGGCCTCCCACGTCGCGCCCACCGCGAACTGCCGGCCGACCTCGATACCGTAGATGGACCGGTCGGAGAATCCCCCGGGCAGATAGACCGGGTGCCAGCTCCAAGCCCCGGGTTGCGCCGGGTCCTCGGGGTGCGCGCGGATCAGAACGCCGTCGCCGCCGCCGTGCTCCGCGGCGCTGCGGTGGATCCACGCGTACAGCTCGCCCTCGTTCGCGCAGCGGTCCGCGAGCGGAAGCGGCGAGCTCGGGTTCGATGCGTCGCGGTCGAGCCCGCAGATCGTGTCGGTCGGTCCGGCCGGGATCGCGATCGTGTGCAGGGAGACGCCGTTGGTGTACTCGCGCCCCGAGAACGCCGCGAAGACGCCGCGCGCGTTCGCGAGCTCCGCGGCCGTCGAGTGCGAGAGCGCCTCGTTCGCGCCAGTCGAGCCCGCGCAGGGCTGATCGGCGGGAGCGCCGCTGCCGCAGCGCGTCCAGTCGGGGAATCCCGCCGTCGACGGAATCACCTGGTAGCCGAACGTCTCGTCGACGCCGCGCGCGGGACCCGGCGCGATCCAGTCCCGGTAGGTTCGGCTCTGCTCGCCCGAGCTGATCGCGAAGTCGTGGTACGACAGGTTGCCCCAGTCGTAGCCCGCGGTGCGCAGCGCCGCGTAGACGGCGACGTTGAGCCCGCGCTCGTGGGGATCTCCGGTGCCACCCTCGCTGCAGACGCCGGCCGCGAGCTTCAGATGGCTGTCCGCGGACCCCGCGTGCCGGTGCACGTCGCCGGCGAGCGGGGTCCACGCGGAGAACCTCGGCAGCGGAGCCGCGCTCGCGTCGAGCGCAAGAAACGCGACGACGAGCCCTGCCCACCACGCACGCGCACGCGTCGCCCGCGCGCGCGCGAACCTCACACCCCGGCGCATTGCGTTCCCTTCCACTGCCGCAAGCCGGCTCTACAGGGGAACGGCGCCGCGTGTCAAACGAGGGTTCAGCCCATGAAGAAGGCGTTGAGCTTGTTCCCGTCCAGGTCGCGGAAGTAGCCGGCGTAGAAGCCGTCGCCGCGCGGGCCGGGCTTGCCCTCGTCCTTGCCGCCGAGCGCGATCGCCTTGGCGTAGACCGCGTCGACCTGCGCCTTGCTCTGCGCGGCGAGCGCGACCATCACGCCGTTGCCGGCGGTCGCGGCCTTGCCGTCGTACGGCTTGATCACCGCGACCATTCCGCCGCCGGGCTGCGAAGCCCAGGCGATGAAGGTCGGCATCTCCATGGCGCGCTTGCCGCCGAGCTCGGCGAGGAGCGCGTCGTAGAACTTTCCGGCGCGCAATATGTCGTTGGTTCCCAGGGTCGTGTAGCCGATCATCGTGGATCTCCTTTGCAATCACGGATGCCCGTGCGAAACATCACGATACCTCGCCGAGGAACCGCGCGAGAAGCGGGTCGATCCGCTGCGGCGCCTCCCAGAACGGCATGTGCGCGAGCCCGGCGAGCACGTGGACACGCCCGTCCCAGAGATTTCGGTAGGCGAGCGACTGCAGGTACGCGTTGTCGGCGAACGGCTCGTGCTCGCCCGTGACGACCGCGAGCGGGACGGCAGACGTCTCTGCGATCTCGCGCCCGTCCAGATCGCGCCCGGCGAGCGCCGACGCGAGCAGCATGGGGCGGAAGCGCCCGTCGGCGCGCAGGCAGGCGGCCAGCATCCACGGCTCGAGCGGCACGTTCGCGCCGACGGCGTCCTGCGCGAAGACGCGCGCGTCCTCCGCGCTGAACTCCCCGTTGAAGGTGAGCTCCATGTGCGGCGAGGGCCGGAAGCCCGCCGCCATGTCCTTCGCACCGACGGGCGGCGTGCCGGTGATCCAGGCCGCGGCGCAGCCCGGCCAGCGCGCGACGAGCTCGAGCGCGACGTGCCCGCCGAGCGACCAGCCAACGACGACCGCGCGCTCGATCGCGAGCGCCGCGAGCAGCGCGATCGCAGCGTCGGCGAAGCCGTGGATCGAGTACGTGCGCGCGGGGTCGGGCGCGTTCGAGCTCGCGCCGTGGCCGGGCAGGTCGAAGGCGATCATCCGGTAGCGCGAGCCGAGCTCGCCTTCGAGCTGACGCGCGAAGATCTCCTTGCAGGACGAGTTCCCGTGGATGAAGAGCACCGCCGTGCCCCGGCCCTCCGTCTCGACGCAGGCGAGCCGGCCGTGGCTCGTGTCGACCTCGAACTTCCTCATCGCGCCGCTTCTCCCCGGGTTCGGATACGCTCCGGCGCGAGGAGTATGCATTGAGCAGCGAAAGATTCCGCGGCCGGAAGATCGAGATCGAGAGCGCGAACCCCGTGAACTATCACCAGCTCGTGAGCGCGCCCGGCGAGATGCCGAAGGTGACGATCGACGGCCAGCTCTTCCTGCCGGTGAAGCGCGGCGGCGCTGTGCCGCTGGTGATCGTGGTGCCGGGCAGCCTCAGCGTCGCGCCGTCGCACCTTGCGCACGCCGAGACGCTGAACGCGCTGGGCTTCGCGAGCTTCGTGCTCGATCCGTTCGGCGGCCGGGGCGTGACCTCGACCGTCGCCAACCAGACGCAGTTCTCGTTCGCGGCCAGCGCCTGCGACGTGATGCTGGCGGTGCGCGCGCTCGCGGCGCTTCCGGAGATCGATGCGCGGCGCATCGGGCTGCAAGGGCACAGCCGCGGCGGCAGCGCGGTGCTCTCCGCCGTCATGCGCAAGCTGAACTCGCGCATCCTTCCGAACGGGCCGCAGGTGCGCGCGGTGCTCGCGGCCTACCCGTGGTGCGGCCACCAGCCGCTCGATCCGGACGTCGGTGGCTGCGAGGTCCGCGTGCTGATCGGCGATCAGGACGACTGGGTCTCGCCGCAGCAGGCGCAGGGCTTCGTGCAGGCGATCAGGCTGCGCGGCGCGGCCGCGTCGATCCGCATCTTCGCCGGCGCCGAGCACAGCTTCGACCGCGAGGAGCCCGTGCACGCGATTCCCGAAGCGGCGGTCTCTCCCGCCGCGCCCACGGCCTACCTCGCGGACGACGGCGCGTTCATCCACCCGGCGACCGGCGTCGCCGATCCGGCGCTGGTCGACCGCGACCTGGCCGTGTACGCGCTCAAGGCCGGCTACGGCCAGAAGGGCGCGACGATCGGCACGAGCGGCGCCCAGGCGCAGGCGTTCCGCGACGACATGAAGGCGTTCTTCGCCCGCACGCTCGGCGGCTGATACCCTGCGCGCGGCCATGCCAACCGCGATCCGCATCAACCGCTTCTTCACCGAGCACGGCGTGTGCTCGCGCCGCGCCGCCGACAAGTACGTCGACGCCGGGCGCGTGCGCATCAACGACGTGGTCGCGGTGCACGGCGACACGGTGAAGCAGGGCGATCTCGTCACGCTCGACGGCAAGCGAGTGGCGGCGCCCGAGAAGCGGCCGGTCGTGCTCGCCTACCACAAGCCGCCCGGAGTCGAGTGCACCTCGGACAAGCGCGTGGCCGAGAACATCATCGACGCGGTCGGCTACCCGGAGCGGATCTTCCACGTGGGCCGGCTCGACAAGTGGAGCGAGGGCCTGATCCTGCTCACCAACCGCGGCGAGCTCGTGAACCAGATCCTGCGCGCTCGCGGCCAGCACGAGAAGGAGTACCTGGTCGAGGTCGACGTCCCTATCTCTGAGGACTCGATTCGGCGAATGCGCAGCGGGATCGTGATCCTGGGACGGCGCACACTGCCGTGCCGCGTGCAGCGGCTCGGCCCGCGGACCTTCCGCATGGTGCTGACGGAGGGCCGCAACCGGCAGATCCGGCGCATGTGCGAATCGGAGAACCTGCGCGTGAAGCGGCTTCTGCGCGTGCGCGTGATGAACATCGAGCTCGGCACGCTGCGGCCGGGCCGCTGGCGCCGGCTGCGCGATGACGAGCTCGCCAAGCTCGAGAGGCGGCTCGCAAGCGCCGAGCAGCGCAGCGCGCGCGCGGAGCTGCAGGACGAGCAGTGAGATCGGCGCCTCCCCCTCGGAGAGCGGCAAACTACACACACCGCAGCCGGCGCTTCCTCCGACGCTGCACCCCGTGAACTCCTTCTCTCTTCTGGTCCGAGCCGGCCCCCCTGCCTCTTCCCTGCCGCCTCCCGATCCCAGGGCACACGTCCTGCATCGACCGGAGCCGCAACCGCGGAGGCCCTCGATGACCCAGAGCCAGAAGCACTCCTCGTTCTCGCGCACCTTCTCCGCCGATCTCGGCGTCGATCTCGGCTCGGCGAACGTGCGCGTCATCAGCCGGCGAACCGGCGAGATCTTCACGGAGCCCTGCGTGGTCGCGCGCGATCGCCGCACCCGCGAGGTGCGCGCGATCGGCCGCGAGGCCGAGGCGATGATCGCGCAGATGCCCGAGTCGATCGTCGAAGTGCGCCCGGTTCGCGACGGCGCGATCGCGGATCTCGAGGCGGCCGAGGCGCTGCTCCGCAGCATGGTGCGCCGCGCGCGAAATCCCCTGGCGCTGCGCCGACCGCGGATCGTGCTGGGCGCGCCCTGCGAGCTCACGCCGGTCGAGCGCCGCGCGCTGATTCTGGCGGCGCGCAGCGCCGGCGCGCGCGAGGTCTACCTGCTCGCCGCGCCGATGGCGGCCGCGCTCGGCGCGGGCGTGCCCGCGGCGGAGCGCGGGGGAAAGCTCGTGATCGACATCGGCTCGGGCACGACCGAGATCGCGGTGGTGACGCTCTCTGGCGTCGTTCACGCGCGCACGGTGCGGATCGGCGGCGCGCGTCTGGAAGAGGCGGTGCAGAGCTGGCTGAAGAAGAAGCTCGACGTCGAGGTCGGTCTCGGCCAGGCGCGCGCGCTCACCGAGCAGCTCGGCTGCGCGCTGCCCCGCGACGATCTGCGCTCGGTCACGATCGACGCGCGCGACCGGATCAGCGGCGAGCTTCGCGTGGTCCGGATCAAGGCCGAGGAGCTTCGCGAGGCGCTGGCCGCCCCCGTGGCGGCTCTGGTGAACGCGGTGCGCACCGTGCTCGAGGACTCCCCCGCGGAGCTCTCGGCCGACATCGCGCAGAACGGGATCGTGCTCACCGGCGGCGTCGCGCTGCTCACGGGCCTGGCCGGCCTGCTCACGCGCGAGCTGCGGCTCCCGGTCGCGGTCGCGAAGGAGCCGCTTTCCGCGGTCGTCGCGGGCTGCGGTGCGAGCCTGGACCGGCTCGACCTGCTCCGCGCGCTGCACCTCGAGGCGCGCGCCTCGATCCGCCACGTCGAGCCGCTCGCCGCGCACTGACGCCCGCGCTGCCCGGGCCCGTTGCCACCGCGCCGATCGGCTGGCGTAGACTTCGCGCCGGCTTGGAGGAGGAGCGCGGGTGAGTCGCAGCGTCGTCGCGGGTGTGGAGATCTCGACCGAGCACTACATCGGGGGGCGCCGCGTCGCGTCGCAGAAGACGTTCCGCGACGAGTCTCCGATCGACGGCGCGCGCCTGGCCGAAGTCTCGGCCGGCGGGCCGGTCGAGGTCGAGGCCGCGGTCGCGGCCGCAACCGACGCGTTCCCCGCCTGGGCGGCGCTCGGGCCGCGCGGGCGCCTGCCGATCCTGAAGGCGCTCGCCGAGCGCATCCGCGGCCGCGCGAAGGAGCTCGCCGCGGTCGAGACCGCGGACAACGGCTCGCTGCTGCTCGGAAACCTGCACCGTGTGGTGCCGCGCGCCGCGCAGAACGTCGAGTTCTTCGCGGACTGGGCGCTGCGCCTGGGCGACGAGAAGATCGAATCCGAAGAGGTCGTGAACCACGTGCGCTACGAGCCCGCCGGCGTCGCAGCGATCGTCACGCCCTGGAACGCGCCGCTGATGCTCACGACCTGGAAGGTCGGCCCGGCGCTGGCAGCGGGGAACACGCTGGTGGTGAAGCCGCCGGAGTGGGCGCCGCTCACCTGCTCGCTGCTCGCCGATCTCGCGCACGACGCGGGCGTGCCGGCGGGCGTGCTGAACGTGGTGCAGGGAATCGGCGAAGAGGCGGGCGCGGCGCTCGTCTCGCACCGCGGGATCGCGCGCACGAGCTTCACCGGATCGACCGAGACCGGGCGCTGGATCGCGTCGACCGCGGGGCAGAACCTGGTTCCGGTCTCGGTCGAGCTCGGCGGGAAGTCGCCGTTCATCGTCTGCGCCGACGCCGACCTCGACGCGGCGGCGCAGACGATCGCGGGCCAGTTCCTGAACGCGGGGCAGGTCTGCCTGGCCGGCACGCGGATCCTGGTCGAGCGCGGCATCGCCGACGCGCTGCTCGCCAAGGTGCGCGAGGCGTCGGCGAAGATGACGGTCGGCGATCCGCGCGAGCCGACCACGCGCGTGGGGCCGCTGATCACGCGCGAGCACTTCGCGCGCGTCTCGGGCTTCGTCTCGCGGGCGCTTTCGGCGGGCGTGAAGCCGATCTTCGGCGGCAAGCGCCACTCCGCGGGCGAGCTCTACTTCGAGCCGACGCTCTTCGAGATCCGCGACGACGAAGTCGAGATCGCGAAGCACGAGGTCTTCGGCCCGGTGCTGACCTGGCAGACCTTCGGCGACGACGCGGAGTGCCTGAGGCTTGCGAACTCGACCCGCTACGGGCTCGCCGCGATGATCTACTCGCGCGACCCCGCGCGCGTGGAGCGCCTCTCGCGCGGCGTGGTCGCGGGGACGGTCTGGGTCAACTGCTTCTTCGTGCGCGATCTGGCCGCGCCGTTCGGCGGCGCGCGCGAGAGCGGGCTCGGCCGCGAGGGCGGAACCTGGAGCTTCGACTTCTTCTGCGACGTGAAGAACGTGGCGATCCGGCGCGGATCGCTCGGATAGGACGGAACCGATGGGACAGCCTGGATTCGCAAACGTTCTCGAGGGCCCGCGCGTCGAGTCGCGCCGCATCCTGCAGGGCGGCGTGCCGTGGTGGGTGACGGTCGACGGCGACCGCCTGAAGCTTGGCGACGGACGCGTGGTCCGCGAGACCGACGCCACCTACCTGCCGCCGTGCGAGCCGACCAAGATCCTGTGCGTGCACCTGAACTACGACTCGCGCCGCGTCGAGTTCCGCGCGCCGCCGCTCACCACGCCGACCTACTTCCAGAAGCCGCTCACCACGCTGAACTCGCACCGCGGTCTGCTGCTGCGCCCGAAGGGCTGCCAGTTCCTGAACTACGAAGGCGAGATCGCCGCGATCGTCGGTCGGCCGATGCGCAACCTGCTCCCCGAGGACGTCTGGGAGCACCTGGCCGGCTTCGCGCCGGCGAACGACGTCGGCTGCCAGGATTTCCGCGACACCGACGCGGGCTCGATGCTGCGCGTGAAGGGAATGGACGGCTTCTGCCCGATCGGTCCGGGGATCGTGCGCGGCGTCGACGTGCGCAAGTCGACCGTCCGCACGTTCGTGAACGGGAAGGTCGTGCAGGACGGGCCGGTCTCGGACATGAACTTCGGCATCGACTACCTGCTCGCGGATCTGTGCCGGCACATCACGCTTCTGCCCGGCGACGTGGTGCTGACGGGAACGCCCGCGAACTCGCGCCCGCTCGCGCCGGGCGACGTGGTCGAGGTCGAGGTCACGGGCCTGGGCCGGCTCACGAACACGGTCGCAGAGATCGAGGCGCCGCACGCCTTGGTCGGTCACGAGCCCACCCAGAGCGACGCGGTGAAGCGCGTCGCGCTCGGCTCGGATCACCGGCCCTCTACGTCCGGGTAGAGGTGCAGCTTGCCCTGCCAGTCCTCGACGACGGTCTTGCCGTCGGCGAGTGACTCGCGCAGGTAGCTCGGGCCGATCGGGATTTTTCCCGCTCCGCCGGGCACGTCGAGTACGTAGCTCGGCTGACACAGTCCCGAGACGCGCCCGCGCAGGCCCCGCACGAGCGCCTGCCCGGCGGCGATCGAGCTGCGGAAGTGGCCGGTTCCCGGCGCGAGATCGGCGTGGTGCAGGTAGTACGGCTTCACGCGCATGGCGACCAGCGCGCGCAGCAGCGCCTCCAGCGTCGCCGGGTCGTCGTTCACGCCCGCGAGCAGGACCGTTTGCGCGAGCACCGGCAGCCCCGCATCCACCAGTCGCGCGACCGCGGCGCGCGTCGGCTCGTCGAGCTCGCGCGCGTGGTTGGCGTGCAGCACGATCCAGACCGCCTTGTTCGCGCGAAGCGCGGCGACGAGCTCGGCGTCGACGCGTTCCGGCTCGGCCGCGGGCACGCGCGTGTGCACGCGGATCACGCCCAGGTGCCCGATCGCGTCGAGCCTGCGCACGATCTCGCCGAGCCTGCGCGGCGAGAGGATCAGCGGATCGCCGCCGGAGAGGATCACCTCCCAGATGCGCTCGTCGCGCGATATGTACGCGAGCGCGGCGTCGAGCTCGGCGGGCGAGAGCGACTCACCGCCCGGGCCGACCGCCTCGCGCCGGAAGCAGAAGCGGCAGTACACCGCGCAGGTGTGCGTGGGCTTGAGCAGTACGCGGTCGGGGTAGCGGTGCGTGATTCCCTTCACCGGTGAATACGCCGCGTCGCCGATCGGATCCTCGCGTTCGTCGCTGGCTATGGCGAGCTCGGCGACGCTCGGCACGAGCTGCCTCGCGATCGGATCGGCGGGGTCGGCGGGGTCGATCCGCGCCTGCATGGCCGGCGTGATCGACACCGCCCAGCGCGACGCCACCCGGTGTAGCGCCTCGAGCTTCTCGGCCGGCACCAGCCCCGCCTCGGCGAGCTGGTCCGGGTCGCTGATCCGCTTCATTCCGCGTCCACCGGCGCCCAGAGCACGTCCTCGATCCGCTCGGCGCCGGTCGCGCACATCACGAGCCGGTCGAAGCCGAGCGCCATTCCCGCGCTCGCCGGGAGCCCGTGCTCGAGCGCGGCCAGGAAGTCACCGTCGATGGGATAGCGCGCTCCGTAGAGCCGCGCCTTCTCGGCCTGATCGCGCTCGAAGCGGAGCCTCTGCTCGGCGGCGTCGGTGAGCTCCGAGAAGCCGTTGCCCAGCTCGAGCCCGGCGACGTAAAGCTCCACGCGCTCCGCCACGCGGGTGTCGGCTGGCTTCGCGCGCGCGAGCGCCCCGAGGGCGATCGGCCAGTCGTAGAGCAGGGTGGGGCGGCCGACGCCGAGCTTCGGCTCGATCTGGTTCAGCAGCACGCGGAAGAACTGATCCTCGTAGGTGTCGCCCGGGCCGGGGACGAGCGCGAAGACGTCGAGGCCGGCGTAGCGCGAGAACGCATCGGCGACGCGGAGCCGCTCCGCCGGAAGTCGCGGATCGCAGTCGAGCCCGCGAAACGAGAGCCGCGCGCTTCCGCTCGCGTCGAGCGCCGCGCGAAGCAGCGCCTCGCAGTCGTCCATCAGCGCTTCGTAATCGCGGCCGGCCCGGTACCACTCGAGCATGGTGAACTCGGGGTGGTGGGTCGACGAGCGCTCGGCGTTCCGGAACGCGTGCGAGAGCTGGAAGATCCGCGGCAGGCCGGCGACCAGCAGCTTCTTCATCGCGAACTCCGGCGAGGTGTGCAGGTAGCGCAGTCGCTCGCCGGGCCGGTCGGGCGCGCGAAGCCGCGTCTCGAACGCGAACAGGTGTGGCTCGAGCCCGGGCGAGACCTGCAGCGCCGGCGTCTCGACCTCGACGAAGCCCTCGCGCGCGAAGTGCGCGCGCAGGGCGGTCGCGATCCGCGCGCGCGCATCCAGGAAGCCGCGCCGCCCGGCAAAACGCTCCGGATGCCAGAAGGGCCGCGGGTCCGACACGCTCGTTCTCCTCGGGGTCGCGGGCAGCTTAGCCTTTGCCGTGCTCCAATGGCGGCGATGCCGGCCGTTCGTCCGATACGCCCGCACTGCATCGGCTTCGCGCACCGCGGCGCTTCGGCCGACGCGCCCGAGAACACGCTCGAGGCGTTCGCGCTGGCGCTGCGGCTCGGGGCGACCGGGCTCGAGAGCGACGTCTGGATCACCGCCGACGGCGTGCCGGTGCTGGACCACGACGGCCTCATGCCCGACGGCACTCCGTTCCGCGAGGTCGCGCGCGCGGCGCTGCCCGCTCACGTGCCGGCGCTGCGCGAGCTCTACGACGCCTGCGGGCGCGGCTTCGAGCTCTCGCTCGACGTGAAGGATCCCGATGCTGCGCCCGCGGTCTCAGCGGTCGCGCGCGAAAGGGGTGACCCCAGGCGGCTCTGGCTCTGCCACTGGAACTGGCGCGTGGTCGCCTCGTTCCGCGAGCTCGACGCGAAGATCCGCCTGGTCGACTCGACGCGCGTCGCCGTGATGCGAACCGCCCCGCGCGAGCGCGCCGGGCGAATGGTCGCGCTCGGAATCGACGCGCTGAACCTGCACTGGAGCGACTGGAGCGAATCGCTCGCCGCGGAGTTCCGCGCGCGCGATCGGCGACTCCTGGCCTGGGACGCGCAGGACGAGTCCGCGCTCGGCGTCGCGCTCGCGCTCGGCGTCGACGGGGTCTTCAGCGACCACGTCGCGCGGATGATGCGCGCGATCCGGAGCTGAGCAGGGCGCTGGCGAGGAATTCCACGACGGTGCGCCTCGCGGACGCCTCGTCGAACGCTTGCGGCGCGGGGTCCCAGTGGCGGTGGACCGCCCAGAACACCAGCGTCTCGAGCACCAGGCGTGCGGCGACCGGCTCGTCCGAGAAGCGGCGCAGCCGCCCGCGCCGCGCGCGCTCGTCGAGGTAGCGGCTGAGCCGCGCGAGCGCGCCCCCGCGGCCCGCGCGGTTCCAGACCCGCGCGAGCTCCGGGTAGTCCGGCGCGCAGCGGTCGAGAAGCTTGATGCCGGTGCGGTTTCGCGAGAGCAGGTCGTACAGCTCGGCGAGGATCTCGGTGACCTCCGCGTGCAGGTTCACGACGCGCCTGCGCAAAAGCGCCGCGTCGAGCGACGGCAGTGAGTTCTCGGCTGCGAGCTTTCGCCGCACCATCTGGAGCGTCGCGCCGGCCTGCGGCGTCGGCACCGGGAGCGCCTCGGGAAGCGCGATCGGCGCGGGCCGATCGGCGAACCGGAGCACGCAGTCGAGCAGGGCTTCCTTGCTCTCCACGTAGGTGTAGATCGATCCCTTCGAGACGCCCATCCGCTCGGCCACGTCGGCGATCTGCGTGCGCCGGTAGCCCTGCTCGAGCAGCACGGCCGTTGCGGCCTCGATCAGGTCCTGGAAGCGGCTCTCGGGAATCGCGCGCGGCATGCCGAGATTGTAGTTGACCGGCTCGGTCAGTCAAATATACTCGGCCGCGATCCGAAGCGATCGCGAGGAGAGGCGAATGGGACGGACGTCTCGGACAGTCATGTTTGCGATTCTCGCGCTCGTCGCGGCGCGCGCGGCCGCGCAGGCCGCGCCGTCAGACTGGCCGGTCTACGCCGGAAACGAAGCGGGGCACCGCTACTCGCCGCTCGCCGAGATCCACCGCGGCAACGTCGCGCAGCTTGTCGAGGCGTGGCGCATCCGCACCGGCGATCTCGACGCGGTGCCGCCGCCGCCGGGCCACATGGCGTTCCAGGCCACGCCGATCCTGGTCGACGGACTGCTGGTGCTGCCGACGCCGCTCGGCCGCGTGCTCGCGCTCGATCCGGCGAGCGGCGCCGAGCGCTGGCGCTTCGACGCGACCGGGACGGAGCGCCGCTATCCCGAATTCACCTCGCGCGGCGTGGCGTCCTGGCAGGACGCGGAAGCGAAGCCCGGCGCTCCGTGCCGCCGGCGCATCTTCGCGGCGACGTTCGAGTCGCGGCTCTTCTCGCTCGACGTCGCCACCGGCAAGCGCTGCGCCGACTTCGGGCGCGACGGCGAGGTGTCGCTGCGCGAGGGCGTCGGCGCGCTGCACGACTGGGACTACACGATCACCTCGCCGCCGCTCGTCGCGGGCGACCGGGTCGTGGTCGGCTCGGCGATGAGCGACAACCAGCGCGTCGACATGCCGCGCGGGATCGTGCGCGCCTACGACGCGCGCAGCGGCCGCCTGCTCTGGGCCTGGGACCCGATTCCGCGCAGCGGCGAAGACCCGGCGTTCCGCGAGTGGAAGTCCGAGCAGGCGGCGCGCGTGGGCGCGGCCAACGCCTGGTCGATCCTCTCCTACGACGCGGAGCGCGAGCTGGTCTTCGTGCCGACCTCGAGCCCGAGCCCCGACTACTTCGGCGGCGAGCGCGTCGGCGACAACCGCCACGCGAACTCCGTCGTCGCGCTGCGCGCGAAGAGCGGCGAGCTGGCCTGGCAGTTCCAGGTCGTGCACCACGATCTCTGGGACTACGACGTGCCCGCTCAGCCGGTCCTGACCGAGATCCTGCACGAGGGCCGGCTCGTGCCGGTGGTCGTGCAGGCGACCAAGATGGGCTTCCTGTTCGTGCTGCACCGCGACACCGGCGTGCCGGTGTTCCCCGTCGAGGAGCGGCCCGTGCCGCCGAGCGACGTGCCGGGCGAGGTCGTCTCGCCGACGCAGCCCTTCCCGACGGTGTATCCGAACCTGGTCCCGACGACGCTCTCGCCCGACGACGCGTGGGGTCTCACGCCGCTCGACCGCGAGAGCTGCCGCGAGAAGATCGCGGCGCTGCGCAACGAGGGCATCTACACGCCGCCGAGCCTGCGCGGCACGCTGATGTTCCCGGGAAACGCGGGCGGCACGAACTGGGGCAGCGTCGCGATCGAGCCCTCGCGCCGGATCGCGATCGTGAACCAGACCGTGCTCGCCTACGCGGTGCAGCTGATCCCACGCGAGAAGTTCGAGGCCGAGAAGGCGGAGGCGGGCCGCGGGCTGCTGGGCCTGCGGGAGTTCGCGCCGCAGGCGGGAACGCCGTACGGGCTGCGCCGCGAGCCGCTGGTCTCGCCGGTGTACCTGCCGTGCAACCCGCCGCCCTGGGGGACGCTCGCGGCCGTCTCGCTCGACACCGGAAAGCTGCTCTGGCAGGTGCCGCTCGGAACCGTTCCCGACCAGCTGCGGATTCCGATTCCGATCGACATGGGGCTTCCGAACCTGGGCGGGCCGCTCGTCACCGCGGGCGGGCTCGCCTTCATCAGCGCGGCGATGGACGGGATCCTGCGCGCGGTCGACCTCGACACCGGCGCCGAGCTCTGGAGCGATCGGCTTCCCGCCGGCGGCAACGCGAATCCGATGACCTATCGCGCCGCGGACGGACGGCAGTACGTGCTGATCGCGGCCGGAGGACACGGAAAGCTCGGCACCCGGCGCGGCGACTGGGTGGTCGCCTACGCGCTGCCGCGGCCGGGCTAGCTTCCGCGACGGGGCGCCGGTCGCGTACTCTCTCGGCCATGTCACCCCGCGAGCCCGCGCAGCGCCATCTGATCCCCCACTTCACGCGCAGCGCGGTGTGGCGCGCGGCCGACCTGCCGGTGCTCGAGCGCGGAAAGGGCTGCTACGTCTGGGACACCTCGGGCGAGCGCTGGCTCGACGGTCTCTCGGGCCTGTTCTGCGTGAACATCGGGCACGGGCGCGAGGACCTCGCGGACGCGGCGGCCGCGCAGATGCGCAAGCTCGCCTTCGCCACGAACTGGGGCTACGCGCATCCGCCGTCGCTCGAGGCGTCGCGCATGATCGCGGAGCTCGCGCCGGGCGATCTCGACCACGTCTTCTTCGTGAGCTCCGGGTCGGAGGCAGTCGAGTCGGCGCTGAAGCTGGCGCGGAACCATCACCTCGCGCGCGGCGAGACGAAGCGCGTGAAGGTGATCGCGCGAACCTGGTCGTACCACGGCACGACGCTGGGCGCGCTCTCGGTGACGGGCATCCCCGCGATGCGGGAGCCTTTCGCGCCGATGCTCTGGGACGGCGTGGTGCGCGTGCCGAACACGCTGGACGCGGAGCCCGGCGCGCCCGGCGCGAGCGCCCGCGAGCTGCCCTGCGTGCGCGAGATCGAAGCGGCGATCCTGCGCGAGGGGCCCGAGAACGTCTCGATGCTGATCGCCGAGCCGGTGCAGAACGGCCGCGGCGCGGTCGTGGCGCCCGACGGCTACTGGCCGGAGCTGCGCAGGATCTGCGACGCGTACGGCGTGCTGCTCTGCGCCGACGAGGTGATCAACGCCTTCGGCCGGCTCGGGCACTGGTTCGCGAGCGACCGCGTCGGCGTCGTGCCCGACCTGATCACGTTCGCGAAGGGCGTGACCTCGGCGTACCAACCGCTCGCGGGCGTGGTCGCGCGGCGCGGGCTCGTCGAGGCGATCTGGGATTCGCCGGGCGGCTCGTTCGTGCACGGCTCGACGTTCGGCGGCCACCCGGTGGCGACGGCGGTCGCGGTCGCGAACATGACGGCGCTTCGCGAGGAGAAGGTTCTGGAGAACGTGCTCGCGAACGAGGGCTATCTGCGCGCGCGCCTCGAAGCGGTGGCCGCGCGGCACGCCTGTGTGCGCGAGGTGCGCGGACAGGGCTACTTCTACGCCGTCGAGCTGATGGCCGACCGCGAGTCGGGCCGCGACCTCGACGCGGCGCAGACCGCCGCCCTGCGCGGAGGGCTGCTGCTCCAGTACATCCGCGAGGCGAAGATCCTGATCCGCCCCGACGATCGCGGCGCCACGTTCATGGCGATCGCGCCGCCGCTCGTCGCCGACCGCGCCGTGCTCGACGACGTGGCCGAGCGCCTCGATCGCATCTGCACGAGAGTCGACCAGTTCCTTGGAGGGAAGCCCCGATGACCCGGATGTCTGCCAGCGAAGCCTTCGTCGAGACGCTCGTCGCGCACGGCGTGACCGACGTGTTCGGCATCGTCGGCTCGGCCTACATGGACGCGCTCGACCTGTTTCCGCCCGCGGGGATCCGCTTCTGGTCGGTGGCGCACGAGCAGAACGCCGCGCACATGGCCGACGGATACAGCCGCGTGACCGGGCGCCACGGCGTCTGCATCGCGCAGAACGGGCCGGGGATCACCAACTTCGTCACCGCGATCGCCGCCGCGTACTGGGCGCACTCGCCGGTGGTGTGCATCACGCCCGAGGCCGGCACGATGGGGATCGGCAGCGGCGGCTTCCAGGAGACGGAGCAGCTGCCGATCTTCTCGAAGATCACCAAGTTCCAGACGCACGTGAACCGGCACGAGCGGATCGCCGAGCTCACGCACCGCGCGTTCGTGCTCGCGCTCGCGGAGCGCGGACCGGTGCAGATCAACATTCCGCGCGACCTGTTCTTCGGCGAGGCCGACTACGAGATCCGCGCGCCGCAGCCGCTCGAGCGCGGGCCCGGCGGCGCGCAGGCGCTCGAGGCCGCTGCGAAGCTGCTCGCCGGCGCGCGCTTCCCGGTGATCATGGCCGGCGGGGGCGTTCTGATGGGCGACGGCCAGCGCGAGCTGGTGGCGCTGGCCGAGCACCTCTCTGCGCCGGTGATCGCGTCGTACCTGCACAACGACGCGTTCCCCGCGAGGCATCCGCTCGCGTGCGGCCCGATCGGCTACCAGGGCGCGAAGTCGGCCATGCACGTGGTCGCGCAGGCCGACGTGGTTCTGTGTCTTGGCACGCGGCTGGGCCCGTTCGGCACGCTTCCACAGCACGGCATCGACTACTGGCCCAAGCAGGCGAAGCTGATCCAGGTCGATTCGGACCACCGCATGCTCGGCCTGGTGAAGGAGGTCGCCGTGGCCGTGCACGGCGACGCTCGCGCGGCGGCCGCCGACCTGCTCTCGCGCACCAAGAACCTGGAGGTGGCCGCGCACAAGACGCGCACCGAGCGGCTGGCCGAGATCGCGCGTCGCAAGCAGGAGTGGGAAGCGGAGCTCTCGGGCTGGTCGTCGGCGAACGGTTCGCCGGTCTCGCCGCGCCGCGCGCTGCGCGAGCTCGAGCGCGCGATGCCGAGGCGCGCGATGGTGACGACCGACATCGGCAACATCTGCTCGGTCGCAAACAGCTACCTGCGCTTCGACGAGCCGCTCTCGATGTTCGCGCCGATGATGTGGGGCAACTGCGGCTACGCGCTGCCGACCGCGATGGGCTGCAAGGTGGCCGCGCCCGACCGGCCCGCGATCGCGTACGTCGGCGACGGCGCCTGGGGCATGAGTCAGACCGAGATCATGACCTGCGTGCGCGACCGGATCGCGGTGGTCGCGGTGGTGTTCAACAACCGCCAGTGGGGCGCCGAGAAGCGCAACCAGATCGACTACTACGGCAGCCGCTTCGTGGGCTCCGACCTGGACAACCCGTCGTTTGCGGGGATCGCGCGGGCGATGGGCGCGGACGGCGTGACCGTCGACGCGCCCGACCGGATCGGAGACGCGCTGCGCGCGGCGGTCGCCTCGGGGCGCCCGACCGTGCTCGAGATCCTCTGCAACGACGAGCTCGGCGAGCCGTTCCGCCGCGACGCCCTGCGCACCCCCGTGCGCCTGCTGCCCAAGTACCGCGCGTTCGGCAATTGATTGGTTTCGTCTATGGATCTGATCGAAACTTTGTATTTCCCAACTCCCGATCCGGTCGCAAACCTTCCAGCCAACCCAAGCGGGAAGGAGACGACATGACTCCCACGGCAAAGATCAGCTTCGCGTTCGCGGCTCTGCTCGCACTGTCCGGTGTGTTCGGATTCTGGGTCGGGAACAGCCCGGCCTCGCTCTTCACGGGGCTCGTGCTCGGCTCGCTGGTGGCGGGCTTCGCGCTGGCCGGCCATAAGGGCTGGAGCCAGGCCTGGATGGGCAGCCTGGCGCTGGCCGTGGTGCTCAGCGGGTATCTCGCCGTGCGTGCCGCGGACTCCGGCTCGTACCTGGCCGGAGCGATGGCGCTGGCGGGCCTGGTGACGGCGCTGGCTCTGCGCGCGCCGGCCGCGCCCGCCGCGCGCCGCTGAGGTGCAGATTCCCCTTCTTCTGCAGCGATTCGGCGTGAGACACTCGCGCACGGCCGGCTGCGGCACGGGCCGCAGCCGGCCGTTCCTGTTCAGCTACGGAAGGAGGGGGAAGGTATGTTGCGCAGATTCACTGCATCCCGGATCGCGGCCTGGCTCGCGGTCCCGCTGGTCTTCGCGTTCGCGACGAGCGCGGCGGCCAGCACGGTCACACAGAACACGTCCTGGACCATCGATCGCGCCGGAACCACGACCAAGTACCGGGTCACCGCCTACGGTGACTCGATCTACGCCGGCTACTACAGCTCGATCTCGCGCGTGGCCAAGCGCGCCGGGCCGGGCGTCGACGGCGAGTATCTGCAGAAGCTCTGGAACAGCGACGTCGAGGTGATCCGCCGCGCGAAGTGGTAGTGCATCTTCCTTTCTGTAACGGCGCCAACTCCGAGGGTCGGAGTTGAGGTGGGGGGCCGATCTCGCTTTCCTTGTGAGCAACCACGCAACACAAGGAAGGAAGCGAAATGGCCCACCACGAG
>Ga0194120_10001468_pt1 | contig 42833 bp, 46 predicted proteins | sample TA2MahCa65mmetaG_FD_148642 | JGI IMG/M metagenome (GOLD analysis project Ga0194120, IMG submission 148642) | Freshwater microbial communities from Lake Tanganyika, Tanzania - TA2015019 Mahale Deep Cast 65m | ecosystem: Environmental > Aquatic > Freshwater > Lake | place: Tanzania: Lake...
ATCCCACGATTACGAGCTTGCCGGGGACCTTGGCATGCATCGTACCTTTGCGGGTATGTGCAGATGCAGAAGCATGCGCGTGATGCGTATGTGATGCATGTGCGCGCGCATGCCGCACGGGGATTTTGGTCGCCATGATGCCATTGTAATACATCAAAAGATGCGGATACGCGCGACAATGCGGGATATGTGGAGAAGCAAGAGCACACGTATCGAACTCCCGTACAATCACACGGGTGCACACAGTAAAAGTCCCCGGACGCACACCGCGTCCGGGGATATTGTTATGCAACTTCAAGGACGCTTTCGTCCACCGTGTCGGGATTGGGGAGGCTCTTGTGAGCCACCTTCATCCCGCCGCCGAGCATCGGAATCTCCGCAAGGACAATCCGACACGAGACGAAGCTGCGCCGATGCAAGCCGGCATCCTTGAGGGCAGCGTTTGCCATCTGCACCGTGATGGCGACATCGATCGTGCAGAGCATGATGCGCGGATCTTTGTTTTCATCCGTGCGATCCTTGCCCGCAGAGATGGCCACGCGCGGACCAGATTCATCCGACAAAGGCGGGAATGCGCTCGCGAGCACATCCTCGATCTCCGTGTAGTTGATCATCTCACCGCTGCGGTCCTTACCAAAACGACTCTCCCGACCAGTGATCGTGAGATAGCCGTTTGTCATAAAACCCAGATCGCCCGGCATATAGTACCGTTTACCGGCGACATTGATGAACGAGACTTTTTCTCCTGCGAGGTATCCGGCAAAAATGCCGGGTCCGCTGACCAAGATCCTGCCCTGCACACCATCCGCTACCGGCAGTCCCGCCTCAATATCGACGACGAGGACTTCCGTACCCTCGATAGAACGGCCGACTCCGATCAGAGGCTCGCCGATGCGCGTCATGGTGACGAGCGGCGCCCCTTCGGTAAAGCCGTATCCTTCGACAAACTTCTTTCGAAAGGTCTGCGTGATGCGATCTTTGAGCGACTGCGGCGTCTTTTGGGCGCCCGTCATGATCACATCGAGACTCGCGAGATATTCGACACCCACCTGATCAGCGGCATCCAATATACTCGTGATGAGTCCTGCCGTGCCCGGCAGCATCTGGATATTCCACTTCTTGATCTGCCGCACGATGTGCTTGAATCGCTTGGGGTCGGCCTCGAACAGAGTCGGGACACCACCCACGAGACACAAAAGCGTCACGAGTGACAAGCCAAAGCTATGGAACACTGGTAGAAAGCCGAGCAAACGACCTTCGGCGGCACCACTGATCGCACTCATCGCACCCTTCACATTGGAGAGGATGTTGCGATGCGACAAAGGTACGCCCTTGGGCGCTTTTTCGGAGCCAGAGGTGAACAAGATAACAGCGACATCACCCGACTGAGCCTTGGTACCGAAATACCACTGCACCATCGGGCTCATGCGCGCCAACACCTTACCCATGATCAAGCCGGAAATACCGACCTGCGAGCGCATATTCTCGAGCGGGACGATCATTTCTGCCGTCACGTCCGAAAGCGGAACATTCGCCTTATCCAGAAAGACGTCCGAACTAAAGATCCGGTGGACGCCCGACATCTTGATGCAGTGGTCGAGATTTTTCTGACCTCCTGTCCAGTTGAGGAGCACTGCTTTCTTGCCGGAGAGCAGGATGGCGAATAAGGTAATGGTCGCCATCGTCGAGGCAGGGAGCATCACGCCGATCGCATCCTCCGGATACTTCTGGATGATGCGCGCAAACATGATGACCCGCTCAAGCACCTGTCGATACGTGAGCACACCGAAACGCTCATCCGCCATGGCTGCCGCGTCCCATCCTTGGTAACGCGCCGTCATGAGGAAAGCCTGGAAGAGCGTCTGCGCCCCATCGGGGAATCGACGCGCCTTGCGAGGAGCATTCCATATCGGCAACACATGTTTCGCTTTCTGGTGACTCGTGTCGACTTCCGCCAAGTATCCCTGAGCGGCCGCGACGAGGTCGCGGACTGTCTCGAGCTTGGCGCTTTCGTCGATGTCTTGCGAGAAAGTGTCCCCAATCCACATCACTTCTTCGCTCATCCCGAGCGAGTCGATACCGCACTGGTGCACGAGATCGCTATCCAAATCGATCGTAGACCGATCGACGCCGTATTTCTTCACCAGGCGATCGACGACTTTCTGATAGATTGCCGGATCAACCTCCGCATCATCCATGTGGACGTGCGAAGCCGACACGACGAAATCATCCTGTGCGCGCATTTCCGCGCGCCCCGGGATCACCGGATCGGGTCGCTCGTTGTATTGATCTTCGAGCGCCTTGTTCATTTCAAGCGCAGTCTGGTATCCGGACAGGTCCATCTCCTTGAAGACAAGGGTTACCTTGACTCTACGGAAGATGAACTGCAGCCAGTATTTACGCAGAAGCGCACGACGATGCCGTTGCGACAAGACCTGCTTGCCGCGTGTCCAAAAACGCGAGTAGATCGTACCCCAGAGTCCGTAGATGTTGACGACGAGCACCGGCGTATCCGGATGATCGCGCAAGATGTCGAAGAGGCTTGACTTGGCGCCCAGCGACTCCTTCTCCTGACTTTTGGTCTGACCGGAAGGATAGATAAGAATCGTCCATCCGTCGGCGACCGCATACTTAATCGCGTTGACCGTGTTTCTGATCTTCCAGGTTTTTCAGATCGAAGCGCCGTCGGATGTGCTCTCGATGCGAAAGCCCCGGACGAGCGGCATGATCCAGCGCAGAGCATCATACATTTTTGAATAGACGACCGGCCGCGGATAGATACCGAAGCGCGCCAGTGTCGCCATCACAATCGGCGGATCGTCATATGATGTATGACCGATGCCAGCCACGATACCCTGCTTGAAGTGCCGCGCTGCGTAAGCGCCCTCGATCACAATCTTGTAATGGAGGGGGAGAAGCAGGCGTGTGAGAAGAATGAGTAGATATCGTCCTATAGAACGCATGACACGTTCCTTTCTGTTGCATGTCAGAGAACAAAGAAAATACGCTCCATGAGAGCGCATCCGTGCCGGAATATAGCTTGATTTACTCTATATGTCAATGCAAAACGACATGCAAAACGACAGTATCTTTTGTGCCCTGTCCCTTTTGTTCCTAGTATCACAACATCCCTTGTATACCCCAGCCAGCAGCGTCAGCCATAAGTGTCGATAATAGGTGCCCCTCACTACACTAACTCTACGCTATAGCGTTGTTTTAGTGTATGTGAAAATGTTGTTTCAGAAATCGGTCGCCTTCAAACGTACACTCCGGCTAAAGCCGGAGGTTTTTCTCTTGTGCCAACCTCGTGCTGATGCGGATGTATCGAGGACCTGGAGACATTACTCTTCATCCCATGTCAGGGTCACATATTGATCAGAGGTGAGCGGGAAGCTTGGCGGCGGGCCGTAGAGCAGACTGCCATCATAATTGAGATTGCGCGTCGTGTAGCCGGTGCCGTCGGTATAGGCGAAGCCGTATCGCTGATTGGTCGCGATCATGCCCCAGAGCGTGATGACGGTTCTCTGATGATACGGCGAGCAGCGCTGCGATCCGCCGCCAGGCGCTCGGTAGTAATGTCTCCCCACGCGGCCATTCTGAGCGATGAGCGCAGCGTCGATCCGCAAGTCATCCTCGCTCACCAAGCCGACGTTCACATTATTTTGTGCGATGAGGCCGACGACATCCGTGCCGTCGTAAGTCGAATACAGAAGATCGTTGTTGATAATGATGTTCTTGCGTGTCGCCGGACTGTCGGGGAGTGTGGCCGCGATGATCGTGAGGCGTGCGCCATTGATCTGGCCGTTGATATACACATGATCTTCGAGAAAGATGATGCCGTTGGGGGGAAACGCATAATTGCCCAAGAGCGCCTGATTTTGGACACTCCAGGTACCCCAATCCGTCTGACTCGTATTGGTACAGCCCGACGGCGCGGCGATCAGACTCGTCACACGGTAGAGATCGAAGGTGTCGTCGGTCTTGAGTACGACATGAAATCCAAGCCCTCCCGACGCTGCGCGATAAAATCCGCTCGCCTGCGCATCGGTCTTCATCTGTGCGAGGTCAGCGGTGATACCCGTAAAATCCAGTGCCGGCACCGGAAACTGCCTGCCGATTGCAAACACATCCGTGCGGGCGGGGACCGCTGCAGGCGGGAGCGGGTCCGTCGGAGAGACGTGCGTATGTACGCCAAATTCGTTACCGCCGCTATGATCGGGATCATCGTATGATGCGACGGCGCTCGTCACCAGATTATGTGCAAAACCATCGAAGCGAATACCCTGATTCGAGTGAAGCGGACCAAACACCACCGTCCCCGCGCCAAATCGCATGACATCATTGGCGACGACCGCATATTTCGCGATGGATGGTTTGGCGAATCGCACGGCGACCTTGCGCGACACCAGGGAACTCGCGAGCACACTGCCCGTGGATTGGACTTCCACCAGAGTCGATCCCAAAGACGGCGGCGTAATCATGAGGCTAAACGCACCGATCACCGTACCGTCTTTGTCCTTAAAACTATGGACATAGGGCCCCGGGCCGCCCGTGCCATCCTGAAAATCAGTCGGGGCATGCGCAAGGTGCCAGCGATAGTAGTCGATACCGGCTTCGGCAATCTGCAGCGAGCGCTCGCGCTCGATAGCCAGTCGTGATGACTTTGCATTGAGAATGGTCCAACTTACAAATGCGCCAAAGAGGTAGATGGCGAGCGATCCAAACACCATCACGAGTATGAGCGACTGTCCGCGTGCGCTGAGAGTCCGTCTGTTCATAGATTATCTTTGAGATTTCTCATGGAGATCTGGGTGGTAAGTATGAGCGGGCCGGGGGATTTCTGCGGATCTTTATCGATAATGATCATGACTTTCACCAAGCGTACGGCGGCAATATTGACCGGACTTGCAAGCGGTGCGGTCGTCCCATCGTAGTCTTCATTGTAGTACGAAAAAATCGGTGCCGTGCTCGAGGCCGACACATCATGCACCACTTCGGATATCTGCTCTTGCGCCGCACCGTAGGCCAGCGGTGTGCCGGAGGGCTTGATGACGCCTTTCTTGAGCGTCGTGCCCTGGAGGAAATAACGCACCTGCTCTTTATATGAATCACCATCGACGTTGCTGTAAAAGGTAATCGACGACGTGGCAGCCTGCGCGATCGCATACGCCCCGAGATTCGACGGCGAGGCGACGCGAATTTCCGCACTCATCATTTTGATCGCACGACGCCCTTCGCCTTGCGCGGTGAGACTGCCTGATATCATCCGATTCAACGAATACGTGTCTTTCAGCAGGATGACCGCCACAGAAGCGACGATCGAGATGATGGCCACACTGATCATCACTTCAATGAGTGAGATTCCTGAGCGGGTATTTCGATATATCTTGTGGCGCGTCATACTTCTTTAAGGGGTAATAACGACTTCTTGCTTCTGCCAATTGGACGAGACAGAGATCGTATCGGAGAAATTCTGGTACCCCGTCTTGGATACCGTGAGCGTGTAGTCGCCCGCATTGAGTCCGGTAAAGAATACTTGGCCGGGAGGCACGCAGGAAGATGTGAAGGTAAACGACACGTCGGAGACGGACGGTGTCCACGTCGAGCTGGCTGTTTGTAGAAATGCCTTGTATCGGAAATACCGATCGCCATTGTGTGCGATGCTGATGTTTTGATTGGCGACCGTGTAATAGGTATTTTCAGTATCATCAGGGCCGCGGAAATTCCATGTCGCGTTGTCATTGTTGGTCGCGACCTGGAAACGTACGCTCTCAGCGCCGGTATCCGGCGGCTGTGTCTGCGGCTGCCAGAGAATCTGATGAAAATTGCTCACCGAACCGGTATCAAACGTCGAAGATACCAGGTATCCATTGGTCGCATATCCCGAGAGCGCATCGCCCCAGAGTCTGATCTCGCCTGCAGGGTTGGCATGCTCGATATTCGAGGATATGGAAAAATGTGTCGTATCCGTGAATGAGGACTGACCTGGGCCGCCGGACCAATCGGTCTGTCGGATGAAGCCGCGACCTGTCGTGAGTGTCGTGTCATAGCCACCCGGTCCTTCAAGCCGCACCGAAGCACCCGAAAGCGGCAACTGCGTTGAGCCGTCTTTGACGGTGATGAGGACGCTGCGCGGATCTTTTGGAGCCACGATCAGCTTGAAATCCTGCGCAGCATTGGGATTGAGTGTAAGCGGCAACAGAGGAATGGTTCCCGACAAGTCATATGATCCGTCGGTAAAAGCGATATTATACGTATCCCACTCGAGCGTCGGAATAGTCTTGAGACCCGATCCATCGGTGACATGAGATGCGCTGTATTTGAGTACATCGGGACTCGTACCGATCAGCTTGGCGCCACTGAGTGAGAAATCGATCGACCCGATGGGTGTACAGGTGTCGGTCACGCTCGAGACATTGAGTGTGCTGGTCCGATCAATCGCAAAGCTCAGTTGCGTCAGCTGCTGCACTGCGACAGTCGCATGCGGCTTGGTCGGATTGGGATTCCCGGGCGCACCGGCTTCATGGGTCTGCTCCGATGAGTAGCCGGATTTTGAAACGGAAATCTCGTATGCTCCGACTCCCGGCGGTGCATCGACAATCTTGAGGAAGCCGTCGCTGTCTGTCGTATCATTGATCACGATTACAGGGACCGCGAGATTATTCTCCACATGCACGTCTGCTCCGACGACCGGCTGACCTGCCGCGTCGAATACTCGGACAAACAAGGCGCCATTGGTCGACGCCGACTCAAGCGCGCGCGGCCCGACGTATGTCGTAAAATGCACGGGAGAGAAGTTGATGCATGTCGGGCACACCACTTCGATATGGACGAGCCGATAGTCGGCGGGGGAGAGGTCATTGGGGGATCCTCCGATCGTGCCATCAAACGGATCGTCGACATTGCGGATGGTGGTCTCGACGTCAAAGGTCGTCCCGTCTCGGACGAGCGTCTGCGTGCGCAGCACTTTGCCGTCGGGAATACCGCCCTGTATACCCACATCATCGTACGGCATATTGCGGATGATCTCGAACTGTTCGTTCGCTAATGCGGAGGCGGTGATTTTCAGGCGCGAGAGCACGACGGCTTTCATGGTGGCCACATACGACTGATAGAGGCCGCTCCCGATGAGCATGAACACGGCGACACTGACCAATGCTTCTATGAGCGTGAATCCAGTCCGTCGCCTATTGCGGTGTATACGAGAAGCTGCTCCGTGCATAGCTTCTAGTGTACCAATCAAAACGGCAGTCATCGGGCGTTATCTACAATTTCCGAAGGTACCTCTCGAAATCACATGGAGATCACTTGAACTATCTCCCTATCTGATACAATAGAACGTATGGCACCGACCGATCTCGACATGATCGTATTTGATCTTCTGCGCGATGCGCTGCGGATCGCCTTTGTCATCGCAATCGGCAAGCTCCTCATCCATCTGATCACCACCGCGGTCCTCACGTCGATCGCCATCGCCAAAGGCACCGACGGCTACAAGGAGCGCGCGCAGACGATCCAAAACGTAATTCGCCTCATCGGCAACACGATTACCTATAGCATCGCACTCTTCCTCCTCCTGACCGCACTCGGCATCGACATCCGACCGCTTCTTGCAGGTGCGGGTGTATTGGGACTCATCGCGGGTCTGGGTGCACAGACGCTCATGAAGGACTTTTTCACTGGTATCGTCATCTCTGCCGAAGACCAGTACCGCGTCGGCGAGCGTATCAAGATCAATTCCGGTATCGAGGGCACGGTCGTGGAGATCGCACTGCGCCTCACGACGCTCCGTGGGACCGATGGCGAGCTACACCACATCCTCAACAGCGCGATCACCACGGTCACCAATTACTCGCGCAAGAGGTAAGGCTAGACAAGCGAGTAGACCGCCGACTTCGTGTGGTGATACACTACCATACAGAATGAATCCTATACCTGAAAAAGGGGAGGAAATGGGTGATGAACACGTGGATGTCTACTACTTGGAATAATGGTGTAGAATGGCTCGCCACACACATACCGTCGTTCTCTTTCGCCGACTTCAAGCCAACACTGGAAACACTTTACACAGGCAGCATCCGCATTTTCTTCATTTATCTCGCAAGCAAAGTGCTGATACGGATGGCACTCGGTACGAATAAAGTGTGGGATGATGCGCATCCGATTAAAAATGCACTCAAGGCGTGGAGCGACCCGATCATCTATACGATTGTCCTACTCTCGATTCCCCCGTCATTCGATGTAAATATCGGTCCGATACTTACCGGTGCGGGCTTCTTGGGACTGGTCCTCGGACTGCTGCTCAAAGAGTTCACCTACGGTATCGTGATCCGTTTTCAGGACCAGTACCGCGAAGGTGAACACGTCAAACTCAACGAGACGCACGAGGGAATCGTCGGGAAGCTCGGCCTCCGTGTGACGCTTCTCTACGACAAGGATGGCAACGTTGAGGGCGTCATCAATAATTCGATCACGAGATGGATCAACTATTCGCGGCAAGACAAGTCGAAAGCGGGGTCACAGAGCATCAAGCAATCAGGATGGACGCGGCGGCCTATGCCGACAGACCATCGCCCGCTATACACAGCAGGGTACGGATGTCGCGACAGACAGCAGCGGAACCGGCGTTATTGACGAAGAAAAGCCCGCAACGTTTTTCAAAACGTTTGCGGGCTTCGAATGTACACTCCCAGCGCTCAAATGAGCTCGAGCGCTTGCTCAAGATCTTCGATCAGATCCGCCGGGTCCTCGCGGCCGACGGAATACCTGATCGTACTCTCCGACATACCTGCGGCGGCGAGCTCTTCGGTATTCATCTGACCGTGCGTCGTCGTCGCCGGATGGATGACCAAGGATCGCGCTTCACCGATATTGGCGGCAAGCCAGGGCATTTTCAACGCTTCGATTACCATCCGCGCCTCATCGAGACCACCGACGATATCAAACGCCATGAGCCCACCAAATCCTTTCGGCATCAGTTCCTTGTTACGCCGCGAATCCTCGCCAAAGGCTGGGTGATGCACTTTCCGCACCTTGGGATGCGCGGAGAGATATTCGGCTATCCGAAATGCATTTGTGGAATGCTCAATCATACGCGCCGAGAGCGACTCGAGATGCGACATGAGAATGACCGCGTTGTCGGGCGAAAGGCATCCGCCCATATCGCGAAACCATCCATTGCGCAGATCGCTGATCACCTTTTTCTTCCCCAGGATGCACCCGCCGATCACTTCGCCGTTGCCCATATACTTGGACGCCGAGTGGACGACAATATCCGCTCCCAAAGAAAGCGGTTTAAGCAGGACAGGCGTCGCGAGCGTGCTATCCACCACCAGGGGAATCCCGTAGGAGTAAGCCACGGCAGCAATCATACGGATGTCAAACACGTCGATGAGCGGATTTGATGGCGCTTCGAGATACAGGAATCGCGTCGTGCCAGGCCGTATCGCTGCCTGCCATGCCTCGACAGAGTGCGGATTGTCTACAAATGTCACATGGATGCCGAGCTTGGGCAGATATTCGCGGAAGAGATGGAACACGCCGCCATAGAGGCGATTGGACGAGACGATATGGCCGCCATGCCCGAGCGCCAGCGCGAGGAGCATGATTGCCGACATACCAGAGGATGTGGCGAGCGCCGCTTCGGCACCCTCCATCGCCATAAGGCGTTCCTCGAATTTTTTTACTGTCGGATTGTTGATCCGAGTGTACACGAAGCCATCTTTCTTGCCTGCGAATATATCTTGGGCGCGACGCAGACGTCGCAAGGGAAATGCGGTCACCCGCGCGACTCCGGGACGAATCTCTCGCTCGGCGAGCGTCTCGCCACCATGGATTTCGAGCGTCTTGGGGCGCTGCTTGTTCGGCTTCTTGCCGCCAGGATACAGAGTCCTACTCATGGGGTATTCCTTTCAATGATCTGACACACGATAGTTCTCTACGCACACAATACCCATAACCGAAGCATGATGCAATCCTCACCAGACACATCCCCGCCCTTATGGTATTTCGTATGCTATGTATGCGCTATAGCGTAGGGATAGTGTATGGTGCGGGGTGTCGACTCTTTTTTGTGTCACTATTTTCCTGCCACCATTCCACTTTTTGATTCCTTATAAAATCCAACGCGGGAGGTCTCGACAGATGTCCCTTTTTAGTGTTTACTGCGGCCAGTCTCACTAACGTTCCTTGAGAAAGAAAAGAGCGATGCAAGAACTACCGAACTCCAAAGCGACAGCACTCATGCAATTTGAGTGTGCACACAGTCCACGTCCGCATGCAAACGCCCTCGTGCGGCCACATCAGCGCTTTACTTTAGAACAGCGCCTGACGGAGGCTATCCGGGCCGGATGGAACGTTTTTCAGTTTCCTTCCAAAATGCTTCAAGGTGGCGATCTCCTCTCTGATTCGGGTACCACCACTCTGACACTCGAACAATTCGCCGCATCGATCCTTGGAGACGAGGCATACGGCAGTAACTGGGGGTACCCTCAGTTAGTCGAAACGCTCAAGGAGACATTTGGCCTCGAGGGTGCGTGGAAATACTACATTTTCCACCAGGGTCGCGCCGCCGAGCACGCCCTCTATTCGCAGCTACGCGGACGCGGCACACTCGTTCTCTCAAACGGCTTCTTCGACACGACGCGTGCAAATGCCGAAGCGAATGGATTTCTCGCCGTGGATCTGTGCGACACATCAGTACAGGCATTCAAGGGCAATATCGACTGTGCGCGCCTTGAAGAGAATCTCAAGAAGCAATCGGCCGATGTCCCGTTCGTGCTCATAACGATCACCAACAACACCGGCGGCGGACAACCTGTCTCAATGGCGAATCTCCGCGCTGCCCAAAAAGTTGCGGACACGTACCAGACACCGCTTCTTCTCGACGCCTGCCGATTCGCGGAGAATGCATGGTTCATCAAACACTATGAGGAAGGGTACGAGCAGCACTCAATCTCGTCGATCGTGCATGAAATGTTCTCATTGTGCGATGGTTTCGTCATATCGCTCAAGAAAGATGGCTTGGCCAATATGGGTGGAGCGCTCGTACTGCGCACGGATTCTATATTCACGCGGAGCCACCCGGATCTTCTTGAGAATATCTACGATCACCAGGTCCTGACCGAGGGACACCCGACCTATGGCGGCCTCACGGGCGGTACTATCATGACGATTGTTGAAGGGCTGAAGTATGTCACAACCGATCAATATCTCGACGGGCGTATCGGCCTTGTGCGGGATTTCGGGACATATCTGACGTCGCTTGGGGTCCCGATTCTCGAACCGATCGGCGGACACGCCGTCTATATCGACATAGATCGCTTCTTTGCCGGCACACGGATGCGGCGGGAAGACTTTGGTGGTATATCGCTTACGGCACTGCTTCTCCTGAAGGGTGTACGGCTCTGCGAACTCGGCGCATTTGCCTTTGGCAAGTACGACTCGAGCACGGGGCGGGAGACATTTCCCCCGCACAACTACGTGCGTGCGGCAGTCCCGCGTCAAAAGTATGAACTACAGGACCTCTATCATGTCGCGGAATGCATCCAGACACTCTATGATCGTCGAGATGAATTACCCAAAGCGATACCGACGTGGGGCCGCGACAAAACGTTGCGCCACTTCAAGGCACGATTTGCACTTGAGTGGTGATACCTAATCACCCTGACAAAAACTCAAAAGCCACTGGCGACAAACCGGTGGCTTTTTTTCTGCATACACAGAAAAAGAGGCCGTCGACTCAAGAGTCGGCGGCCTTCTTCTTTTTCATTCCTGTTTCAATATGACTTTCAAAGCCACAAGCATACACCACATCACCTACTGCTCCTGCACGATGTAGTCGATCGTCATTTCGGCGATATTCATGATGTACCCGCGCATGCGATCGAGTGCGATCTCCAGTATCATGCCGCGGTGAGTCTCATGATGCACTGCATCTCCCATCCGGGCAATCTCTTTTTCGATCTGGGCGCTGCGGTCCAGGATGGAATGCGCCACGGCACCATCCTGACGCGACACCATAGCAGACGCCTCCTGAAGGAGAGAGAGTACCTTCTCGGCCGTACGGGCAGTCTCAGGTGCGGCGAGCTTGCGCTTGAGCGGACGATTGGACGAGAGGACCGCGTCGGCGACCTTGGATGCATGGTCGGCGATACGCTCGATCTGCACGGCGACCTTCTCGTAGTAGTCGAGCTTGTGGAGCGTGATGGCGAGGTCTCCTCCCACCGCCTTGCCAGAGAGCAGTGAATAGTACTGACGCGTGATCGCAAGCTGGAGTTTGTTGACCTCCTGATCGCGATCAATGACGTCCTGCGCGAGCTTCTTGTCGTCGGTCCGGAGCGCCGCAAACGCATCGCGAAACATCGAGTCGGTGACGCCAAAGAGCGTATCGACAGTCTGAGTGATCGGCAATGTCTTGGGATCGAAGATATTTTTAATCAGCATCTCTGTCCCCGACTCGTCGATAATCTCGAGACCCATGAGCGATTGGGAAAACGTGCGGATGCGCTGACGCAGCGCAGGGGAGATGCTATGCCCCTTGAGGAGTATCTCGTCAGCGCCCGCGATATAGCGCGACACGATCTCACGCTCGACATGAGCAGGGGAACTGCCGTCTATGTCGTACACCATACGCTCGAGCGCTACAGCCTGCTCACGCGCCTGGATGAGCAAATCGCCCGTCGGGAGCGTGTGCGCATAGACAGTGCTCGACTTTTCAAGCTGCCGTGCTTTGACCCATTCTTTGGGCAAGATGAGCGAGAGGCTAGCGCCGCCGATAGACTGGAGTTTTCTTGGTTTCATGGTCCTGTGGAAAAGTCGCTTGTGAAGAATAAAAGCACGTTATATATTGGATATATATAGATTATCAGAATATATATATATTTGCAAGTAGTGGCATATGAATACAAAGCAAGGAATCATCTTTGGAGGAATCGCCGTGATCGCGCTTGCGATCTTCGGCTTCTCTCAGTTTAGTACAGATCAGTCGCCGCAGACAGCGGCAGTGGTGGCGAGTCAGACAGATATCGCCTGCGTGGAGGGGAGTCTCACCGCCTCGGGCTCGACAGCGCTCGCACCTCTGGCACAGAAAGTCGCTCAGCAATACCAAAAACAGTGCCCTGATACACGCATCACCATCAATCTCGGCGGCAGCGGCACGGGGCTCACCAATGTGATGAACGGTGTCTCTGATATCGCCAATTCAGACATCTTCTCCAAGCCGGGCCAAGAAGGCTTGGTCGATCATCAGGTAGCAGTGGTCATCTTCGGCCTCATGGTCAATGACAAAGTACAAGTCGATTCACTCACTACTGAGCAGATCAAAGGCATCTACGCTGGCACCGTGACCAACTGGGGTCAAGTCGGCGGCAACGATCTGCCGATCGTGGTCATCAGCCGACCACCGAGCTCGGGTACGCGCGCGACATTCCAAAACTACGTCCTCGGCGGACCCGAGACCATCTCCGGACCATCGCGCCTTACCTCAGATAGCAACGGCACTGTCATCAAAAACGTCCGACAGACCGCGGGCGCAATCGGCTACGCGGGCACTGGCCCTATCAAAGAGGCCGGCCTCAAGACCCTGAAGATCAATGACGTCGAAGCCATCGCGGCCAATGTCGCAGACGGCAGCTATCCATACTGGAACATCGAACACATGTACACCAAGGGGCCCGCATCGGCGCTCGCGCAATCATTCATCGACTACGTGATGAGCGATGCGAGTAAGCCCACGCTCCTGACGCTCGACTTCGTCCCGATATCAGACATCTCACCTCAAATCCTCGCGACACATCAGCAGCAATAATCCACTTCATGCGCTATCCCGTCGATACAATCGCCCGCACCATACTGCTTCTCTGCGCCGTCCAGGTCGTGATCGTCATCCTCGGCGTCTTCCTCTTCCTCGGCCTCAAAGCATTCAATGTCTTCGGGCAGGGCGCCACTATCACCGGATTCCTCTTTGATACGCACTGGGATCCGATGGGTCTCGGGAGTGCAGATGGCATCCCGGCCTTCGGCGCAGGTGGCCTCATCCTCGGCTCTCTCGTGATCACGCTTGGATCGGTCCTCATCGCCACCCCGCTCTCTATCGGCCTGGCACTCTTCCTGACCGACGTCAGTTCGCCCGTGCTACAGAAAATCTTCCGCCCGATCCTCGAAGTCTTCACCGGAGTGCCGTCGGTCGTGATCGGATTTTACGGACTCGTCGTGGTGGTCCCGCTCCTGCAAGCGCTCGTCGGCAATCTGACGGGCAACCACGTGACAGCAGGCTACGGATGGGGAGCAGCCATCATCGTACTCGTGATCATGATCCTGCCGACGATCACGAGCATCTCGATCGATGCCCTACGCGCCGTGCCGGGGAGCGTGCGTGAAGCATCGCTAGCGCTCGGTGCCACCCGCTGGCAGATGATGATGACGACCGTCGTGCCGGCGGCAGCAGCGGGGCTCGCGACAGCGGTCGTGCTCGGCATGGCTCGCGCGATAGGGGAGACGCTCGCTGTGAGCCTCGTGCTCGCCGGACACCGTGTACCATCCTGGGATCAGCCACTCTTCAACATCTTCTTCCAGCCCAATGTAAACATCACGCAGTACATCGCGATCGACTTTGGCGAATCCTACGGTGCCGGGCGCGACGCATACTTCACGCTCGCATTCGTCCTCTTACTGACATCATTCATCTTCGTCGTGGTGAGCCGCCGCCTCAGTAGTAAGAAAGCATACCTATGAACACCATCCGCACACACGCACGGCATCGAGGTCATCTGAGTAACGCACTCGGCATCGGCCTCCTATGGACTATCGCGAGTATCGTCGCACTACTATTCCTGGGTATCATAGCCTACATCATGTGGGAAGGCGTGCAGTATCTCTTTGATCCCGTCTTTTATGGCACGCGCGAATACGGCATCGGCCGCGAGCTCTTCAACACGTTGTATCTCCTCATCTTGTCGCAAGTACTACTCTTGCCGATAGCGCTCGGTGCCGCGATCTACCTGACCGAATACGCCCGTACGCGCGCTCTGGTAGACGCTATTCATTTTGCAGCCGAGACCTTGGCAAGCGTCCCATCGCTCGTCCTCGGACTCTTTGGTGTCCTCATCTTCGTCTCGTACTTTGGCTTGGGCACGAGCCGCATCGCGGGAGCGCTCGCACTCGTCTGCCTCAATCTACCGTTTGCATTGCGCCTTTTTGAAAACGCGATCACTGCGGTGCCACACGAGCTACGCGAGGGTGCCTATGCGCTCGGCGCTACCACCTGGCATACGATCTGGACGATCGTCTTGCCATCGGCCCTTCCCGACATCGTCACGACGACCATCCTCACCTCAAACCGTGTCATCGGCGAGTCCGCCGTACTGCTATTCACCATGGGGCTCTTTAGTCCGGCCAATTCGCTCACACTGGACTGGTCGCTTCCCGGCGCGACACTGACGACCCATCTGTACAACGTCACCGGACCGGGCGCTGGCACAACAGGCCTCTCGATGCACCAAGAGATGATCGTGACTGCAGGCTCGGCAGCGCTCCTGATAACCGTCATTCTCTTGTTCAACATCTTCGCACGCGTCATCGGGCATGCAGTATCAAAATCATTAGCAGCAGAATAACTATTTATCTATGGATACCACCGCACTACAAGCACAGAACGTACGCGTCACCTACGACGGACACGAGGCCCTCAAAGGCGTGACTCTCGACATCCCGCGCAACCAGATCACCGCGCTCATCGGCGCATCGGGAAGCGGCAAATCGACCTTCTTGCGCACACTCAATCGCATGCACGACGTCACGCCGAGTGCTGCGATGTCGGGCAGCATCACCTTCAACGGCCACAACATCCTCGACAAGGACACCGATGTGATCGAGCTGCGCACCAAGATTGGCATGGTCTTCCAGCACCCGGTACCATTTCCCAAATCGACCTTTGACAACGTCGCCTACGGGCTCAGGATCCAGGGGGAACGCGCGCCGCGCTCACGTGGCGTGGTCAAGCTGCTGGGGAAGCGCATGATCGACTGGAAAAAGCTCGAGGCGAGCACAGATCGCATGGAGAGCACGGTAGTGCAGAGTCTCAAAGACGCCGCACTCTGGGACGAGGTCAAAGAGCGGCTCCACCTCTCGGCCCTGCGCCTCTCCGGTGGACAAAAGCAGCGCCTCTGCATCGCGCGCATGATCGCTGTGCGCCCGGACGTCCTCCTGCTCGACGAACCCTGCTCGGCACTCGACCCGATATCGACGCGCAAAATCGAAGACCTGTTGATGAAGCTCAAGGAGAAATATACGATCGTCATCGTCACTCACAACATGCAGCAGGCGAAGCGCATCGCCGACTACACCGGCTTCTTCCACATGGGCGAACTCGTCGAATTCGACGCGACGAAGAAGATCTTCGAAGAAGCCGAGAAACAGCTCACGCGCAACTATGTAAAAGGGTATTTTGGATAAAAAACAACACCTTTCACAGATTTTCGAATTTGGATTTCATCAAATATCCTTTATTTATAGTCTCATTTCAGGTTGTGTAAAACTTCATTGCTTATCCCTAAAGGATGCGGTATTGTACCAGTACGGAAGTGCCCTCGGCCCAAACGGTGGCGTTTATCGCCGCTTTCCCGCAAGGGATAGGTCCGAGGGCTTCCTTTTGGGAAAATCACCGGGGCCAAACTTGCACATATATCTCCCGATGCGCAATCATTTTACGAAAATCGTCACTACTGTGTTTCGTATTTGTCACTGAACGGTTAACTGTACTCGCGATATAGTCCGCAAGCTGTAAAAGATTATTTGCCTCAGACCGCTGCATTTTGACTTTTTTGATCTTTTTCTCGCCCGCATTGATCTTCCGCTTTAGATAACTCGCCAGTTGCATACGGAAATCCAAGCTGCCACTTTTATCAATGACGACTATTGCACTCTGTAATTTCTCCTTAGCGTTCTCAAAAACAAGTCCGCATGCATATTTATAAAAAGACTTTGTATTCTTGAATCCTTCTCCATAGAGCTTCTTTGGATCTTTATTTATCGCGATACCATAGTAGAAGAAATTGTAGGGTGCGACAGCCGCCAGAAAAGCCTTGCGGATTCGATCCGAATTACGCTTGAAATGAAACTCTTCGTTCGCCGGCCATCCGACTTCTTTCTTTAAGAGCTGAATACGCTGATCACACGCGATTGCTTCGTCATGATCTTCGAATACCAACAGACCGACGGTAAAGAATCGACTTGAACCCTCATCGAGATTCAATCCCGGATCACCTGATTCATCGATAAATACGAGCATATGCGGTGCACTATTCTAACCGATACGAACCTCGCATGGAAATTAACCCCTTTCGCTACAAATAACTGTTACCAAGAAAGGTACGGTTAGACAATAAATGGGTTACCGCGGAGCGGAGCTAAGCCCCTCAAAAAGCAACTAACCCGCAACTATGTACGGGGGTATTTTGGGTAAAAAGTATCCAAAGTGTTATAGCTGTATCTAAAAAATAATCCCCGCCGAGCACATCGTACTCGGCGGGAACATAGATTAGGCGTAACCGCGCTTGCGCGACAAGGTCTCGCCATATTCTTCGAGCCGCGACTGGCTCGTGCTCATGTAGTGACGCACCAACGTAAACGTGATGATCACGCCAGCGACGAGCGCAAGGACGACAATGATGAGGGCGAGGAACGCAAGCTTAGCCTTGCCACTATCCTTACTCGACAAGACGCCACTGAAGAGCTGACCGACGGAATTGAACGCTCCGCCGACATGCTGATATGCGTTTAGCGTGTTGCTGATCTGCGCATAGGTATTCCAGCCGGCAGTCGCAATGCTCGCAAAATCGCGGCGCTGATAAGCGGCACGCAACGAATGCGCCCAGATCGCCAGACCGCTGCCCAGCACCGGGAAGATCACCGCGAGATACCACAGGCTGAAAATGCCGTCCATGAACTGACGCCCTTCTTCGAGAGTCAGATACGGGGGCTGGCCGCTCGTCAGCACGGCAACCGCGCCGTAGGCCAGGACGAGAAGAATCGGCATCGAAAAGCCGACCACTGACTGGATTACGCCAGACCAGAGGATCGTCTTATCGAACCAATTACCCATGGCCATCACGTCTTTCCACGAGACGCCGACGGCGTAGCAGTTCCACCACGAGATCGCGACATTGAGGGCCAAGAGCCCAATCAATAGCAGCATCTCCATTATTTCGACTCCTGTTGTGTTGAGGTGTGTCAAACAGAGAAGAGGTACCTCAAGCCCCTTCTCCAAACTTATCTTTTTCCATTATAAACTATATCTTATAAATGTCAATGTCGGAGATAATGTGTGGACACATACGGCGATTTTCCGTAAGGACGCGAGGTTCAGCCCTAAAAAACGGAGACAGGGCGCTAAGCCCCTCAAAACAAGGAGCAACTGACCCGCAACTATTTACGGGGGTATTTTGGGTGATGTGTGATCATCAAAACAAAAACGGGTCGGTACCATACCGACCCGCCCAAAGTTCAGGCAGCCTGAGCCACTTTTTTACGCGCCTTATGCCTCACGATTGCTTCAAGTGCACTGTCAGAGAATTCTTCTGGATTTTCGCGCACTTCACTCACCCAATACTTATCGTAGGGTAAGAAATTAATCACAAGGTATAGGTAGCGCCCTTCAAAGAAAAGTACCCCTTGCTCCCCTTTTAGGATTAGAAACTCACCTTGATACGTCAACCTTCTCCGATACTTCTGGTACTGATCATCCACCTCTTTTTCCAGCAATCGTCGCGGAATAGTCCACTCCACTTCCACGTTCTCATCGAATGCCTCATGACAAGCGATCTCATTACCGATATCTTTCAGTCGTTTGCGGATTTTCTTACGTGCTTCAAGTCGTCTTCTGTCATGAAGTTCCTGCTCAAACGGACAATCGAACCGCTTGCGTCGGGAGGTTTTAAGGTCTTTCTGCAAGGTCTGCTGTTCTATTTTGAGATCTTCCAGCCCTTTTTTCCTACCACTCACATATTCGCTACATTCCTTCTCGTAACGAGCCTGCGTCTCAGAAAAAAGGAACTGAATCTCAGTTGTAATGCTCATCTCAACCTCCTACCATCTACCGCATGCATGCTATTATATCTGGAGATTTTTGTCAACTCCCCGGAGACAGGGGGCTAAGCCCCTTAAAAAGCTAAAACGTGTGGTCTGATTTTCTTTCGTAGATCGGTGCCTGGCACCTCAAAAACCATAAATTCGTGGCGTGATTTTGTTGAGAGACGCGAGGGTGGGGTGGGGAAGTGAGCATCAAAAAAGAAAAGCCGCCTTTGGAAGGGCGGCTTTTGATCTTGGTGAGCTCATTTCTATGGACGGCGCCCATGATAATCGAAGTCGGATTTCGTTCGTTCCCTCTTTTTATTCGATCCCAAACTTCGCGGCAAATCGCTTGACCATTTCCCCGGTCGGCAACATGGCATCTGCGGACAACTCCGGAAGCACATCTGAGATGAGGCGGAGTGTCATGGGCACATCAAACTCTTGCCAAGATCCGCGCTCGTTTCCTTCCAAGAACTCCACATCGTAATATGCCAGGATCCGCCGAACAAACTGTTCTTGATCGGGGTAGGCGCGCATCATGCAATACGTGTGGGCAAAGACGAAATAGATCAGAGTCGTAGGGGAGTCTGTCCGCATTGATCCCTCCAAAGAATCATCCGCCGGCACAATAGCAGCTTTTCAATGAAATCACCAGCGAAATAGGCCGTAGGCATCCGCACTATCAAGAACATCATTCACCGCTACGGGACCAAGTATTTGTTGGTAGCGGGACCTTATGTCTTGCGGATTTACATTCCGACCCTGTGAGCCAATGTTCGACACATAGTCTCTTTCTGTCGATTATCCATGATAAAATATGTATCATTACCACATTAAGAACCAGAAAGAATATGAGAGAGGGTCATCATGAGCAATTGCAACATAAGAATACGGAAGGGCTGAATGCGGAGTCCTTGCGAAAAATACAGTTACGAGTCACGGCTATGCTGGATGATGCCTATAAGAAAACAGCGGGATTGGCATCGGCTGATGATTATACAGCGCTCAAATGGCAAGATGAAATAGCCGACATGAGAGGACGACAGCGCATCATCGAAGCAAAAGTCAGAGAAACGCGGGAAATCGCCGGTATTCCTGCTCCCGAACAGGTATGGGGAAGTCGACCAGGTATCACGCTTTTGACACCACGAGAGATTGAAAAAATCAGCGACGAATCAATACGTAGCAGAGTGATCGGACTCTATAAGGACATTATGGACGAACTCGATCGCGAAGAACCATCAGTAGATGTAAGCCAAGTGGAAACTCTACGTAAAACACAATTACTGGTCACGGGGATGCTGGAAGACATGGGTAAAAAAAGAGACCTTATTAAAACAACAGACGAACATACTGTCCTCAAATTGCAAGATGAGCTCGCTGATATGGGTGAACGCCAGAAGGTTATCGAGACCAAGGCGAAGGAGGCACGAGAAATCGCCGGTATTCCTGCTCCCGAACAGGCATGGGGAAGTCGACCAGGTATCACGCTTTTGACACCACGAGAGATAGGGAATATAGCGGATGAGTCGACTCGTAATCGCGTACTCGCTCTCTATAGAGATATTGGGGATGAATTAAATCGCGCGTAGCATTTGGAAATATAAAAAAGGGCCCGGAATATTCCGGGCCCTTGCGAGTCTCAGGGAAGACAAGAAAAGAATCACTTCTTTTTCTTGCTCCTCTTTTTTGGAGGAGCTTTTTTCTCCGGTGCCTGGGGTAGCGACATCTGCTCAGCAGCCCACGCCGCTAGCAGCTGCAGCTTCTCCCCGATGGTCTGAGGTTCTCGAAAAGCCTGATGCCTCCCGACGAAACCGACCGGGACAAGATGGTGCTTGAACCACCGCCGACCGCGTGGATCGCTCGTCTGTGGATTCATGTACCACATGACCTCAGGAGACGGATCGCCCAACGAACGCATCGCATCCCACGCTTCGCGCGCGATGCGCTGTGCTGTATCCCACGCGACCCCAACTTGGGGGACCGGATCATCGGCGCTCCACGAGAACTGCGCCGTGGTAATCTCTCGACCATTCACGACTCTCGTCGTCTTGTGATAGACGACATCGCGCAGCGTCGGGCCGCCAAATTCGCGTCGATGAGAGAGCCAGCGCCGAAGTGTAACATCTGCCACGAACCGCTGCCCCTCCTTCGATTCTCCTCGAGCTTCGAAATAGACGTTCTTTGCCAAGCAGAGAAAGTCGTCTTCCGAGAGCGTCACTCCCTCTTTATCCTTCGCCACGTGTACCGGTACCACCGGCACATCGTGGACGTATTGTGCAAAGAACAACACAATTGCACACGCCCCGATGGAGGCGAGTGCGCTTCGAAGCAAAAGCTTGCGCATTGGTACCTCCTTTTTAGGTTTGTATATATTGTATCTACAAAAGCTTAACGTGTCAAGTCTTTTTGTGCCGTTTGAATGGTCTGTAATCACAGTCTCAAGCATGCAGGAGGCCCCCATTCATTGCCGATATCACCGGTGGGCGCTACACTGCGACTATTATCACTCTATACAAATTCCCTATGCTTACCGGATTCAGAGACTTTATCCTCCGCGGCAATGTCGTCGACCTCGCCGTGGGCGTCGTCATCGGTGCTGCGTTTGGCACGGTCGTCGCGTCGCTCGTGAAGGACCTGCTCACACCCCTGATCGCCGCGATCTTTGCCGCCCCCGATTTTTCGGGACTCATGTTTACCATCAACGGCAGCAAATTCATGTACGGCACATTCCTCAATGCACTCATTGCATTCCTGATCGCCGCAGGCTCTATCTACTTCTTTGTCGTAGCACCCATGAACAAGCTTCTGGCGAAATTCAAAAAAGAGCAGGCCGCCGCACCCGCCGCACCCAGCTCGACCGACACGCTTCTCATCGAAATCCGCGACCTCCTCAAGCAGCGATAGGGGATAGCGAGCGTGGACAGACACGCCACCTCTAACTGGTGCTCGATACTTCTCAAAAAAGAAAGACCGCCCCAGTCATCGGATGCTGGGGCGGGTGAGCTTCAAAAAGCTTGTCTACGAGACGCGTTCTCCCCAGATGGGATAACGGTCGTCGTGATTTAGATATTCAGGCACGAGTTCCAGACCTTCGTCAGTCAGGAAGACGAAGACGTTCTTGACTCTCCAGCGAGTCCATCCTTCGGCGCAGTCGCCGTCGAGATAGTCCCGATGGACATCAAACGACGCGATAATCGTCTCCCGACTTTGCTCGCCCTCTCGGGCTAAGACAGTGATATGCCGCAGTTCGCTCATCGGCCACGGACTATCGGGATCAGTCTGCACATCCGCTGCTTCGAGCCGAGTGAAGCGGAAGCCGGATAGCGCACACCTCAGATCCGCGATTCGTTCAGTGGTAAACCACTTAGTCGCGCGATCGACTTCAAACAATGGACATCCCTCGGCGTCGTAGTCGATTCTCATATTGAGAAGCCCCGACATCAACTTCAAGGCAAACTCAATCGCCAGCGCGAGTGAGGCGGAAAATTCCATCTTAGTCATCAGAATCTCCTGTCAAGGAGCTAGCAAGGCAGGGTACACCTGACTTGGAACAGGACCATCCTGTTCAGCATCCATTTTATCATATATCGATCTTTTGTCAATATGGTCCACCGTGGGATACAGGGCATACAGTATGGGGAAATGCACCTACATTGGCTCCGCGGGTAGGACTCGAACCTACGACCAACCCGTTACACGTATCCTCTCATTTCTGAAAGGGGTGGACTATATCATCACCCGAACACTGAGTGTTCTTGGGTGCGAGGCGCTTCCTGGGAATTCTTGAATTGCATTCAGAATTCCGAGTACTCCCTTTCGGGATAGTCTCTACACCTTCCGACTCTTTTGAGTTGGCTTGGCTCGGGATTACCCAACTGCCTTTCGACGATTGAGGGTTTCCCCGAATTCACCTCGTTTTTCAACCGAAATCACTTTCGGAAGCTGCCTTTGACAGCGGGCCGCTCTACCGACTGAGCTACCGCGGAATATGCTTCAGATATACTGAAGCTTTTCCAGTATAGACAATTTATCCAAAAAAGACAAAAGGCGTCCTCGGCTTGGCGAGGACGCCTCGATTCAGTGTTGCGACACCCTGTCGGTGCCGGCCTTTTTGAGTCTCTTGAGGCGTGAGGGGAGCATATGACTCCCGAAGCCAATCTCACGAAGTTCGCGCACCAATCGGCAGCGCTCCTGAAAATCAAACGGTTCGCGAGCGCGAGAAATATGGATCAATCCGCCCGCATACGCTTCGCGGCCACTTGTTGATTTAGGCATTTGACACTCCCGTTATTATGTCTCCCATCTTTATACTATAGCTTCTTTATGGAATCAATGCGGGTGGGGGATCTTTCGGAGGATATGCGGTACCGCTCGCCCGCGAGGGACTGTATCTTTCATTTCTCGATAATTTGTCTTAGAATTGGTGCATATGGATATACGCATCAAAACAACCGATTATGAGATTACGCCCGACACGTCCCGCTACCTCGACAAATGCCTCAGAGCAGTCGAGAAGCTCGTCGCGGGGATAGACGGCGCCCGCTGCGAAGTGGAGCTCGGACAGAGCGCCAAGCATTCCAAGAAGACCGACAAGAGCTGGTTTGCCGAGGTCAATCTCAAGGCACAAAAAGACACGTGGCGCGCAGCCGCGAAGGCCGCGAGCGTGAAAGCCGCTATCGATATGGTCAAAGATCAGATCGTCATGCAGGTGAAAAAGGCAAAAGACCTCAAAAAGACCGCCGTCAAGAAAGGCGGGCAGAAGGTCAAAGAGATGGCAAAAAGCGGTCGTAGCAAGGTGATGAAGAAGAGGTAGGGGATTGCGCCGCGAAAATACTATTTGATTTACAACAAATGGTATTTTCGCGGCGCTACAAGATTTTTACCCCCGATCGCACAAAATCTGCATAGCTCATCTCATTTTTTCCGGCGGGCTTCACGATGTCGGGCAAAAATTTTCCATTCGCAAAATGTGCGGTCACTATAGTGACGCGAAATCGGTCACCGTTTCTTTCAGCCTCAAACGACACGCGCGGCCACTGTGCGTATGCGCGATATTTTCGCCAATTCATCTCATCATCTTGCCCGAGAGTGATATATCCGTCTTCTTTTTTCATCTTGCCTGCACGCGTGACCTGCGCGGGGTCTTGCGGCATCGGCGCTAGGGCGCCTGCGAGGTACTCGGGCAGCATGCGCACGAGCAGTTCGCCGCCGATCTGTATGAGGCGCGCGCGCAGATCAATCGTGGTCTCGGATGCACCGATCAGCGTCTTCTCGCTCGCGAGTATGTCGCCCGCATCGAGTGCATACACCATTTTCTGTATCGATACGCCCGTCTCTGTGTCGCCATTGAGCAGCGCCGACTCGACGGGAGAGGCACCGCGGTATTTGGGAAGGAGCGAATAGTGCACATTGAGTGCACCGCGGGGAAATGCATCCAGGAGCGCTTGCGGCAAGATCTTGCCATACGCGACCACGATCGCATACGCACATCCGTATGTGCGAATACTTTCGATGACCGACGCGTCGATCTGCTCCGGCGTGAGCACGGGGATACCGTGCTCGTCGGCCCACACACGCGTCTCTGATGGTGTGAGTATGAGCCCGCGACCACGCGGCGTATCCGGCGCCGTGACAACGACCGCCGGGCGAAAGCCATGCGCGTCGAGTATGGCGAGCGTATCGCGCGCCACATACGGCGTACCGAAGAATGCGAACCGCACATCTACCCATGCGCAAGATGTGCAAGCCAGGCCTGCACAACCCGCGTGCAGGCCTGGCTTGCACATGGGTTCATGTATCCTGGGGTTTGTCGTCATAAAGTTCTTTTGCTTTGTCTATATAGAGAATACCGTCCAAATGATCCATCTCATGCTGAAATACGTGTGCGAGGAATCCCGATGCGCCGCGCGTAAAGAGCTTACCATGCTCATCATAGGCGCGTATGGTCGCTTTTTCCGCACGGAGTACATACCCCCATTTGCCTTTGACCGACAGACAGCCTTCATGTTTGAGCTTCCTGCCACGCGACATCTTGATCATCACAGGATTGATGTACACCGCATCAGGAAGCATTCGCTCTGACTTTGATGCCTCCCCATGAGCCTCGTCGGATTCGTCGCCCCCATGTTTGGCAAGCGCACGGCCCGATACGATAAACAACCGTATCGCGGCACCGACCTGCGGCGCAGCAATCGCGACACCGTATTTCTCCTGCGCGAGCAGATGCTTCATATCGCGGATGAGTTCGCACAACGAGGTGCCCCCGATCTCCGAGAGCGGAATTTCTTTTGAAATTTCCCGCAACGCGGGATTTTCCGTATATGGTAGTATGGCGCGCATATTTTTTATACTGTACCTTGTGTTTTCATTTTATAAAAACAAAAAAAGCGGGCCGGCGCGATGCACCGGCCCGAGTCGGGGGAATGGGACAGAACAATTACAACGGTAGGCAGGGGTGGGCGGGAGAATGTCTTCAAACTCCAATGGCCTGTATGGTCGTTTATACACAAATACCCACGACCGGGCACACTGAAGCTTTTCGGAGATTCTCCCGCCACCAGCTCTGTGAAAGCGCTACTCCAGAAGGAGGCGCCCGAGTCCGCCCCACAGAGCACCACCCACCTCGGGGATCTGCGATCTAAGACCGTGCTTGACCTCGCGGTCGGAGCGATCACCCAAGCTTTTAGGACTCGGGGTATCATGACATACCACCCCACAAAAAGCAAGAAAAAATGACCCCTTATCGGGATTGGCGGAGGTAGCACCTCCACCAACTTGTCGAGGTCTGACCTCCACACACCTCGTTCCCCAAGAGGAACGGCCGCACAGGCCTCAATAGTACTCATACCGTATCATCCCTTCATGATGCTTTTCCATCCACGCCGGAAGCTCATCGATAGATGAAATGATGTTTTCCAAAGCTATCGGATACTGCTTCGTATGCTCGAGCATGTATGGACCGGTCTGCACGACGACAGTCGTCAGGCTGGCCTGGGCACCACCGAGGATGTCTGCCGGCGTATCGCCCACAAAGATACACTGCTCACGATGTATTCCAAGATCACTCCTCAGTGTCTCGAGTGCATAACGAAACGCGCGCGGATCCGGCTTGGCATAGTAGAAGTCATCGCGCGTCGAAAGGAAGGCAAACTCCCGCAGGAAGTCCATCCGATCGAATATCGCTGTGATGTTTTCCCTGTTGCGTGACGTGAGGAGCACAGCCTTAATGTCGTTCCTGCGCAGCCAGTACAGCACTTCTCGTGCGCCCGGCACATGCGGCACCGGCTCGCTCAAATCAAACTTTTCCCACCGCTCATACATCGCCTTTGCAAGCTCCGCTGAGATACCGAGACCTTTTTCAAGGAGCACTACCCCTGGTGCACCCCACGCTTCGGTAAGCCGACGGCGCTCCGCAAGCCCATACGGCACATCGTGGAATGCGCAAAGTATTTTGATGCGACGCAGACCCTCCCGAAACGAATCGAGGATGGGCCCATCGCAATCGCAGATGACAGCTTGGATATCCATCAGTATTCTCCCTATGTAAGTCTTCTGACGACACTATACATGAAAATGATGTATATAAGTATCGGATCAGGAGTGTTGGCGGAGGTGGTCAGTAGAGGTCTGACCTCGACAGGTCGGTGGAGGTCAGACCTCCACACACCTTGAAATCTTTTTGACCACCGCGCAAGCATGCGGTATCCACAGGCACGATGGGATAGACGGCAAAAAGCGACAGGTACGATGCATACAGGACTGAATCTCTGTCCTTTGACACCCCCACAGTGTCAGATACAAACCATGAGGAGGCCACAATGGCTGCTCGCAAAAAAGCGGAGGTCATCAAACAGGCCTCCGTCAATGAACGCCCTAAGTATGGGTATTGTCCCCAATGTGGAAGTGGTTGGGTCATCAAGAAGGGCGTCACCACGAACGCCGGCAGCGAGAAGCAGCGTTATACCTGCAGATCATGCGGCTACATGACCACCGCACCGCTGAAAGAGCCACCCAAGCCCGCCACACCGATGCGGCACACGCTTCCGAGAGCGAAACGCTACATCATCACCGCCGCGCAGAATGCGACGCCGATCCACAAACCGACGTGGGCAACACTCTTGCAGTGTGCCAAGTATTACGACGCAGAGATCGTGGTCATCCCCGGTCGCTATAAGAACCCGACCAGTCTTTGGTCAAAGAAAAACATGAACGACGAGTGGTGGGATAAGGCGCTCCAAGACTATTTATACAGCGGGTGGTTTGAGCTCAATGAGCGCCTCGTTATCGTCGGCGACTGCAAGGTCGAGTGGGCATCGCGCAATCCGCTCAGCGGCATGGATGCGCTCACCGAGGATATGAGTGGTATCGTGGGACATGGAATGCGCGAAATGCGGTCGATCCCGACCCCACAGTACAAGCATCCGAAGATCATGTACACGACCGGCACCTGTACAGTGGCGAACTACACCGATACAAAACGGGGAAGGATCGCTAGACCCCGTCACTGTCTCGGCGCATTGCTCGTCGAAGTGGATGGCAAGACGTTCTTTGCGCGACAGCTCGATGCGAATAAAAACGGGAGCTTCATCGATCTGGATATGGAGTTTACTCCTGATGAGGTGCGCCCAGCCAAGCGCGCGCTTGGGCTCTGCATGGGTGATATTCATCGTCGTTGGATCCTCCCCGCGGTCGTTCGCGCGACCTTTACGGCTCCAGACAGCATGGTCAAACTGACCAACCCGGAAAATCTCTTTTGGCACGACACAATTGATGGCCACGCCCGCAATCATCATCATGAGGGTAATTGGGTCATTCGATACGGCAAATGGAAATTTGGCATCGAATCAGTGCGTACGGAGATCGAAGAGGCGATCAACTTTGTGAATCAACACACGACAGCGGATCGTAAATCGTTCATCGTCCCAAGCAATCACGATAAAGTCATCGACAAATGGCTAAATCGTGTTGACTTCCGAAATGATCCGGTGAATATCGATCATTACCTCGACTCCGCCAAGAAGACAAAGGACAGCGTCCGATTGACCGAGGGGGGCATCACATACAACGATCCCTTCATCAGTTTCGGCCGAACTCTTGCAAACAAAAACGTCCTGTTCCTCGAAGAAGGTGAGAGCAAAGTCCTCGCTCGTGTCGACTATGGTTTCCACGGCGACAAGGGCCCGGGTGGGTCAAGGGGCACCACCGCCAATCTTTCACGGATGGGCGTTAAGGTCTCCAAAGGTCACAATCACACCGCCGAAATCATCAACGGCTGCTACAGTGTTGGTAAAAGCACCGGCATGCTTGAATATGAGAAGGGGGCGCCCAGCGCGCACACCAACTCTCATATTTTGCAGTATGCGAATGGCAAACGGACGATCATCACAATCATCAATGGTCGCTTTTGCCTGCCGCGTCCGAAGAAAAACTAAGACCCACCCCCGCGCCTACACGGCACGGGGGTGCTTTTTCACTTGATGCCGACCACACAATGTACATGGTCTATCGACCGATGATAGTGCCTTTGTCAGCCGGATTGAACAGTATTTCGCTTTTTTCCAGCAGATACAGATGCGTGATTCCTGCAGAGATAATGGCGTCCCAACATGGCTCACACGCCCACCAATGTCCCCACAGATACATCGCCGCACCGCGCATGTCGTGTCCGTTCGCTTGCGCGTGTGTGATCGCTGTACGCTCGGCATGATTCTTGGGATGACATCCTTCGCACAGATCGTATCCTTGGCCTGTCGGGATGCCGAGGCGCATACGCTCGCATCCATGATGTTCGTGGTAGTCGCATCCATTCACACCTCGTCCGACGAGCACTTGATCGCAGACTATGACCGCGCCAACTTTTTGTTTCTTGTCGAGCGAATACTGCAGCGCGACATCCCGCGCCGCCTGCATAAAGATATTATCTTCTCCCACATACAACATAGCTCGGCCCACGGGAATGTAGGGATATCGTATCACCATCATGTCGTGTCCCTGTTTCCATGTGTCCATTTTCTATCGCAATCTTATCATCGTCTCTACAACAATGCAGACCATACTAATTGATCAGGGCTCGTCCACACATAACGGATCCGTTATGTGTAGGCATCACGTATGGGCCCGTTTATTTTGTGTTGAACTTACTTATGAACGGACCCTAAGCTGACAATTTTCCCAATTGGGATTTTTGTCAGCCTACAGATATGCACGAAGTCTTGCCTCACGCAGCCTTGTACCTGACACAGTCCTTTCATTGATTTACTTTTACAATACCGACATACTTACCCCATGCAGCACATCAAGCTGGAGCTTGCACGCAAGATCGAGCGCGATCGCCGCACCGAACGCGGCGAGCTGATGAAATACTTCCGCGAGCGGCTCAATCCGGGCCGCCGCCAAGAAGGCCTGCCAGCGATCACTATGAGCCGCATGGGTAAACTCCTCGAAGGTATCCCGACCAAAGACCTCTACTACCTCAAAAGCGTCTGCGACAAGGCGCGCAATTTTTCCACAAAATTCTGGTACGAATTAAACCCCGAAAAATACACCGAAGCCGCGAAAGGGAAGCCCGCCAAGTACGAAAAACGGCCCCCCGGCGCCGACGGCCGGTTTTTGTGAAAAGTTGACAGATAAATATGGATGGTTTATAATGGCATTCTAGTATCCAGATAGGGATACGCTCTTGCACCATTGAAAGGAGTGCATCATGATCTTTGACTCACCCGGCAAGATAATAGCGTCGATTTTCGGCGGCCTATTTCTGCTCACCGTCGGCTTCGTCAGCTTCAGCATCGATGAAATCGATGCGGGGCACGTCGGCGTCTTCAAATACCAGCCCTACTTCTTCGGTAGCGGAGGTCTCGATCCCCAAGTGACCACCGGTCCTGCGCGCGTCTACACGTGGCGCTCTACCACGACTCTCCCTGTGAGGGCGGCACCTTCGACGCTTTCGATCCACGTGGACGACCTGACGTCCCACGATCGTATCCCGCTCGACTTCGACATCGCTATCACGTTCTTCCTCGCCGACCCTGCAAAGGCGCCGGCCATGATCGAACATTTTGGCGGTGGCACGGAGACGACATTCCATACACTCGTCCTGCAAAAGACGGGTGAGACGATCACCGGCGAACTCATGTCGTTCCTCCGCAACGAGGTGCGTCATTATCATTCGCAGGTCTTCATCGCCGCACAAAACGAGGATGGGACGGAGTCCGACGGCGCGAGCAGGGTTGAGGTCAACACGAGGACCTACATCAACGAGTTCCTCGCGAAAAACGGCGCCGGCATGATCAAGGTCGCAAATATCGCCCTTGGCCGTGCCAACCCACCGGAGAACGTCCGCAACCAAATCGCTGCGACGACGGCACAAGCCCAACAGGTGAAAACGGAGCAGGAACGACGTCGAGCCGCCAACGAGCGTGAGGAGACAGAAAAGGCCGTTGCGGCAGCGGACCTGGCCTACATCAAGAAGCTTGGCCTGACGAACGATCAGTTCATCGCATTTAAGACTCTTGACGCGATTCGATCTGTCTGTCAGAGCGGCGTGACGTGCGTCCTGACAGTACCCGGAGTTCCGGTCACCGTCCCCGCCGACATCGGCAGTAAAAAATAACCCGAAAAGGGATCATTGTCCCAGCGGCAAGGTGCTTGCACCTTGCCGCTGCTTTTTTATGTCCCTACACAAAAAGTAATCATGATCATTCTTCATCCCCTGAGAGTACCATGATGTCAAAAGTCTGACTTTTGACAATTTGACGTAGGGCGCCCTTCGAAAGGGGACGACCTGGAGACCAAGTAATCTGCCTTAAAAGGCATCCCCGCGCGGCTCCAGGTCGCGCGGGGATTCTTTAATTGTCTCCAATTTATCAAAAGTGTGTTGAGGTCAGACCTCCACAATTTTTTATTTTCAACGACGTTTATTACACATCGTCAATTCTTGCATTATTTGTTATAGCATGGTATACAGTGCGCGGCAGCGAATGCATCCTGCAAACGCACCACCGTGAACAACGGAGAATACGATGTTCTTTAACTTTGGAATCCTGGAGTCCGTCAGGTCGCTCCTTTGGGGCACACCACTCTTCCTCCTCCTTTTTGGCGGAGTGAGTCTGGTCTTGGCACTCTTCTTCCGCGTGGTCGTCAAGACCAACGTGGTCCATATCGTCCAGCGACGTCGCGCCACCGTCTCATACGGTGCCAAACTCCCGGCCGGCAACATTTACTATAAGTGGCCGTCCTGGATCCCGCGTATTGGCCTTGCGGTCATCGAATTGCCCGTGAGCAATTTCCAGCTTGAGCTGAAGGACTACGAAGCATACGATCAGGATCGAGTGCCCTTCGTCGTCGACGTAGTGGCATTCTTCCGCATCGACAATACCGAAGTGGCGGCCCAACGCGTTTCCACTTTCAGGGAGCTGATAGACCAGTTGAGAGTCATTACGCAGGGCGCGGTCCGTAAAGTCCTCGCCGGCGCAAACATCAACCAGATCATGCTTGAACGCGCTACGTTCGGTCAGGCTTTCACGAACGAAGTGAAAGAGCAGCTGGGACAATGGGGCGTCGAGCCCGTGAAGGCTATCGAATTGATGGACATCCGCGACGGACATGGCAGCAAGGTCATCTCGAGCATCATGGCGAAAAAGACTTCGCACATCGAGTCCGAGAGCCGCCAAGAGGTCGCTAAAAACAATCAGGCCGCCAAGGAGGCAGAAATTGCTGCCGGTCAGGCGGTAGATGTCCGTCAGCAACAAGCTGAGGAACTCGTCGGCAAGCGAACAGCAGAAAAGACGCAGGCCGTCGGCATCGCCAATCAGACCGCCGAGCAGCAAATCCTTGTGCAGAAGAAGGAAACTGCAGAGAAAGAAATGGCGGTTAAGCGCGTCCAAGAGGTCCAGCAAGCTACGATCGTCAAAGAGAAGGAGATCGTCACTGCCGAGCAGGAGAAGCAGAAGGCCGTCCTCAAGTCGGAAGGCGATCTGAAGGCTGAGCAGAACAAGGCGGCAGCCATTGAGGCTGTGGGTAAAGCTCAGGGCGAGGCCGAGACTGCGAAGCTTCGCGCTCCGGTGGTGACACAGATCGAACTCGCCAAAGAAATCGGCGAGAACATGGGCTACCAGCAGTATCTGCAAGCCGTCAAGTCGATCGAAGTGGCTGGCCACATCGGCGTGGAACAGGCGAAAGCGCTGCAGCATGCTGAGATCAAGGTCATCGCAAACGCCGATGGTCCGGCCAACGGACTGTCGAACGTCATGGACTTGTTCACCGCCAAGGGCGGCAAAGGTCTCGGCTTCTCACTCGAAGCGCTCGCCGGCACTCCGCTCGGCGAGAAACTGCTTGATCGGCTTGGCGTGAACACCAAGACCGAAAACAAGCCGGCTGAGTGATTCGCAAACAGCGACAAAATAATACCCGCGCGACTCAAAGTCGCGCGGGTATTCTCTTTTCCTTGTCGAGGTCTGACCTCGACAATGTATATTTTGCCCAAACAGGCATGACCATATACAATACCTCCACATGGCATTCTCGCTCACACCCAAATTAGGCATCGATCTGGGCACCACGACGGTGCTCGTGTTCGTGCCGGGCCGCGGGATCGTGCTCAATGAGCCGTCGGTCGTCGCTGTCTCGCAGGTGGATAATAAAATCCTCGCAATCGGCCTCGATGCCAAAGAAATGATCGGTCGCACGCCGGATGAGATCATCGCGTACCGCCCGATGCGCGACGGTGTCATCGCCGACTACCGCGTCACCGAAGCAATGCTCCGCTACTACATCCGCAAGGCACTCGGCCGATGGAATCTCTTCCAGCCCGAAGTGATGATCTCGGTGCCCGCCGGCGTCACCTCCACCGAGCGTCGCGCCGTGGTAGAGGCGGCGACCAAAGCCGGCGCACGCGAAGCATACGTCGTCAAAGAGCCGATCCTCGCTGCGATCGGTGCAGGCATCCCCATCCATGAAGCGCGCGGACACATGATCGTCGACATCGGCGGCGGTACCACCGACGTGGCTGTGATCTCACTCGGCGGCATCGTCGCATCCACGAGCGTCAAGTGCGCGGGCAATCGCATCGATCACGCGATCGCCGACCATATGAAAAAGACCGAAAATCTCGCGATCGGCGACAAGATGGCCGAAGAGATCAAAATCAAGATCGGATCGGCAGTACCGGTCGACCAGGAGTTGACCATGATCATCAAAGGACGCGACTATCTCACCGGGCTCCCACGCTCTGTCGAGATCGGTACCAACGAAGTAGTCCGCGCGATCGGCAAAGAGCTGCGCACCATGGTGCAGGCGATCAAAGACGTCCTTCAGGAGACACCGCCCGAACTCGCGAGCGACATCATCGACAACGGCATCATCATGACAGGCGGCAGCTCCCAGCTGCGCAATCTCCCCGAGCTTATCTTCCGCCGCACGGGCGTCAAGGCGATGCTCGCCAAAGACGCGCCGTACTGCGTCGTCAAAGGCACGGGTGAGGCGCTCAAACACCTCGACACCTACAAAAAGGCGATCATTTCCAAGCGTTGACATTTAGTATTAAATGTTATACAATTGCACGAGGTTACGGATGGGGAGAGACACCTATGCTTACGATCATGCTTGAGATACTTGTCTTTATCTGCGCTGGTGGAGCATTCATCCACTGGATTTTTGAGGGGTGGCGCAGCCGCGTTTTGTGGGGATGCGCTATCGCGGCAGTGTGCGTACAACTCCTCGTGACGTACGGCACATATCCATACGAGTTCCATTGATTGGGACACATCGCAACATCGTCCGCAAACCCGACTTGCGGACGATAACTTTTTTGAACACGTAGCGATGCGTTAATCATCTCAGGGTACCAAACAATAGGCGGACACTTTGACCTCCCGTCAAAGCAGATGCGGAGCGCGTTATCCACAGGTGTACACGATGCATCACAGGCTACCATTTCAATAGTATAGAGACATCTAGATATAGGAGGTCACCATGGCCACCCGGCAGAGACAGAAAAGGACGCGTGTTTTGTCGCCAATCCTAAATAGTGCCGCACGTCGGCGCATGCGCATCGGAGATCATTTTCCCGAAGCGATACACACCTATCGTATCGACCGAGAGCAATTCATTATTTATATTGGCGGAGATCCTGAGGCTGAGGCCGCAGAGGACGGTGGCGAATCCGGAGTAGAGTACCGCATGGCAGATCGATTTGAAAGGAATCTGACGACTCTGAGTGGCATCGACCCGAAGCGTCCGATCCTTGTCGTGATGGCAAGTTGCGGCGGCGACTGGGAAGAAGGCATGCAAATGGCTGCCGCAATCCTCACCAGTCCAAATCCGATCACGGTCCTTGCGGTAAAATGGCCGCGATCGATGACTTCGCTCATTCCGCTCGCTGCTGATCGATTCCTCATCAGACCTCCCGCCCGATACATGATCCATCGAGGCACGTACGGTTTCACCGGCCTGGATCATCAGGCCGAGACGGAGGATACTGAACGCCGCATATCCCGCGAACTCATGCTTCTGATCTATTGCTCGCGCCTCAAGGAGCAGGGGATTCACAGCAAACGCTCGGAAGAAGAGATTCGCGATATCGTAAACAAGGAGATGCTCGAAAAGATCGATGTGTGGAAATCCGCAGATCAGGCAGTACTGGAAGGATATGCGGACGGCGTATATACGGGCGACATGAAAAATCTTCGTGCGACGAAGGTACACCGAGCGCGTCGTGATCGCATGATGAATGTCCTTCGTACGGAAATATGTTTTGAAGTAAAGACGACTTTCAAAAAACCGCCAGGTGCGTAGCGTATCTGTTCTAAAAGCGCCGCGGAATCCTTTCAGGATTCCGCGGCCATCTCTTTATTCTACCTCTGCAACCGCCCGATATCGTCCATCAGTCTGCGCAAATCCACCTGAATCTGTTCGAGGGTTTTTGCCTGATCAATATCGCGCTGCTCGTCTTCGGTCTCCTCTTCATTGATCTCCTCGACATCCTCTTGGAGCTCATCGACGTCTTTTTGGATTTCGTCGACGTCTTCCTGTATCTCTTCCATGTCTTCCTGGATCTCTTCGATGTCTTCGGCAGCCGCTTCGACCGTCTGTGTCGTATAGTTGACCGTCATCTGGATGAAGAGGGCAAGATAGATCGCCTCAAGCGAGACGATCGTCGTGAGGACGAGCAACATCCGATCAAACGCGACCAGACCGATAATCGTAAAGAGGAAACTCAGCGCAAAAAGAATCGTGTGGACGAGGATGGATTGCGGGGAGCCAAGCCATCGCGTGATGGCAAGCGCGGTCTTCTGTAAATGCGGGGGTCTTTGCATGCATGCCAGTATACCATGGCAATCATATAAGCTTCAGCGCGCTCGCATGTATCGAAGTGATCCGAAGGAGCTATACATGTCTGACAATTTTCCCAATTGGGAAAATTGTCGGACATGTCAAACTGCCATACTCTTTGCTACACTCAATACTACATGGACACTCATCTTACATCCCCACTCACCGGCAATGTGTTTTTGATCCGCGATACAGACGCGTCGGCAACACTCGCATATCTCACAGGCGAGGGGATCGAAGTGCGTGGCAATCCAGATGTGTACGTGCGGACCTATCCCCAATTCGGCATCGACGATGCACACGAGCTTTCAGTACGCTCGCTGACCCGCGCCACACGCGAAAAGGGGAGGGTATTCGTCATCACCACAGCCATCATGACGATCGAAGCCCAAAATGCGCTTCTCAAGACGATCGAGGAGCCCACCGCAGGCACGCGATTCTTTTTCATCCTCCCCGCACCCGAGACACTCCTACCGACCGTGCGCAGCCGCGCCCAGATAGTGGACCGGTTGTGCAAGCCTGGCTTGCACAATGGTTGTGCAAGCCAGGCTTGCACAACAGCCGCAGCCTTCCTCGCCGCCACCCCCGCAGAGCGTCTCGACCTCATCAAGCCACTCCTCGAAAAAGGCGACGACCCCTCGACAGGGCTCGGGGCAGGCAAGCGCGATCTCGGCGCCATTATCACATTTCTCTCTTTGATAGAGCAGGAGCTTGCTTCCAAACCACTCGAAACCGCACAAGAGGGAATCAAAGCCATCTACCAGGCACGTAAGTACATCGGCGATAAAGGCGCGCTTCTGAAGCCCCTCCTCGAATCCGTCGCGCTTCTGGTACCCCGGATATGATATAATTCCACCATGAAGAAAAAAGTGACTCATAAAAAGGGGAAGGTAGACAGTATCGAAAAGCTTGCCATCTTGATGGTGGAAGGATTTGCCGATATTGATAAAAGATTCGATGTCTTGGAAACTGAGGTCCGAGGAATCCGAAACGATCTTATTGTCCAAAACAAACAACTCGATCGCATCGAGACACGGATCGCCGCACTCGAATTCGCCGTCTTCGGAGTCAAGAACGGACACGCTTCAACAAACTGGTTCGAGCGCATCGAAAAGCTCGAAAAAGCCGTATTTAAAAAATAATTACCCAAAAACCTATGAACTACGACTTCAAGCATTTTGATGAGAAACTCACCGCAGCCCGCGAATGGCTCGCACGTGAATACAAAGGCCTACGCACCGGCCGCGCCACGCCCGCCATCCTCGACGGTGTCTTCGTCTCCGCATACGGCTCCATGATGCCGCTGAAGCAGGCGGCCAATGTCTCGATCGAAGATGCGCGTACCTTGCGTGTCACTCCATGGGATCTAGGCCTCGTCAAAGACATCGAGCGCGGCATCACCAATGCCAATCTCGGCCTCGGCATGGTCACCGATCAATCAGGCGTCCGCGTGACATTCCCCGAGCTCACCGCCGAGCGCCGCCAAGAGCTCGTCAAAGTCGCCAAAGCCAAGCTCGAAGACGCACGCACCACGGTGCGCCTTGCACGCGATGAAGTCTGGAAAGACATCCAGGAGAAAGAGCGTGCGAGTGAGCTCACCGAAGACGACAAATTCACCCTCAAAGAGCAGATGCAAAAGAAAGTCGACGCCATGAACGACGAGCTCGAAAAAGCCTTCGATGCCAAGGAAAAAGAGATGACTTCCTAATCATCATATGATCACTGCTCTTTTGGTGATCGTTATCCTCGTCGCGCTTATCGTCGCGCATGAGTTTGGACATTTTCTGGCCGCCAAGCTCTTCGGCGTGCGTGTGGATGAATTCGGTGTCGGATATCCGCCGCGCGCCTTTACCTTTGGCACCTGGGGCGGCACTGAATACACGCTCAACTGGATCCCCTTTGGCGGCTTCGTACGCCTCTATGGCGAAGACGAAAAAGCGATGCGCGGACAGGGAAGCCTCATCGACGCGCCGCGATGGAAGCAAGCGATCATCCTCGTCGCGGGTGTCGCCGGGAATGCGCTGGTAGCGATACTCCTCTTCGTACTCGCGCTTCATGCGGGCATCCCACGCGTCGTCGAGACAGTCAACCCTGGCACTCCCACACGACTCATCGTGTCCGACGTCGTCGCCGGTTCGCCCGCTTACACTGCCGGCATCATGGCAGGCAGCGAGATCACCGGCATCACGGCCGAGACACCGCCGCTGCAGCCAGACTCACTCATCCCCCAGGCAGTCACCGCATTCGTGCGCAGCCATCCCGGCGAACCACTCCGCATCTCCTATACACAATCAGGGTCTCCCAAAGAGGCGATCGTTCACTCCGCCCAAGGAGTGCTACGCGACAACGCCGGCACACCTGCACTCGGCATCGGACTCGTGCTCGTGAGTACGGTAAGCGTCTCATGGAACGAAGCGATCACGAGTGCGCTTCCGCTTGCATATAGCGAATTCACACGCACACTCGACGGCCTCGGACACATCATCGGCGGCGCCGTGCGCGGCAATGCCGACCTCACACAAGTCGTCGGACCGGTGGGCCTGGCAGGCGTCGTCGGCGAAGCCGCACACGGAGGGCTCGGGCAGATACTTCTCCTTGCTGGCCTCATCAGTATCAACCTCGCGATCATCAATCTCATACCGATCCCCGTGCTCGACGGCGGACGACTCTTGGTCGTGATCCTCGAATCCATCCTCCGCAAACCCGCACCGCGGCTCGCCATCCAGGTACTCAACACCTTTGGCGTCGCGCTCATCATCCTCCTCATGATTTCCGTGACCTACAACGACATCGCGCGCCTACTCGCCTAGCCCAACACTTTGTGGAGGTCAGACCTCCACAAATGGCTTTGTTGTCATAAGAATGCACCACGAAAGGCATTTTTGTCATCCGTGCCGAGATGCGCACGCCCTTCTATGACATCCTTCGAGAAATCCTTGAACTCCTTAAGGGTCCACAGTGATGAAAACAAATCACTCGACACAATCTCGCGCCGCGGCATGTGGAGGTCAGACCTCCACACATGGTCATAGAGACTGCCGTAAGGAAAATTGAGACACCATTCGTATGCTTTGTCGAAGTTTTTCTCTGCCATGGCATACCCGCCCGGAAATTGTTCAAACGCATTCTTAATCTGGATATACGCAAACACGTATCGCAAATACGCATCACTATCGATCGTCTTCGATTTATATGGGCCCTGAAATGGTGTGCCATATTCAGCATACTTTTCATTGAGATGACCGGAAAGTCCATTGCCGATTTTCTGCATAAAGCGGCTCACCCCGCCTTCAATTGTCTCTTCAAGGAGGAAGTGCAGATGATTCGCATGCAGGCAAAAAGCATGTATCCGTGTCAACGGATCTTTTTCTGCCCATGAACTGGCTCGCTCAAATGTACGAAGTTTTTCTTCCGCGATCAGGTCGCGAAGCCAGAGTGGTCGCAACGACACATCGTTAAAATGTGCAAGCATCAACAACATCCGATCGTAATCTGATTTTTCTTTCAAGTAAGGCAGTCCGCGGGCCCCACGCTTGACGACATGGATAATCGAACCGACCCCGTAAGGTTCTCGCCGCATGCGACCATTATACATATATAAAACCATCTGTGGAGGTCTGACCTCCACAGATGGTTTTATATAGTATCTTACTCATTGTCAAGTATAGTCCCTGCAAATCTAGGTTAGAATAAGGCCATCATGCGGCAATCCACACTCTTTACCAAAACACGCCGCGAGGCGCCAAAAGACGAAGTCGCGAAAAACGCGCAGCTCCTCATCCGCGCCGGCTACATCCACAAGGAAATGGCGGGGGTATATGATTTCCTTCCTCTCGGATTGCGCACCTTAAACAAGATTATCGGCGTGATTCGGGAAGAGATGAACGCAATCGGCGGGCAAGAAATTTTAATGAGCAGTCTGCAGCGAAAAGAATTGTGGGAAACGACTGATCGGTGGGATGACTCAAAAATCGACAACTGGTTCAAAGTAGACTTGAAACACGATTCTGAACCGGACGGGTCCCGTTCAAAAGAAGTAGGCCTTGCATTCACGCACGAAGAGCCGATTACAAATATGATGGAGCAGTTTATTCCATCGTATAAAGATCTGCCAAAGTACGTGTACCAATTTCAAACGAAATTCCGCAATGAAAAACGCGCAAAGTCGGGGATCATGCGCACGAGAGAGTTCATCATGAAAGACATGTATTCTTTCAGTCGCGACGAGGAGCAGTTTCGCGAATTTTACGAGCAATGTGCGAAAGCATACCAAAAGATTTTCTCGAGAGTTGGCCTTGGAGACAAGACATTCCGCACATTCGCTTCCGGTGGTGTCTTCTCCAAATTCAGCGATGAATTTCAAACGGTATGTGACGCGGGAGAGGACACAATCTATATTGATCGCAAAAAGAATATCGCGGTGAATAAGGAAGTGTGCACCGATGAAGTATTGGCGGACCTTGGACTTTCGAGAAAAGACCTGGAAGAGGCGAAAGCGATTGAGGTCGGGAATATTTTTCCGCTCAGCACACGTTTCTCGAAAACGCTACTTAATCGATTCAAGGATGAAGCGGGGAGCGAGGCAAACCCCTACATGGGTTCGTACGGCATCGGGCCCGCGCGCCTCATGGGCACCATCGTCGAAGTCCTCTCGGACGACAAAGGCATCGTCTGGCCGCGCGAAGTGGCGCCATTCCCCGTGCACCTCGTCTCCATCGCACATGGCAACAAAGATATCGAAGCGGAAGCAGATCATCTATACGATTCACTCAAAGAAAACGGCATCGAAGCACTCTACGACGACCGCGATGTACGTGCAGGGGAGAAGTTTGCCGACGCTGATCTCATTGGTATTCCCACACACATCGTCATCTCCGAAAAGACCGTCGCCGGTGGCGCCTTCGAGGTGGTCGATCGTGCGACAGGCACCGCATCGATGATCCCCGAGAGCTCGATCATTCAGCATTTGAAAAAATAGCATTATGAAGGAAAAGAGCCTCGCCGAACGCATCCGCACCAAGAAAGACTCGCTACTGAGTCTCTTTTCCAACGACATCGGCATCGACCTCGGCACTGCCAACACTCTCGTGTATGTCAAAGGCCGCGGCATCGTCATCAATGAGCCATCGATCGTCGCGGTCAATCAAAAGACCGGCGCCGTGGTCGCCGTCGGGCAGCAGGCCAAGGACATGATCGGACGCACGCCGGCACACATCGTCGCGGTGCAGCCCGTGATCGACGGCGTAATCTCCGACTTCGAGATCACCTCTGAGATGCTCAATTACCTCCTCAACAAAGCACAGGCCGGCCACACCAAGCTCCTTGGGCCCCGCGTCACCATCGGTGTCCCATCCGGCATCACCTCGGTCGAAGTGCGCGCCGTGCGCGACGCCGCGCGATCGGCGGGCGCGCGCGAAGTCCACATCATCGAAGAGCCAATGGCCGCAGCGATCGGTATTGAGCTTCCCGTCCACGAACCGACCGGCAGTATGATCATCGACATCGGCGGAGGTACCAGCGACGTCGGCATCGCTGCACTCGGTGGCCTCGTCAATGCGCGCAACGTCCGCATCGCGGGAGACAAATTCAATCAGGACATCGTCAGCCATATCCGCAACGAATACAAACTCCTCATCGGCGACAAAAGCGCTGAAGAGATCAAGATTGCGATCGGTTCCGTCTCGCCACATGGAGGGTCTTTGCAGGCCTTGGTACGCGGGCGCGATCTCGTCACCGGCCTCCCGCGCGAGATCGCCATATCCGACCAAGACGTCCGCAACGCGATCGGTCACTCGATCGAAGAGCTCGTCGAGGCCATCAAAGACGTCCTCGAGACGACACCTCCCGAAATCCTCTCCGATGTCATGCAGCGCGGCATCTATCTCGCGGGAGGTGGAGCTTTGATACGCGGTATCGCTGATTTCCTCTCTCAAGAGCTCGGTGTCCTCGTCACCGTCGCACCGGATCCATTGACTGCAGTCGTGCGCGGCACTGCGGCCGTCCTCGAAGACCTTGACCTCTACCGGGAATCACTCCTGCGAAGCGACGATGAACTTGTACCGACGCACTAACACGACCGCCCGACGGCGGTTATGGGCGGCGACTTTCCTTGTCGTCGCCATATTCCTACTCGATCTAGCGACACAAGGCCTGATCCGCTCCGCGACACAAAGCGCGGCAGCAAGCCTCTCCGGCACGGGCATCAAGACATTCGAGGCGATCAAAGAAAGCGGCATCTTCCGTACACGCGCATCACTTGCTGCAGAAAACGAAGATCTGAAGGCCCGTCTCGCCACATACGAATCACAAGCCCTCTCCTTCAAGGCACTCAAAGAAGAAAACAAACAGCTCGCCGAGATGGCGCGCCTCGCACACGCCGATTCGGGGCTCACGGTATCGGTCGTATCCGCATTCCGCTCATCACCTTATGGCACATTCCTGATCGGCGCAGGCGCAGATGATGGCATCACGATCGGCTCCCTCGTACTCACCGACGATGGCTTCGTGATCGGACATGTGACTGATGTGAGTACCCGCACAGCACTCGTCTCAGAGATACTCGGACCAAGCAAGAAAATAGATGCAATCGTCGCCGGCAGCGCAACAGTCTTCACCGGATCAGGCGGCGGCAATGCGCGTGCGCAAGTGCCACGCGATATCGAGGTGTCAGTGGGTGATCGTATTACCTCCCAAGACACACACGCACGCACTATCGGCGTCGTCGGCAAGATCGAATCCTCACCAGCCGACGCATACAGCACGGTATACATGCGCCTGCCACAAAACATCGCAACACTCCGGCACGTCTTCGTCGCCACCACTGCACCATGATCCTGCGAATCACGATCGCGAGCATCGGTTTTTTGAGTATCCTCACCGGCCCGTGGTGGGTGCCTCTTGTATGCATGATCCTATTGAGTGCACGCTGGGTCGCATGGGAAGCACTCGCGATCGGACTCCTGATGGATTTCATCTGGCAGGGAAGTGGCACCTTCGCCATATCATCCTGGCACACCTGGCCCCTTTTCACGATCGTGGCGATCATATTGCTTTGGGCATTTGACCCGCTGCGCCGCCGGTTTCTGTTTTGAAAAGTGGATAAGGGCTCGTCCACACATAACATACCCGTTATGTGTGGACTACATGCATGGGCCCGTTCATTTGTGAGCCTTATGTATGAACGGGCCCTAACCAGAATGAAAAGGTGGCACCTTTTAACACCCGATGCCGAATGAATCCCCACCCCTTCAGTTGCAGGGAGGCTAGCCGGGGATATAATACATATGATCGAAACCGAAAAAATAGTTTGCATAGAATATGGACCAATACAATGAACCATCACGAATCACTATTGAGGGCGGGGAATTTCGACGCCCTGTTCAATCGTTTCAAACGCAGACGCCAAAAATCGTCCAATGGGTTATGCGATATTC
>Ga0194120_10001470_pt1 | contig 42751 bp, 39 predicted proteins | sample TA2MahCa65mmetaG_FD_148642 | JGI IMG/M metagenome (GOLD analysis project Ga0194120, IMG submission 148642) | Freshwater microbial communities from Lake Tanganyika, Tanzania - TA2015019 Mahale Deep Cast 65m | ecosystem: Environmental > Aquatic > Freshwater > Lake | place: Tanzania: Lake...
TGCCAGCACCTTCGCTGACCTCAAAACCACTGCGCGCAATCGGCTGTGCTCCATGCAACGCCGCCCGAGCCTGATCCGCGCCTTCTGGCAACAGGCTGAACTGCCATTGTGAAACTGTCAGGCATTTATGCAAGGCTCAATAGTGGGCAAGGCCTTCGCCTACCTGGTCTGGGGCGTGCGCGACGAGGATCACGCGGTGGTGGGCACCGTGTTCGATCCCCACGCGACCCGCGTCGGCAATGAAGAACTGGAGAGCTGGTTGCTGCGGCTGCTGGAGCCCAAGCTCGATTTCCGGTTTTTCCCGGTGCAGGTCGACGGGCACCGCATCGTGCTGTTGGAGATTGCGCGCGCTGCTCGCCACCCGGTGCGTTTCTCGGGCCAGGAGTTCCTCCGCGTCGGTACCTACAAGAAGAAGCTCAAAGATTTCCAGGAGAAGGAACGGGCGCTGTGGCGCATCTTCGACCAGACGTCGTTCGAGGACGGCGTCACCTCCGAGCGCGTGACGGGTGACGACGTGCTGACGCTGCTCGACTACCCGGCTTATTTCGACCTTCTGGAACGGCCGTTACCGGCCGGCCGCGACGGCATCCTCGCCTCGTTGTCGGAAGACCGCCTCATTCGCCGCAGCGATGCCGGAGGCTGGGACATCACCAACCTCGGCGCGATCCTGTTCGCCAAGCGACTCGATGCGTTTCATGCGCTGCGCCGCAAGGCCGTGCGCGTGATCCAGTACCGCGGCAACGGTCGGACCGAGACGCTCAAGGAGCAAGTTGGCGGCAAGGGCTATGCCTGCGGTTTCGAGGGTCTTGTCGGGTTCATCAACGGGCTCCTGCCGGCCAACGAGATCATCGAGCAGGCCCTGCGCCGGTCCGTGCCGATGTTTCCCGAGCTGGCGGTGCGCGAGCTGGTAGCAAACGCGCTTATCCACCAGGACCTATTCGTCACCGGCGCCGGTCCCATGGTGGAGATATTCGACGACCGCATCGAGATTACGAACCCGGGCCGGCCGCTCGTCGACACGCAGCGGTTCCTGGACACGCCGCCCCGGTCGCGCAACGAAGCGCTGGCCTCGCTCATGCGCCGCTTCCGCATCTGCGAAGAGCGCGGCAGCGGCATCGATAAGGTGGTGTTCCAGATCGAGATGTATCAGCTCCCCGCGCCCTTGTTCGAGACACCAGGCGAATCGACGCGCATCGTGCTCTTCGGCCACCGTGCGTTGAAGGACATGGAGAAAGCCGATCGCGTTCGAGCGTGCTACCTGCACGCTTGCTTGCGGTACGTGACCCGGCAGCCGATGACGAACACCTCGCTCCGGGAGCGGTTCGGGATCGAGGAGAGGAACGCGGCGACGGCTTCCACCCTCCTGAATGAGGCCGTGGATGCCGGGTTGATCGTGATCCAGGATCCTGCTGTGGGGTACAGGCTCCGCCGCTACCTCCCGTTCTGGGCGGCCCCGGAGCCTCAGCAGGGTGGTGTTGCTTGATCGGGTCCGTCCCGGGGGGCTTTGTCCAGCCGCCACCTGCCATCTAAGCCGTTGTGAAACAAACGGTTACGCTGGTGTCGGTTGCTTGATGGGTGTTTGATGGGATCGTCGACATGAAGACCGACACCTCCGAACGCGGCCTCGAGCGGCTGATCTGCGCGGCGCTGACCGGCGCGGCCTGCGATCCGGGGACGGTCAGGACCGGCGAGGTGCGCGAGCGTCCGGCCGTCTACGGCGCGGGCTGGATCTGCGGCGCGCCCGAGGACTACGACCGCGAGTACTGCGTCGATCTGGTCCAGCTCTCGGCCTTCCTGCGAGAGACGCAGCTGGAGGTGGCCGACGCGCTCGACCTCGGCCAGGACGGACCGACACGGCGCAAGTTCCTAGCACGGCTCCAGGGCGAGATCACCAAGCGCGGCACCATCGACGTGCTGCGCCACGGGCTCAAGCACGGGCCGCACCAGCTCGACCTCTTCTACGGCACGCCCTCGCCGGGCAACGCCAGGGCCGCCGAGCGCTACGCCCAGAACCGCTTCAGCGTCACGCGCCAGCTCCGCTACAGCCGCGACGAGACGCAGCGTGCGCTCGACCTGGGACTGTTCATCAACGGCCTTCCCGTCGCCACGTTCGAGCTGAAGAACAGCCTGACCAAGCAGACGGTCGCCGATGCCGTCGAGCAGTACCAGCGCGACCGCGACCCGCGCGAGAAGCTCTTCGAGTTCGGCCGCTGCGTGGTGCACTTCGCCGTGGACGACCACGAGGTGCGCTTCTGCACGCACCTGAAGGGCAAGGGCTCGTGGTTCCTGCCCTTCAACCAGGGCTGGAACGACGGCGCGGGCAACCCGCCCAACCCGAACGGCCTCAAGACCGACTACCTCTGGAAGCGCGTCCTCACCCGCGGCGGCCTGACCGACATCCTCGAGAACTACGCGCAGGTCGTCGAGACCAAGGACGAGAAGACCGGCAGGAAGAAGGCGGTGCAGATCTGGCCGCGCTTCCACCAGCTCGACGTGGTGCGCCGGCTGCTCGCCGATGCGCAGACGACCGGCGCGGGCAAGCGTTACCTGATCCAGCACTCGGCGGGCAGCGGCAAATCGAACTCGATCGCGTGGCTCGGGCACCAGCTCATCGGCCTGAAGAAGGACGAGGCGACGGTCTTCGACTCGATCATCGTCGTCACCGACCGCAAGATCCTCGACCAGCAGATCCGCGACACGATCAAGCAGTTCGCACAGGTGGGTGCCACGGTCGGGCACGCCGAGCACTCGGGCGACCTGCGCAAGTTCATCGCCGAGGGGAAGAAGATCATCATCTCCACGGTGCAGAAGTTCCCATTCATCCTCGACGAGATCGGGAGCGAGCACCGCGGGCGGCGCTTCGCGATCGTGATCGACGAGGCGCACTCGAGCCAGGGCGGGCGGACCTCGTCCGCGCTGTCGATGGCGCTCTCCAAGGACGGGGCCGAAGAGGACGACGAGACGCTCGAGGACACGATCAACCGCCTCATGGAGGCGAAGAAGCTGCTCCCCAACGCCAGCTACTTCGCCTTCACCGCCACGCCCAAGAACAAGACGCTCGAAATCTTCGGCGCGCCCGACCCGCAGGCCGACGGCACGGTGAAGCACCGGCCGTTCCACCGCTACACGATGAAGCAGGCGATCCAGGAGGGCTTCATCCTGGATGTGCTCAAGCACTGCACGCCGGTCGAGAGCTACTACAAGCTGGTCAAGAAGGTCGAGGGCGACCCGGAGTTCGACACCAAGCGGGCGAAGAAGAAGCTGCGTCGCTACGTCGAGAGCCACGACCACGCGATCCGGCTCAAGGCCGAGATCATGGTGGACCACTTCCACGAGCAGGTGCTGGCGCTCAACAAGATCGGCGGCGAAGCGCGGGCGATGGTGGTGACGAGCGGCATCGAGCGCGCGATCCAGTACTACCACGCCATCCGCGACTACCTGGCGGAACGCAAGAGCCGCTACCAGGCCATCGTGGCGTTCTCGGGGGAGCACGAGTACGGCGGCGCTAAAGTCACCGAGGCCTCGCTCAACGGCTTCCCGTCGAGCAAGATCGCCGACAAGATCCAGGAGGACCCGTACCGGTTTCTGGTGTGCGCCGACAAGTTCCAGACCGGCTACGACGAGCCCCTGCTGCACACGATGTACGTGGACAAGATCCTCTCCGGGATCAAGGCGGTGCAGACGCTCTCGCGGCTCAACCGCGCGCACCCGAAGAAGCACGACGTCTTCGTGCTCGACTTCATGAACGACGCGGACACGATCCAGGAGGCCTTCGCCGACTACTACCGCACGACGATCCTGGCCGAGGAGACCGACCCGAACAAGCTGCACGACCTCAAGGCAGCGCTCGACGGCTACCAGGTCTACGGCCCGGCGCAGGTGGACGACCTCGTGGCACTCTACCTGGGCGGGGCGGACCGCGACCGGCTCGATCCCATCCTCGACGCTTGCGTCGCCGACTACCGTGAGCGGCTCGACGAGGACGGCCAGGTGGACCTCAAGGGCAAGGCCAAGGCCTTCCTGCGGGCCTACGGGTTCCTCTCTTCGATCCTGCCTTACACCAACGCCGACTGGGAGAAGCTCTCGATCTTCCTGACCTTCCTCGTGCCCAAGCTGCCGGCGCCCGTCGAGGAGGATCTCGCCAAGGGGATCCTCGAGGCGATCGACATGGACAGCTACCGCGTCGAGAAGCAGGCGGCCGTTAAGATCCAGCTTCCCGACGCAGACGCGGAGATCGAGCCGGTGCCGACCACGGGGGGCGGCCACAAACCCGAACCCGAGCTCGACAGGCTCTCAAACATCCTGAAGACGTTCAACGACCAGTTCGGCAACATTCCCTGGTCCGACGCCGACCGCGTGCACAAGCTGATCACCGAGGACATCCCGCAGCGCGTCGCGGCCGACAAGGCCTACCAGAACGCGCGCCAGCACTCGGACAAGCAGAACGCGCGTATCGAACATGACAAAGCGCTCGCGCGTGTCATGACCGCCGTACTGCAGGACGACACGGAGCTGTTCAAGCAGTTCATGGACAATGAGTCGTTCAGGCGGTGGCTGACGGATACGGTGTTCGGACTGACGTACTCCCATGATCATGCGACATAGCCGTACTCCCTGATCGACGGCGATGTGCGACATGTGAACGACGCACTGCCCCCCTCCCGGCGCGCCCTACCCCGCCGCCTGCACCTTCAGAATCTTCATCGAGTTCGTGCCGCCGGCGACGCCGGACAGTTCGCCGGTGGTGACGATGATGAGGTCGCCGGCCGCGGCGATGCCGCGGTTCAGCACGCAGGCGAAGACGTCGGCGTACAGGTTCGGGCTGGTGTGGGTGACGTCGAAGTCGACCGGGTAGACGCCGCGATAGAGCGTCACCCGGCGCTGCGTCGCGTCATGGCGGGTGAAGGCGTAGATCGGGATGTCGGAGCGGATGCGCGACATCCACAGCGCGGTCGAGCCGGACTCGGTCAGCGCGACGATCGCCTTCACGTCGAGGTGATTGGCCGTGTACATCACCGCCGCGGCGATCGCCTCGTCGGTATGCTCGAAGTGCCCGTCGCTGCGCTGCCGCTCCGGATGGCTCTTCTGCCACTTCTCGGCGCCCACGATCACCTGCGCCATGGCCCGCACGACACGGCCGGGGTGGCGGCCGATCGCGGTCTCGGCCGACAGCATCACGGCGTCGGTGTTGTCCATCACCGCGTTGGCGACGTCGGAGACCTCGGCCCGCGTCGGCACCGGCGCGTGGATCATGGACTCCATCATCTGCGTGGCGGTGATCACGAGCCGATGGTGGCTGCGCGCGATCTCGATGATGCGCTTCTGCAGGCCGGTCAGCTCGGCGTAGCCGACTTCGACGCCGAGATCGCCGCGCGCGACCATCACCGCGTCGCTGGCGTCGATGATGTCCTCGAGGTACGTGACCGCTTCGCTGCGCTCGATCTTGGAGACGATCTGGCCGCGGCCGCCGGCCGCGCGCAGCAGTTCGCGCGTCTCGCGCACGTCGTCGCCGGTGCGCACGAACGAGACCGCGAGATAGTCCACGTCGAGTTGCGCGGCCAGGCGGATAGCCTCGCGGTCCTTGTCGGTCAGCGCCGGGGCCGACAGGCCGCCGCCCTGGCGGTTGAGCCCCTTCTGGTCGCCGAGCGTGCCGCCGGCCAGCACCCGGGTCACGACGCGCGGGCCGTCCACCGCGGTCACCTCGAGCGAGATCAGGCCATCGTCGAGCAGCAGCGTGTCGCCCGGCGCGACGTCCTGCGGCAGCTCGCGGTAGGACACGCCGACGATCCGGTCGGTGCCGGCCGACGGGTCGTAGCCGGTATCGAGCACGAAAGTCGCGCCTTCGCTCAGCTCGGCGCTGCCGGCGGCGAAGCGTTCGATGCGGATCTTCGGCCCGCGCAGGTCGCCGAGCACGCCGATGATGCGGCCGGCGCGCTCGGCCGCCGCGCGCGCACGCGCCACGCGGCCGGCGTGATCCTCGAAGCCGGCATGCGAGAAGTTGACGCGCACCAGATCGACGCCGGCGGCGATCAGGTCGGCCATGGCCCGCTCCGGGTCGGTGGCCGGCCCGAGCGTGGCGACGATTTTGGTGCGTCTCGGCATGACGGCGGCGCGGCGCTCAGCCGCGCGCACGCTCCGCAAGGACCGCCACCGCCGGCAGCGTCTTGCCCTCGACGAACTCGAGGAACGCGCCGCCGCCGGTGGAAATGTAGGAGACGTCGGCGCCGATGCCGTAGCGGTCGATCGCGGCCAGCGTGTCGCCGCCGCCGGCGATCGAGAACGCGTCGGAGCGGGCGATCGCCGCGGCCAGCGTCCGCGTGCCGGCGCCGAACTGCTCGTACTCGAACACGCCGAGCGGGCCGTTCCACAGCACGGTGCGCGCGGCGCCGACGATGGCCGCGATCCGCGCTGCCGACTGCGGCCCGAGGTCGAGGATCATCTCATCGGCGCCGACCGCGGCGGCCGGCTTGACGGTCGCGGTCGCGGTGGCCGCAAGCTCGGTGGCGACGACCACGTCGGTCGGGATCGGAATCTCGATGCCGCGGCCGCGGGCCAGCTCGAGCAGCCGGCGGGCGATGTCCAGCATCTCCGGCTCGTACAGCGAGCGGCCGACCGGCTGGCCGGTGGCGGCGAGGAAGGTGTTGGCGATGCCGCCGCCAACGACGAGCTGGTCGACCTTGCCGAGCAGCGCCTCGAGCACGGTCAGCTTGGTCGAGACCTTGGCGCCGCCGACGATCGCGACCATCGGCCGGGCCGGGTGGTCGAGCGCGCGGCCGAGCGCGGTCAGCTCGGCCTCGAGCAGCGGCCCGGCGCAGGCAACCGGCGCGAACTTCGCCACGCCGTGGGTGCTGGCCTCGGCGCGGTGCGCCGTGCCGAACGCATCCATCACGAACACGTCGCAGAGCGCGGCCATGCGCCGCGCCAGCGCCTCGTCGTCCTTCTTCTCGCCCTTGTGGAAGCGCACGTTCTCGAGCACTACGACCTCGCCGGGCTCGGCACTGACGCCGTCCAGCCCGTCGCTTGCAAAACGCACCGGCTGGCCGAGCAGTCCGGCGAGATGGGCCGCCACCGGCGCCAGGCTCTGCGCCGGGTCAGGCTGGCCTTCCTTCGGCCGGCCGAGGTGCGACATCACCAGCAGCCGCGCGCCCTTGCTGACCGCCAGCCGGATGGTCGGCAGCGCGGCGCGGATGCGCGCATCGCTCACCACGACACCGTTCTCGACCGGCACGTTCAGATCCTCGCGGATCAGTACGCGCCGGCCAGAGAGCTCGAGGTCCGCCATCCGCAGCACGTTCACGCCTGCGCTCACCTCAGGCCGGGGCCCGCGCCCAGGCCAGCGTCGTGTCGAGCATGCGGTTGGAGAAACCCCACTCGTTGTCGTACCAGGCGCAGACCTTGACCAGCGTGCCGCCGATCACCTTGGTCAGCGAGGCATCGACGGTCGACGAGGCCGGGTCGTGATTGAAGTCGATCGAGACCAGCGGCTCCTCATTGTAGGCGAGGATGCCCTTGAGCGCGCCGGCCGCGGCAGCGCGCAGCAGGCCATTGACCTCGGCGACCGTGGTGGCGCGCTTCGCGGTGAAGGTCAGGTCGACCAGCGAGACGTTGATGGTCGGCACCCGCACCGCGAAGCCGTCGAGCCGGCCCTTCAGCTCGGGCAGCACCAGACCGACCGCCGCCGCAGCGCCGGTCTTGGTCGGGATCATCGACATCGTCGCCGAGCGCGCCCGGCGCAGGTCGCTGTGATAGACGTCGGTCAGCACCTGGTCATTGGTGTAGGCGTGTACCGTGGTCATGATCCCGGACTCGAGCCCGAGCGCCTCGTGCAGCGGCTTCACCAGCGGCGCCAGACAGTTGGTCGTGCACGAGGCGTTCGAGATCACCGTCATACCCTGGCGCAGCACGCCGTGGTTGACGCCATAGACGACGGTCGCATCCACGCCCTCGGCCGGCGCCGAGACGATGACCTTCTTCGCGCCACCAGCCAGGTGCTTGCCGGCCTTGTCCTTGTTGGCGAACAGGCCGGTGCACTCGAGCACGAACTCGACGCCGAGCTCGCCCCACGGCAGCTTCGCCGGGTCGCGTTCGGCCAGCACGCGGATGCGGTCGCCGTTGACGACCATCGCGTCGCCCTCGACGACGACGCTGCCGGGAAACTTGCCATGCGCGGTGTCGTAGCGCGTCAGGTGCGCGTTGGTCACCGCGTTGCCGAGATCGTTGAGCGCGACGATGCGGATCTCGCCGCCGCGGCTGGCCTCATACAGCGCGCGCAGGATGTTGCGGCCGATGCGGCCGTAGCCATTGATACCCACCTTGATCGTCATGGTCATGCTTCTCCGCTTGCCAACATCGATTCCACTTCCTGCACGAGCGCCTCCGGCGTGAAGCCGAAGTGCCGCGCCAGCGCCGCGGCCGGCGCCGAGGCGCCGAAGCCGGTCATGCCGATGACCCGGCCGGCGCTGCCGGCGTAGCGCCACCAGCCGTCGCCGCTGCCCGCCTCGATCGCGACCCGCGCGCGCACGGCGCGCGGCAGCACCGCCTCGCGCCAGTCATCGTCCTGCGCCTCGAACACGCTGGTGCAGGGCATCGACACGACGCGCACCCGCCGCCCGCGCCCGGTCAGCTCCCGCGCCGCGGCCATCGCCAGCGCCACCTCCGACCCGGTGGCGATCAGTATGCACTGCGGCGGGCCGTCGCTGTCGGCGAGCACATAGCCGCCGCGGCGGATCGCCGCCAGCGCGGCCGGGTCGCGCGGCTGCTGCGGCAGCGCCTGTCGCGACAGGATCAGCGCCGTCGGGCTGTGGCGCCGCGCCAGCGCCGCGCCCCAGGCCACCCAGGTCTCCGCGCTGTCGCAGGGCCGCCAGACCTCGAGCCGCGGGATCAGCCGCAGCGAAGCGAGCTGCTCGACCGGCTGGTGGGTCGGGCCGTCCTCGCCGAGGCCGATCGAGTCGTGGGTCAGCACGAACACCGTGCCGGTCTCCATCAGCGCCGCCATGCGCAGCGCGTTGCGCGCATAGTCGGAGAACACCAGGAAGGTGCCGCCGTACGGGATGTAGCCGCCGTGCAGCGCGATGCCGTTCATGATCGCGCTCATGCCGAACTCGCGCACGCCGTAGTGCAGGTACCGGCCGCCCGGATCCGCGGCGGAAAACGCGCGGCTGCCGCGGATCCGCGTATTGTTCGAGCCGGTCAGATCGGCCGAGCCGCCGAGCAGCTCCGGCACGATCGCGCCGAGTGCGTCGAGCACGAGCTGCGAGCTCTGCCGCGTCGCGGTGCTGCCGCCGGCCTGCTGCGCCGCCGCCGCGCCGGCCTCGATGCGCCCGGCGAGTTCGCGCGGCAAATCACCGGCCAGGCGGCGGGTGAACTCGGCGGCCAGTTCGGGGTACGCGGCGCGCCAGGCATTCGTGCGCCGCAGCCAGCGCCGCCAGGTGCGGCGCCCGGCGGCGCGCGCGTCCCAGGCCGCGCGGATCTCCGCCGGAATCTCGAACGGCGGATGCGGCCAGCCGAGCGCCTGCCGCGCGGCCGCGACTTCGGCGGGACCGAGTGCAGCGCCGTGGCATTCCTCGCTGCCCTGCTTGTGCGGCGCACCGTAACCGATGATGGTCCGGCAGCAGATCAGGGACGGCCGCTGCCGCTCGCGGCGCGCGCGACGGATCGCGCGGCGGATCGCCTCGGGGTCGTGGCCGTCGACGTCGCGGATCACCTGCCAGCCGTAGGCCGCGAAGCGCGCCGGTGTGTCGTCGGTGAACCAGCCGCGCACGTGGCCGTCGATCGAAATGCCGTTGTCGTCGTAGAACGCGATCAGCTTGCCGAGCTGCCAGGTGCCGGCGAGCGAACAGGCCTCGTGCGAGATGCCCTCCATCAGGCAGCCGTCGCCGAGGAACACCCAGGTGTAGTGATCGATGATCTCGTGCCCGGGCCGGTTGAATTCCGCGGCCAGCAGTTTCTCGGCCAGCGCCATGCCGACCGCATTGGCGAGGCCCTGGCCGAGCGGACCGGTGGTCGTCTCGATGCCGCGGCGCAGGTCGTGCTCCGGATGACCCGGCGTCGGCGCGCCGAGCTGGCGGAAATTGCGCAGGTCGTCGAGGCTGAGCGGATATCCGGTCAGGTGCAGTACCGAATACAGCAGCATCGAACCGTGACCGTTCGACAGCACGAAGCGGTCGCGGTCGACCCACTCCGGGTGGCCGGGATCGTGCTTCAGGAAGTCGCGCCACAGAACCTCGGCGATGTCGGCCATCCCCATCGGCATGCCCGGATGGCCGGAATTGGCCTGTTGCACGGCGTCCATGCTGAGCGCACGGATGGCGTTGGCGAGTTCGCGGCGGCTGGGCATCGTGATCCTCCGGCGGGGCCGGCATTGTCTCCGATGGCGGCCGCGCCCGGCAATCGGCGCTTCGCGCTGTAGTGACCCGGTAGCCGCGGTCCTTCTATACTGTCTGCATGAACGACAACTACCTGTTCACTTCCGAGTCGGTCTCCGAGGGCCATCCCGACAAGGTCGCCGACCAGATTTCCGATGCGGTGCTCGATGCGCTGCTGGCCCGCGACCGGCGGGCGCGCGTCGCCTGCGAAACCCTGGTCAAGACCGGGGTCGCGGTCATCGCCGGCGAGATCACGACCCGCGCCTGGGTCGATCTCGAGGAGCTGGTGCGCCGGGTGATCTGCGGCATCGGCTACACCTCCTCGACGGTCGGCTTCGACGGCCACACCTGCGGCGTGGTCAACGTGATCGGCAAGCAGTCCGGTGACATCGCCCAGGGCGTGGACCGGCGCAACCCGGAGGACCAGGGCGCCGGCGACCAGGGGCTGATGTTCGGCTACGCGACCAACGAGACCCGCGCCTTGATGCCGGCGCCGATCTTCTACGCGCACCAGCTCGTGCAGCGGCAGGCCGAGGTCCGCAAGGGGCGCCGGCAGCGCCTGCCGTGGCTGCGGCCGGACGCCAAGAGCCAGCTCACCTTCCGCTATGAGCGCGACCGGCCGGTCGGCATCGAGGCGGTCGTGCTGTCCACGCAGCACGCGCCCGAGGTCAGCCAGAAGAACCTGCGCGAAGGGGTCATGGAGGAGATCATCAAGCCGGTGCTGCCGGCGCGCTGGCTGTCGAAGCGCACGAAGTACCACATCAACCCGACCGGGCGCTTCGTGATCGGCGGGCCGGTCGGCGACTGCGGGCTGACCGGCCGCAAGATCATCGTCGACACCTACGGCGGCATGGCCCGCCACGGCGGCGGTGCGTTCTCGGGCAAGGACCCGTCCAAGGTCGACCGCTCGGCCGCCTACGCCGCGCGTTACGTCGCCAAGAACATCGTCGCGGCCGGACTCGCCAGCCGCTGCGAGATCCAGGTGTCGTATGCGATCGGCGTGGCGCAGCCGACCTCGATCGCGGTGCAGACCTTCGGCACCGGCCGGATCAGCGACGAGCGGATCGAGAAGCTGGTGCGGGCGCACTTCGACCTGCGGCCGTACGGCATCATCCGCATGCTCGACCTGATCCACCCGATGTACCAGGCGACCGCCGCCTACGGGCACTTCGGGCGCGAGCCGCAGGAAATGACCTACCACTGGCAGGAGGACACGAACGGCACGAAAGTGGCGCGCAGTTCGACCTTCACCGCCTTCAGTTGGGAACGGACCGACCGGGCCGAGGCCCTGCGCAAGGCCGCCGGCGTGTAGAATACGGTTCCTGCCCGCCCGTGCGGGCCGCGGCTGCCGAGGAGCGTTGCAACAGGCGGGTGCCTGCCAGGCTCGGTGGCCGTGAATGGCAACGGCGCTCTCGCTCGCAAAGGAGAGACTCGACCATGAATGCCGTGATTCAGCCTGCCTTTTCCGACTTCCGCGTCCACGACCTCGCGCTGGCCGACTGGGGCCGCCGCGAGATCGCGATCGCCGAGACCGAGATGCCCGGCCTGATGGCGCTGCGCACCGAGTTCGGGGCGGCGCGACCGCTGGCCGGGGCGCGCATCGCCGGCTCGCTGCACATGACCATCCAGACGGCGATGCTGATCGAGACGCTGGCCGCGCTCGGCGCCGAGCTGCGCTGGGCCTCGTGCAACATCTATTCGACCCAGGACCATGCCGCCGCGGCGATCGCCGCCGCCGGCATTCCAGTCTTCGCCTGCAAGGGCGAGACGCTCGACGAGTACTGGGAGTTCACGCACCGGATCTTCGACTGGCCGGGCGGGCGCCACGCCAACATGATCCTCGACGACGGCGGCGATGCGACGCTGCTGCTGATGCTGGGCAGCGCCGCCGAGCGCGACGCGCAGGTGATCGCCGAGCCGCACAACGACGAGGAGCGGGCGCTGTATGCGGCGATCCAGCGACGCCTGGCGACGCAGCCGGGCTGGTACGCGACCCGCCTGGCCGCGATCCGCGGCGTGACCGAGGAGACGACGACCGGCGTCAAGCGCTTGTACGCGCTGGCCGCCGACGGCCGCCTGCCGTTCCCGGCGATCAACGTCAACGACTCGGTGACCAAGTCGAAGTTCGACAACCTGTACGGCTGCCGCGAATCGCTGGTCGACGGCATCAAGCGCGCCACCGACGTGATGATTGCCGGCAAGATCGCGGTGATCGCCGGCTACGGCGACGTCGGCAAGGGCTGTGCGCAGTCGCTGCGCGGGCTCGGCGCGACCGTGTGGATCACCGAGATCGATCCGATCTGCGCGCTGCAGGCGGCGATGGAGGGCTACCGGGTCGTGACGCTGGACGAAGCCTGCGACCAGGCCGACCTGTTCGTCACGGCGACCGGCAACGTCAACGTGATCACGCACGCACACCTGTTCCGGATGAAGCACCAGGCGATCGTCTGCAACATCGGCCACTTCGACAGCGAAATCGACATCGCCTCGCTGCGCCAGTACCGCTGGGAGAACATCAAGCCGCAGGTCGATCACGTCGTGTTTCCGGACGGCCGGCGCATCATCGTGCTGGCCGAGGGCCGGCTCGTGAACCTCGGCTGCGGCACCGGCCACCCGTCGTTCGTGATGTCGAACTCGTTCACCAACCAGGTGCTGGCGCAGATCGAGCTGTTCGCGCACGGCGACCGCTACGCCAACCGCGTCTACGTGCTGCCCAAGCAGCTCGACGAGAAGGTCGCGCGCCTGCACCTCGAACGGATCGGCGCGAAGCTCACGGTGCTCACGCCGGAGCAGCAGCGCTACCTCGGGCTGCCGGCGGACGGGCCGTTCAAGCCCGACCACTACCGGTACTGACCGGCGCCGGTGCGCCTGCTGCAGTTCACCGACATGCACCTGCCCGGCGCACCGGACGGGCAGGTGCGCGGGGTCAGGCCCGACCGGACACTGGCACGCTGTCTCGCCCATGCGCGCGCGCGGCACCCAACGCCGGCCGCGCTGCTGCTGACCGGCGACCTCGTGCAGGACGATGCCGCGGCCTATCCGCGCCTGCGCGCGGCGTTCGCCGGTGCCGGTGTGCCGGTGCACTGCCTGCCCGGCAATCACGATGATCCGGCGGGCCTGCGCCGCGAGCTGGCCGGGGCGCCGTTTACTCACGATTTCGCCAGCCGTTACGACCACTGGCTGGTGGTGCTGCTCGACACGAGCGTGCCCGGCCGGGTCGACGGCCATCTCGGCGCGGACGCGCTCGAACGGCTGCACGCCACACTCGGCGCGCATGCCGGCCGGCACGTGCTGATCTGCCTGCACCATCACCCGGTCGCGCACGGCAGCCGCTGGCTCGATGCACTGATGCTCGATAACGCCGCCGCACTGTTCGCGGTGCTCCAACGTCACGCCGGTGTGCGCGGCCTGTTGTGGGGGCACGTGCATCAGGAGCTCGACCGGCAGCACGGGCGGTGGCGGCTGCTCGCCACGCCCTCGACCTGCATGCAGTTCCGGCCGGACAGCGATGTCTTCGCCGTCGACGATCGGCCGCCCGCATACCGCTGGCTCGAGCTCGGTGCGGACGGCGGCATCGCCACCGGCATCGAGTGGGTGGCGGATGAAGACTGAGCACCGCCGGCGCGCCGCGTGGCTGCTCGCGCTGCTGGCGCTGCCGGGCGCCGCGCACGCGGAGCCGGCCTTGTGGTCGGTCCGCGGCGACGGCGGCACGGTCTGGCTGTTCGGCGCCGTGCACGCGCTCAAGCCCGGCGAGTTCGAGGTGGCCGGGCCGCTGGCCGCGGCCTGGCAGGAGGCGGAGTCCCTGTGGCTGGAACTCGACCCGCGGGAGATTCAGACCACGGAGTCAGCCGCCACGGTCGCGGCGCGGGCGCTCGACCCCGGCGGGCGCGGACTCGATGAACTGCTCGGCGCCGACGCCGCGGCCATCCACAACGCCGCCACCGCCGCTGGTGTGGACCTCGCCCCGTTCGCAGCCTTCGAGCCGTGGTTCGTCGCTACCACGGTTACGTTGCAGGGGCTGCTGCGCCACGGCTACGGCTTTGAGTCCGGCGTCGAGCGCGTGCTCCTGCGCCGCGCGCAGGCCGACTCGAGGCCGGTCCACGGTCTCGAGCAGCTCGATGAGCAGCTCGCGCTGTTCGACGGCCTCGCGCCCGGACTGCAACGCGATTTCCTGCGCCAGGCGCTCCACGAGTACAGCCGGATCGGCGCGGAGTTCAATCGGCTGGCGGCGGCCTGGCAGGCCGGCGATGATGCGGCGCTGGCGGCGCTGCTGAAGCAGGAATTCGCCCCGTATCCGGAACTGGCCGAGGCCATGGTGTTCGCGCGCAATCGCCGCTGGGCCGGGAGCGTCGAGGAACTGCTCGGTGGCGACGACGACGCGCTGATCGTGGTCGGCGCGCTGCACCTGGTCGGTGACCAGGGTCTGCCGGCGCTGCTCGCGGCGCGCGGCTACCGGGTCACGCGGCACTGAAGGCCGTATCGGATCATCACGCCGGAGATGACGATGTCACTGTACGAGGAAGCCTGTCGGTACATTCCCGGCGGCGTCAATTCACCGGTCCGCGCTTTCCGCGGCGTCGGCGGCGAACCGCTGTTCATCCGCCGCGCGCAGGGCGCGTACCTCGAGGGCGAGGACGGCCGGCGCTACATCGATTACGTCGGTTCCTGGGGACCGATGATCGCCGGGCATGCGCATCCCGAGGTCCTCGCCGCGGTCACGCGCCGGGCTGCCGACGGCCTGTCGTTCGGGGCGCCGACGGTGCTCGAGACCGGCCTGGCGCGACGCATCCGTGAGCTGATGCCGTCGCTCGAGTTGCTGCGCATGGTCAGCTCCGGCACCGAGGCGACGATGAGCGCGATCCGGCTCGCGCGCGGCCATACGGGCCGCGAGCGCATCGTCAAGTTCGAGGGCTGCTACCACGGGCACGCCGACTCGCTGCTGGTCAGGGCCGGCTCCGGCGCACTGACGCTCGGCGTGCCGACCTCGCCGGGCGTACCCGGCGCGCTCGCCGCCCTGACGACCACGCTCACCTACAACGACAGCGCCGGCCTCGAGGCCTGCTTCGCCGCGCAGGGCGGCGAGATCGCCGCGGTCATCGTCGAGCCGGTCGCCGGCAACATGAACTGCGTGCCGCCGGTGCCGGGATTCCTGCAGCGGCTGCGCGAGCTGTGCACGCGGCACGGCGCGGTGCTGATCTTCGACGAAGTCATGACCGGCTTCCGCGTCGCCGCCGGCGGCGCGCAGGCGCTCTATGGCATCCGCCCGGACCTGACCACGCTCGGAAAGATCGTCGGCGGTGGCCTGCCGGTGGGTGCGTTCGGCGGCCGCCGCGAGATCATGGAGCAGCTTGCGCCGCTCGGTCCGGTGTATCAGGCCGGCACGCTGTCGGGCAATCCGATCGCGATGGCCGCCGGTCTTGCGACGCTCGAGCTGGTCGCGCAGCCGGGCTTTCACGCGGCGCTCGCCCGCACGACCGCGCGGCTGGTCACGGGCCTCGCCGCCGCGGCGCGCGCGGCCGGCGTGCCGCTCGTGACCAACCACGTCTGCGGCATGTTCGGCCTGTTCTTCACGGAGCAGGCGCGGATCGAACGCTTCGACGAGGTCATGGCCTGCGACGTCGCGCGCTTCCGCCGCTTCTTCCACCGCATGCTCGACGCTGGCGTCTATCTCGCACCGTCGGCCTTCGAGGCCGGCTTCGTGTCCGCCGCGCACGGCGATGCGGAGATCGACGCGACCATCGCGGCCGCGGCCGCGGCCTTCGCGCAGCTCGCGGCCGGCCACTGAATGCGCGCGGCGGGCTGGTTCCTGCTCGCGATCGGCGGCACGCTGCTCGCCGCCGCGCTGCTTGCCTGGCCGGTGTTCGAGCTGGCCCACGCGGCATGGCCGGAGTTGGCGTTCCATCGCGTGGTCACGCGCTTCTGGCAACTGCTGATGCTCGGGGGCATTGCGCTCTGCGTCTGGCGGCTCGGACTGCGCGGCCGCGCCGACTGGGGTTACGGTGCGCCGCGCCCGCGTTTCCTGCGCGAGGCGGCTTCGGGACTCGCGGCGGGTCTCGCGATGGCGCTGCCGGCCGCCGGCGCGCTCGTGCTGCTCGGCGTCCGCCAGTGGCTGCCGGCGCCGGATGCCGGCGAGCTGCTGGGTGACCTCGGTTCTGACCTGGCCACTGCGCTCGCGGTCGCGCTGCTCGAGGAGACCTTCTTCCGTGGCCTGATGTACCGCGGCATCGAGCGCGAGTCCGGCGCGACGGCGGCGATCGTGCTGACCTCCATCGTATACGCCGCGGTGCACTTTCTCGGCCGCACACCGATTGCGGCGGCCGAGGTCGACTGGGGCAGCGGGCTGGTTCTGCTGGCGGGCGCGCTCGACCGCTTCGCCAGCCCGCTCGAGATCGCGGATGCCTTCGCCACGCTGCTGGTCGTCGGCCTGCTGCTCGGCGCCGTGCGCCATCGGACCGGCAGCATCGGCGCCTGCTTCGGCCTGCACCTCGCCTGGGTCTGGGTGATCCAGGCGACACTCGATGTAACGGCACTGGATCCGGAATCGCGCCAGGCCGCGCTGGTCAGCAGTTACGACGGCTTCACCGGCTGGCTGGTCGCGGGCTGGGCGGCCCTGATGCTGATCGGGCTGTGGCTGCTGCGCCGGCGTATCAATCCGGGGGTTCCGCAGCCCCCGCGCTGAGCGGTGCACCGAGCGCCGCCAGCAGCCGGCCGTGCAGGCCGCCGAAACCGCCGTTGCTCATGATCAGCACGTCGTCGCCGGCCGTCAGCTCCGCGGCCAGCGCGCGCACGAGTTCCTCGAGATCGCCGCTCACGCTCGCGCGCGCGCCGAGTCCCGCGGCGACGGCGGCCGGATCCCAGCCGAGGCCCGGAGGGCGATACAGGAAGATGCGGTCGGCGCCGCCGAGCGCGCCGGCCAACTCGCCGGTGTGATGGCCGAGGCGCATCGTGTTGGAACGCGGCTCCAGCACCGCGACGATGCGCGCACGGCCACCACGCCGGCGCAGCGCGTCGATGCTGGTCGCCACCGCGGTCGGATGGTGGGCGAAGTCATCGTACACGCGGATGCCGCGCACCGTGCCGCGCAACTGCATGCGCCGGCGCACGCCGCCGAACCGGGCGAGCGCCGCGCCCGCCTGCTCCGGCAGGACGCCGAGCCCGGCCGCGGCGGCGATCGCGGCCAGCGCGTTGTCGGCGTTGTGCAGGCCGAACAGCGGCCAGTTCACGGCGGCGACCGGGCGGCCCGCCTGCAGCACGGTGAAGCGGCTGGCATCCTCCGCTTCGAGGCGCAGGCCCCAGTCGGGAGCGAGCGCAGCCTCGCGGGCGAAACTCGCGCGCGGCGTCCAGCAGCCCATCTGCAGCACGCGCGCCAGCGCCGGCGCCGCCGCGTTCCAGGTGACCCGCCCGCTGCCCGGCACCGTGCGCAGCAAATGATGGAACTGCCGCTCGATGGCGGCGAGGTCCGGGTAGATGTCGGCGTGGTCGAACTCGAGGTTGGTCAGCACCAGGTGCCGCGGCCGGTAGTGCACGAACTTGGCGCGCTTGTCGAAGAACGCGGTGTCGTATTCGTCCGCCTCGATCACGAACGGCGCGCCGGCGCCGAGGCGGGCCGAGACACCGAAGTTCTCCGGCACGCCGCCGATCAGGAAACCCGGCGCGCGGCCGGCGGCGTCGAGGATCCAGGCCAGCAGCGCGGTGGTCGTGGTCTTGCCGTGCGTGCCGGCCACCGCCACGATCTCGCGGCCGCGCAGCAGGTGCTCGGCCAGCCACTGCGGGCCCGATTCATACCGCAGGCCGCTATCGAGCAGGCGCTCGATGATCGGCATGCCGCGGCTCATCACATTGCCGACCACGACGACCTCCGGCGCGGCATCGAGCTGCGCGGGCGCATAGCCCTCGGTCAGCCCGATACCGAGCGCGGCAAGCTGCTCGCTCATCGGCGGGTAGACGTTCGCGTCGGCGCCGGTCACCCGATGGCCGGCCTCGCGCGCGAGTGCCGCGAGGCCGCCCATGAACGTGCCGCAGATGCCGAGAATGTGCAGGTGCATCGGATTCCGCCCTTGGGGCGTGGTCGCAGGAACCGTATCATCCTACGCGGCACGCCCCTCCCTTGCAGCCCGACCGGAACCCGCATGCACGGACCCGTACTGCTCGCCGACCCGCACGCACTCGAGGACTGCGTGGCCGGCTGGCCCGCCGGCGCTGCGCTCGCACTCGATACCGAGTTCATGCGCGAGCGCAGCTACCATCCGAAGCTGTGCCTCGTGCAGCTCGCCGTTGGCGGACGGATCGTGCTGGCCGATCCGCTGGCGCTGCCGGGGCTGGCGCCGCTGGTGCCGGCGCTGACCGCTCCGGCACAGCCGAAGATCGTGCACGCCGCGCGCCAGGACATCGAGGCGCTGCTGCCGGTCACCGGAGCGCCGCTGGCGCCGGTGTTCGACACGCAGCTCGCAGCCGCTTTGCTCGGATTCCCGGCGCAGATTGGCTACGCCGAACTGGTCCGCCGCCTGCTCGGCATCGAGCTGCACAAGGGCCACGCGCGTACCGACTGGGCGCGGCGACCGCTCGCGCCGGAGCAACTCCGCTATGCGGCCGAGGACGTGATGCACCTGCCGGCGCTGGCCGAGCTGCTGGACGAGCGGCTGGTCGCGACGGGCCGGCGGACCTGGCTCGACGAGGACGCCGCCGCGCTCGCCGATCCGGCGCTGTACCGGGTCGCACCAGATGAAGCCTGGCGTCGACTGCGCGGCCTCGAGCGGCTCGAACCGCAGGGCCGGGCGGTGGCCCGGGTGCTCGCCGCCTGGCGTGAGGAACGGGCACTGGCGCGTGACCTGCCGCGCGGCTGGATTCTCGCCGACGCGGCGCTGCTGGAACTCGCGCGGGTGCGGCCGGCAACGCTCGCGCGGCTCGCGGAACTCGAGGCGGTGCCGCGCGGGACGCTCGAACGGCAGGGCCTGGCGCTGCTGCGGCTGATCGCCGGCGCCACGGTCGGCGAGCCGGACCGCAACGGCAACGGGGCCGGGCGTGCCGATGCGGCGGAGCAGCGTCAGCTCAGGGCGCTGCAGGAACGCCTCGGCGCGATCGCCGCCGAACTGGACATCGTCCCCGAGGTGCTGGCGACGCGGCGCGAACTGGCGGCACTCGCGCGCGGCGCGCGGGACGTGCCGGTGCTCGGCGGCTGGCGCCGCGCAATCGTCGGTGAACCGCTGCTCGCCGCGCTGTAGCCGCGGCGACCCGCGTCAGGACCGGCCGATGGCCGCCTCGAGCCGGGCCTGAACCTCGTCGAGGCTGCCGTCGGCGTCGACCCGCCGCAGCAGACCCCGGCGCCCGTAGTGCTCGACCAGCGGCTGGGTCCGCTCGCGGTACACCTCGAGCCGCGCGCGGATCGTCTCCTCGCGGTCGTCGTCGCGCTGGAACAGTTCGTGCGGCGCGCCGCTCGTGCACAGCTCGCCGGCCGGCGGCGGGTTGCTCACGAGGTGGAACACGCGCCCGCAGTTGCGGCAGCTTCGCCGGCCGGTGAGCCGGCGGGTCAGCGCGTCCGGATCGACGTCCAGCAGCACGACGGCGTCGAGCGGCCGGCCGAGCTCGCGCAGCAGCGCCGCGAGTCCGTCGGCCTGAGCGAGCGTGCGCGGGAAGCCGTCGAGGATGAAGCCGCGATCGGCGTCCGGACGCGCCAGTCGCTCGCGGATGATGCCGAGCACCGTGTCGTCGGCGACGAGCTGCCCGGCATCCATCACGGCTTTGGCCGCACGGCCGAGCGCCGAGCCGGCGGCGACCGCTTCGCGCAGCAGATCGCCGGTCGAGACCTGCGGCACCCCGAAGTGCGCCTGCAGGCGCTGAGCCTGAGTGCCCTTGCCGGAGCCGGGCGCGCCGAGCAGAACCAGCCGCATCGAAACCTCCTGAGTCCCGCCGGGTCCGGCGGGGCGCCCATCCTGCCCGCCGTCCACCGGGCCGTCAAACTCCGCTATGCTTCGCCCCGCCCCGGGGCCGCCGCCCGCAGTCCGGAAACGCCCATGAGCCGATCCCCCGCTCTCCGTCCGCGCAATGCGCTGTACGCGCAGTCCGGCGGCGTCACCGCCGTCATCAATGCCAGTGCCCATGGCGTCATCGACGCCTGCCGCCGCCACCGCCGCCACATCGGGCGGCTCTACGCCGGCCGCGACGGCATCGTCGGCGTATTGACCGAGGACCTGATCGACGTCGGCCGCGAGGATCCGGCCACGATCCGCGCACTGTCGGCGACGCCTTCGGGCGCGTTCGGTTCGGCCCGCTACAAGCTGCGTGATCTCGAGCGCGACCGCGCGAAGTACGAGCGCCTGCTCGAAGTGTTCCGCGCCCACGACATCGGTTACTTCTTCTACAACGGCGGCAACGACTCGATGGACACGGCGCTGAAGCTGTCGCAGCTCGGCGAGCAGATGGGCTATCCGGTCACCTGCATCGGCGTGCCGAAGACGGTCGATAACGACCTGCCGGTCACGGACTGCTGTCCGGGCTTCGGCTCGGTGGCGAAATACGTCGCGGTCTCGACGCTGGAGGCTTCGCTCGACGTCGCTTCGATGGCGCGCACCTCGACCAGGGTCTTCATCCTCGAGGTCATGGGCCGGCACGCCGGCTGGATCGCCGCGGCCGGCGGCCTGGCCGCGCGCCGCGCCGGCGATCCGCCGCACCTCATCCTGTTCCCGGAGATACCGTTCGAGCGCGAGACGTTCCTGGCCCGTGTCCGCGATACGGTGCAGACGCAGGGCTACTGCGTGATCGTCGCCTCCGAGGGCACCCGCGACGCGGAGGGCCGCTTCCTGTCCGACATGGGCACGCGCGATGCGTTCGGGCACGTGCAGCTCGGCGGCGTCGCGCCGGCGCTCGCGACGATGATCAAGGACAGCCTCGGCTACAAGTACCACTGGGCGCTCGCGGACTACCTGCAGCGCGCGGCCCGGCATCTCGCTTCGAAAGTGGATGTCCGGCAGGCCTACGCCGTCGGCCGCGCCGCGGTCGAGCTGGCGGTCAGCGGACATAACGCGGTGCTGCCGGTGATCGTGCGCCAGTCGGCGCGGCCGTATCGCTGGGCCGTCGGTTCTGCGCCGCTCAGCGCGGTCGCCAACCGGGAAAAGATGGTGCCGCGCAGTTACATCACGGCCGATGGCTTCGGCATCACCGCGGCCTGCCGGCGCTACCTCGAGCCGCTGATCGAGGGCGAGATCCCGCCCCGCTACGAGCGCGGCATCCCGGTCTATGCGCGGCTGCGCGGCGTGCGCGTGCGCCGGCGGATCAAGGAACCGTTCGTGATATGATTCCAGGCCGACGCGGGGCGATCCGGAGAGGGATCGGCCCCGCGGTCACGTCAGAGATCCCCAGGGAGAGACCGGATGTCCGTGCAACAAGCTCTGTGGCTCGCCATGCTGGCGGGCGTCGTCGCGATCGTCTATGGCGTGCTGTCGGTGCGCTGGATCCTGGCGCAGCCGGCCGGCAGCGCCCGCATGCAGGAGATCGCCGCGGCGGTGCAGGCCGGCGCCAGGGCCTACCTGAACCGCCAGTACTCGACGATCGCGCTGGTCGGCGCGGTGCTGTTCGTGGTGCTCGGCTTCGCGCTCGACTGGTACACGGCCTGCGGCTTCGCGCTCGGCGCGGTGCTCTCCGGCATGGCCGGCTACATCGGCATGAACGTCTCGGTGCGGGCCAACGTGCGCACCGCGCACGCCGCCAGCATCGGCCTGAACCCGGCGCTGCAGATCGCCTTCCGCGGCGGCGCGATCACCGGCATGCTGGTCGTCGGCCTCGGCCTGCTCGGCGTCGCCGCGTACTACGGGGTGATGCTGCGGCTGACCGGCGACAGTGACCACGCGCTGCACGCGCTGGTCGGACTGGCCTTCGGCGGCTCACTGATCTCGATCTTCGCCCGCCTCGGCGGCGGCATCTTCACCAAGGGCGCCGACGTCGGTGCCGACCTGGTCGGCAAGGTCGAGGCCGGCATCCCCGAGGACGACCCGCGCAACCCGGCGGTGATCGCCGACAACGTCGGCGACAACGTCGGCGACTGCGCCGGCATGGCCGCCGACCTGTTCGAGACCTATGCGGTCACCGTGGTCGCGACCATGCTGCTGGCCGGGCTGATGATGAAGGATCTCGGCGAGGCCGCGGTGCTGTTCCCGCTGCTGCTCGGTGCCGTGTCGATCGGCGCCTCGATCGTCGGCACGTTCTTCGTCAAGACCTCCGCGGGCGGCAAGATCATGGGCGCGCTGTACCGCGGCGTGATCGTCTCCGGCGTGATCGCCGCCATCGCCTACTACCCGATCACCCGCACGATGCTCGGCGACGCCGGACTGCCGCTGTACTTCTGCACGCTGATCGGCCTGGCGCTGACCGCGGCGATGATCTGGATCACCGAGTACTACACGGCCACCGAGTTCGCGCCGGTGCGCTACGTGGCGGAAGCGTCGAAGACCGGCCACGGCACCAACGTGATCGCGGGTCTGGCGGTATCGATGAAGTCGACCGCGCTGCCGGTGCTGGCGATCTGCGTCGCGATCTGGGGCGCCTACTCGCTGGCCGGCCTGTACGGCATCGCCATCGCCGCGACGGCGATGCTGTCGATGACCGGCATGATCGTCGCGCTCGACGCCTACGGCCCGATCACCGACAACGGCGGCGGCATCGCCGAGATGGCCGGCCTGCCGAAGGACGTGCGCAAGATCACCGACGCGCTGGACGCGGTCGGCAACACCACCAAGGCGGTCACCAAGGGCTACGCGATCGGCTCGGCCGGCCTCGCCGCGCTGGTGCTGTTCGCCGACTACACGCACAACCTCGAGATCGCCGGCAAGCTGCAGGCCTTCAGCCTGTCCGATCCGGCGGTGATCATCGGCCTGTTCATCGGCGGCCTGGTGCCTTTCCTGTTCGGTGCCATGGCGATGGAAGCAGTCGGCCGCGCCGCCGGCTCGGTGGTCATCGAGGTGCGCCGGCAGTTCCAGGAGATCAAGGGCATCATGGAGGGCACGGCCAAGCCCGACTACTCGCGCGCGGTGGACATGCTGACCCGCGCCGCGATCAGGGAAATGATCGTGCCGTCGCTGCTGCCGATCCTGATTCCGGTGGTGGTCGGCTTCGGCATGAATTGGGCGCTCGGGCCCGGCGCCGGCATCCGCGCGCTCGGCGGCGTGCTGATCGGCACGATTGTCACCGGCCTGTTCGTCGCGATCTCGATGTGCACCGGCGGCGGCGCCTGGGACAACGCCAAGAAGTACGTCGAGGAAGGCCACTTCGGCGGCAAGGGCTCGGACACGCACAAGGCGGCCGTGACCGGCGACACCGTCGGCGATCCCTACAAGGACACCGCCGGCCCGGCCATCAACCCGCTGATCAAGATCATCAACATCGTCGCGCTGCTGCTGGTACCGCTACTGTAAAAGGGGACGCTTCCCTTTTCCGCCGCTCAGCCGCGCTGCTGCTGTCGAACAGTCCGTTCAGTCGACTCACGCGGGACTGGTTCATGGCACCGCCTCCGCTACCGGGTGCGCGAAAGAAATCACTGGTTCCAGTGAAGCCGCACGATGCACTGCCCGGCGAAGATAGCACGGCCGGTGCCACCGGCCCACCCGGAGCAGAGCGCCATGCAGAACACGATCGGCATCGAGACCATCACCTCGTACTTTCCCGACGAGGTCGTCAGGCCCGGCGACTTTGCGTATCTCGCGGGCGTGCTGCCGGACAACGTGCGCGGCCCGGACGAAATGCGCCGCTTCCGTCATCCGCTGGCCGCGGAACTGATGGCCGAGGCCGTGGCTCGCAAGGCACTGGACCGGGCCGGCCTCGAAGCGCGGGACATCGACCTGATCCTGACCCAGAACATCGGCGGCCGGCTGGTCATGCCCGGGCTGGGGACGCATGTGCATCACGTGCTGGGATTCCCGCGACCGGTGCCGGCCTGGAACGTGCAGACCTCGTGCGCGAGCCTGGTCGATGGCTGTGAGCTGGCGCGCAACCTGGTGCTGGCCGGCAATTACCGGCGCGTGCTGCTGGTCACGGTGACGGCGCTGCACACCGGCGGCTGGGGCGTCGATCACTCGACGCCGTTTGCCGTCGGCACCGGCGACGGCGCCGGGGCCTGCGTGGTCTCGGATCGCAACGTCGAATTCGAGATCCTGGCCTACGCCAACCACACCTTCGGCGAGACCTACGACGACTGCGCGATCGACTGCGGCGCGCCGCAGCACCCGGAGTTGCTGGCCAGCGGCAACGTGACCCGCAATGCCTGTGGGCTGCACATGACCTCGAAATTCTTCCAGTGGGTCAACGAAACGGCCGGCAAGTCCTTCGCCGCGGATATCATTCGCCCCGCCCTCGAGCGCGCCGGACTGACGCTCGGCGATCTCGATTTCGTCATTCCGCATCAGGTCCTCAAGGAGATGGCGGACTACTGGGTCGCCGGTCTCATCGAGGCCGGCCTGCGACCCGAGAGCTGGCGCGATACCTGGAACCGCTACGGCAACATCGGCGCAGTCGATATCGCCGCGACGCTCAGCGAACTCGCTGACACCGGTGCACTGCAGCGCGGCGCGCTGCTCGCTTTCTTCGCGCCGGGCGCGGGCGGCCATACTCCGGCGATGATCGTGCGCTGGCTGGGCGCGCAACGGTCCGGGCAACGGGCCTGAGACGCACGTGACGTCGGATCCGCTGGCAATCGCTCGCTGCAGTCAGGCGAGTAAGGCTGCAACAGCACACGACGCTGGTCAGGCGGACGGGGCCCGCGAGCGAACTCGTAAAGATCGGCCGAGTTCGCGAGCGGAACCCCGGCCGCCGAGCCGGCGCCGCGGACGCGACCGTCACCTGGCGCTCGACTGATACCAGCGGGGCGGAGAGCCGGGAACCTTCGCTCGTCGCAGCCACGCGGGCTCGGGCCGGGACATTCGCTCGCTCGCGCGGTCCGAACTTACGCGCTCGCTCACGACGTCCCGGCCCCAGCCCGCCGGGATGCGGCGGGCGAGACAGCAGCATCACGCGGCGGCGGTAAGGCGGATGGGGCCCGCGAGCGAACCCGCATAGATCGGCCGAGTTCGCGAGCGGAACCCCGGCCGCCGAGCCGGCGCCGCGGGCTGGGACGCACGAGAGCCCGGCCGCCAAACCAGCGCCGCGGGTTGGCACGCGCGGAACGCCGCTCGCTACGCGACGCTGCGCCGGAACCCGGGTGGCCGCCTGGCCCGCGTCGCCTGCTCGAAGGCGAACGCGAGTTCGATCAACCGGCCCTCCGACCATGGCCGGCCCATGAACAGCAGACCGATCGGCAGGCCGTGCAGGTCGCCGGCCGGAACCGTGATGGCCGGATAGCCAGCCACCGCCGCATAGCTGCCGCCACCGCCGGTGTACCGATCGCCGTTGACGAGATCGATCGGCCAGGCCGGGCCGCCGGCCACCGCGACCAGCGCATCGAGGCGATACCGGGCGAACGACGGATCGAGACCACGCTCCCGCGCCAGTCGCCGGCACCGTGCGTGCAGCCGCTGGTACTTCGGGCTGGCGAGTGACTCCGACTTCTGCGCGTACTCGAAGATATCCTGGCCAAACCAGGGCATTTCACGCTCGGCGTTGGCCACATTGAAAGCAATCAGGTCGGCCAGCGTCCGGTGCGCCGTGGTGGCAGACCGGCTGCGCAGATAAGCCGCGATTCCGGCCTTGAACTCGTACGCCAGCAGGTCCCATTCAGCCTCGCCCATCGCGGTCGGGTCCGGCAGATCCACCGGATCGATCAGCACGGCGCCCGCAGCCGCGAGCGCCCGCAGCGCCTCGTCGTAGACGCGCTCGACTTTGGCAGAGATGTTCATGTGCCGGCGCATCACGCCCAGCCGCGCACCGCGCAGGCCGTCCGCACGCAGGTACGGCCGGTAGTCACTCAACGCATGGCCACGGCTGGCCAGGGTCGCCGGGTCGTGTTCGTCCACGCCGGTCAGGGCTCCGAGCAGCATCGCGGCGTCAGCGACAGTGCGGCACATCGGCCCGGCAGTGTCCTGGCTGTGCGAAATCGGAATGATGCCGGCACGGCTCCACAGACCGACGGTCGGCTTGATGCCGACGAGGCCACCGGCCGAGGACGGCGAAATGATCGAGCCATCCGTCTCGGTGCCGACCGCGAGCGCCGCGAGACTGGCAGCCGCGGCGGTGGCTGAACCCGAACTGGAACCGCTGGGATTGCGGTCGAGAACATAGGGGCTGCGGGTCTGGCCGCCGCGCGCGCTCCAGCCGCTCGAGGACGATGCCGAACGAAAGTTCGCCCATTCACTCAGGTTGGTCTTGCCGAGCAGGACCGCACCGGCGGCGCGCAGGCGCGCGACGATGAAGGCATCGTGCGGCGCCGTCGAGCCGGCCAGCGCCAGTGACCCGGCGGTCGTCTGCATGCGGTCGCCGGTGTCGATGTTGTCCTTGATCAGGACCGGGATGCCATGCAGCGGGCCACGCCGCCGGCCGGCGCGCAGTTCGCCGTCCAGCTCGTCCGCAATCGCCGTCGCCTCCGGGTTGATTTCGATGACCGCATTCAGGCACGGGCCGTTCCGGTCGATGGCATCGATGCGCGCCAGGTACTGATCGACGAGCTGCCGCGCAGTCCAGCGCCCGGCCTGCATTCCGTCCAGCAGTTCGGCCAGCGGAATTTCGGCGAGCGCGTGGCCCGCGGTGAGTGGCAGCGCCGCGGCGGCGCTGCCGAACAGCGTCGCGCCGAGAAAGTCACGACGCCTCATGCGTGAGCCGGTGTCACGGAAAGCACGCCCTGCGGGCCGCGCAGCACCGGCAACCAGCGCCAGCACAACCGCGATGAAAAAGGATGGGTTCTGTCCGGGGACATGGCCTGTTCGTTGCGCCTGTTGTCGTTTAGGACCGGGCCCGGTTCGCTGCGGACTACGCTCCGGCCGGGGGCATCCGGCTCAATCGATCGTACGCTCGCGCAGGCGTGGCCTGCTGTCAACCGCCGAATGTTGTGTCAGCGCAACGATGACGGACATGACGGGCGTTCGAACAGGAAACAAGGGCTGGCAACCACGCGCCGGTCCGGGCAACATCGCTGGCGGAGAGTAATCGTCAGCGCGGACATCGCCAGCGGCTGGCGCGGCTTCATCGACGGGGCCATCGAGTCCGGTACGCGCAATGCCGTACTGCTGCATCGGGCCCTCGGTACCTGACTCACTCGCACGGAGAAACCACGATGACGACAGCGGACGAACCGGGCGTACGCGCCGCGCTCCAGCTCTATCTCGACGGCGCCCGCGCCGGCGACGTTGACACGGTCCGGCGCGCCTTCCATCCGCAGGCGCGGATGAGCGGCTATCTGCAGGGGCAAATGCTGGTCGGCGGACCGGAGCCCTTCTACGAGGCCGTGACCCACGCGCCGCCGCCGGCGAAGACCGGCGAGCCCTACCGGGCCGAGATCACGCAGCTTGCCGTCGCCGACCGCGTCGCGAGCGCGACGCTGGTCGAGAACTCCTACCTCGGCATGAACTTCACGACCTTCTTCCATCTGCTGAAGGTCGATGGCGGCTGGCAGATCGTCAGCAAGACCTTCATGCACCACCAGTGATGCCGTCGCTGCGCCACTGGTCCGCCGTGCCGACCGGTCTGGCGCTGTGCGCGCTGCTGCCGGCCGGCGCCGCGCTCGGCTGCGACGACGAGCGCGCGGAGCGCGTGCTCACGCAGTGTCAGCTCTGCCACACCATCGCTCCCGGCGAACCACACATGGCCGGACCGAATCTCGCCGGCATCATCGGCCGGCGTGCGGCCGCGGCCGACGGGTTCGCCTATTCGAAGGCGTTCCGTGCATTGGCACTCGAGTGGTCCGCTGCCGAACTCGACCGGTTCCTGCAGGATCCGCCGACGATGGTGCCCGGCACGTCCATGGCCTTCGCCGGTCTGCACAACAGCGAGGACCGCGCCGCCGTGATCTGCCGCCTCGGCGGCAACGCAGCTACCGCCAGTACGCCGCCGCCGCGAACGATGGCCGACATCCTGGCCGCGAGTGCGCCATCCGACTGGCGGACGCCGGATCCGGAGGACACGCTGTACCTGGAACTCGCCAGCGGCCGCGTCGTGATCGAGCTGGCGCCGGCCTTCGCGCCGCGGCATGTGGCGAACGTCCGGGCCCTCGCGCGCTCCCGCTATTTCGACGGGCTGGCGATCCTGCGCGTCCAGGACAACTACGTCGTGCAGTGGGGCGATGCGGAGGGACAGCGACCGGTCACCGGCGGGGCCAGTACGCTGCCGGGTGAGTTCGACATCGCCAGTGCAGCGGCGCCACCATTCACACGCCTGCCGGACGGCGACGTCTACGCGCCCGAGGTCGGCTTCGCCGCCGGCTGGCCGGCGGCCCGCGATCCGGAGCAGCAGCGCGCGTGGCTCACGCACTGCTACGGCTTGGTTGGAGCGGGCCGCGACGTCGCTCCGGACAGCGGTGGCGGCACGCAGCTCTACGTCGTGATCGGCCATGCACCGCGTCACCTCGACCGCAACGTGACGCTGCTCGGCCGCGTGCTGCAGGGCATGGAGCTGCTGGCCGCGCTGCCGCGCGGCACCGGGGCGCTGGGTTTCTACGAGCGGGCGGAGCAGCGCGTGCCGCTGCTGCGCGTGCGCATCGCCGCCGACCTGCCGGCGGCGGAGCGGACTTTGCTGCAGGTGCTGCGCACCGACACGCCGCTGTTCGCCGAGTTGATTGAGTCGCGTCGCAACCGGCGCGAGCAGTGGTTCCGACTGCCGGGCGGGCGCATCGAACTCTGTAACGTGCCGCTGCCGGTGCGGCTGCAGCAGCAGCCCTGAGAGCCCGCGCGGTTCAGCGCTTCCGCGGCCTGGGTTTGGTCGCGGGTGGCGCCGTTCCCACGAACAGGTTCTCGACCAGCGGGGTGGCATCTGACTGCGGCACGTGACATAGCGTGCACTGGTAGCGTGCGCCGGACATGTCCGGCTGCAGTGCGCCTGATCGCTGATCGCGGAAATGGCTGTCGCTGAGCCTGGTCGCCTTCTTCTGCTGGTACGTGTCCGGACCATGGCACTCGAGGCATTGATTGTCGGCGGGTGTGATCTCGTCGAAGTTGGTCATCGCATGCGGTATCAGCGGCGGCTGTTGCTCAAAGGTACGCGGAATCGGCTGCTGCGAACCCGGCCGCCTGCCCAGCATCGCTTTCTCGGCGGGAGCCTCATCAGCGGTGGCGACGTCGGTCGGGCGCAGCGACCCCACAGTCGCTTCCTCACTGCCGGCAGATCCCGCCAGCAGCCAACCTGCGACCAATACCGGCAGAATCCTGAGCGAACGATGGTTTGTCATGTCGCGATCTCCATTGATCTCGTCGGTTAGCGGAGTGTCCGGTCGGTGAAGCGCGTACCCAATTGGAAAACGTCGCGCGAACATACGTCGCTGCAGCGGCCGCAGGCCGTGCAGGCGGCATCGAGGATCGTTGGTCGAACATCTTTGCCGGCTCCCGTCAGTACCGGCATCAGCACCTGCGGCTCCGGACAGACAGCCAGGCAGTCCCGACAGAAGTTGCACTGATCGCGCCGTGGCGCTCGGAAACGCATCAGGGCCCGGGCACCGAGCAGCGCATAGAAGGCCCCGACCGGGCAGACGTGGCCGCACCAGCCGCGCGGGGCAACCAACAAGTCAAATGCGAACACCGCCGCCACGACCAGCCAGGCCATGCCAGCGCCGAAGATCACGGCGCGGTGCACCATCGATACGGGATTGATCGCCTCCCAGACGATCAACCCACTCAGCGTCGCGGCGACGAACGTCGCCACCAGCAGCCAGTAGCGGGTATGACGGGACAGGCTGGCACCACTGTGCCATCCGGCTCGCCGCCGTGCCCATGCCGCCAGATCCGTGACCAGGTTGACCGGGCAGACCCACGAGCAATACATGCGCCCGCCGACCAGGGCGTAAAACGCGGCGACAATCGCGGCACCGATCAGAGCCAGCGTCGCCGGCCGGTGGCCAGCCACTACCGACTGGGCCAGAACGTACGGATCGGTCAGCGGAAACGTATCCAGGACATAGCTGTGGGCCAGGTTGCCCTTGATCACCCAGATTCCGGCCAGCGGCCCGAGCAGGAACAGCACGAGAATGCCGATCTGGCACGTGCGCCGGGTGATCAGCCAGCGATGCGCACGCCACTGGCCCCTGGCACCGGCTGCCGTCGTCAGCGCGGATGTCATGCCGGTCATCCTGAGGGCCGCCCCGCAGCTGGCGCGACCAGGCGGGCACCCGCCTCGTCCTGTTCGCCGCCTCCGAATCGATAGTGAGGACCGGCGGCTCCCCGGGCCAGCGCCAGCGGCAGAACCTTGATCGCCGACTCGTCCAGTACGCAGCTCTGCTCGCACTTGCCGCAGCCGGTGCAGTGATCTGAGTACACGACCGGGATGAATCGCGTGTGCCGCCCGGTGCGCTGGTTATGCTGCTGCTCCAGTGTAATGGCCTGATCGACGGCCGGGCACACCCGGTAACAGACATCGCAGCGCAGGCCGAGGAAATTCAGACAGGACTCCTGGTCCACCAGCACCGCGAGACCCATGCGCGCGCTGCCGATGTCGGTGAGCGACCGGTCGAGCGCCCCGGTCGGACAGGCCCGCACGCAGGGAATGTCGTCACACATCTCGCACGGTACCCGGCGGGCGACGAAGTAGGGCGTGCCGGTCGCAACATCCTCGCCCAGGCGGGCCAGATCCAGTGTGCCGTACGGACAGGCCCGCACGCACAGACCGCAGCGCACACAGGCGCCGAGGAAATCGGCCTCTGCGCCGGCCCCCGGCGGGCGCAGAGCCTGGGCGGGCAGTGCCGCCGACCGTCGGGCATAGACGCCGAGCCCCAGACAGAAGAGGCCTGCTGCCGTCGCCGCGCGCGTCGTTTCGGCCAGAAACCTGCGGCGTTGTCTGTCGTGACCGTGCGCGCCGTCAATCATGATCTGTGCACCCGTCGGGAGCTAGGCCTTGACCACCTTCACCGCGCACTTCTTGAAGTCGGTCTCCTTCGAGATCGGGCAAGTCGCGTCGAGAGTCAGGCGGTTGACCAGACGATGCTCGTCGAAGAACGGGATGAAGACCATGCCTTCCGGCATGCGGTTACGGCCGCGTGTCTCGACCCGCAATTGCACTTCTCCGCGCCGGGAGATCACCTTGACCGCATCACCGCGCTTCAGGCCGCGCTTCTCCGCGTCGCGCGCATTCATGAACACCTGCGCATCCGGGACAGCCCGGTACAGCTCCGGCACGCGGCGCGTCATCGTGCCGGTGTGCCAGTGCTCGAGCACTCGGCCGGTCGACAGCCACAGATCGTACTCGCCGTCCGGCGATTCGGCCGGCGGCTGATACGGCAACGCGAAGATATTGGCCTTGCCATCCGGCTGGCCGTAGAACTTCACCTGCTCGCCGGCCTGCACGTAAGGATCGTAACCCTCACGGTAACGCCACAGCGTTTCCTTGCCGTCGATCACCGGCCAGCGCAGACCGTGTACCCGGTGATAGTGATCGAACTCGCCAAGGTCCTTGGCCTTGCCAAGACCGAACTTGCGATACTCCTCAAACAGGCCTTTCTGCACGTAATAGCCGAAGTATTCGGATTCATCGTTACGGTAGCCCGGAATGGCAAAGCCGTTGACCCGCGTCGCCTCTTCTCTCGGGAACCGGTCGATCTCACCATTGGCGAACAGCACTTCGTACAGCGTCTTGCCGCGGTACTCGGGCTTCTTCGCAATCAGCTCCTCCGGCCATACGTCCTCAACCTTGAAGCGCTTGGCGAACTCCAGGTACTGCCACAGGTCGCTGCGCGCCTCGCCTGGCGCCCGCACCTGCTGGCGCCAGAACTGCCCGCGTCGCTCGGCATTGCCGTAGGCACCCTCCTTCTCGACCCACATCGCGGACGGCAGGATCAGGTCGGCGGCGAGCGCCGTGACGGTCGGATAGGCGTCGGACACCACGATGAAGTTCTCGGGGTTGCGGAAACCCGGGTAGATTTCGCCGTTGACGTTCGGACCGGCCTGCATGTTGTTGGTAGTCGTCGTCCAGTAGAAGTTCAACTTGCCGTCCTTGAGCATCCGGCTCTGGGCCACGGCGTGGAATCCCGGCTTGTCGGCAATCGTTCCGGCCGGCAGCTTCCACGCCGCTTCGACGACTTCCCGGTGTTTGGGGTTGGCGACCACCATGTCGGCCGGGAGGCGGTGCGCGAAGGTACCGACCTCGCGCGCCGTGCCGCAGGCCGAGGGTTGGCCGGTCAGCGAGAAGGGGCCGTTACCGGGTTCGGAAATCTTGCCAACCAGCAGGTGCGCGTTATAGATCATGTTGTTGACCCAGGTGCCGCGCGTATGCTGGTTGAACCCCATCGTCCAGTACGAGGTCACCCTGGTCTGCGGATCCGCATAGATCCTGGCCAGCTCCTCAAGCACTTCCCGGGATACGCCGGTCAGTTCCGCGACGTAGTCGGCCGTGTACGTGGCGACGAATGCCTTGAATTCATCGAAAGTGATTGGTCTGGCCGCACCTGGATCGCCTTTCGGCTTACCGTCGGCGCCCGGGTAGCCGTTGTTGCCGGCGGCCTGCTCCAGCGGGTGGGCCGGGCGCAGCCCGTAGCCGATGTCGGTCACACCCGCCTTGAAGTTGACGTGTTTGCTGACGAACTCCTCGTTGACCTTGTTGTTGCTGATGATGTAGTTGGCGATGTAGTTGAGGATGGCGAGATCCGTATGGGGCTTGAAGGTGATATCGAGGTCGGCGAGCTCGCTGGACCGGTGCCCGAACGTGCTCAGTACCACGATCCTGACGTGCTTCGCGGTAAGCCGCCGGTCGACGACCCGCGACCAGATGATCGGGTGCATTTCGGCCATGTTCGAACCCCACAGCACGAAAGCGTCGGCATGGTCGGCGTCCTCGTAGCAGCCCATCGGTTCGTCCGCGCCGAACGTGCGCATGAAGCCGGCGACCGCCGACGCCATGCAGTGGCGGGCATTGGGGTCCACGTTGTTGGAGCGGAACCCGGCCTTGAAGAGCTTGTTGGCCGCGTAACCTTCCCAGATCGTCCATTGACCCGAACCGAACATGCCGACCGACGTCGGACCCTTGGCCTTGAGTGCGGCCTTGCACTTCTCTTCCATGATGTCGAAGGCCTGGGTCCAGCTGACCGGCGCGAACTCACCGTTCTTGTCGAACTTGCCATCCTTCATGCGCAGCAGCGGCTGGGTCAGGCGATCCTTGCCATACTGGATCTTGGACAGGAAATATCCTTTGATGCAGTTCAGTCCGCGGTTGACCGGTGCGTCCAGATCACCCTGCGTGGCCACGACCCGACCGTCCCTGACACCGACCAGTACACCGCAACCGGTGCCGCAGAATCGGCACACGCTCTTGTCCCAGCGGATGCCGTCATCCGGCGGCGCTGCCAGCACATCGGTGTGGAATTGCACACCCACAGCGGCGGCCGCTGCAGCCGCGGCCTTGGCTTTGAGCACATCACGTCTGGATACGGTCATGGTTCTTCCCTCCATCTCCCGGGATCAGTTTCCGAATGTTCATACACGAGCGCCGCAGACAGGACGAACGGCAGTAGCTGGAGATCCGCGAACCTGGCTGCCGCGTGCCCGGATTCGGTGGCCTCGACCGTCACAATGAACCGTCCGTCAGGCGTAGCGGCATGCACTTCGACGCCCTCCAGCCGCCTCAACGCACTGCTGACGGCGTCGATGTCTTCCGGTCGCGTGCGCACGAGGACTCCGGCTACGTGCATAGAGCCTCCCGTGGCGCCTGCGCGTCGTCAGTGGCCACAACCTGGACGCTGCCGACCGGACACAGCGCCACGCATGCGCCGCAGCCGTTGCAGAACACGGTCTCAACCTGCGGCAGCGGCACACCGCCGACCACACGACGCAGGCTGATCGCCGCCGCCGGACATTGCTCCCGGCAGACCGTGCACATCACTCCCCGGCGCGTGAGGCAGCTGTCGCTGATACTGGCCCTGGCGGTCCAGGGAGCCTCATCGGCAGCACTCGGCCGCAGCGCGCCGGCAGTGCAAGCGACCGCGCACCGGCCGCAGAACGTGCACGGCCCGTCGGAAAAATCGACCACAGGCAGACCGCTGTCGTCTGTTTTCAGTACGCCCGGCGTGCAGGCCCGCAGACATTCGTAACAGCGTGTGCACTGCCGGGCGAAGCGCGCCTCGGCGGCGGCCCACGGCGGACGCAGCGGCACGCGGCGGGCGCGGAATCCGGCCCCGAGGAATCCCCGTCGGCTGATTGTGGAAGCGGCCACCGGTTTCTGCGCCTCAGAGTGCTGCTGATCCTCTCAAGAGCACACCAATTGGTATAAACGTAGCGTGGCCCAGCCACAACCGAAAATACGGACATTCCCAAGCGCAAATGCTGAACCCGAAACAGCGGTGTCACGCGCGTGGCTCGTCACTGCGGTGCCGGTGTTACGGTTTCGGTTGTAGCCGGCGTTCCGGCCTCGATCGGCCGGCCCTGCGCCTGCCAGGCGAGGAAGTCGCCGTCGAGCTGCCACAGCCGCGTGAAACCGTGGGCCCGCAGCACGCCGAGCGCGAGCTGCGACCGCCGGCCACTGCGGCAGTACACGACGACGTCGCGATCCCGCAGCGCCTCGAGCTCGCCAATGCGCTGCGCGATCTGGTCATGCGGCAGGTGGCGCGCGCCGGGCACGTGCCCGGCGACGAACTCCTCCGCCGTACGTACATCGAGCACGACGACCGGCTCCGTTGCCGAGCCCGCGCGCGCGAGCAGCTCGGTCTGCGACATCCGCCGCTCGACCGGGGCCGCGGCCTCCTGTGCGGCCGCGGCCAGAGCGACGCTGATCCAGAGCAGCGCAACGGCACCGGTTGCTCGAAGGTTGTCCATAGCGGTCACTCCCTGCTGTCGCGCCGGCCACCCAGTCTGGCGACGATCTCCTCGGGTGCGGCGATTGCGCGCACGCCGGCCGGCCGCGCATCATCCGCGATGACGAAGATCCGTTTCTCCCAGCCCTGCAGCGCCGGCCGGCCATCGGCATGGGTCACGCGGTGCACGACCGTAAAGGTCTTGCCGGACCAGTCGGCGACCCGCGATTGCAGCCGCAGTTCGGCGCCGTGCAGGCAGGCATTCTGGTATTCGGCCCGGCTCTCCAGCAGCGGCATGCCGACGATCCCGAACCGCCGGCGCAGCTCCGCGAGCGACCACTGCGCGGCGCCAAAGAGCCGCTCGGTCGCGCGGTCGAACCAGACGTAGAAGTTCGGATAGAACACCTTGCCGGCCGCGTCGCATTCGGACCAGGCCACGACGATCGTTTCGGCGTGGACCGGCCCGTCCGCGCGCATCGGCTTACGGTCGGGCAACGGCGAGGTCGCCGACGAACGGGTTGGCGCGCCGTTCCGCGCCGAACGACGAGATCGGCCCATGCCCCGGCAGAAAACGCACGTCGTCGCCGAGCGGGAACAGCTTCTCGCGGATCGAGTGGATCAGCGTGTCGAAATCGCCGCCGGGCAGATCGGTACGGCCGATCGAGCCCTGGAACAGCACATCGCCGACGATCGCGAACCGTCCCGCCTCGTGGAAGAAGGCAATATGCCCCGGCGTATGACCCGGACAATGGAGGACGGCCAGCTCGACGTCGCCGAAGCGGACGCGGTCGCCCTCCCGCAACCAGCGGGTGGGCTCGAACACCTCGGGCCGCGCGAGGCCGAACATCGCCGCATGCTGCGGCATCTGCTGGATCAGGTAACGGTCGCCGGCGTGTGGCCCTTCGACCGGCACCCCGCAGCGGCGCGCGAGTTCGGCGGTACCGCCGGCATGGTCGATATGCCCGTGGGTCAGCAGAATCCGCACCGGCGTCACGGCTTCCTCAGCGATCACGCCGAGTACGTCGTCGAGGTCACCGCCCGGGTCCACGATCGCAGCCTCGCGCGTGCGCTCGCACCACAGGATCGAACAGTTCTGCTGAAATGCCGTGACGGGGACGACGCGGATGCGCATGCTGTACCGGACCAGCCGGGAACCCGGTCGCATTATATCGTTGCGTTTGTGGCCGCGCTTTCCCTGCTAGACTGACCGCGAGGGCCATCGTGGCAAGCGGCGCTATTACGGAGCAGGAACTGGCGGACTGCAGGCCCGCATTGCTGCGTTACGCTCGGCTGCACCTGCGCGATGCCGCCGCGGCCGAAGATGCGGTGCAGGACACGCTGGTCGCCGCGCTGCAGGCAGCCACAACGTTCCGCGGCGAGTCCGCGCTGCAGACCTGGTTGATCGGCATCCTGCGCCGCAAGCTGATCGACCAGTTGCGCCGGCGGAGCGCCACGGTCAGCGCAACCGAGTTCGACAGCGGCGATGATCCCGGACTGCTCGAGCGCCTGTTCGCTCGCGATGGTCACTGGGCAGCGCCGCCACAGGCCTGGCAGCAACCAGACACGGCATTCGAACAGGCGGATTTCTACGCCGCTTTCGCCGCCTGCGTGCAGAGCCTGCCCGAACGGACGGCGCGAACCTTCGTGCTGCGCGAGGTCGATGGACTGGAGGCCGCGGAGATCTGCAAGGAACTGGGCTTGTCCGCGTCCAACTACTGGATCCTGATGCATCGCGCGCGGCTGCGCCTGCGCGAGTGCCTGGAAAAGCGCTGGTTCGGCGGCACTCGGGGACGTTGAAATGCTCACCTGCCAGGAAGCCTCGTTGCTCGTTTCACGTGGTCTCGACGAGTCGCTGCCGTGGTCACGGCGGCTGGCGCTGCACATGCATCTCGTGCTGTGCGATGCCTGCCGGCGCTACGCCGGCCAGTTGCGCTGGATCCGCGCGGCGGCCCGCCGCTTTCCCGGCCCCTGACTTCCGTCAGTAACGCCGGCCGGCCCCGGCCGGCCACCAGCCGTCGATGGACCACCGGCCCGGACCAAACACGGCCACGACCAGCAGCATCAGTCCCCACAGGCAGTGCTGACCCAGCGCGGCTTCGAAGCCATCCTGCAGCAGCACGTGCGCGTAGGCGAACACGGCGAGCGCATTGACCGCCGACAAGCCGATGGCTGCGAGACGGCCCCACAATCCGAGCGTGAGCAGCACCGGGAACAGCAGTTCTCCGGCAGTTCCGGCCACAGCCGCAGCCGCGGGCGACAGCAGCGGTACGCGGTATTCCTGCTGGAACAGCAACAGCGTCGTATCCCAGTCGGCGAGCTTCAGCCAGCCCGACTTCAGAAACTGCCAGCCGACCCACAGCCGCAGGCCGAGCAGCAACAGCGGCTGCAACGGGTCGAGCAGACGGGCCGCAACGGCCGCGGGCGCCAGCCACGGATTCATCCGCGCCCTCCGTCGATCATCGACAGCAGCGACTGGAAATCGCGCTCGGACAGGCGCCGCATTTCGACCCCGCCACCCGTGCGGCGGATCAGCAGCGACTCCACGGCACCGCCCGCTGCGGCCTCGAGGCGCCCCACCTGACCGGTGCGCTGGAACTCGTCCCACAGCGCGAACAGCGAGAGCGACGACTGCCACAGCCGGGCGGCCGAGTCATCCGCTGCGACCAGCACCTGCTGGATCAGCCATTCGAAGGCCGCGACGGCCGCGAGCGCTTTTTCCGCCGTACCGGCCAGCTTCTGCGCCAGGAATTCCGGCAGCTCCGCACCACAGTGAAACAGGTTGCCGGACCGTGACGGACAGGCGCGCTGGTACGCCCAGGCCAGCGCGCGGAACTCGGCGTCGCCCATCAGGCCGTGCAGCAGCGGAAACGCCGCGGCGAGCGCTCCGGCGAAGTTCTCGCGCGCATTCACCCGATACACGGCCAGCCGCCGCCGCGGCCACGGCGCGGCGGCGTGCGCCTCGCGCCCGAGCACCGCGGCCAGGAACTGCCGTTGCGTCTCACGCAGCGCGGACACGCAGCACCTCCGCGGCACAGGCATCGGCACGCCGCGCCTCGCCGATCAGCTCATCCAGCCCCGGCAGGCGCGAGTCCCACTCGATCAGCGCCGGCACCGCGCCGAACCGCGCGACCGCGAGCCGGTACAGCTCCCAGACCGGCGCGGCGACGTAGGCATCGTGCGTGTCGACGAGCAGCACGCCCTCCGGGTCGTCGACGACCCTATGGCCGGCGAGGTGGATCTCCTGCACCAGTGCCGGCGGCAGCGCCGCAATGTACCGGCCGGCATCGAAGCCGTGATTGCAGGCGCTCACGTACACGTTGTTGACGTCGAGCAGGATGCCGCAGCCCGAGCGGCGCGCCAGTTCGACCAGGAACTCCGGCTCCGACAGTTCCGCACCCGGGAACTGCACGTAGCTCGACACGTTCTCGATCAGGATCTGCCGGCCGAGGAAGTCCTGCACCGCGCCGATGCGTGCGACCATGTGCCGCAGCGCTGCGCGGGTCAGCGGCATCGGCAGCAGATCATTGACGAAGGTACCGCCGACCGAGCCCCAGGCGAGGTGCTCGGAGACCAGCGCTGGCTCGACCCGCTGCACCAGCCGCCGCAGGCAGCGCAGGTGCTCGCGCGACAGCGGATCCGTCGAGCCGAGCGACAGGCCGACACCATGCAGGCTGAGGCCATGGTCGCGACGCACCGCGTCGATCACCTCGAGCTGCCGACCGCCGTCAGCGAAGAAGTTCTCGCTGTGCACCTCGACCCACGGAATGTCCGGACGGCGCCGCAGGAATTCATCGTGATGCGGCGCGCGCAGGCCGATCCCGGCGCGCGCCGGGACCGGCCGTGCTCCGGCAGCCGGCCTCGTGCCTGCTGCCGGACCCATCACTGGGCCCGCTGGCCGGGGCTGGTGGAACCGCCCTGGGCGTCACACTCCTCCTTGCTCGCGTACTTCCACTCGGCGGGATCATTATCCGCCCTGGCCTGCCCCTGGCAGGCGTGGCCGTTGGCGGCGCAGTCGTTGTGCCCGGCCTGCGCGACGCCATAGCACTTGACCTTGCCGGATTCGCCGGCGGTCGCGGTGCCGTTCGCGAGACCGAGGGCGCCAAGCACCAGCAGGCTGCTGATCGCGGTCGAGGCGATGAATGGGACTTTCTGCATGACATTGCACTCCGATCGTTGATGGATAAACGCACTCCAGGCCCCGGGCAGCCCGCGTTGCGGGATTTCCGTGGTGGCCTGAACGTTGGACGCGGCGGGCGTACGCTCCTTACACTGGTGCTTGGATAGGGATTCAGGAGTGTCCGCCATGGAACACGGGCGCGGCGCCGGCGACGGCATCATCCAGACGGCCTTCATCACCGGCGACATCGCCCGCGACATGCGCGAGATGACCCGCCAGTTCGGCATCGGCCCGTGGTTCCTGTTCGAGGATTTCCGGATCCGCGACCTGCGCTACCGCGGCGAGCCCGCTGACTTCCGCATTGCGGTCGCGCTCGGCAATTCGGGCCCCATGCAGTTCGAGCTGATCCAGCAGATCGACGACCAGCCGTCCGTGTACCGCGACCTGCAGCGGCAACGCGGCTTTGGCTTCCACCATTTCGCCGTCGGCGTCCGCGAATTCGACGCGGCGTGCCGGCGCAGCGCCGCGCAGGGCTTCGACCTCGTGCTCTCCGGCGCCGCGGGCCCCGATTCGCGCATGGCCTACTTCGATACGACCCGGGTCACGCACGGGATGCTCGAGTACATCGAGGTCACCGCCCAGGTCGAGGCCTTCTGGAAGATGGTCCGCGACGCCGCGCTCGATTGGGACGGCACCGACCCGGTGCGCAGACTCTGAGTCAGCGATCCGGCGGCCGGGCTCTTCTCATGGCGCAGTCCTCAACGGCTGCGCATACAGGGTCTGCACCAGCTCGGCGGCAATCGCGACCGCGATTTCGGCCGGACGCCGGCCGCCGAGAGCGAGGCCGACCGGCGCGTGGATGCGCGCCAGTACCGCCTCGCTGATTCCACCGGCGCGCAGGCGCTCGAGGCGCGTGGCGTGAGTCCGGCGGCTGCCGAGCGCACCGATGAAGAACGCCTCGCTGCCGAGCGCCACCTGCAGCGCCGGATCGTCGATCTTCGGATCGTGAGTCAGCGTGACGACCGCCGTGCGGCTGTCCGGCGCCAGTGCGCGCAACGCATCGTCCGGCCAGGCCGTGGTCAGCGCCACGTCCGGAAAACGCGCCGGCTGGGCGAAGGCGGTGCGCGGGTCGATTACGGTGACGAAGAAGCCGAGCTCGCGCGCGATCGGCACCAGCGCCTGCGCGACGTGCACCGCGCCGATGAGCGCCAGCCGCAGCGGCGGATTCCACGCGCGCAGGAACAGCGCTTCGTCCAGCATGCCGCTGGCGTCGATCGCAAGCTGGCGCAGCGCGGCGGCGTGCTGGTCCGGCGCGAGTCCGAGGTCGCCCTCGACACTGCCCGCATGGATGAGCGCCTGCGCGCCGTCAGCCAGGCGCGTGACGACGGCGACCGGCCGTCCGGCCGCGCGCAACGCCTGCAGCTCTTCGAGCAGCGCCGCCTTCACGTGACCGGCTCGACGAAAATCGCGATCTGCCCGCCGCAGGACAGCCCGACTTCCCAGGCGCGCTCGTCGCTGACGCCGAAGCTCAACAGCCGCGGCTGACCATCGCACAGGATCTCGCGGGCCGCGGCAATGACGGCGCCCTCGACACAGCCACCGGACACCGATCCGGCGAACGTGCCCGCGTCATCGACGACCATCTGGCTGCCGATCGGCAGCGGCGACGAGCCCCAGGTCCGCACCACCGTCGCCAGCGCGACGCGGCGACCGGCCCGATGCCAGTCGGCCGTCGTCGCAATGATGTCCGCCGTTCCGTTCATTCGCGACCCCATGAGCGCGGCCCGGTGCCGCATCCCGGAATCATAGACTACAGGCGCCGGTGGCAGCAGCACGCCATCATCGACGTGCTGCCAGAGGAATTCCGCTGCGGCTCATAGGGATCACACGGCAAGGCTATTGCCTCGGCCAATCGCACTTCGGTTCCACCTGGCGATCTTCGATCCACAAGCAGGATATTCAATTCGCCACTCAGGTCGGTCGACTCAAACCCAGTGAGAGACATACTTTCGTAAACGACCGCGGCAGTCGCGGAGTCCATCCAGCCAACCATGGCGTTGGTGCACTCTGGGGTCCGCAGCACTTGCGTCCGATCAACCGGCGGTCCATCCTCCTTCGTAACGTAGACGTACACCACTCCTGACTGCAAGCCACCGTACTCATTCACTACCCACAACGAGTGCCTTCCATCGGGAGACGGGCGAGTCCCTACGAATTGAGTCGGACTCTCGTCGCAACCGGAGCCACCCAGACAAATCGTAGCTGCAAGTAGGGTCGCTATTCTTTGCATGCCTACCCCTGCGTATGGCCTGATGAGTATTCAGCTCAGGCGTCGCACGCCCAGCATCACAATTCGCACCCCGCATCCCGAAGAAAGTCGCGCAAGGCTGCTTTCGCCCTGAACATGAGCACCAGGTAGACGGCGCTCACGACAAGGCCGAGACCGCCCAGCACGATCCAAAGTCCTGGAAGAGGCATCGGCACCATCGAGACAAATCCGATGAGTCCGGCCGCAAACAGCACCGACAAGCTCTGCGCAATCGGAGCGACGCCCCGAACCGCGTTCGGAGATCCGTCCCAATAGGCCAGCGCGAACCTCAGATGCGTACTGAATGGAATGGTCTGATACACGACAACCAGACTGTCGCCAGTTCTTATCAAGCCTCTATAGAAAGGGAAGAGGCTCCAGAACGTCAATCCGAAGCCGCTGAACACCGCCGTACGCCTGAAACGGCTGCAAGACTCGACCTGCCCCACAACCAGCCGTTGCCCTGGCGATAACTGCTCTGCTCTTCCAAGCAGCGATTCGGGCAGGGTGGTGGCGGCATACTCGGTTTGTTTCAGCACGTAATCAATGCTCAGTTTTCTCTCCAGGAACCGAATTAGCGGAAAGAAGAGCACACCTCCACTACCCCAAAGCACCGTTCCCATCAACAAGCTACCAATGGGCGAGCAGATTGCGGATGCGGCCGCAGTATCGGGCCTGTCGCAGGCTCCAAATCCCAAGAAGTAGGCGCCCGCGACGACGAAGGCAGGAATCAGAATCAGCAATATCACGAACATGGCGACCCAGAAGAGGGTCAGACGCCAGCCTCGCGACCATCCTCCTCGCATTGCCAAATTAGCTCCTCTGTTCCGATATCGTTGAACTCATGGTTTCTTGCATCGCTCAGGCGCAACGAGTGCGAAAACCAGTTCCCACATGAATCACGGCTCTTCTCGGCCATTGTCGGAATGCAAATGATATTCCCGTCAATTGTGACGATCCCGAGTTGTTCAAGGGGGTAGCGCAAACTGAAATTGATTCTAAGGACACTCTGATTTACCTGTAGTGTCTTACTGGCCATTCGAGGCGATGTGAGTGCGACGATGAAGCAGCAGACGCTGACGGGCTTTGAGAAGTACGGGAAGGTGACGCGACGAGCGCAGTTCCTGGCGGAC